>WNFN01212523.1_pt1 | contig 11676 bp, 12 predicted proteins | sample 5400161 | NCBI WGS metagenome assembly WNFN01 (sample SAMN13153353, study PRJNA577476) | soil metagenome | isolation source: 80 cm saprolite on Douglas fir-dominated hillslope | place: USA:California | collected 2013-09-17
AGGCGGCCGGTGTGAAGGCCGGTGTCGATGCGTACGCGCAGGTCGCGATAGAGCTGGCCCTGGAGCTGGTAGAGCCGCTCCTCCGGCGTGTAGAAGCCGGCCGGTGCCTTGGCCTGAGGCTCGGCCATGAGCGCCTCCGCATAGAGGGCCCATCCCTCCGCCGCCATGGAGTCCTCCCACATCGATGCCGAGCCCTCCACCTCGCCGGGAGTCAGCCAACGCACGGGGCTGATGCGGTCCCGGTACTGCGTCATGACCTTGTAGTGCCAATCGTGGCCGGGAAACCCCTCGTGCGCGCTGAGGTCGGCGATGGCGGCGCGGTTGGCCTCGGCCAGCTTCGCCGGATCGCCGTGGGTCGGGGTGACGTAGAAGCGGCCGACCCCCGATGCCTTGAAGGGCGGCGCGGGATAGTACGCCGCGCCGTCGATGGACGCCTCGAGGGGCGGAGGAGTGACCGTCACTTCGAGCTGGTAGTCGGGCGGGATGTCGAACATCTCGTTGTCGCGCGCGAACTGGACGAGGCGCAGCGCCGTCTCGTGGTACCAGCGCACCATCTCGTCGTCCGATTTCGGATGGTCCTCGCCCAGCGCGGAGAGGACGGCGCGCGTGGAGGCGGGGCGGTTCGTCTCGTCCCAGGCGAGGCTCATCCCGCGCTTGCGGGCGACCTTCTCCGCCACGTCCATCATGAGGCGCCGCGTCTCCTGCACGACCGGCCAGGAGGACTCGTACAGCTCGGCAGCGGTGGCCGGGACATTCAGGTTGTTGCGCAGGGCCCAGTCGTATTCCTTCTCCCCGAAGGCGTAGCGGTCCTTCCTGGGCAGCGTGGCCAGCGCGGATTGCACGAAGTCGCGCAGACCCCGGAACGCGCGCGCGGCCTCCGCGCCGCGGGCGCGCAGATCGGTGAGCATGGTCTCCGCGAAGGGCTGTCCCTGCGTGCGCACGGCCGCCATGGCGGGCAGCGTCTTCTCGAAGTAGTCCGCATTCGCCTCCGAGGACTTGATCCCGTCGCGCTCGACCATGCGCCAGTCCGGGGGATTGCCGGCGCGCACGCCCTCCTCGAGGTTGCGCCGCGCCTGGTCCAGGTACGCGGGCACCGCGGCCACGCGGGCGGTCGCGGTCCGCCACTGAGCTTCCGTCCCATAGCGGCCGGAGCCGAGGTCCTTCATGCCCTGCGCATACCAGTCGATCCCGCGGAAGGCCTCGTTGACGTAGGTGTCGAGCGAGCGCTGCCAGTACTTCCGCTCCTGGTCCTGGTGGAGCATGAAATCGAGCTGGTGCAGCGCCACCTCGCGGTCGATGCGATGGCGCGGCGAGAGCTCGGCCGCCGGAAGCGCGGCGAAGGATGCGCGCAGCGATCGCCAGAGCTCGGCCTCGGCCGTGAGCGCGGACGGCGACCAGTCTCGCAGGGTGCCGTCGGCGGCGGCCAGGCCCGGATCGAGGCCCGCCCCACCCAGGTACGTCGAGACGACGGGATGGCGGCGCAGGAACTCGCGCACGTAGCGCTTCTCCAGCTCCTCGTACCGGGCGTCCGGGGGAGAAGCCATCGCGGCCACGGCGATCATCAGGAGCGGAACGAGCAGGGAGATCGTCTTCATGCTGCCTCTCTGTCGAAGGTAGCACGGCGGGTGCGCGCGTTTTGCGGGGCGGCTGCCACCCTGCGTATGCTGGGTCCGCGCGCGACGGCGAAGAGGAGGCGCGACTTGGGCAGGACGGGACGTGTGCTGGCCGCCGCCGGGGCCATCCTGCTGGCGATGACGGCCTTCGGCATCCGTTACTGGCGCCTCCACAACATCAGTCGCGTCCAGCGAGGGTGGATCGTCGCGAGCGAGAAGGGCTGCTTCACCTGCCATGGCCCCGGCGGGATCCGGGGCATGGCCGACCCCGGCCTCGACGAGATCCCGCCCTTCGCGGGCGGGCTCATCGCCATGTACGCGCACGACGAGGGCGAGATCCGCGAATGGATCCTCGACGGCCTGCCCGCCCGCGTGCGCCGCGATCCCGAGCAGATGAAGCTGCGCGCCAACGCCGTCATCGCGATGCCCGCCTGGCGCGGCCTGCTTTCCCCGCGCGAGACGGACGACCTCGTGGGCTTCGTGAAGGCGGTCTCCGATTTCGAGAGCCCGGCGGACGCCAAGGCCTCCGCTGGACGCGACGTCGCGAGCAGGCTGGGCTGCTTCAACTGCCATGGGCCGCAAGGACGCGGCTCGATGCCGAACGTGCGCGCCTTCAAGGGTTACATCCCGTCCTGGGACGGGGCGGACTTCCCGGAGCTCGCGCAGGACGACGCCGAGATCCGCGAATGGGTTCTCGACGGTCGGCCGCGGAGGCTGCAGCAGAGCCGCTTCGCTCGCGTCTACCTCGACCGGCAACCCATCCAGATGCCGGCCTACCGGGGCCACGTCTCGGCCGTGGAAGTGGACCGTCTCGTCGACTACATCCACTGGGTGCGCGCCCACCCGTACTAGACGCACAGCTCCCGTATGGCCGCGCCCAGCTCGACCGCCCGCGTCTTCTGGATATTGTGCCCGCCTTCGTCGAAGGCCACCACGCGTGCGCCGGGCACCGCCGCCGCCAGCTCCTCCGCGACCTCGGTCTCGATCATGTGATCGTCGCGCGCGTACGCGATCAAGGCCGGGGGCAGCGGTCGGCGCACCGCGGCCCGCAGGAGCTCGAAGTCCACGGCGGAGAGGGCGTGCAGGAGGCGCGCGAACTCGGGTGCGTCCTTCTCGTCCACGCCCGGGAAGCGCCGCCGGCGATATTCGTGGCGGACCCAGGGCAGGAGGAGCCGGCGCAGTCCGGGCACGCCCAGGCCGTGGCCGACCCAGGCGAACGTCCGCGGGGGCGCGCCCAGGCCGCGATGCAGGCGCAGGGCGAGGCTCGCGACGAGGACGAGACAGCGCACCCGCGCGGCGTGATCCGCGGCCAGCACCAGCGCCGTCCCTCCGCCCATCGAGTGTCCCAGGAGGGCGAAGCGCTCGATCCCCAGCGCATCGGCGAGAGCGAGGACCACGCGCGCGCGGCCGCGCAGGGTCCGGATCGCGTCCGGGACGGGCGCGCTTCCTCCAAAGCCGGGAAGATCGACGCGCAGGACGCGCAGCGCGGGCAGGAGCTGCGGGGCCAGGTAGCGGAAGTCGCGGCCCGACCCCGGGATTCCGTGGAGGGCGATCAGGGCGGGCGCGTCGGCCGGACCCGTCCGCGCTCAACGCTTGGGCTTGAGCGACGCCATCAGCTCCTTGGCCGCGGCGCGGTCGAGGTGCGCGAAGCCCGCGAACTGCTGGCCGGAGAACAGCGCCTCCGCGCCGTCGATGGTGACGAGGTCGCCCGTCTGGTACGGGCTCGCGTCACTCATGAGGTAGGCGACGAGGTTCGTGAGCTCCCAGTGCTCGCCGAAGCGCCGCGAGGGAATCCGGCGCCGCGCCTGCTTCTCCATCTCCGATCCCGGCATGAGCCGGCTCATCGCGCCCTCGGTGGGGAAGGGGCCGGGGGCGATCGCATTGAGACGGATCCCGTAGGTGGCCCACTCGACGGCGAGCGAGCGCGTCATGGCGAGCAGGCCGGCCTTGGCCACCGCGGAGGGCAGCACGAACGCCGAGCCCGTCTGCGCGTAGCTCGTCACGATCGAGAGGATCTCGCCCGTCTGCTGGCGCTCGATGAGCCGGCGGCCCAATTCGCGCGTGCAGTGGAAGCTGCCGTAGAGCACGATCTGCACGACCGAATTGAACGCGTTCGGGGAGAGGTCCTCGGACGCGGCCAGGAAGTTGCCGGCCGCGTTGTTGATGAGCTGGCTCGCGGGACCGAGCTCCGACTCCAGCGCGTCGACCGCGCGCACGACCGCCTCCGGCTCGCGAATGTCGGCCGGAGCGAACGCGCCCTGTCCCCCCGCCTTGCGAATCGCCGCCACCGTTTCTTCGAGCGGCGCCGGGCGGCGGCCGACGATGCCGACCTTCCCCCCGAGGGCGGCCATGCGCAGGGCCATCGAGCGCCCGAGCCCCGTGCCGCCCCCGGTGATGATCGTGGTCTTGCCCGACAAGAGGTCCTTGCGGAAGGGCTCGAACGGTTCCATGACGTCCTCCTAGATGCGCGCCTTCAGGCCGCGCGCGGCCAGCGCGGCCTGGGCGGCCGCCCGGTGGTCCCCCTGCAGCTCCACGATGCCCTCTTTGACGGTGCCTCCGGTGCCGCACTCGGATTTGAGGGCCTTGGCCAGGGCCGCGAGCTCGTCGTCGCTGCCGGCCAGCCCCAGGACCAGCGTCACCACGCGGCCGCCCGGCCGCGTCTCCAGGCGCAGGCGGATGCCCTTGCCGCCCGTGGCACGCGCCACCGGGGCCACCGCGCGCGGACGCTCCGCCTCACCGCCGGTCGAATAGACGAGACGCGTCCCCGCGTCGCGGGAATCCTCCGCGCGCTTCCGCATGTCGTGGTTCTAGCACGCCTCCCGCGCCCCGGTCGCGTGAGGAAAGACCTGTCGCCCGCATGCTACAATCCGCTGTTCGGCGAGGGCGAGGCCGAGGGGCCTTGCGGGAAGCGAGCAACCAATCATGGCAAACAGAGGGCGAGCCACTTTCGCCAAGCGGCAGAAGGAGATCGCGCGCCAGGAGCGCGCCCGGGAGAAGGCGGCCAAGCGCGTGCAGCTCAAGGAGACCAAGGTCAAGGTCGACCGCACGGCCGTCCCCGAGGACCCCGACATCGCCGGGATCGTGCCCGGTCCCCAGCCTCTTCCGTACGACCTCCTCGACGAAGACGAGCCGGAACCCAAGCCCTAGCCTCCGCCTCAGCGGGTCAAGACCTCCACTCCCTCGGGCCCCAGATAGAGCGTGTGCTCGGCCTGCGCCACCTTGCGCTGGTGCGCCTCCACGAGCGGCGGATAGACCCCGAGATGGCCGGCGGCGCGTAGGGCGCGCAACGTCTCTTCCACCGCCGGACGCGGCATGTCCGCGAGCTGGCGCCGCGCGAACGGCAGGCCGTTGAACCGGCGGATGGCCGCGACGACCTCGGGCGAGCCGGCCGAACCCGTGGACCGACGGGGATCGAGGCGGAAGACCTCCGCGGCGCCGCGCTCGACGACCTCGCCCTGTCCGTCCGTCGCGAACGGCTCGACCGCCACCACCGCGTCCAGGGCGAGCCGATCGGAGCCGCCGTCGGCCACGTTCGGGATGGCCGGCGGGCAGTGCACCGTCCACCGCGCCACGCCGTGGCCGCACAGGTTTTTCATGGGCCGCATCCCGTAGCGGCGGAGCGTCGACTCGATCGCCTCCGACAGGCGGCGCACGGCGACGCCCGCGCCCGCGGCCGCGATCGCGGACTCGAGGGCGGCCCGCGCCGCATCCACGAACGGGCGGTTCTCGGGACGATCCCCCACGTTGACGGTGAGCGCGGTGTCGACGACCCAGCCGTCGACGTGCACGCCCAGGTCGAGCTTGGCCAGGTCGCCTTCGACGTAGACCGTCGTGTCCTCGGGCGAGGCGCAATAGTGCGCGGCGATCTCGTTGCGCGAGCTCTGCACGGGGAAGGCGAGGCCTCCCCCGCGCCGCGTGATCTCGTGCTCGACCTGCTCGGAGACGTCGCGCAGGGCGGCGCCGGCGACGATGAGCCGGGCCCCCACCTCGCGCGCGGCGGAGGCCACCCGGCCCGCCTCTCTCAAGCTCTGGAGGACCGCGGAGGACAAGGACAAGACCCTAGTCTACGTGAGAGCCCGCGCCCTAGCCGTCCTTCTTCATGGCGGCGATGATCTCCGCGATCTGGGCGTCCGCATTGCGCGCCTCCAGCAGGCAGGTCCCCGCGCCGCGGTGGCCGCCGCCGCCGTAGCGCGCCATCAGCTCGCCCACGTTCGTGCGGCTCGTCCGGTTGAAGATGGAGTGCCCGACCGCGGCCGCGACGTGCTCGCGGCTGGGCCCCCAGTGCACGCGCAGGGAGGCGTTAGCCTCCGGGAAGAGCGTGTAGACGAGGAAGCGGTTGCCCACGGGCAGCGGGCTCTCGTTGCGGAAGTCGGTGAATACGACGTTGCCGTCCAGCCGCGAGCAGGCCTTGGTGCGCTCGCGGAACGCCGCATCCTGGGCGTGGATGCGCTCCACGCGGTCGGTCACCTCGGGCTGCTGCATCACTTCCTCGATGCCCGCCGTCTTGAGCCAGCCCACCATCTTGCGGAAGTAGCTCTGGTAATCGCCTAGACCCGTGCGGGGATCGAGCGTGTAACCGAGCAGGATGTAGTCCTTCGGCTGGAGCACGTCGTCGATCGTGAGCTGCGCGGAGTCGAGACGGTCCGTCTCCTCCAGCAGGCGCTCGTAGCGCTGGAGGTCGGCTCGGCGGCCGACGTAGTACTCGTAGACCATGCGCGCGGCGCTGGGGGCGAGGCCGTAGCGGCCGTCGAAACCCTCCGGCGGCCGCTCGTTGCTCTGGGTGAGCAGGTGGTGGTCGAACCACTTGCCGACCCCCGTCTGGTACGGCAGGTTGGCGATGATGTCGTCGTCCGTGATGTGCAGGCGCTTGTCCGTGATGTCCTGCGGATGCACGAGCACGATCTCGTCGATGTCCTCGCAGCTGGTGATGAGGACGGCGCAGGTGAGCCCGTCCAGATCCCCCCGCGTAACCAGGCGCATGGCAGTCCTCCGGAGAAAGGACCCGAATGCTACGCCGCGGTGAGCCAAGGGGCAATGGGAATCGATCTGGGGCAGCCGACCGCAGAGCGCGGCGGCGCCGCGCAGCGGCGGAGACGTCGCGAGGGGGGTTTCAGGGGGGGTCGCGAACGCCCATCGCGAATGAGGCGTGAGTGCCCCCCCTGACTAAATATGCCCCGCCACAAAAAAGCCGCCCACAAACAAAAAGCCCGGAACCTTGCGGTCCCGGGCGATTGGATCGTTGGATCCGTGGTTGAGGCGGTTAGATCTTGACGACGTTCGCCGCGCGAGGTCCCTTGGGGCTGTCGACGACCTCGAACCGCACGCGGTCACCCTCGTTGAGAGTGCGGAATCCCTCGGCCCGAATCTCGGAGTGATGCACGAAGACGTCCGGCCCACCCTCGCGAGAGAGGAAACCGAAACCCTTCGCCTCGTTGAACCACTTCACCGTACCTTCGATCATGGACGTGCAGGCCTCCTTAGCCTTGCCTAGCGCCACGTCACCTGCGCGCCACGACCAGGCGCGAACCATCTTGGTCCGTGCCGTTCGGATCGCCAGTGCCACTTGGCAACTAGTGCGATTGCGACACTACCAATGACCTCATACGGTGTCAAGCCTTAGTGCCATCAAGCCCACGACTTACTATGAATACGGAGCGTCAGTCCGCGCCCTTGATGGAGGCGATCGGGGAGAGCCGCACCTCGACCTCGGCGAGCCCCGCTTCGGTCACCGCGCGGATGACCTCTTCCGCCGGCTTGTAGCACTCCGGCGACTCGTCGATCGGCACCGGACCGCCCGCGTTGACGAGCACGCCGAGGTCCCGCATGCGGCGGTTGGCGTCGGCCTGGGAGATCTCGCGTCGGGCCGACCTGCGCGACTTGCGGCGGCCGGCGCCGTGGTTGACCGAGTAAAGCGCCTTGGCCGCTCCCGGCAGCGGACGCAGCACGTAGGAGAAGTCACCCATCGAGCCGGGGATGATCACGGGGTGGCCGGTCTTCTCCCAGCGCGTGCCGGCCAGCATCGGGTGTCCGGCGGGCAACGCGCGCGTCGCACCCTTGCGATGCACCCAGACCGGGTGGTCGAACAGGTCGTGATGGGTCTCCTCCTGGACGAGGTTGTGGCTGATCTCGTAGACCAGCTCCGGCTGGGCGCCGAACGTCTCCGCGAATGCCTCCGCCACCGCCTGGCCGATCATCAGGCGGTTCACGATCGCGAAGTTTCCGCCCGCGGCGACCGCGTTGCGATACGAGTTCCAGTGCTCGGAGCGCGGAGTGAAGTAGCCGAGGTCCATCTGCCCGCGCTTCAAGCCCAGCTCGTCCATCGCGCGCTCGAAGAAGTGCGTGGCCAGGCCGTGCCCGAAGCCGCGGGAGCCGGTGTGGAACATGACCCAGAGCTGCGAACCGTCGTGCTGCAGCTCGATGAAATGATTGCCGCCACCCAGGCTGCCGAGCTGGTTCTGCCCGCGCCACGCGCGCGAGTCCTTGGGCACGTCCCAATCCTCGTCCACGGGGATGCGATCCCGCTCCGCCGTGCCCCGGCGCGCGCCCATCGCTTCCGCGCCGCCGCGCACGATCTCCTGGAAGCGCTTCGCCGACACCGACTGGCCCTTGGCCCCCGCCCCGAGCCCGACGCGCTGCATCACGCGCCGCGAGAAGTCCTTCACGCGGTCGGGGGTGGCCTCCGCGCGCGCGACCGTCGAGCGCAGGGCGGCGATGCCGCAGCCGATGTCGTAGCCCACCGGGCCCATGGCCAGCGTCCCGCTGGTGGCCATCACGCAGCCGACGGGCACGCCGTAGCCGTGGTGCGCGTCCGGGGTGAGAACGGCGTCGAGGACGCCGGGGAAGCGGCGGGCGTTCTCGATCTGCGGCCCCAGGGCCTCTTCCGCCTCCGCGAGGAGAGCCTCCGTCATGAAGATGCGCCCCTCGCCGCCTTCGGTCCGCAGGCGGGAGAAGCCGCCGGGATCACGCCGCAGCGAATCCTTCCACGACATCAGGTCACTCTCGCCCGGCCGCCGGTCAGGCCGCGGGCGACGTCTTGCGTTCGGGGAGCACCGCACCCATCAGCCATCCCAGGAACGCGGCCACGCCGTTGCTGATCGGCCCCGCGACGAGGCCTTCCGCCCGGCGCAGCAGCGCCTCGTTCATGGACACCTCGGTCTCGACGTTGAGGGCCCGAGGATGGTTGAAGAACGTGTGCATCCCCAGCCCGTAGGAGAGCGCCGTGGACCGCCGCGAAGTAGGTGGAGGAGAGGAGGGTCAGGGTCACGATGCTGAAGACGTGGTGGCCCTTCGCGTATTCGACCTGGCCCAGGCTCTGCGCCCAGCGCCCGACGGTGAAGAGGGCCAGGAGCACGAAATAGAAACGCGCGACCCTGAGGTTCTCGGTCAAGAGCGTTCTCCTCCCCCCGTAGCCTGTCGATGATAGCCGGGGGCTCGATGCACGTCGATCCGGGTCAGGGTCCCCCGACGTCGTGGCGGGAGAACCAGTCACCGATCCGGCGCAGCCGGTCCAGGACGTGCTGCGGCTCCTCGAAGCCGTGGCCTTCGCGCGGATAGACGACCATCTCCGCCTCGACGCCGGCATCGCGCAGCGCGCGGTACATCATCCATCCCTGCGCGGGCGGGACCCGCACGTCCTCCGCGCCATGCAGGAACAGGGTCGGCACCCGGGCCGCGGGCGCATAGGTGATCGGCGATTCGCGTGCGTAGAGGTCCTGGTGTCCGGCGAAGGGGCTGCCGGAGAAGTAGTCGAACCGCCAGCGCCGGGCGTCGCTGATCACGTATTGCAGGCGCAGGTCCGCGACCCCCGCGCCGCTGGCCGCGGCGCGGAAGCGGTCGGTGTGGGTGATCGCCCAGTTGGCTAGGTAGCCGCCGTAGCTCCAGCCATAGAGGAAGAGGCGCGCGGGATCGGCCAGCCCGCGTGCGATCAGGGCGTCCACGCCCGTCATCACGTCCTCGAAGGGGCCGGCGCCCCAGTTGGCGACGTTGCCGCGGGTGAACGCGTCCCCGTAGCCGGTGCTGCCGCGGAAGTTCGGCCTCAGGACGAGGTAGCCGAGGGAGGCGAAGTACGCGGTCTGGGGATCGAAGAGGAGAGGCGCGTGGTCGCGCGGTCCGCCGTGCGGGATCACGACCAGCGGCCGCCGCCCGGCCGCGGCGGTGGTGGGTTGGGCGAGGATGCCCTCCACCTCGGACGAGCCGGAGCGCCAGCGCACGACTTCGAGCCGCGGCAGCGCCCGCGCGGTCAGCGCCTCGTTCCACCGGGTCCGCGGCCGCGGCGACTCGCCGTTTGCGGTCGCCACCCACACCTCGGCCGGCGCGTCGCCCGGCACGAAGACCCATCCCGGTCCTCCATGCGCGACGGCCAGGAGCGCGCGTCGCGGCGTCCAGAGCGGCACCGCCCGGCCCGTCGCGACCTGGACGCGCGCGATCCCGCTCACGGCGCCGATCGCGTGATGCACTTCGAGCGCGGTCCCGTCGGACGTCCAGCGGAGGTCCTCCACGTCCCGATCGAGGGCGGCGGAGACGTCGCGGGGACGGTCGCTGCCGACCGTCCACACGAAGGCGTCGTTGCGCGAGACCTCGTGCCCGTCGAAAGGGCGGACGAAGGCCAGCGCACGGCCGTCCGGCGACCAGCGCGGATCCGTGGCCAGGTCGCTGCCCGGCACCTCGCGGAGCGCGCCCGTGACCGTGTCCAGGACATGGAGGCGCGCCTCCAGCGAGCTGTCCGCCTCCGGCGTGGCCGTGGTCAGGACCGCGACCCGCTTTCCATCCGGCGCCCACGCCGCCGCCTGGACGTGGCGGGAGCCATCGGTGAGGGCCGCGGGCGTGCCTCCCGCGACGGGCACGATCCACAGGCGGTGGCGGCGCCACTGCCACCCGTCCACTCGCGCATCGTCCTTCTTCTGGCGGCGGTGCGCCTCGTCGTCGGTCTCCGGCGACGGCGCCCGCAGGAGCAGGCGCTGGCCGTCCGGGGACCATTCGAAGCCGGCCACCGATTCGCCGTGCGAGGTCAGGGGGCGCGCTTCGCCGCCGGCCGCCGGCAGCGCCCATACCTGCGCGCGCTCGCCCTGGCGCGAGATGAACCCGATCTCCGTCCCCGAAGGCGACCAGCGCAGGTTCGACGCGCCGCCGTCGCGGGATGCGAGCCGTCTCTCGGGCGTCGCGCCGGCCAGGTCGACGCTCCAGAGCTCCGTCCGGAACGCGCCCGCCTCCAGGTCGCCCCGGCGCAGCGAGACCACCGCGCGGTGTCCGTCGGGCGAGACCGCCATCTCACGCACGGTGGCGAACGCGACCACGTCGGCCAGGGTGAACGGCGTGGCCGGCGCGCCCAGCAGCGCGCACAGGGAGAGCGTCGCGATCACGACCAGCCGAGCCCGCCGCCCGTCCCCGTGAGCAGCGACCGCGCGAAGTCTTCGAGGTCGCGCAGGAGCGCCGGCGTCAGCGCCAGGCCCAGGCCGCACACGTGGACGCCCCGCACCGTGGCCGGATCGTCGCCCGCCCGCACCGCCTCCGCCGCCCTGGCCCGGGTGAGGGCGCGCGCGTAGTCCTCCAGCGCGACCTCCGCTCCCTCGTCGAGCGGATAGGCGGTCTCGAAATCGATCTCGTAGCAGCCGGCTTCGGGACGCGTGTGAGGCATGTTTCTGGGACGGTCCAGCGCCCGGACCGGGCGATGCGAATTCTATCCCGCGCCGGCGCGGCCGCGTTTGACCGCCCGGGGGGCCGGCGCTACAGTTTCCTCTCTTCGGTTGCCGTCCATGCAGACCCGCCAGCCGGTCCCGACGTATTTCGGGCGGTACCAGGTCCTCGAGGAACTTGGGTCTGGTGCGATGGGGGTCGTGTACCTCTGCGTGGATGCGCGCCTCGCGCGGCCGGTCGCGGTGAAGGTCATCCGCGAGTCCGAGCACATGACGCCGGCGGAGAAGGAGAACTTCCTGGCCCGCTTCCGGAACGAGGCGGAGGCGGCGGGACGTCTCAACCACCCCGGCATCGTCCAGATCTACGACATCGGCCCGTCCTACCTGGTGAGGGAGTACCTGGACGGCAAGGCCCTTTCGGCGGTGATGAA
>WNFN01132859.1_pt1 | contig 11675 bp, 11 predicted proteins | sample 5400161 | NCBI WGS metagenome assembly WNFN01 (sample SAMN13153353, study PRJNA577476) | soil metagenome | isolation source: 80 cm saprolite on Douglas fir-dominated hillslope | place: USA:California | collected 2013-09-17
TTCAGCGTACGCGAAGACCGCCGCTTAGCTTCATCAGAAGCTGTGAATAAAATTCCTCAAAAAACCTTGACGGACCAACTCAGATCTCTCGTCCTCGAATTTGGTTCTATAGGTTGTTTCTAACCGCGACCGCGCCATGCCCAATAGCCCGATCAGTAGTGGGGTTGTGACCAAGGGTCCCATTAGCGCCCGCACTTTTCGCGAGGCAAGCGCTTAAAATGTCCGGGCCTGTTCACGTTCATCGAGGACGAGGACGAGGACGATTACGAGACCGATGGCGCACGCCGCCTGGCTCCTCACATTCGCTCTGGGACCTCAATCCCGAGAAGCGTCAGACCGGTCTTTATCGTCCGGGAGAATAGGTCGCAAAGCAGGAGGCGGCTGGTTCGTGTCTCACCCTCGGCGGTAAGGACCGGGCATCGCTCGTAGAAGACGTGGTATTTGGCGGCAAGCTCGTAGAGAAAATTGGCCAGCACGTTTGGCTTGAAGCCATCCAATACTGTCGGTACGACCTCGCCAAAGCGTAAAATCTCTTTCCCTAAAGTCTGCTCCGCTGGATCGGCCAAAACCATGTGAGAAGGCGGCTGAAAGGGTCCATCCAACCGGCGAAAGATTGCTCTGCTCCGCACGTAAGCGTTCTGCAAATAGGGGGCTGTGTTTCCCTGAAAAGAAAGCATTTTCGACCACGAAAACACGTAATCGGTCAACCGATGTTGAGAAAGCTCAGCGTACTTAACGGCGCCAAGTCCTACGGTCCTGGCGATTTCGCCGGATTCAGTGTCGGCTAACGCCGGATTTTTCTCTCGGACTAATTCACCCGCGCGCTGGATAGCTTCCTCCAATAATTCGCGCAAGGGAACGGACTCTCCGGAACGCGTGCGCATCAATTTTCGGTCTTCTCCCAGAATACTACCGAACGCGATATGCTCCAGGTCAACCCGGCATCCTAGCCGGCGAGCAACCGAGAATAACTGCCGAAAATGAAGTTGTTGCGGTGAGCCCACCACATACCAGATACCATCTGGATTCCACCTTTTGATCCGGTATTCGAGCGTAGCGATGTCGGTCGAAGCATAACCAAATCCGCCGTCGGACTTGCGGATCATGAACGGTGTTTCCGAAATTTCGTTATCGAAGATAACGGCCGCGCCGTCACTGATCTCAGCTACGCCCTTTGCTAACAGGCGTTCTACCATCGAAGGTAGTTCTGCGTCATAAGCACTTTCGCCGAGTTGTTCATCGAACTCGACGCCGAGCAACTTATAAACGGAAGCAAACTCGCGAAGGGAAAGGGCAACCGCTTGTTCCCAAATAGTCCGATTCTCTGGGTCGCCTTGTTGCAACTTGACCAGCTCAAGCCGGCATTGCTCCAACACCGCAGAATCCTCTCTTGACCGTAGATCCGCCTCCCGATACAGACGGACCAACTCAGCCATGGGGTCGGTCTCCAGCGCGTTGTCATCCCGAAAATGCTTCCACGCGTAAATGACTTTACCAAACTGAGTCCCCCAATCTCCCAGATGATTGTCGGTGACGACCCGATGCCCTAAGAAGCGCGCCACCCGAGTAATGGCATCACCGAGGATGGTCGACCGGATATGGCCGACATGCATCGGTTTGGCAACATTCGGCGAGCTAAATTCAATGATCAGTGTCTTGGGATTCGAATCCTTCTCGACACCCAGACGCGAATCCTCCGAAAGAGCAACGAGTCTTTGAGCTACATACTCTGGGTCTAACCGAAAATTGATAAATCCAGGACCTGCTACTTCCGCTGGGCCGCTGATCCCGGCCAAATTTATCTTTTCGGCGATACGGCCGGCTAAAGCACGCGGGTTCTCCCGGCGCGCCTTGGCCAAAACCATGGCGACACTGGTCTGATAATCCCCATTCCTTGGGTCCGCCGTCGGCACGACCTGGACGGGATCATCTGATGTAAGCTCCAGCGCTGCCAAGGCGTCGCGAAGGCGCTCTTGCAGTGTCTGCGCCACTGTTGGCATCGTTTAAGAAGCTTGGGCTTTCGGCGCTCTATTATCGAAGATGGCGAGAATCTCTTCGGCCGATTCCGCTCTCCCGAGCTGCTCACGCACCGATTTGTCGTTCAAGAACTTGGCGATAGCAGCCAACGTCCGGAGATGCACCTGAAATTGATCTTTGGGCACCACAAACAGAACGATGAATTTAACGGGCGAATTGTCCAGAGAGTCGAACTCTATACCAGCAGACGACCGACCGAACGCCGCCACCACTTCGTTGACGCAGTTGGATGAAGCGTGCGGAATGGCGATTCCAAAACCGATGCCCGTACTCATGGTTTCCTCGCGTTGGCGTAATGCTGCCAAAACAGATTCACGGTCGGCCTTCCGGACAGCGCCTTTCTCGACGAGGAGATCGATTAATTCAACGATCGCCGCCCACCTCTCGGTGGATTTCATTTCCGGGACAATTTGATCTACAGATAAAAGAGAGCCCAAAGTCATAGCTCACGTGCCAGAATGCGGCACATTATCAAGGCGCAGACCTTTGACAAGATCGTTTCACTTGAAAGATAAAGAGCGCGTGCCATCGATTTTTTGTTAGCCTGTGCAGGCTGCGCACGGCAGATAGAAGAGTCATTCACCTCATTAAGACCTAACGAACACTAAGGTATGAAGATTTTAATGGCAACGAGTGAATTCGCTCCCCTCGCATCTACTGGAAATCTGGGCGAGACGGTGCGCACTTTGGCGTTAGAGCTGAAACGCCTCGGACACGACGTCAGCATCGCGATGCCGCTATATCGCTCCGTCAGAGAAGGGCGCTCCCACCTGGAATCGTCCTACGACCAAACCCAAATCGCCCTGGGCGAAAAAAGAGTGACTGCCGAGTTTCTGTTCACAAAAACCCCCGAAGGCATCCCCGTTCATCTCGTTCGCCGGGATGAATATTTTGACCGGTCCGGAATTTATTCCGGAAACGATCGGGCTTACGAGGACAACTCGGAGCGATTTATCTTTTTCGCGAAGGCAGTGGTCGAGCTGGCTCGCCAGATGAGTCCCGCCCTCGAAGTCATTCATTGCCATGACTGGCCAACCGCTTTGATCCCCGTCTTTGTAAAAGACCGGCGCTTGCCCTTCTTGACCGCGTTGAGCGTCCACGACCTCGAATACCAGGGCTCGTTTTGGAGCTTCGACTTCGCTCTGACCAATCTTCCCGGTGGCTACTTTTCACCTCGCGGGATTGAGTTTTACAATCGACTGAACTTCCTCAAGGGTGGCATTGTCTACGCCGACACCATCGTATTTCCAGGAGAACTCGTTCTCCACGAGTCATTTACACAAGAGGCCGGGTACGGTCTGAACCTGGTCCTCCAAGAAAATTCCAATCGCACGGTCGGCATCCCTTTTGGCGTCGACTATTCCGTTACCAATCCCCCGTTCGAAAAGCTCCTTGGACGGAAGGTCAAAGTTGACTCTGGAAACGGTAAGGCTGCTTGTCGCCAAGCGATCGTGAACCAATTGGAGCTAGAATCCACCAACAGCGATCTGCTCATGGTCTGCCCGATCCACGAAGGCGATAGTCGAGCACTGAACCACGTGATTCCTGTGTTCGATCGCCTGCTGACCAGCAACTTGCGTTTTATACTTCTCGGTACCGCCACCAACGACAGCTTGGTTCCCGACCTGATGGTCACCGAACGGAAATATCCCAAGCGGTTTGCGTGGCAGCAGGAAAACGATTCCCGGCTCAAAAGCCTGACTTTAGCAGGAGCTGATTTGGTTCTGTTCCCCGGTTCGCTAGGATCTCGCGGAACCACCGCGATGACTACGATGCGCTACGGTACTGTCCCCATCGCCGGCAACCGAGGAGGGCTCCGCCAGATTATTGTCGATTTTGACCCGATTCAGAATGACGGTTCTGGTCTCGTTTACTACCGAGACGATCCCGAGGCTATCTGGGACGCTGTCCAGCGCGCTTTTTGGCTCAAGCGACAACCGGAGACCTGGAACAAATTAATTGCCGGATGCGAAGCAGCCGATTTTTCGTGGACAGCTTCAGCCCGCGCGTTCGCTCAACTTTACGCCGATCTGTTACGCCACCGGCAGGCGGTACCGGCCTGAAGCGAGACGGCGAATGGGCGAGTGGGCGAAACGGCGAGGGTGAGTGGACGGAGTGGACTGAGTGGAATTGAGCTAAAGCTAAATCAGCGAAAGCCTGCTGGAGGCATTTCTGTCCACTACGTCCACTCAGTCGACTGCGTCCACTAGCGCGCATATAGTCGCCCACTCGCCCCGTCGCCGACTCGCCGTTTCGCCTACTTGGGTTTCGGGTCGCCGTCGAAATCGAGCACCAGAGACTCAGCCATATTCGGCTTGATGATCTCTTCGACGAACTTGATGTAGAAAGGGTCCTCTTCGAAAATCCGCAAACGCTCCTTCGAATCGAAATCGACCGAGATAAAAAAACCCCAAGGATTCGATTTATCCGTCCTTCGACCACAGCGAACATTGGCGGCAACCGAGATCTTGAGGAGTTGGATTCGAGTTTGCATCATGATCACTTCGAGCTGAGCAGCGCTGATATTCGGCTTCAGTTTATAGAGAACGATGTGATGGAACATGAGCTTTTTCGTTTGTAGAAACTACCTTTGTCCGAGGCAAGTATTATCGGCGGCGTAACCGGCATCACCTAAAAAAATGAGCCTGAATTTAATCGGCCAGGCCGGCTGCGGGTTACATATAACATGAAACCTGAGTCGCAAAGTACGCTGGCATGGAGAAAGATATGCCACGAAAAATGGGTAGATAGCTGGCAAGAGCGGTTGCTCTGGCTGGGCTGGGAGCGGCTGGTTATCACTCAATTGAGCGGCAGCAAACGGGTCCGCCTAGAGATCTTCGCGGTTACCCGGTCCGAAGCCGCCATTCTAAAAAAGGAATTCGGCGGTGAAATCCGCAATCTGAGTCGATCTACGGCTGATTGGGTCAAGTCGATCGTCCAGAAAAAGCCGATCCCGATTCGGGGCAGACTACGCATCGTCAACCGTGACCCCGAGCCAAGCGAAACGGCTGATGCCGATGTTATTTTCGTTCCAGCCAGCCTCGCCTTTGGCACCGGTGAACACGCGACTACGGCAGGTTGTCTGCGTCTCCTTTGCGATATTGTTGACCGGCAACCGCCGGGTTGGGCCTTCCTGGATGTGGGAACCGGGACCGGCATTTTAGCTCTGGCTGCGGTGAAGCTCGGCGCCGGTCAAGTCCACGCCTTCGATGCGGATGCAGTGGCAGTGCGCACTGCCAAGCAAAATTCCCGGTTGAATGGTTACTCCAAAAAGGTCCGCATCTGGCGCCAAGACGTCTTACAATTTGAGCCAGACTCAGCGTATGACGTCGTTGCCGCCAACCTGTATAGCGTCCTGCTTCGTCAAGCTCTACCCCAGTTGGTAAAATCAGCTCGCCAAGAAGGCTTTTTCATTTTTTCCGGAATCCTTAGGGATCAAGCGACTGAAATAAAAGGTTGGCTGAAACGATCGGGGCTGGAATTGAAGGAAGCCCGAAGCCGCGGCAAGTGGACGACTTTGCTAGCACAGAGACGGCTCAGTTAATGTCGTCGTGGTCTGTGGAACGCCCCATTGAACCAAAGCAGACAAATCCTTGGTTGAAATAGGTGCCTGACACATATAGTCAGGAAAGGTTTTATGCAACTTTCCTCACGAGCGAACAGCCTAACTCCGTCTCTTTCTCTTTCAGTTGATAGCAAGGCAAAGGCGATGAAGTCCGAAGGACTTGACGTCTGCGGCTTCGGCGCCGGTGAACCGGACTTCGATACACCGGAGCATATTAAGGCCGCTGCTATCGCTGCGCTGGAATCCGGGTTTACGAAGTACACACCAAGCTCCGGAATCCCGGAATTACGTCAGGCGATCGCTGACAAACTGCAACAGGAGAACGGCATCAGCTATAAGCCGAGCCAAATTATCGTCAGTACCGGAGCTAAGCACTCCTGTTACAACGCCATTCTAGCCACCTGCCAACCGGGAGATGAAGTTATCATTCCTAGCCCTTACTGGCTAAGCTACCCTGAAATGGTGCGGTTGGCCGGGGCTGATCCTATCTTCGTCCAGACCAAGGAAGAGAACGGCTGGAAGATCACCCGAGATGAGTTCGAGAACGCAATGACGCCTCGAACCAAAATGATCATCATCAACTCGCCTAACAATCCGACGGGAGCAGTTTACACCCGGGAAGAGATCGAAGGGATCGCCGCGGTGGCCGCAGAAGAAGAAATTCTGATTCTGGCAGATGAGATCTATGAGAAGCTAGTTTACGACAACCTCGAACACGTCAGCATTGCGTCACTCGGTCCAGAGTTTTACGACCTGACCATTACCGTAAACGGATTTAGCAAGGCTTATGCGATGACCGGCTGGAGGCTCGGGTATCTAGGTGCACCCGACCCGATCGCTAGAGCTATCGACTCGATTCAAAGTCACGTAACGTCGAATCCCTGTTCGTTTGCCCAAAAAGGGGCGCTCGCAGCCTTAAAGGGAGACCAACAGAGTGTTGCCGACATGCGGGATGAATTCGATATGCGCCGGCAATACATTGTCGACCGGTTCGCCAAGATCTCTAGCGTGAGCATCGTAAAGCCGGCTGGCGCTTTCTACGTTCTCGTCAACATCGGCAAGCTAGGTTTGACTTCTCAAAACTTCGCTGACCGTCTGCTGAGCAAAGCGAATGTCAGCGTGGTACCCGGAATTGCCTTTGGAGATGACCGCACGGTTCGGTTCAGCTATGCAACCAGCCTTGACGTTATCAAGAAAGGTATGGACCGGTTTGAAGACTTCTGTCGAACTCTGTGACGCGTCTCAGCCAGTACCTTGAAGTTTACCGCATAATGTTGCGGAACTCCCTTGTCCGGGAGATGAACTTCAAGCTGAATTTTGTTCTCTGGCTGTTTACGGATGCACTTTGGTTTGTCGGCCAACTCATTTTTATTGAGGTCATTTACGCGCAGGTCGGTGCCATTGGCGACTGGACCAAGTGGGATATGGTCCTCTTGGTCGGCACATACCAAATCATCAGTCAGATCTTCCAAGGATTCTTTTACCTTAACCTGACCAACTTATCTGAGCTGGTTCGGACGGGTAAATTAGACTTCGTCCTTTTGCAGCCGATCGATGCTCAATTCACGGTGTCTCTGCGCCAGTTCGGCATAGACGGTATGGTGAACGCGCTGATCGGCGTCGCGATTGTTTCCTATTCGTTAGTCCAACTGCACGTGATGCCGTCACCAGGGCAGATCTTGCTTTACGCGGTCGCTATCGGATGTGGGATATCAGTTCATTACGCAGCGATGCTAGCCTTTGCTACCGTCAGCTTTTGGACTGTCCGTACCCAGGGAATCACGTATGGCTACTACAGCTTGATTAGTCTGGCGCGCTATCCAGACTCCATGTTTAAAGGTCTGGCGAAGTTTATCTTTAGCTGGGTAGTTCCGGTAATGGTGGTCACAAACGTCCCTGCTCGGTTGCTAATCCATTTGCTTTGGAAAACGGCGCTCAACCGGTATTCGAGCGCGAGCTCGTAGTGAAACGGTAGGGATGAGCTCCCTCTCATCCCCAAGAAGGAGCCAGGAGCCAGAACCCAGGAGTCAGGAGGGCAGCATGGCCAGACAGTGCTGTACCTGCAATTCGAACGCTTTCATCCGGTCGGCCTGGAAGTCGGTTGCATTCGCAAAATCGGGTCGCTGAAGCGGATTTGTTTTCGAGAACGAACGACGGAATACACGGAAAACCTTCCTGGCTCCTGGATTCTGGCTCCTGGCTCCTTCTTCGGATGGGCGGGAGCTCATCCCTACCGACCCCACCGTCCTTTGGCCCCATCCGGCGGACGCCTGATACTCCTTCCATGCGATTTTTGCAGGCTAGTTTAAACATCCGGGAGGGATCCGGCGTCGAATCTGTCTCGAACAAATTGACTAGTTATCGTGACAAAACGCTCCTCTGGAAATGGCAAAATCAACGGTCGCTTTTCCCGCAATCTTTCGCTTGAACCCGAAGGCAATTGCCAGTATATGTTCGCCTCTTCCAGGGGGTAGGCGGCGCGCGAACTAGCTTTGCACAAATCTTTTATGGCGAAATCGAAAATACAGAAAAAGGATGACGCGTCCGCAAACGGGCACTTACCTGCGGACGAAACGAGAGAGACACCTGTTTCCTCGGCATCCTCCACCTCCCTCCCGTCGGCGCCCAAGGATAACGGCGACGAGAAACTGTCCCCGTTTCTTCGCAAACAGAAGCTAAAACTGCTGCAACTGCGCGACACGCTCCTCGACTCCATGATGGGAGTTTCTCGGGACACATTACGAGCCCGGGCAGAAGGCAGTGAGGCTTCGGCATTCGGCATGCATCAGGCGGACGCCGGCAGCGATGCTTACGATCGAGACTTTGCTCTCAGCTTGCTTTCCCAGGAACAAGATGCGTTGTACGAGATTGAAGAAGCTCTAAAACGCGTCGAAGCAGGCACTTACGGAGTGTGCGAGATGTCCGGAAAATCAATTCCGCACGCCCGGCTTGAGGCGATACCTTTTGCCCGTTTCACGGTTGAGTGCCAAACTCAGATCGAGAAACAGCGAAAAGCGACTCGGATCCGCCAGCCTGTCACCTCGCTTTTCGGCCTGACAGACGAGGAAGGCGGAGAGGGAGACGAGGAAGAATCAACCCCGGAAGCTAAGGATTAATCTATGCCTCGCGACATTATCATTTTGGAATGCACCGAAGCTCGGGCGGAAGGGAAACCAGTTTCCCGTTACGTTTCCACCCGGAATAAGAAAAGTCTAAATACTCCGGGCCGCTTGGAAAAAAAGAAGTATAATCCTTTCCTTCGCCGGCACACGCTGCATCGCGAAGTTAAGTAGCCCATGGAACCCAAAAACGCTAAACGACGGTCAAATTTCCGCCGAGCCAATCGCGCAATGCCGCGGCGCCGGATCGATATCGCCTTTGAGGCGATCGATTACAAAAACCCGGATCTCCTGCGCAAGTTCGTTACGGAAAGCGGCAAGATCCTGCCTCGCCGCGTAACCGGCATGCCGGCTTATCTACACCGGAAAATCACTCGAGAAATCAAGCGCGCCCGCTCGGTACTCTTGATGAAGTAACCGGCGCCTTTAGCCGGTTACGGTAGGGCGAAGATCTCGGCGCGCCGAGGATAAGGCTACCAAAATGATGCAATCCGTGCCGGATTTGAGCCGCGCCGTGGGGATGGTGTGCCTGAAACCAAACTCTGGATTTAATCATTGACGATCGAAGGACGGCGGGACGGCATCGTCCCGCATTTGCCGCGAAGCGGCTATAGATCATAGCCCAAGGCTGAAGCCCTAGCAGACTGTAACAGCCGCGGCGGGTAAAATCCGCTAACTTTACGCAACGCAAGTCGCCCAATTTGTGCTATAAACGCAAAAGCCGTTCCATCCATCGGGAATCTGTGCTTGCACCCCTCTCTCCGATAGCTATCTTTTGCCTCCCTCTGATTCCGCGAATAGCCGCCCGTGTGGGTTGCTCGGTTCGGAGCAAAATTAAGGTAACCCGAGGTTTGTTGATGTTTGTAACTCTTTTATGACTGAAATGCAGGAGCTAATCGCGAAGTCCCTGCGCGATTTTAAGGAAGGCAGCATTGTTAAGGGCAGAATCCTAGAAATCCGCCCACGCGAAGTTTTGGTCGACATTGGATACAAGTCCGAAGGCGTGATTCCCTCGTCCGAGTTTGACGATATCGATCAGGTGGAAGTCGGTGACGAGGTCGAAGTATTGTTAGAGCGGTTGGAGAATGAGGACGGCATGGTGGTGTTGTCCAAAGAAAAGGCAGCCCACAAACAAAACTGGGACAAGATTGTTAAGGTTTTCGAGGGTGACGGCCTGATCAAAGGTAAGGTCAAAGCAGTCGTAAAGGGCGGGTTAACCGTTAATATCGGCGTCGAGGCATTCTTACCCGGGTCGCAAATTGATATTGTTCCACCTCGTGATCTCCAGCAGTTCGTCGGGAACACCTACGATTTCAAGATCGTTAAGATCAACGACGAACGGAAGAACGTGGTTCTTAGCCGGCGAGAAATCATCGAGCAGGAACGCGCGGAAAAGCGGAGCCGGTTCCTGGAATCGGTACAGGTCGGCAATACGGTGAAGGGTACGGTAAAGAACCTCACCGACTTTGGCGCCTTTATCGATCTGGATGGGATGGACGGACTTTTGCATATCACCGTCGTTGTCCTTGATATCAATAAAGAAAAGGAACGGGTCTCCCTCGGCCTCAAACAGACTCAACGCAATCCGTGGGATAAGATCGAGGAACGCTTCCCGGTCGGAGCCAAGGTACGCGGAAAAGTCACGAACCTGGTTCCTTACGGGGCTTTCGTCGAAATCGAAGAAGGCGTTGAAGGACTGATTCACGTATCCGAGCTCTCTTGGACCAAACGCATCACCCGGCCGTCAGATGTTTTGACTCAGGGTCAAGAAATTGAAGCCGTCGTTTTGGGCGTCAATAAGGAAGAACAGAAGATCTCGCTCGGTGTACGGCAGTTAGATCCGAATCCTTGGGACGCGATTGAACAGCGTTATGCTATGGGTTCTGTGGTCAAAGGTAAGATTCGTAACATGACCGCGTACGGCGCCTTCGTTGAGCTAGAGGAAGGTATCGACGGAATGATCCACGTTTCCGACCTCAGCTGGACCCGTAAGATTAATCATCCGAGCGAGGTTCTGAAAAAGAATGACGAGGTCGAAGCGATTGTCCTGGATATCGACAAGGTCAATCAGCGGATCAGCCTTGGTATCAAACAACTTGAGTCCGATCCATGGAAGGAGATCGACCAGAAATACAAGATCGGTGATCTCGTAACCGGAAAAGTCACGAAGCTTGCCAGTTTCGGGGCGTTCGTACAGCTCCAGGATGACATCGATGGCTTAGTGCACATCTCTCAGCTGAGCGAAGAGCATGTGGCGAAAGTGAAAGATGTCCTGAAAGTCGGACAAGAGGTTGAGGCTCGCGTTATCAAGGTAGACAAGGCGGAAAGACGGATCGGTTTATCGATCAAGGCTGCCCACTACTCCGATGAGGAATTGCGGCGTGAGACTGAAGCCTTCGACAGCTTGCGACCCGGTGAAGATATGGTCGGACTGGAGCAGGCGTTCCAAGCAGCCGAAGAAGAGTATCGCCCCGGAGACCGAAAGCGATAATCACTGGTTGCGATCCGGCAAAAATGCTGAAGCTTTAACTTGGTCTATTTAGAGGCGGCGTTGTGCCGCCTCGACGTAGTCCCGAGAAACTTGGGTTTTTGCCTGATCCGAAGAGGGGGCAAGACCACAAACAGATACCTATCGAAAATTTTATGGAAAATCCGCAAATCGTTGCCTACGTGAAGACTCAGTGCGGCTGGAGTCATGGCGTTCGGGCGGTGCTCAAGAAGTACGACCTTCCTTACGAAGAGAAAGACATTATCCAGAACCCGGCATTTCGCTGGGAAATGGAGCAAAAGAGCGGGCAACCCCTTTCACCCTGCGTCGAAGTTAACGGCACAATGTTGGCCGATATCAGCGGCGAAGAGTTAGAAGAGTACCTGGTTTCTAATCAACTGGTACAAGCCAACTCAGCGGCAAGTGACGTGCCGCTAAACGCTCCCTGTCCGCCAGAGCAACACGA
>WNFN01195077.1_pt1 | contig 11670 bp, 10 predicted proteins | sample 5400161 | NCBI WGS metagenome assembly WNFN01 (sample SAMN13153353, study PRJNA577476) | soil metagenome | isolation source: 80 cm saprolite on Douglas fir-dominated hillslope | place: USA:California | collected 2013-09-17
CAGGCACAGGTCTTTCTCCATCAAGCCCGTCGGGCCAATCGTTCCCGTATCGTGGCCGCCGTGGCCCGCGTCGATCACGATCCTTCCAATCTTCAGCCCGAGCGTGCGCGTCAATGTGGCCTGCCCATCGCGCGTTGGCTGTGGCGCGCTCGCGGGCCGGATCAAATCCGGCTTCGCGCTCGCTCCCGTGGCTTTGACCGACTTCGATTTGGCGTTTTTCGCGCCCGGCAGCGAATTGCGCGCCACCGCGGAAGACTTGCTCCCCGCGCCCGAACCGTCAATTGTGCCAGCATTAGTCGCGCCGCCGTTAATCGTGCTGCTGATCGCGCTCTTCGAATTCGCGCCCGGTAGCTCCGAAGCGGAAGCCGGGTTCTCCACCGAAGCCTTTGACGCCGCATTCTGAGCGGTTCGCGTTCCGCCGTTCGCCGCTGTAGCGCTCTCATTCGAATCTTCCGCCCCGGCCTGCTGCGCCTTATTCCCCTTGGCGGTCCGCACCGCCGCCTCTGGCTGCGGATCTCCATACAAATCAATCAAAAGCTGCGCCGGATGGTACATAAGCGAAGAGGAGTAATCCTTCACTCCGTTCACGTCCAGCACCACGCGCACCACGCCGTTATGATTCTGCGCCACACGCACGGCGGTCAGATGGCCGCCCTCAACGCGGATATTCCCGCGCGCGACCTCCGGCGTCAACCGCGCCGCGTGCAAATCAAAAAAGATGCGGTCGGGATTGGCGATGCGCCCGGAAGTGTATACCACGCTGTCTTCGAGATCGATGGTCACCCGCGTCGCATCGCCGTTGGCCGCCGCGCGAATCCGCCGCACCCGCGGAATCTCTCCCGATGCAGACCGGCTCGCGGACTTGCCCCCGGAATGCACCGGCGCACTCGCGCGCGCTTCCTCAGTGGTTGGAGAGGCAGTAGTTGAATTTGACGCCGCGATGTTCGTCGCGGATGGCGCGTCGCCGTTCTGCAACAGCGCCAATTCCGCCAGCGCTTCTTGCGCCTCGCGTTTCCGCGGCGACCGCGGATAGCGTTTCAGAAAATCATCGTAAGTTTTTTTCGCCAGCGCTGAATCTCCCAGTTGATCGCGCTGCAGCTTCGCCACCCGCAGGATCGCATCCTGGCAAAACTTGCTCGTCGGATATTCGTGTACTAGGAATTGGTAGGAATCAGCGGCCGACTGGTAGTAGCTCCGCCCAAACCGGTTGCCCATCTCCGTGTAAAGTTCCGCGATGGCCAGAAGGGAATCGGGGACTTCAGCGGCCCGCGGCGAAATCAAAGCAACGCGGCGATAGCCGGTAACGACCTGCTTGTAATCCGCCAGCGTGCGCTTTTCGGTAGGTTTGCTGTTCAGCGCCGCGCGCTGCTCTTCGGCCCGCGCAAATTGCGCGGAGGCGGACTGGCGCTTCACCGCCGCCGTTGCCGTAGCTTCCGCTTTCGTTTTTGCCGGCGCAGCAGCGGCAAGGGCCAGCACAAAGCCCAGCGCCGCAAAAACCGGCGAAAAACGGGCGAAGCTCCTTCCCGAAAGTTTTTTACCCCCAACCATCGACCTGCATCCCCCAAACACCACTCAATCCTATCCGGAAACCTGAACTCACTTCACCAATACATTGAAAATGTTCCAGGCCCGAACTCCAGGGCTCCTGGAAACTAGAAACGAAACACTACACGCAACAACCAAAAAAGGTAAAGACTGATTGCTGAAAGCTGATAACTGAAAACTTTTTCTATTCGTTAGTGAATATGATGCGCCCGTCGGAGGTAACGTCTCTGTGGATTGCGCGTGGATTGACGTAAGCGTCAGCAACACGTCCCGACCCCGGTCGGAAGTAGGCATTTTGTACTCTTTGCACATAGTTCCGCGTCTCACGATACGCGGGGACGCCGTGAACCCGGTCAACGGCACCCTCACCCGCATTGTACGCCGCCAGGGCCAGGTCGAGGTTGCCATTGTATCGTTCTAGCAACCACTTAAGATGTTTAACCCCGGCGTCGATATTCTGTTGCGGGTCGAACACGTCGTAAGCCCCATATCGTTGCGCCGTCGTGGGAATCAACTGCATCAATCCGCCAGCGCCCTTGTGGGAATACGCCTTGGGATTCCAGTTCGATTCCGTTTCGATTACCGCGCGGACCAGTGCAGGATCCACGCGATGCCGGTCCGACGCTTCTCGAACGATTTTTTCGACGCCGTCACGGCCGATTTCCACGGCTGGACGGCTGCGTCCAGCAAAAGAAGATTCGGCGGGTAGGTAGATGTTAGGGCGCGGCTTCGTGGCCGTCAGATTAATTTTCGCTGGAGGTTCGGCGTTCACGAAAAAACTCCGCCCGTCATCGTCAACGACCTTGGCGATGTGTCCGCTGCCGTTCTGCGCAAATAATGGCGCGAAGAACGATGCGGAAAAAATTGCGCAAAGAACCAGCGTCGTTCGAATGAGCCCTGTCGTGATTGCCGTGCGTTTCATCATTCGGCTTTTACCGCGACTCGGTCGGGTTCGTGCTTTTCGGAAGGCAAACAACAACCTTGGAACCTATACTACAGCGTGGACAGTTTTCAACACTTCCACGAAGCCGTCAATGTCCCGTCAGTACTAGGGCCCCCGCCGAGCGGTCTACCCTGAGGGAAGGTCGCCTGGCGATGGCTCGTCTTGCGAACGCTCGCCCACGGGCCGGGTGTCGACCGCTTAACGGTGGCACTGGAAACTGTCTCCCGTAAGACACATTTCCGGCGCTTCCTCCATTATAGCAAGGCTTCCAGCAGGGAGGGGATACTCAATAGGGCACTTTTTAGGGCAGCCGTGTCCTTGCCGCCAGCCTCCGCCAAATCGGGTCTGCCGCCCCCCGAGCCGCCCACCTGCTTCGCCAGCGCCTGTATCAGCTTGCCAGCATGAACTTTAGCCGTCAGGTCCTTGGTTACCCCTGCGATCAGCGCCACTTTTCCGTTCTCCGGCATCCCCAGCGCCACCACGCCGGAACCCAGCTTCTGCCTCAAACTGTCCACCAGTTGCCTAAGTCCTTCAACATTTTCCACTTGAGCGGCGATAACCTTAATCCCTTTAACAAGTTGCACGCGCCCCGCCAGTTCGTCGATCTGGCTGAGCGCCCCCTTGCGTTTCTGCGCCTCCAGTTCCTTTTCCAGTTGCTTGGCGGTCTGGGATAGCTTCTCGACCTGGGCCAGGATACCGTCCTCCCCCACATTGAGCTGGCTGGCCAATTTTTCCAGGATTTGCGCCTGCTGCTGGTAGTGCTCCAGCGCCCCGATGCCGGTGACCGCCTCAATCCGGCGAACACCGGCCGCCACCGATTCTTCGCTCACGATCTTCAGCACCCCGATGTCGCCGACGCGCTGCACGTGCGTCCCGCCGCAAAGCTCCTTCGAGTAGAACCCCCGGGCCGCCCGCGGATCGGGAATCGTCACCACGCGAACGTTGTGCTCCGGATACTTGTCCCCGAAAAACGCCAGCGCCCCGGAAGCCAGCGCTTCGTCCAGCGACGTGACGTTTGTCTCGATCTCCGTGTTCAGCCGGATCTCGTCGTTCACCTGCTGCTCGATGTCGCGCAGCTCTTCCGCATCCACATGCGCAAAGTGCGAGAAGTCGAAGCGCAGCCGCTCCGGCGCATTCAGCGACCCCGCCTGCTTCACATGCGTCCCCAGAATATTCCGCAGCGCCGCATTCACAAGGTGCGTCCCCGAGTGGTTGCGAATAATCCGCGCCCGCCGCTCCGCATCCGCCACCACTGCCACGCGATCCCCCACCCGCAGCGTCTCTTTCGCCACAACCTTGTGGGCCACCAGCCCCGCCACGGGATAAAACGCGCCCTTCACTTCTGAGAGCAGTTGCGATTCGGAGTTGTCATAAAACGCCCCGGTATCCGCCACCTGCCCGCCCGACTCCGCATAAATCGCGGTGCGGTTGAGCACCACTTCGCCGCTCTCGCCCGCCTTCAGTTCATTCACCGCCCCATTCTTTGTAATGATCGCTTCAATCCGGCAATCCTTCGCGCTCGTCCCAAAATAAAAATCCGGCTCCGTCTTAAGCGTCTCCGCCAGTTTCGCATACGCCGGATTCGCCGCCTCCTTCGCCCCGCCCTTCCACGACGCCCTCGCCCGCGTCCGCTGCTCTTCCATTGCACGATCGAAGCCTAACCAATCGACTTGCACGCTGGCGTCGCGCGCCACATCTTCGATGAAATCGCGTGGGAGGCCATACGTGTCGTAGAGCTTGAACGCAGCCTCACCTTGCAGTCTCTCACCGGCAGCACGGACGTATTTGATATCCGATGTGGAAGTGGGTTCTGCAGAAAGGCTCTCCAGGGCGGTCGCTAATTCAGCATCCTTGTGTGTCTTCAGCCAACGTTTAGCGTCGGCAATCAGACTATCAAGTTTTTCCAGCCCCAGATCCAGCGTGTGTCCGAAGCGCTTTTCCTCGATCAGAACGATGTCGGGGACGCGGTCGGCAGCGGGATCCACCAGTTCCGGATAGGCGGCGCCCATGAGATTGCGAACAGTAACAACCATTTCCGAAAGAAATGGTTTCGTTGCGCCGAGCAAGCGGCCGTGTCGGATTGCGCGCCGTATGATCTTGCGAAGGACATAACCGCGACCTTCGTTGGAAGGCAGGACGCCATCGGTGATGAGAAAAGTAGTAGCGCGGGCGTGGTCCGCGATGACGCGTAGTGAGGCGGCGCCGCCTTTGCCCTCTTCCAGTTTCTCCTCGCGCTTGAAATCGACACCGCAAAGATCTGCGGCGCGTTTCATTAGCGGCACAAGAAGATCAGTATCGTAGTTGGAGATGACGCCTTGGAGGACGGCGGCGACGCGCTCGAGGCCCATACCCGTATCAATGGAGGGCTGAGGTAAGTCGCTTACTTTTGCCCAATCGGGACCGACTTGGCGGTTGTACTCCATGAAGACGAGATTCCAGATTTCGACGTAGCGGCCGCAGTCGCAGGGAAACTTGCAATCCGTGTGGCCTTGCTCGGAAGCCTCTGGCCCCATGTCGAAATGAATTTCGCTGCACGGACCGCAGGGACCGGTCTCTCCCATCGCCCAAAAATTCTCTTTCAAACCGGGGATAGCATAGATGCGTTCAGGCGCTACGTTCTGTTCAAGCCAAAAATCTCGTGCTGCGGCGTCCTCGGCGAGTTGCATACCAGGGAGAATCTCGGCACCGCCAAACACGGTAACGTATAGCTTCTCATGACGGATATTGAAACAATTAGGGGATGTCACCAACTCCCAGGCGTAGGCGATTGCTTCACGCTTGAAGTATGGAAACTGATCTCCGACCACTCCCACCGGGCCAAACGAGAAATTGCCCAGCATCTCGAAAAACGTGTGATGCCGCTTCGTAAACCCCACATTTTCCAGATCGTTGTGCTTCCCGCCCGCGCGCACGCACTTCTGTGCCGTCGTCGCAATGTTGTAATCGCGCTTTTCCAGCCCCAGAAACACGTCCTTGAACTGGTTCATCCCCGCATTCGTGAACAGCAGCGTGGGATCCCCATGCGGCACCAGCGACGAACTCCGCACCCGCCGGTGCCCCTTGCCCTCAAAAAAGCGCAGGAACCCTTCGCGGATCTCGTTCCCGCTCCAAAATTTCTTGCTTACCGATTCACCCGTCACGTCCGCCTCAGTTTTGCAGGATTCAATCCCCAGATTATCGCAGACGCAGCACACCCCCGCAACGAACCCAGAGTCGGGTCGTGGGCCAGTTTCCGATTGTGCGAGTTACTGGAAGTTAGGCCGCCGCCTGTACGAAAGGCGATTTGGCGTACAATGCTACCGATTTCGTCAACCCACACCTGTGACGGGCAATAAAAAAGAAAGCGAGGGAAACTCGTGACCGAAGCAGTAAAGAAGTTCTTCTACTTGGTTGTGCTCGTACTGATTGCGTCCGCCCTCGGGTCTCCGCAAAGTGCAGACAATAGGATGACCCAGGGTTCTGCTCCGCAGACTACTTCCGCAAAAGCAAATACAGCAACTACTCCTCCCGCTGTCAAGGGGGATGCCTCTGGAGTCATTTTTTTTCCAAAGGATCAAGTCTCGCAATCGTTCGCCAAAGGCGCAACGCTATATGACGGGAATCCCGAGCGGAACTATCGCGTACATATCTTCCATCGGGATAAACCGGGAGAGGTCGAAATCCACGCCAAAGACACCGACATCTTCTATGTCCTGGAAGGGTCCGCGACCTTTGCCACCGGAGGAACTGTTGTAGGTGGGAAGGAGACGGCTCCCAGCGAAGTCAGAGTTGCCTCGATGGAAGGTGGCGTGGCTCGTGTCCTCTCCAAGGGTGACGTCATCATCATTCCGGCGAATGTGCCCCATTGGTTCAAGGAAATACAACAACCGGTAACGTATTTTGTGGTGAAGGTTCGTTAACGCACCGCTCATCTTATCGAGCCGAATGTCTTCATGGGCGAGCCGGACGGAAAGACTTGCCCCGGCTATCTGGCAACTCCCAAAGAGGGATCGGGCGCTCACGGATTTGTGTGCGTCCAGGAGTGGTGGGGGCTCAACGAGCAAATCAAGAAGACGGCCGACCGTCTAGCCGAGGCCGGTTACCGGGCCCTTGTGCCGGACCTCTACCGCGGCAAGGTCGCCAGGGCCGCCGACGAAGCCAGCCACATGATGAAGGGCCTCAACTTTCCCGATGCCGCCGAGCAAGACATTCGCGGCGTGGTGCAATACCTGAAGCAAAGCTCCAAAAAAGTCGCAGTGGGCGGCTTCTGCATGGGCGGTGCGCTGACCATCCTCGCTGCTGTGTGCGTCCCGGAGATGGACGCCGGTGCCTGCTTCTACGGAATCCCGGATCTCCCCGCCGCCGATTTAAAGAAAATCAAAATTCCCCTGATCTGCCATTTCGCAAACAAGGATGGCCACCGGACGCCCGCCAAGGTGAACGACCTCGAAGCCGCTCTCAAGCAATCCAAATCCCAATTTGAGATCTATCGCTACGACGCCCAGCACGCCTTCATGAACGAAGCCCGCCCCGGAGTCTACGACCCCGCCAGCGCCAAGCTAGCCTGGGACCGCACCCTAAAGTTCCTGGACCTCGCCCTTGCCTGACCCCAAGTCTCACTAGAATCCGCCCGGCCCGCTTTGGAGTGCGGCGGCTTGCCGCCGCTTTTCCTCCCTTATTACCCGCCATATACTTAAACATAATACTATTACATCACTTTTTATAGTTAAATTTAGTAATATAAGTGCCACCCTGTTTTGTGATCGTTAGACGCCAGCCCGTTCCGTCTTTTTTTTACTCCTCCGGTCTACCTGCTCCATCACTTTTCGCCAAGACCGAAAATTTCCCGCCCCTTGTTTTCAACTTCGTCCCTTGTTTCATATTCTTGCGCACTCTTTTGCACTTTTTTGCACCCACGAAAAACTCAACTCATTTCTTTTCAAGCGATTGCGCACTCTGCGTCAAAAAACAGAGCTGCCATACCGCCCCATCTCCCCGCTCGCAGTTCCATTTTGGAACGGGTCGCCTATTCCAATGGGGCTTCTACATCCGGAACGTCTTCGCGCGTCAGCGCCTTCAATTCCCGCCGCACTACGTCCGCCGAAAATCCCGCCCGCAGCAGGCTCCCATAAATGGAAGCCATTTTCTTTTCATCAATTTCGCCACGATACGCCCGCAGCTTCCGCTCGATCCGCTGGCGCACCATCGCGCCCTCATCGGTATCCTCAGCCGCCTCTCTCAGCGCCGCCTCGATATGCCGGTCCGGCACACCGCGTGCCCTCAGATCGCGCGCAACACGAAACTTCCCCTGCTTGCGTACCTCGGTCCGCTGCCGCGCAAACTGCTTCGCATACCGCGCGTCATCGATCTTGCCATTTTCCTTCAAACGCGCCATCACCACTTGCACCAGCAGCTTGTTATCGCTTCGCCGCTCCAATTTCTGCTTCATTTCGTGCACTGAATGCGCCCGCCGCATCAACGCCTGCACCGCCACATCGTACAGCTCCGCTTCCGTCTCAACTCGCCGAGGCTTCCCAAACATGGATGGAGCATAGAGGGAGGAAGTGCCAGAGTCAAAATGAAATGGATTGTGGATCGTTAAGTGTCAGATTGCAGCCGTGGAGAAGCGCCCGCGAAGCGCGAAGGTGGCGCCGGTTCTTACTGAGGACTGATAACTGAAAACCGTGAACTATTTGCGGGCAAAGCGCTCGAAATCGGCCATTTGCGAGGCCATTTCCTCGCGGGCGGAGTCGGAGGCGGAGCGAATACCCTGAATGCGCAGCTTGAATTCGTCGGGGTTGGAGGCGCGCGCCAGGGCTTCGTCGAGGGTGATGAGCTGCTTCGAGTAGAGGTCGAAGAGCGACTGATCGAAAGTCTGCATGCCGTACTGGCTGGTGCCGGCGGCGATGGCGTCATGAATCAAGCGCGTTTTGTCCGCGTTGATGATGCAGTCGCGGATATACCCGGTGGCGATCATGATTTCGCAGGCGGGGACGCGGCCCTTGTCATCCGCGCGGCGCACCAGGCGCTGCGAGACTACCGCCTTCAACGTGGCGGCAAGCTGCAAGCGAATCTGCTTCTGCTCCGGCGGCGGGAAGACCGCGATAATACGCTGAATCGTTTCCGTGGCGTCGAGAGTGTGCAGGGTGGACAGCACGAGGTGGCCGGTTTCCGCGGCGAGCAGCGCCGTGGAAATCGTTTCGAGGTCGCGCATTTCGCCGACCAGAATCACGTCCGGGTCCTGACGCAGCGCAGCGCGCAACGCCGTGGAAAAATTCGCGGTGTCCACTTCGACTTCGCGCTGATTGATGAAGCTCTTCTTGTCGCGGTGCAGGAACTCGATGGGGTCTTCGATGGTGATCAGATGGTCGGCGCGGTGGGCATTGATGCGGTCGATCATCGCCGCCAGCGTCGTGGACTTACCAGAACCCGTGGTTCCCGTAACCAGCACCAACCCGCGCTGCTCTTCGCAAATTTTGGAGATTACGGGCGGGAGGTTCAGTTCTTCCGTGGTGCGAATCTTCGTAGGAATGACGCGCAGCACCGCCATGTCCAACTCCGCCGTTTCCTTGAACTTTTGCTTCTGGCGGTTTGTCATCATGCTGAACGCCATCGAGAGCATCTCTTCCGGGGTGACGCGAGGCACGTCGGTCAGCGGGGCCAGCAAGCCATCTATGCGCAAGTAAGGGTGATTGCCAACTTTCAGGTGCAAGTCGGACGCTTTGCTTTCAACCGCGCGGCGGAGAAGATCGTCAATGCTGATGGCCATGTCGCGTGAACCCCGTGAGAATGCAGCTAATACGCGACACTAGCACCCGCGGGAAGGGTGGGCAAGCAAGCCGCGCAGGGAGGTTGCGCGCTAGTTAACTGTACCGAAGGAGGGCAGTTGAAGTGGATTACTTCCGGATGACCCGGAAGTATTATAGGTCAAGGAGTAGGGAGCCGTGACCACGCGTCAACACAAGGTTCACACTCAACTCGGCCGAGTCGCAGTCCAGATCTTTGCCGCCAATGATCGCATGAACCAGATTCTTATCGAACATCTTGACCCTACCGCCTGGAAAGCCAAACCGCCCGGCAATGCCCGCACCATTGCGGCGATCTTTACGCACATGCACAATGTCCGCTCCAAGTGGGTCAGGCTTACAGCCCCCCATCTGAAGGTTCCACGGCAGCTCAACCGTGCGCACTGCACGCGGCAGCAGGCCCGTGCGGGATTTGCTGAGAGCGCCGCTCGCTGCGCGGAGATGCTCGCTGAAGCGCTCGGCGGTTCTGGGGGCCGCGTCGAGAAGTTTCGCAGAGACGGCTGGGCTCGGCCTTGGCCGGTTGGCCTGGAAATGCTGTGCTACATGCTTTCTCACGAAGCCCACCATCGCGGGCAGGTGTGTATGCTCGCGCATCAGCTCGGATTCCCGTTGCCGATCGAGGTGACGTGCGGGATCTGGAATTGGGAAAAGCTGTGGAAAGAGTGCGGGTCACCTGGCGGCCCCGGCTACGATTCCTAAGGAATCGCTCAAGACTTAAAACTTAGAACCGAATACGGAAAGCGGCTCAAGCCTTCTTCAGATAGAGCGAATCGTAGAGCAAGCCGGCGACAAATCCCCCGGCCAGTGGACCGACCCAGTAGACTCCGTGGTTGGCCCAGTGCGTGGCCGCAAGGGCCGGGCCGAACGCGCGCGCCGGATTCAAAGCCGCACCGGTGAGAGGCCCGGCGACGAGGATGCCGAGCGAAATGGATAGACCGATGCCGAAGCCCGCGATCGAGCGGAACGCGCCTTTTTCGTCTACAGCTGTCGCGAAAACCGTTAGCACGAGGAAGAACGTAGTTACTGCTTCGAGAGCCATTCCCGCCCAGCGCGGAAAATCTCGCGCGAGTTCCGGCGTGCCCAGAGCGACGGCGCGCCAAGTATCTTCGGGGACGACCGCTTTCAGCAGAAATGCAGCGGCCGTCGCGCCGGCAAGCTGCGCGGCCCAATAGAGAATGGTGTCCACGGTATTCACGCGCTTGGTGACCCAGAAGCCGATGGTCACCGCGGGATTGAAATGTCCGCCGGAGATGTGCCCGAGCGCGGAAACCATGATGGCGATGGCGAGACCGTGGGCGAGAGCGATGCCGAGAAGACCGAGGCCGCCGGCGCCATGCAAATATTGATCCGTGCAGATCGCGCCCGCGCCGAAAAAAATCAGCGCAAACGTTCCCAGGAATTCCGCGACCAGTTTTTGTAATGTGCTGTACATTCGAAAGTCTCCTCGCACCGGAAGGAATAGGCGTTCGATTCGAACGGCTGCATTCTAGCCGGAATGCGACACAGAGCGCCAGCCTTCCTCACGAACGTTTCGTCAAAGAGCCGGAATTCGATCAATTGTGCTGAGGGTCTAACAAAGATGCGGTAAAAGATTAGGAATTTACACAGAGGACGCAGGAGAGCGCAGAGGTCACAGAGAAGAAAGGATAAAAGACAAAACTCACCAGATGGTGTGAACCACTTTGGAGCGATGGATCGCACGGTCTGCGGTAATCAGAGATAGCCCCTCGACGAGCGCGGTGGCTCCGATAATGCGATCCGCTGGATCTTTAGGATAAGTGGCTGGAAATCCCATGGCACGAGCACACGCGCGGCCGGTTATCGGGAAGACGACAAAGCGAGTCTCGACCTCCTGCAGGAAGGATTCGAGGCTGATACCGATGTGGATGCGGCCCTTATTCGCGAGCGTCGCCAACTCCAAAAAGGTCATATCAGAGATCGCCAAGCCGTCTCCGCGGTCGCGGGCTTCGTCAATGGCGGCTCTTGCTTTAGTCGAAATCTGGTTTTGGTCAAAGGCGAGCCAGACGACCACATGCGTGTCGACAAGAATCAATAGAGTTCGCCCCACTCTTCCGGTGTAAGGGCAGGCGAAACGATGTCGCCTGTAACCTCACCCTTGCCAGCGAGGAAGCCGAAGATTTCATCCTTGTCGGTGTTGATCGGCACGAGCTTCGCCACCGGCTTGCCGCGTTTGGTGATCACGACGGTCTCGCGCTTGGCCTGAACTTCGTCCATGACGGCAAGACAATTTGCCTTGAAGACACCCGCTGCCATCTTCTTCATCTGGAGACTCCTTTATAGCCATGGTCATTATACCATGGTCATATCTGTGCCGCAAAGGCCAAGCGCATTCCGGCTGCCTAACTGCGATGAAGCGGATGGCGGATCACCGGCGGG
>WNFN01003747.1_pt1 | contig 11667 bp, 8 predicted proteins | sample 5400161 | NCBI WGS metagenome assembly WNFN01 (sample SAMN13153353, study PRJNA577476) | soil metagenome | isolation source: 80 cm saprolite on Douglas fir-dominated hillslope | place: USA:California | collected 2013-09-17
GAAGGACAAGGTGCTGGGCGAACTGAAGAATACCTTCAAGCCCGAGTTCCTCAACCGTATCGACGAGGTCATCGTCTTCCATTCCCTGCGCATGGAGGAGATGGACATCATCGTCGAGCTGCTGCTCAAGCGCGTCCGTACCCAGTTGACCGAACAGCAACTGGAACTGATTATGCCGCAGGTGGCGAAGGACTTCTTGATCGAAAAAGGTTTTGACTCGCAGATGGGTGCGCGTCCACTGCGTCGCACCATTCAGCGCCTGGTCGAAGATCTGCTGGCGGAAGGGCTGCTCAATGGCACCTACCAACCCGGCGACCTCGTCGAGGCACAGGTCATCGACGGCGAATTGCACTTGCAGGTGCGCAACCGCATCGAGCAGCTGCCACCTCCGGCTCCACCAGAGGTGGCTCTCTCGGCAGGTGGTAGCGATGGTCCTGGCGGGGATCTGTCGTTGAGCTAATCGCTCCATCAGGCATAGGGAGGACAACAACGATTAATTGATACAAAACAGGAATCACCCCGAAATGGGATGATTCCTGTTTGCGGCAAAGAGGAAACCTCTCCCATGTAGCATAAAAACGTCTATTGCAGTATCCTCAACGGATGATCCCTGACGGAAGGGAAGAGAAGCCGAAAACCCAGATCACCCCATACGTCTCTCATCGTAGCAGGTGGGTCAAGATTTCTGACCACCGCTGTAGGCCATATGCGCGCCGAGCAATTGCCGGGTCATCTCGCCGCCTTCCAGCACGAGTTCTTTGAGAGCGGTTTCCAGGTGACGATCTTCGACGGCAAAATCCGGGCGTTCGTCGGCGGCGAAAAGGGCGGCCTTGCGCAGCAGTTCGCGAATGAAGGCCGCGCTAACTCCCTCGGTCTGCTCAATAAAGTCCGGGCGGCGCTCCAGGCGGAGATCGAGACCGCGCCCGTAGAGATCAAACAGGCGCTCACGGCACTCTTTATCTGGCAATGGCACCTCTATCGCCATGTCAACCCGGCCAGGACGAGCGGCGAGCGCAGGCTCCAGAATATCAGGCCGGTTCGTCGTCAGCACAAAGAGAATATCCGCATCCTCGGCAATCCCATCCATCTGGTTGAGCAACTCAAACAGGAGCCTATTGCACGTGCTGCCCCCTCCCGGCTCCGGGCGACCCTCCGCCACCAGGTCTACATCCTCCAGAATCACCATTGCCGGTTACAGCAGCCGGGCCATACGGCAGGACTGCTCCAGAATCGAGGCGCCATAATTACCCATCACGGTATGCAGCCCATTGAGCAGAATCACAGTATGTTCCGGCATTTGCCGCGCCAGATACATCGCGGTCAGCGTCTTCCCCGTGCCCGGTTTGCCGTAGAGCAGCAGCCCACGCTTGATATGGCGTTGTGCGGCGCGCAATCGGTCGCGCAATTTGGAAAATAGCAGCGTTTCGCGCTCGATCCGCTCAAGAACAGCAGCTGGCAGCACAATACTCTCGCGTGTCACCTCCGGCAGGCGATGAAAGCGCACCTGCGTTGAACCGCGCTCCCCGGTCGGCGCCAGCGAGACCACGTGGCTGCGATAGACATTGCATGCCCGCATAGCGCTGCGCAATTCGGAGAGAAACGCTTCGATCTGTTCGCGCTCAAGCGCCATCACTTCGACATCAATCTCTCCATCGCGGATCAGATACAGGCCGGATTGCACACAGGCCAGCATCTGATCATCATGCAGTGGCAAATTAACGTATTCCACCGGGCCCTCTTTCACCTGTTCGCCGTGCTGCCCGCCCAGCAGGTATGAGATCTTAACCCCCATGAAGTCATTCACCGCAATCACACCTATCAGCGTAAACGAGCGCTTTGCATGCTTCAACATCTCACTGAGGGCGACATGGAGATTTGGATGCTCTGAGTTCTGGAAATGCTCTGAGATAACAGGCAGATTTACGGGGTCCGTGGCAAAGTGCGCGCGCAAATGGCGCACAAAAACAGGCTCCTGCTCCGGCGCCTGCGATACCACCTTATCCATGAAACCTTTAAATGAAGAAATGAACTCTTTCGACTCGACCGGTTCTTGTGCGGACATAAAATCTTTCCTTTCTGGGCAACACGGCGGAGGCGCCGCTCAATACGGTTCAATTCAGCACAATGGCTCATTTCCATTCCACCTTCATTGCTTCGTCTTCATTGAACCGTATTGAGGCGCCGCTCCGCCGCTGCACGCCCGGTTGCGTCAGAGGCGCCGCTCTGCTGTAACCGGACGTGCAGGGAGCAAGGCGATGGCGAGCATCTCCTCTACCATGGGACATCCACGAGCTAGCCTCGTGGATGTCCCATGGTAGAGGAGATGCTCGCCATCGCCTTGCTCCCCGCCGCTGCTCTGCTTTGTTTAACCTGATGCCAATGGGACTTACTTTAATGCACCTGCTCTTTCAACTTCGTGAGCCTGATCAACAAATCACGCAGCCGCGCATCAAGATTCTTTACCTCGCCGCTCTCTTTCCAGGGATCTAATTCCTTTCTTCCCTTAAAGACCTTTTGTAAACCAATCAGCGATTTTGATTGCTCCGTCACATCTAACACCTCAGACATAAGAGCACAGGCGTTTTTCACATCTCCTAATTGCGCGTAAACTGCACCTCGATCAGCCAGATGCATTGAACGGCGATGCAGTAAAGTAGGGCTGCATAAGGTAGCCGCTTCGTTGAGTGCTAGCAAAGCGCGTTCCGGCTGACGAAGTAAGACACAACAAGATCCTTCATAGCCTGCTGCTCGCGACTGATTAAACCCCGTCCGATAAACGTCATCAGCCAGAGAAATCGGCAATGCTACATTTTTTGATTTGTCGAGACAACGAAAGCACTCGTCAGCGTTGCCCAATTTTGCCTGTACTTCCGCTTCTATCGCGGATAACCAGGAGCGCAGCCGCTGATTATGAAGCTCCTGTCTTTGCGCTTCCTGCAAGAGCGGCAAAGCTTGTTGGGACTGGCCCCAATAAATATGAAGGAGCGCAATCCATCCCACGCCAGCAGCCCACAAATCGGTATGGCGGGAAAATGTTTTCCCCAGCAGCAGGGCATTTTCGCTCGCGAGCGCGCACAACTTCTCATAAATCGGCGTTGGATGAGACTCATGGAGCAATTGGGTAATAGTCGCAAAATGGCCTGAAATCCCGCTTATCAGATCGAGCGAGGAACTTTCACTTAATTTCCAATATTGATCAGTAATAGCAGAAAAACAATCCAATGTTTCTGCATCTACGTGAGAGCGGTGCGCAGTAACAGCGAGAAGTTGCTCCTTTGCCTCCTGTGGCAATAAGATAGAGGGAGAGAGCGCAAGAGTAGCGCAGGCAGTGTGTAGTATTTCTTTGAGTATTTCGCGGCGTGATCTCATGAGCAAGTCCAATGAGGATCTTCATTTTACTTCAAGTTTCGCCACTCTCTTAACGATATTCCCAGATCAGCCACAGCAGGAGATGTCCCATAGCTGCTTGCACCAAGTAGCTTATGCAGTCGCTCAATATGGCCAATATTAAACCCTGATTTGATAGTTTGAGAGGCATCAAAGGCATCTAGTAAGAGACCAAGAGCTGTATCATATTCTGGACGTTTTAGCTTGGTGTAGCACTCAGCACGTAGAATATTTAGATATGCTATACGTCGTTTCTGAGCAGAATCAAGGCCGCTTTCTGCTTCGTCAAGTATCTCTAGCGCTTTTGCTGGGCGTCCCAGAGAGATCAGCGCATCGGCTCTTTCAAGCAGGTATTTTCCCATTCCAAATTTGATGATGTGTTCATCGGTGTTGCCTGCCACAGAAGCATATGGCTCCGCTTGATCGAACAGACGCTGTGCAGTGACTTTTCCTGCCATATCTGTTTCGACCAGAGCATAAGCCAGGCCAGCAGCAGCGAATATGGCTCCTTTGATATGAGGGGAACCATTTTTCGCATAGGCGACTGCTCCATCAAGGTCTGATTTTGCCAGGGTAAAATTTCTCTGCGCAAATCTGATTTGCCCGGATCGGTAAAGGCTAGCGGCTCGGAGATCATTGTCATTCAACAGATTTGCCAGCTCTAAAGCTGTGTTGAGATGATCAAAAGAGCGTGCCCAATCGTTTAGATCATCGCTATAGATCTTTGCGTTAAGGTCATGAAAACCCCAGAGTGTACGATAGAGGAAAGGCTTCTGTGAAGGCTGTGCTCTATCAGTGTCATCTTTGATGCGTCCTATCCACTGTCCAATATCAAAAAGAGCATCTTGAGCAGTGGCAGTCGAGTGCATTTCGCTGTAAACGAGAAAGGCATCCTGGTATAGCTTAATGGTCGAGGGCTCTATAGCACCGCTTTTTAAAGCAACAGATGCGGATGAGAGTGCTATTTCTCCATTTTGAGAGTGCTTCAGGTATTCTGTGAGATCTGGTAGAGATCCAAGTCCTAATAATACAGGCGGGATCTTGAGGATAGTAGAGAGTAAACGACGTCGTTTCAGCGAATCAAGCCCTTTGTTTTGCGTTTCCATAAGCCTAACTGTGACCTCCGATACCTTCAAACGCCTGGCAAGATCAACCTGTGTCCAGGTTTTCTCCTTCTTTTCATCAGGATCAAAATATTTCATTTGTTCTCGGAAGTGTCGAATAATGACGCCAGGAAGAGGGAACCCATCTTGATCTAAAGAACAGCCATGAAGACCGGCTTTGAGTAACAAATGTTTTGTAGCATCTTGTTCAGGAACCATCTGCCATCACTCCTTAGAACAACCACTTATTACAATCTGCTCACTTGTCTATAGTATACAGATGAAATCATGCATTGTAAACATCCAAAATATTTGGTGTTCAAAACTACGACCGTCTACCATTCTTACGGTGCTCGCTTTATCAAATAAGCTACTCTAGATACCAGCGGATACGTTCCTTTGGAGCTGGGGAAGGGGGCTAAAAAAGGGAAGATCTAGGCCAGCGCAATCTTGTTTTCTGGCTTCTGAGTGCTGGAGTTGCGCCGCGCCTGTCTGCGAAGTTTCTTCCTGACACGCGGTTGGCTCCCTCCGCTATTTTCCCCGGCAGGAACCTTTCAGATAAAGGCGAACAAGAGGAGTAGTTGATGATGCAAGACAAACCCATACCCCAACAATCATCGCCGGTACACACGTGGATGATTGTTGGGGTATGGGTTTGTCTTGCATCATGGATGTACGCATGTTAACGGTCTGGAGTATCACACGCGATCTTCCCATTTCGCGCCAGCAGGCGGAGATGGTACGCGCCGGTTTGTATCGACTGACCGGTACGCAGTATCGCGGGGGAATCACGCTGCGGCCGGATCATGCGCGCTTGTTCTCTTCCCAATCATCAGAGCGAAGGCTTTGAGGCAGACGGAAATAGAGCCATAGAGGTATTTCTCTGTAAATTGTCAGATACCGGGTGCGAATCGGGCATAGCAGTTGCTCCTTCCTTTGTATGAGAAATCCTTCGTTCTCATAGGAGAAAACGCGCAGACGAGGAAAAATCAGGGACTGCCTTTTTTCGTCTGCTTTCTGGCGCCATTTTCTTTAACTTGCGTCACAATCATGCAATTTCACGCATCCATATAAGCAGTTCGCGCGTGAAAATAGAGACTGCATGCTCTTTTAGCGCCAACGGTCACGGAAGGAGTATGCTTATGCGGAGCACCTGGCTGAGCGCCGGGCCTCGGTGATTTTGTTGAGGAGAAAAAGAAGAAGGCCACAAAATGGGAAGCAGAAGGACCCATCTGGTGGCCTCTTTGGAAACTTCCTGGTTGCTCCTGATTATTTCATGTTGTTGTGTTGATTTTGTTTGCCAGAGGAGGACCAGGCCATGCCCGTTCTGCATAGCGAAGGCAAGAAAGCGCTGCGCAGCTCATTGCGCCATCGGCCTATCGAGACTGATCAGCCAGCGCCAGATCCGGTCGCGGAGCGCCAGCAGCGACTTCAACCCGGCGCTGGCACTACCAGCAGGCCCGCCGTCCCAGATGAAGATGAGCTAGATTTGGAAGAAGAGGAAGAGGAAGAAGCAGGAGAAGCGAAATCGCGCCGGAGTGTGCCTGGTAAGACAAAGCCGCGTGCATCGGCTGGTAAAGCAAAGCAGCGCCAGCCAGCAGTGCCCACGGCAGACAAGCGGCGTTTTCATCCCCTTTTCTTCATCGGAATTGGTCTGATGCTCACCGCTTTGCTGTGGGCGGCGGCGAATGAGGTTCTGGCCTGGGGTGTCAGTGCGCTGAATACCCTGCACTATGGCTACCCGCGTATCTATCAACTCGATGCCTTTGTAGGCCAGGAGGACAGCGCCCAGCACCCCAGCCATTTTGTGGCCGTCAATCTGCACGGCGTTGTAAGCATCTGCGACTTCCCCGGCGGCGATCCTAGTCGTGTGCGCGTGATTGCCACCATCAGCGTGCCGGGACCAGATGCCGACCAGGCTGTCGTCACCCTGCGTTTTGTTGATCTCAACCATAACAAGTTGCTGGATATGATCATCGATATCGCGGGCACCCAGAGCCTCCTGGTCAACGATGGCAAGACCTTTCGCCAGCCTACGCCCGCCGAACAGCAGCAATTGCTGCAATACCTGCGCCAGCATCCCAATCAATAGGGCAGTACGTGGGCCTGTCAGGCGGATTGAGCGTTGAAGAGCTTGCACAGACGCCGGCGCGAGGCACATTCGAGTGCGAGCACATTGGTCGCATCGGCCACCACCTCGCTATTTCTTATAGTCGTTATCACTTTGTTTTGATCAACTGTTGCGATCGTCGCATTGGTGCCCAGCGCGCAGACCGGCGAAAGCTCAAGCGCCATGTACTGCTCCGGGAGCAGCGACCAGGCCAGGCTATCAAATTGTGCCAGCACGTGCGGTGCGAGGTCAGATGGCCGCGCAAAGCGATCGTGCTCATAGCGCTCAAGCAACTGGCCTGGCTGTATTCCAGCTGCTCTTCGTCGGTAGACTTCCAACAAAAGCGATTGTAAATCCGTCGGCGTAAGACGCTCGACCAGCACATCGAGCAGATTGGGAATGCCTGCCTCGCGCTGGATGCGCTCAAGAAGAGGATTATCCGTCATGCATATCCTTTCGGGCGGTGTTTTCTTCTATTTTATCGCACCGCGAGATAGCAACCCTACATTGCACGACCAATAAAGTCATGGTCATGTTGCTTTTTTGGGGGAGATTGAGTGCTCATCCGACAAGAATTGGCGCGGTCCTCTCAACCGGGAATTGCAACTCGGTGACCGCGCTGGTGGGATGAGCGGGTTCCGCGAGCTGGAGCTGAAGCTGGCGGGGCGGGCCGATCATACGGTAGTTGTTCTCAGCTATCCAGCGATGAAGAGCCGCGAAGGCCGGACCGAGGGCAAGCATATGCCCTGGATGAACTGTGCAGGCCATCAAACCGCCTGGCAACGTGCGCACCTTCACCGGGTTATTATCAGGCAAGATCGTGTGCAAGGGCACAGCCAGCTCAACATCTGCGTAGATACCATTGTCATGCACTTCAAACCGCGAATACCATAACAGCAAACGCGGCGGCACAAGCGTTCTTGCCTGCTGGGGAATACGTCCTCTCTGTTGCTGTTTCTCTATATAAGCGGAGATATGCTCATAGGTGGGCGCGAGATCCTCATCGATGATAATGGTTTTTCTTATAGCCGCAACTGACAACGGCTCAATCTGCTTCAACAGTATCTCGTGTGCTGGCATATTGCCCTCCTGTTCAATGTGCTGGAGCCGGGCGGCCACGCGTGCCAGCCGTGCCTGCTCTATCTCGATAATCTGCTGGATATGCTCCTGTTTCAGCCGGAACATCGCTTGCAGTTGTTCCAGAGAAAGGTCCTCTTCCAGGAGTTGAGCGATTTGGGGCAGAGGAAAGCCCAGACCCTTGAGCGCGACGATCTGATGCAAGCGCGGAAGCTGAGCGAGTGAGTAGAAACGATAGCCTGTGTCAGGGTCCAGGGCCGCAGGCCTGAGTAGACCATACTCATCGTAATGGCGCAGTGTCGCAATAGATACCTGGGCAAGCCGGGCAAATTCACCAATTTTCAGCATTCTGTCTTCTCTCATTTCTCGCCTTCTATGAAGGTCTTCGAGAAAAGCATACACCCTCAAGTAAGATGAGAGTCAAGGCTTTGCACACCGGGGCTTTCAAACCCCTGCTTTTGGAAAACGAGAGAGTTGAGCGGGATCGATGTTGCGGCATCGATCCCGCTCAACTCTCTCGTTTTCCAAAAGCAGGGAAATTTGTGGGCGGGAAATACGCGTGCTTTGCGCAGGTCGCACTTAAACCAGAGTGCGCTGTTTTCGTTCGCTGACGCTTGTTTCACCTGAGGATGAAATGCTCAGGGAAGGGATGCCGATGAATTCGACTTCGTGATACTCAAACCAGATCGCCTCTGCAATGCCAGTCCTTTCCAGTTCGATTAAATAAAAGCAAAACGGGTCTTCCAGGTCATCGACGATCGAATCGATCTGGCGAATTGTCCCATTTAATCCTCTAAACGGTCCATGACTGGTGACACGAACCCGATTACCGGCTGGAAAGAGGCTATTGTGTAACATAGAGGGAGAAACTCCTTTCGTGCTAACTGGTTGTCGAATGAGCTGGCTATTTGACGCACACAAAATTGATCGAGGTGGTGATTCTGCCACCAAAAAGAAAGAGAGCGAATCGTAACTTCTTGAAGACCTTCCCAGAAACCTGTTTCTCATCGCTAATTCTAACACAAGATTGGAATATATTTCAATCTCTCGCTTTTCTTTGTCAAAATTTGCCCAATAATGAGGTGTTGAGGCTCGGCGTGCGCTAGCTGGAAGAAATTTTATCGGGCATATTTTTTGTACTATTTGGTTTCTAAAAGCCCTGATTTTGGCAGAAAAAGAGGATATTGCTTACAAAAACTGCGGGAAATTGTGTGTTATCTGCTTCCTTTTGCCGCTAGAATCAGGGATATTTTAGGAAACCTGCTTCTTAGTGTGTTGTCAAACGGGAGCAATGTGTGCTATGTGTGTTACACCACTCACGCGGAAAAGGGCCAGAGCTCGGCAAAGATCGGCGCGCCGATCTTTGCCGGGCTCTGGCCCTTTTCCGCGTGAGAAAATGAGAAAGAACACAAGCAGGGGAGACCGGCGGGACCAGTTGCCGAAAACTGCTCGTGTTCCTCCTCGTATGCGCAAGGTGCTATGGAATGGTCACATCCTGGAGTACGACAGGACCAGGGGTATAGTCCAGTTCAGTGGACTGGCTGACACCGGATGGTGTGATAGTATCCATGACTTTCGGCACCGAATTCGGGTCGAAGGTGCAATGTGCATCGCTGCTGGCGGTTGCGCAGACGCCGAACGAGAAGGCGCCGGGCGTGGCGGTAAATCGCCGAGGGACGCAGTAGGCACGCTAAAGGTGATGTAGCGTGAAATCGCGTTGGCGCTAATCGTAATCGTACCCACGCTATTGCTGCCTGCGTCTTTGTATGCCTGCCCAAAGCCCTGCACCTCCAGCATACGGCTCCAGGCGCTGCCGGACGCAAGGCTGTAATTGCGACTGGCATAGGCTGCTGAGGTTGAGGTTGTGCTGGCATTGGGATCATGCACGTAGACATCCACCAGTTGCGCGCCTAGCGGGCTGCCAAAGGTTGGGCTGAGATTAGCCACTTGCAGCTTGAAGGTCGTAGTTGCGCCATCGGGACTGAGGATAACTTTGAAATTCGTGATATCATAAGCGCCCGCGTGGAAATCGGAGGCTGTCGGATACGCGTAATTGCCGGGGCCATTATCGTCACCGCCAGGATCATCACTATTGAACAACACCGTGCCAGGCGTGAAATCATAGACTACCGTTGCCTGCTGGTGAGCCGTGCCCCCGCTGGGGCTGACCGCGACCATGTTGATCACGATATTTCCGCCGCCGACGGTGAGCGTGACGCTGTAATTCCCACTGGCATCGCTTATGACCTGCGCGGTTGTGGTCGCGCTATTCTGATCGGTATTGGTAGCGGCAACATAGACCGCATCGCCGGGGGTTGCGGTCCCCGTGACCGTCACCGAGCCGGTAGAGATAGCAGTGTTATTGCCAGGCGAGGTGATCGTCAGGCTGGTCGTGCCCTGCTGGTGGCGTACATAGCGCTGGTAGGTGGCCCCGGGCTGCTCCAGGGTACGTTTGGCCTGGATATCGAGCAGCAGGCGCACATATTGCGCCGCGGCCCACGTCAGCGGTGAGGCCGAACCTGCCGCTTGCCCGTCTGTGAAGCCAATCGAGGCCGTAGTGGGATCGCTGCCATAGGGCGAAGCTGCCAGATTGGGTTCTTCCCAGTCCTGTTCAGGAATCAGGCCCACGCCTGAGCCGAATTTCTGGATGGTGCTCAGTAAGAAGAGTGCCTGGGACTCGTTGCCAGCGGCCACATCGTATTCGCCGCGTTCGCCATCCAGCACCGGCCAGAGGTGTCCGGTGCCTGTGTTGGTCGTAGCCCAGGGCTGGCCGGTGCTACTGCTATCGCCGTAACCATCGCCGTTGTAGCGGTGGTAGCCAGGACCACTCGGCGTGTTCGTCTCGATGGTTGAGTCAACTATTGGCAGCGATTCTGTGATGGCCTGGTTGTTGGAAGCCTTGAGACCCAGGCGCACGAGTTCCAGGAAGCCCGCGTCGATCACCGAGCGCTGGTCAAGAGTTGGGCCGCCGTTGCCCAGGTTATAACTGAGCGCGGCATTAGGATCGCCGGTTTTGGAGAGACGGATGTAGTAGGGATGGCTTGCCAGCGGCCCGTTGCTTGTGACCGCGTAGCTCTCGATCGAGCGCTGCCAGTCGTCGGCCACGCCCAGCCAGATATTCGCGCTCCGGGCATCGTGGTTGGCCTGCGCGATTTGCGCGGCAGCCACCAGGCCGGCAATCTCCGCCGCAATCGTCGAGGGTGAGTAGCCATTTTGCTCCTCCCAGCGCTCCACACCGTAGGCCGGGCCGTGGGCAATCACGAAATTGGCTGCGGGCTTGATATGCTGCTGATAGAGGGTCGCATCAGTCATATGCAGTTGATAGGCCATCAGCAGTGGATAACTGGCCTCGTCGAGCTGGATGCCGCCGGTATCGGGCGCCGCTTTGCCGTTGAGCAGGCTATTGCGCGGCATCGAGCCATCTGCAAGCTGCTGATTATTGAACAGGAACGTGACCAGGTCCCGAGCAGTCGCCAGGTCGCCGTCCAGATAGAAGCCAGTCCAGGCCTCATAGAGATCGCGTGCAAAGACCTCGCGATACGAGCCAAAGTAGGTCGCGGCGGGGTTATTCGCGGTTACCGCCTGTCCCCAGGGAGAGGCCAGGCTGGCCACTTCAGCCCCCGTAAAGGTTTTATCTTCCGAGGCCTTAAGCACATTTGCGTTCAGATAATATTCGTTGCGCAAAGCCTCGCTGAACTGCGGGGACGGCTGGACCAACTGAGCATCATATACCTCCCACTGGGCTTTGTAGCGCTGCTGCAACTGTGCGAACGGCGTGCTCAGCGAAGTTTGGGCCGCGTGGACTGCTTGAGCCTGTTTTGCGCCAAAGCCCAACGTTAGCACAAAATCGCTGCCGTGGCCCAGATCGATCCGGGTAGTCTGCTCAACGTTGCCGTTATCCGCCTCAGCGAAGAGGCTGGTCAGCGTGTGAGAGCTATCGAGCTGGGTCAGGCCGTCGCTGGCCGCGCCCACGAAGCCGTTGCTGACCTG
>WNFN01190521.1_pt1 | contig 11667 bp, 13 predicted proteins | sample 5400161 | NCBI WGS metagenome assembly WNFN01 (sample SAMN13153353, study PRJNA577476) | soil metagenome | isolation source: 80 cm saprolite on Douglas fir-dominated hillslope | place: USA:California | collected 2013-09-17
CGTGAATTTGTCGTCCGTCGTATGCGCAAGAAGTCGTTAGAACGTCATGCAGCCCGACCAGCGGTCTGCTCCGGCGTGCATAATTCCACTGACCGGAAAGCGCTCTCGTCAGACACCATAGCGGCTTTCGGCGCAGCGGGGGGGATGGGACAAATGGAAACTCTATTGCTCGATGGCGAACTCGTCGCTCAGATCAGGCTCATTGAGCGCGCCACCGGACGGAACGATATGTTTTCCGAATTCGTCCGTAAGCTCGAAGCTAGCCTGGCGGGTTTCGGCGTCGCATTCTCCGACTGCATCGCCTGTGGGGATACAAAGGGTGCGGAGCGCGCCGCTCACACGCTGAAGGGCATATCCCTCCAGCTCGGCGCGCGGGCGCTGGGCGATCTGTTCGGCGAGATCGAAAACAGCGCCAAGCGCGGGGATTATGTCGAAGCGAAGCGCAAATTCGATGATGGCGCCAGCATCATCGCGCAGTCGCTCGAGGCGCTGAAGCGCGCATAGGCGCGCCGGAGCCTTTGATCTGCGTGCGGTGCATCACCCGGCGCGCCTTGCCGTCGAACGCATCGCGCCGATGCATGGTCGTGCGGTTGTCCCAGAGCACCAAATCGCCCAGCGCCCATTGATGCCGGTAAAGGGCGGTTTCCACGAACGACCAGATCTCGTCTAGCAGGTGCTCCGATTCGTCGAGCTCGAGCCCCATGACGTACGCATTGCGCCGCCGTCCGAGGTAAAGCGCGGCTTCGCCCGATACGGGATGCTCGATGACCATGGGATGCGGCGTACCGACTGAAGTGCGAGGGTCGTTCGACGGCGTCAATCCCCTGCGCACGTAGCCGCCGGAATCGTAGGTGCCGTCGTGCTTGATCTCCAGGTTGCGAATGCGCTCGACCAGGGCCTTGGGCATTTTTGCCAGGGCCGCTTTCATGCTGCTGAACCAGGTATCGCCGCCCGCCGCCGGAATCTCGAGCGAATACAGCATCGACGCATCCGGCGGCTGCGCGGCGTAGCTCATGTCCGTGTGCCAAGCGGCTTCGCCATCGCCGAGCGCGCCGATCGGTTCACCCTTCTCATCGAGTACGTTGGAAACGATATAGATCTCGGGGTAGCCGCGAGGGGACTTGCGTCCGGCGCCCTGGTTCGGCGGCGAGTCGAGCGTGCCGAAATGCCTGGAGAAGGACAACAGGTCGTCGTCGGTCAAACGCTGCTTTCGGAACAACAGCACGTCGTGCCGGTACCACGCGTTCTTGATGGCATCGATCTGTGCGGCGCTCGCGCGGGCGAGATCGATGCCCTGGACTTCGGCGCCAAAGAGTCCGCTTCCGAGGGGCAGGATTTTCAAGTCGAGGTCAGCTGCCATGCGGCTCCCTATGCGCTCGTGTCAACAGTGACATTTTCCCTGATATCCAAAGACATAGGAGGCGTAATTGCAAAACTCGGTTACGATCAGGTTTGCGGGGAGGTGGCGAGGTGATACTGCCGGCCGCGACATTCTTTTGATCGGGGGAAACCGGCGTGGCGGACATCGTCCTGGTGATGTGCATATTGATGAGCGCGTATTTCATACGCGGCATCACGGGTTTCGGCTCCGGCCTGATTTCGGTGCCGTTGCTCGCGCTTTCTCAGCCGCTGCATTTTGCAATTCCGCTGGTGCTGGCGCTCGATTTCACCGCCTCGGTGGTTCTGGGCAGCACCAACAACAAGAAGGCGAATTGGGCCGAGATCAAGATCTTGCTGCCGGCCGGAATGATAGGCGCGAGCATCGGCGCCATAGCTTTGCTGAACCTTCCGACTAAGCCGATCCTGGTGGCGCTGGGCGCCTTCACGATGTTCTTCGGATTTCGCAACATTTTCGGCCTGCAAGCCGAGGGGCGCTTGTCGCGTTTTTGGGCGATCCCCGCAGGGCTGGCTGGAGGCGGTGCCGGCGCGCTGTTCGGCACCGGCGGTCCACCCTACATCATGTACCTGTCGCGCCGGCTGCTGGACAAAGGCGAAGTGCGTGCCACGTTTTCTTGGCTGTTCGCCATGGAGGGTGGATTCCGGCTGGCGTTGTTTCTGTTCGCCGGCCTGCTCCTGGATGACAAGCTCCAGCTCGCATACGTGCTCGGCCTGATTCCCATGGCGCTCGGTCTGTCGATCGGCAACAGGGTGCATCTGGACATCACCAGCGCAGGCATGTTGAGAGTGGTGGGCGCGCTGCTCGTGCTGAGCGGCTCGATGTTGTTCTTGAAAGTGGCGATGTGAGGCAGGGGAGACGCTCATGATACGGACAATCATTCGGCGCGCGGCGACCATGCTGGCCGCGGCGCTCGCCGTGCATTCGCCGGGCGTGGCTGCGCAGCAAGCGCACGCCTTCTACGTCCTGAACCAGCGCAGCATCGCGCTGACCGCGCAATATTGGAATCCGATTCTCACTCATGTGAGCAGGACGAGCGGCGTGCCGCTGGAGCTGAAACTGGCCAAGACCGCCAAAGACGGCAACGCAATGGCCGAAAAGGGCGGCTACGCCTTTCTCTACACCAATCACTTCTTCACTCCGGAACGCGACCGGCTCGGCTACAAGGTGATCGCGCGCCCCGCCGGCCCCGGCATCAGCTCGCAAATCGTGGTGCCGGTGGATTCGCCGATTCAATCGCTGCAAGACCTGAACGGCAAGGACGTCGCGTTCGTATCGCCGGACGGATTTGCCGGCTACTGGCTGCCGATGGACGCGCTCCTGAAAGCCAAGGTGAAGATCCAGGTCGTGTTCACCGGCAACCAGGAAGCCTCGTCCGCCCAGCTGAAGGTCAACAAGATCGCGGCCGCTGGCGTGAACAGCTCGGTCATGGCGCGTTACGCCCGGCGCGAATCGTTCGAGTACCGCGCGCTCTGGACTTCGGAGGTCTACCAGGATCTGTGCATCATGGCCAATCCGAAGGTACCCGCGGACAAAGTGGCCGCAGTCAGGGCCGCCTTGATCAACATGCTCAAGGACCCGGAAGGCCGCCAGATACTCGAGGCGGGTGCCGAATTGCTGAAAAGCGGCGGCGAGCTCGGTTTCGTCGCGGCCGAAAACCGCGAATACGACAACTACCGCAAGTTCTTCAGGGCGACGCAGGTCAAATAGTCCCGCGGCGGAAGACATGGGGTGAGCGACATGAAAAACATCCGCATCTTCGGGTTCTGGAAGGATTGGGGACTGGTTTCGCGGCTGATGCTTGCCGTGGGCACGGCGATCGTCGCCGCGGGGGGCGTGCAGACCGCGCTCCTCGTGGCCGAAGGGGCGACCGAGCATTCTGCCCGGCTGCTGCGCGAGCAAACTGAAACGCTCGCCTTCCTCGCGCCGCTGGTGGCCGATCAGGCGCTGGTCGGTGACTACGAGGCGATCCGCCAGTTGCTGAAACAGCAGGTCAAGCGGGCCCAGGTCGACCGATTCGAGTGGGTCGACCGGGACGGCAAGACACTGGCCGCTGAGGACCGGGAGACCAAGCGCGAGGCGCCGGAGTGGTTCGCGCGGGTTGTCGCTATCGAGCACGGCAAACAAAGCGTCGATGTCACGGCCGGCGGGGTGGCCTATGGAAAGCTCGCTTCCACCGTAACTGCGATCCACGCCGAGAACCGGCTTTGGCAACAGTTCGTCAAGCAGGTACAGATCGTCGCCGTGACGCTGTTCCTCATGCTGCAATTCATCTGGCTGATATTCCGCGGCAATCTCGGAACGTTGCGCATGCTTGCCGACGGCGCGAACCGTTTCAGTCAAGGCGACCATGCGGTGCGCATCGAGCCCGAGGGTGCGCCCGAAGTGGTGCTGGCTGCCGAGGCGTTCAACAACATGGCCAATAACACCGAGAACCTGATCGCCTCGCTTGGCAAAAGCGAATCGAAGAACAAGCTGCTGGCGACGATCGTCGAGCAGTCCAGCGAAGCCATCTGGACCAAGGATCTGGACGGCTTCATTACCAGCTGGAATTCCGGAGCCGCCGCCATGTTCGGCTACCCGCCGGCCGACGCCGTTGGGCGGGCGCTAAACGTGGGCGAGTCGACTACCGAAGAGGGCACAACGCGCAGGCAGCGGCTGCTTGCGGGACACAAATTCTCCTACGACGCCAGAGCGGTGACGCGCACCGGCGCGGCAATCGACATTCAGGTCGCCGTCGCGCCCCTGCTCGACGATATCAACCAATGCGTCGGCAGCATCGCCGTAGCCCGCGATGTCACGCAGCACAAGCGCAGCGAGGACGCGCTGCGCCTGGCGCGCGAAGCGGCCGAAGCGGCAAGCCAGGCGAAAAGCTCGTTCCTCGCCAGGATGAGCCACGAGATCCGCACGCCGATGAACGGCGTTCTGGGCATGACCGAGCTCCTGCTGGAGACCGGGCTCACGAGCACGCAACGCAAGTACGCCGAGACCGTGCAGCGCTCGGGCCAGAACCTGCTCGGCATCATCAACGATCTGCTGGACTTCTCCAAGATCGAGGCCGGAAAGCTCGAGCTCGAGAGTCTCGACATGGACCTGCGCAAGACGATCGAAGACATGGTGGAGCTGCTTGCCGAGCGCGCCCACGCCAAGGGACTGGAGCTCGCCTGCAGTATCCCCGCGGATCTGGTGACCCACGTCAAGGGGGACTCGCTACGTCTGGGCCAGATACTGACCAATCTGGTGGGCAACGCGATCAAGTTTACCGAGCAAGGCGCGGTCGTGATCCGCGTGGCCAAGCTCGACGAGACCGTGAAGCACGTCGCGATGCGCTTCGAAGTGAGCGACACCGGTGCCGGCATCAGCCGGGCAGCGCAATCGCGCATCTTCGAGGAGTTTGCCCAGGCCGACGGCTCAACCACCCGCAAGCACGGCGGCTCCGGCCTCGGCCTCGCCATCAGCAAGCAGCTGGTGGAAATGATGGGCGGCAACATTCATGTCGAATCCGCGCTCGGCGCCGGCTCCACGTTCTGGTTCAGCGCCCGCTTCGAAAAGCAAACTGGGCAACCGCTGGGCGACCCGTCTGCGGTGCCGATCGGCTTGCTTACGGGCGTGCGGGCGCTGATCGTCGAATCGAGCGCCGTCAATCGCGGCATCCTCCAGGCGCAGATGAGCAATTGGGAAATGAGCATTCGGGTGGCCGAAACGCCGACGCAGGCAATCAACCTGCTGGCGCAGGCGACGGCACGCCATGCTCCCTACGATCTTGTGGTCATCGACCTCGGGCCGGCGGGCACGGAGGCGCTCGAGCTGGCGCGCAGCGTCAGGGCGCGCCCCGACATCGCCAGCCGGTGCGTCAGACGGTGCTCTACGAATGCCTGGTCAACATCATGGCCGGCCGGCCGCAGGAGGCTGTCAGCGCGCCGGCGCTGCCCGCAGCGGCGAGCCAGGCTCCGAGCGGGATGCGCGGCAATATTTTGCTGGTGGAAGACAATCTCATTAACCAGCAGGTTGCGCTCGGCATCTTGCAGATCCACGGCTACAGCGTGGCCGTCGCCAACAATGGCAGGGAAGCGCTCGAGGCCCACGCGCAGGGCGCCTTCGAGCTCATTTTGATGGACTGCCACATGCCCGAGATGGACGGCTTCGAGGCCACGATGGAAATCCGCAGACTGGAGCAGTCTGCGACGGGCAAGCGCGTGACGATCATCGCCCTGACTGCCAATGCCATGGCGCACGATCGTGAGCAATGTCTGAACGCCGGTATGGACGATCATCTGAGCAAGCCCTTCAGCAAGCAGAGCATCCTGGAGATGCTGGAGCGCTGGATGCCGCAAGCCGCGTCCACGCAGTCGCAGGCCGCCGAGCTCGCAGCGCGCGCGACCGCGAAAGCCGCCGAGGTTCTGGATCGGCAGGTGCTCGATCAGCTAGGCAACGTGCTGACGAATGGCAAGCCCGAAATGCTTGCCCGCGTGATCAATCTTTATCTGGTCGAGTCGCCGAAGCTGATACAAAAACTGAAGCACGCCGCCGGTGCCGGCGATGCGCGGCAGATCGAGCGCTCCGCTCACTCGCTCAGATCGTGCAGCGCAAACCTCGGCGCAAGCATGTTGAGCCGGTATTGCGAGGACCTCGAGGCATCGGCGCGCCGCGCCGACACCGACGCAGCGCGCAAGATCCTGGCGAAAATCGAGACCGAACATACCTCCGTTCAGACCGCGCTGACCGCGGAATTCGAATTGCTGGCTGCCAGCAAAGCGTAAAGGGAGACTGTGATGAAGAAGACGATGGTTCTCGTGCTGGGTTTGTGCGCCGCGATCGCGGCGTCGGCGCAGGACTGGCCGGCAAAGCCGGTGCGCTTCATCGTGCCGTACCCGCCGGGCGGGGGGACCGACGTCATCGCGCGCCTCGTGCAGAACCGCCTGTCGGAGGCGCTCGGACAACCGATTCTCATCGAGAACCGCGGCGGCGCCGGCGGTGCGCTCGGCACCGAGGCGGCGGCGAAATCCGCGCCCGACGGTTATACCTTCCTGTTCACGCTCTCTTCGCACACCATCAACCCGCTGCTCTACAAGCTCAGTTTTGACATCGAGCGCGATTTCACCCCGGTCAGCCTGGTCGTCAGCGTGCCGCAGCTGATCGCGGCCTATCCCGGCGCGCATATCGAGAGCATGGCGGACCTCGTTGCGATGGCCAAGGCAGATCCGGGCCGCCTGCATTTCGCCTCGGTCGGCAATGGCACGCCGTCGCACATCGCCGGCGAGCTGCTGATGCTGAGGACCGGGATCGACATCGTCCATGTCCCGTACAAGGGCGGCGGGCCGGCAGTCACCGACACGCTGGGTGGGCAGGTGCCATTGCTGATCGTCACCATGCCGGCGGCCATGTCGCTCGTGCGAGCCGGCAAGCTGCGCGCATTGGCGGTGACCACCATCAGGCGCAACCCTGGCGCGCCCGAGATTCCCACGGTCGCCGAGGCTCTGAAAATTCCGGACTACGAGGTCGATTCCTGGTACGCGATGTTCGCGCCGGCGAAGACGCCCCCGGCGATCGTGGCGCGAATGCAGAAAGAGATCGCGCGCGTGATCCAGCTGCCGGACGTGAAGCACAAGCTGCTCGAGCAGGGTGGCGACCCCGTGGGCTCCACGCCCGAAGAGCTCGACCGGGTGGTAAAAGGCGAGCTGCGCAAGTGGGCCGAAGTCATCCGCGACGCGAAGATCGTCGCGAACTGACCACCGTGGGCGCTGAAGAAGCCGTAGCCGAGCTGGGCAGCACGCAGTTCAAGCCCGCCGCCGGCGTGCTGGACAACACCCCGATCACGACGGGCCGTTATATCGCGCACATCGCCGTGCCGTGCCGCGACCTCGAGGAGGCTGCCCGCTGGTACGCGGAAGTCCTCGGGGCACAGCCGGTGCGTATCCTCAAGGACCGCGTCACCTTCAGCTTCGGCGGCGTCCTGCAACTGGTGTGTCACCTGGAGCGGCGTACGATCGCGCCCAATCCGCGCGCCTACCCCCGGCATCACGGCCTTACCTTGTTGAAGATGGACGATTTTTCCAGGCTCAAAGATCATCTCGAGAAACTGGGCATCGAATTCCTGGTGCGCCCCGCAGTTCGATTCCCTGACAGCGCTCACGAGCATCAAACCTTCATGGTGGTCGATCCCTCGGGCAACGTGGTGGAGTTCAAGTGCTACGTTCGGCCGGAGTATTGTTACTAGAAGCCCCCGGCCACTGAGCCGGCCGTCAAAAAAACACGATATTATTTTGGCGTACCACGGCGGGCGAAACGACCGCCGACGAGAACAACTAAGACCGTTTCAGGGGGATTGATTGAACATCGCGCCAGCAACCGCTTTGGCGGTTTGGGCTCTGGGGACCATTTGGCTGGTCCTGTTCTACGTTCTGGAGCGTCTCGATCCGGTAGCGGGGGAAGACATGATCGACTGGATGCAGGTGGCGATCATCGTGCCCTTGGCAGCCCTCTTTCCGCTCTTTCGGAAATGGTTCTCCGGGTGGTTGGGCAGGGCTAAAGGCTAGCCGTCGCACGGTTCATCAGCGCACCGAGAATGGCGCGTTGTAGGGCCGGCCGAAGGGCACGCCGGCGAGCACCGACTGCACCGGCCTGATGTAGGCCTTGCCCGAGCGCTTGTTGTTGCGCGTGTCGAGGAACTCGACCGGGCCCTGCACCAGCTCGACCATGGTCGCATCCGCCGGCGCGCCGACCTGCAGCGTGCCGAGCTTCGGCATGCGGTTGATGATGCCGGCGGGCACGCTGGTCGCCATGCGCACCACCTGCTCGAGCGTGAAACCGAGCGCCATGAACTTGCTCATCACCCAGGTGAGGTAAGGCATGCCCGGCGAGTTGCCGGAGAAGACGTGGATGTCCGACGAGATGCTGTCGGGCATCGCGCCCTGCTGCATCGCGGCTTCCGCGACCGTGAAGTCGAAGCTGCCGCCGCCGTGGCCGATGTCGAAGATCACGCCGCGCTTCTTCGCCGCCAGCGCCTCCGGCATCAGTTTTCCATCCTGCACGATGTTGGTGAACCTTCCGGCATTGTTCGGCGCCCCGGAGAAGCAGTGCGTGAGGATGTCGCCCGCGCGCAGCGTGTTGAGGATCTCGCCCATCAGGCTCGGCGTGGCGACGCCGCCGATGTGGCACATGATGCGCGCGCCGCCGCCCGCGATCTCGCAGGCGCGGATCGCGCGCTTGAGCGGCTCGATGCCGGCCTGGTTGATCACGTTCTCCGACATGCGCACCTTCACGCCGAGCGCGATGTCGGCGTTCTCCGCCACGGTCTTGCCCGCGACCTCCGGAATGGCGAAGCCCAGGTGATAGAGCTCGGGCTCGGGGAAGCCGGACAGCCCGATGTTCGCGATGTGCACGAAGGCATAGAGCCGCGTGCGCGTCTGCGCGCGCACGTAGCGGCGGAAGGCGGCGAAGTTGTTCGCGCCCGCGTCGCCCGCTGAGACCATGGTGGTGGTTCCCTGGTACTGCACCAGCTCGTCGGCCGGGATGCCGATCGCCGAGCCGTAGGGATAGACGTGCGAGTGCAGATCGACGAGGCCGGGCAGCACCAGGCGCCCTGAGGCATCGAGCACGCGCAGCGCGCGTGCCGCCGGGATGTCCGCCTCGAGCGCTTCGATCAGCCCGAAGCGCATGCCGATGTCGCGCTTCGCGCGCAGGTTCTGGCTCGGGTCTAGGAGCTCGCCGCCCTTGATGACGAGGTCGTACTTGTCCTCGGGCCCCATCGCCGCCCGGACCGCCGTGCTCAGCAATCCCGCAGCGAAGGCAGCGCCCATGCCGGCGACGAAACGCCGGCGATCATGCAAGCTCATTTCTCTCTCCCCGTTGTGCTAGCGGGGAGAGCCTACCGCACGTGCAGCTTTACAGCGGCTTGATATTCGCCGCGGCCGGGCCCTTCTGGCCCTGCGTCACGTCGAAAGAGACCTTCTGGCCCTCTTTCAGCGATTTGAAGCCCGTGCCCTGGATCGAGCTGTGGTGAGCGAAGAGATCCTTGCCGCCGCCGTCCGGCGTGATGAAGCCGAAGCCCTTCGAGTCGTTGAACCACTTCACGGTGCCTGTAGCCATGTCCTTCCCTCTACTGAAAAGATGCAGCGTTGGTGCGAGGCATTCCGAGCTTCGCTTCGGGCACGATGTTCAAGGGGTGGGCGTTTCACTGTCTCGATATCCTGCGGCCGGAAATGTAGCACGCCCGATCGGCAGGCAAACGTTCTATTGCCGCGGGCCTTTCCTGCCGCCCTCGTTGGAATCCGGCATGCGCTTGCCCGCCCGCGTGGCGGTGGCCTCGAGCAAGAGGCCCACGGCTTGTGTGAAGAGCGGCTGCGGTATTTCCTCCTCGCCCACCAGCATGCGCTCGAGCGCATCGGTCGACACGTTGAGCGTGTCGCCCAGCGCGTCCAGGCCGCCGCAGAGCTCCACGGCACGCCGCAGCGCCATCCTCGGGACCTGGGAGTTTTTCACCGTCCTATGATAGCGGCCATGCGCCGCTCTCTCCTGCTGCTGCTCCTCATGCCGTTCGCTGCCCTGGCGCAATCCTGGCCGACGCAGCCGGTGCGCGTCATGGTCGGCTTCCCGCCCGGCGGCACCACCGACATCATCGGGCGCCTGGTGGCCAACGAGCTCTCGGAGCAGCTCGGCAAGCCGTTCGTGGTCGAGAACCGCGGCGGCGCGAGCGGCACCATCGCCGCGGGCGTGGTGGCGAAGAGCACGCCCGACGGCCACAACCTGATCCTGGTGCCGAGCACGCACGGCACCGCGCGCGCCTTGTACGCGTCGCTGCCGTACGAGGAATCCGACTTCGTCGCCACCGGCCTGGTCGCGAGCACGCCGTATGTGTTCGTGGTGCATCCCGACGTGCCGGTGAAGAGCTTCGGCGAGCTGATCGCGCTCCTGAAGGCGAACCCCGGCAAGTACAACTACGCCTCCACCAGCCCCGGCACCGCGCAGCACCTCGGCGGCGAGCTGGTGAAGAAAATGGCCGGCGTCGACATGGTGCACATCGCCTACAAGGGCACCGGCGCCGTCATGGCCGACCTGCTCTCCGGGCGCGTGCCGATGATGTTCGAGAACGTCGCCACGATGGTGCCGCACATCCGCAAGGGAACGCTGCGCGGGCTCGCCGTCTCGAGCGCGAAGCGCACTCCACTATTGCCCGAGGTGCCGGCCGTCGCCGAAACCCTTCCCGGATTCGAAGTGCTCGGCTGGTTTGCGCTGCTCGCGCCGGCGAAGACGCCGCCGCAGATCGTTCAGGCGCTCAACGCGGAGCTGAACAGGATGATCGCCAAGCCTCAGGTCGTGGCGAAGCTGATCGAGCTTGGAGCGGAGCCTTTGGGCGGCATGCCGGAGCGCGCCGCCGCGTTCATCAGGATGGAGCAGGAGAAGTGGGGCCGCGTCATCCAGGACGTCGGCATCAAGCTGAACTAGCTGGAGGTCGGCTCCGTGATGTCCGCCGCCGCGCCGTCGGAGTCGCGCCTGCCGAGGTTGGAGTCCCGCGAATCTTCGCCGGTGCGGCGGTCCCAGGAAACGAAGGCGCCGGCGGCGATGGCTACTAGCAGAATGATCTGGAAGACGAGGCCGAGCTGGTGCATGCGCACACTCCTTTTTGTGCTGCGTCTTCCTCCTCGTGTAAAACCTCAAGCAACACGCATACCACCGTGCTTCCCTAGGGAAAGCGTCGCTTTTCCGTCTTTTTTCGCACGCACGCGGTGCGACGCGCCCCTCCGGCGCATCGTGCTGGAGCACTACAGTCGCTTGGCGACCTCTTCCAGCATCACCTCGGTGGCGCCGCCGCCGATGGATTGCACGCGCGCGTCGCGCGTCATGCGCTCGATGGGCGACTCGCGCAAGAAGCCTGAGCCGCCGTGGAACTGCAGGCAGTCGTACATCACTTCGTTCACCAGCTCGCCGCAGTAGGCCTTCACCATGGACACTTCCTTGATGCAGTCGCCTCCGGCGGCATCGAGCGACGCGGCATGCCAGACGAGCTGGCGGCCCGCCTCCACTTTCGCCGCGAGCATCGCCAGGCGCTGGCGGATCGCCTGCTTCTCCCAGAGCGGCGCGCCGAAGGCCTTGCGCGTCTTCACGTAGTCGAGCGTCAGCTCGAGCGCCTTTGCACTTTCCCCTATGGCCATCGCGCCGATCGCGATGCGCTCGTTCTGGAAGTTGCGCATGATCGAGTAGAAGCCGCGGCCTTCCTCGCCGAGCAGGTTTGCCGCCGGCACGCGGCAGCCGTCGAACACCAGCTCGGCCGT
>WNFN01189587.1_pt1 | contig 11666 bp, 10 predicted proteins | sample 5400161 | NCBI WGS metagenome assembly WNFN01 (sample SAMN13153353, study PRJNA577476) | soil metagenome | isolation source: 80 cm saprolite on Douglas fir-dominated hillslope | place: USA:California | collected 2013-09-17
GTTGAGCCGTTTGATTTTCAAATGTAACGTGGACGGAGGAATTCCGAGCTTGGCCGCGGCTCCATTTGGCCCCGCAACTTTTCCCTTGCTTTCGGCAAGCGCCGATTCGACGAGTTGCTTTTCGTAGCTCAGAAGGTTCTCGGTCAGAGGGCCTGACGACTCCGGGAAAGGTGCGTCCTGGATTGAAAGCCAAGCCTCATCGATCCAAAAGGTATCCCCAGTGCAGAGGATTACAGATCTCTCGATGATGTTTTGCAGTTCACGAATGTTTCCCGGCCAACGATAGGACTGGCATAGCTTGAGCGTATTTTTGTCAATCTTGCTGATTTGCTTTCGCGTCTTCTCCGCGTAGCGCTTCACGAAGTACTCGACCAACATCGGAATGTCTTCTGTCCGTTGCCGGAGAGGCGGCACATCAATCGGGAAAACATTCAGCCGGTAGAACAGGTCGGCGCGAAATGTTCCTGAAGCAATGGCGGCGGCCAAATCGCGGTTGGTAGCCGCGATTACTCGAACATCAGCGGGAATGACGCGACTACCTCCCACTCGTTCAAACTGGCGCTCCTGCAGCACTCGAAGCAAAGCAATTTGGGTTTCCGCGGGAAGCTCGCCGATCTCATCGAGAAAAATCGTGCCGGAGTTCGCCAACTCAAAGCGACCCTGTCGAAGCTGCAGAGCACCGGTAAATGCTCCCTTCTCGTGACCAAACAATTCCGAGGCGATGAGCGAAGAAGGATCGTTGCGAACCCTTATGTATGGCGCGCGCAATCAGTTCCTTCCCCGTACCCGTTTCGCCAGTAATCAGCACTGTAGAGTCGGTGGGAGCGACTTTCACGATGCTAGAGAGGACAGTTTTCAAGGCGGGCGCAGAGCCTACGATCTCCTCAAACATGAAGACCTGATCGATTTGCTCTCTGAGGACGACGTTCTCGTCATGAAGGCGGTCTTTCAGCCGCTTGATTTCTTCGAAAGCCTTCTCTAATTCATCCTCGGCGCGCTTCCGGTCATCAATGTCAGTCAACAAAATGTACCAGCCGGTGATACGACCTTCCGTATCTCGCGCCGGGACGGCGCGTGATTGAAACCAGCGGTACATGCCATCGGCGCGCCGCTGGCGGAGCTCAAGATCAGACGGCTGACCGGTTTCGAACCAGCGCCGGCACACGTCGATCACGCGAGGAAGGTCATCCGGATGGACAGCCTCGAAGGTGAGCCAATTCTTAAATTCCTCAGGCGTCTTGCCGAAATATTCCAAGACTTGGCGATTGAGATGTTCGACCTCTCCTGCCGCACTCAAGGTAAACACAAACCCAGGAATGTTGTCGACGATCAGACGAAAGCGTTGCTCACTCTCCCGGAGCGCGGCCTCGTTACGCTTGCGCTCAATCGCGACCGCCGCGAGATGCGTAATCTGTTCGATGATCTTTTGATCCTGCTCGGTTGGGCTGCGCGGCTCGCGCCAATAGATCGCGAAGGTGCCCAATACAAGGCCATTCGAGGCCAGTATCGTGGTCGACCAGCACGCTTTTAGACCGTGCGTCAACGCGGCCGTGCGCCATCCATAGTCCCATTGCGTTTCCGAAGCCACGTCCGACACGATCACTTGTGTCTTGCGGCGTGCTGCCTGAGTGCAGGGTCCTCCTTGGCGATCTACCGGTATGCCCGGAAACTGGTCGTTATAGCTGGATGGGAGGCTCGGAGCAACAGCCTGATGGATTTTCGAGCCACTGGGATCGAACAAAAGGACGCTGCAGAGACATCCGCCGGCGGTCTGTTCTACAACTCGGCATAGGGCTTCGAGGATGGATTCCAGCGAATTGCCCTTGGCAGTCATTTCCAGAACGTGATTCTCCCCGGCAAGCAAGCTTTCCGCGCGCTTTCGGTCTTCGATGTCGGTGTTCGTTCCGAACCATTTGACAATCCTTCCATCGGCGTCAAACGATGGCGTCGCACGGAAAAGAAACCAACGATACACGCCATCGAAACGGCGTAGGCGTGCTTCAATTTCACCTGGCTCGCCAGAAGCCAGAACGGATCGCCAGTAATCCACAAGTCCGTTCAGGTCGTCCGGGTGAAGGGCAACCGTCCAGCCCCAATCATGCGCCTGTTCGGCCGAGAGGCCGGTGTAGTCGAGCCAGCGCTGATTGAAGAAGTCAGCGGAGCCGTCCGAACGAGCGGACCACGCGAGTGTCGGGATCGCGTCAACCACAAGGCGAACGTCCTGTGCCTCGCGAGCCTGCTCGGAGCTATGCGCTGCGGATGCCATCGCGGGATTAGATGCCATCGCGTAACTATAGGACGCTAATGCGTTCGAGCTGATTCTGGCGGCTCCCTTGGTTGAAAGTTTTGAAAGCGTGTCCTTGGTCTCGCTAAATCCGACGACAGCGGCTACTTCACTGAGAAGTTGGGGGAGGAATCGGGGTTCGGGTGCGCCCACTCTTGGTGATCCCTATCGTCAAGGCGTGATGCACATTCATTTTTCACCGAGGTTTTCGCTTGCTCCGCCCTTGGTGCCCTCCTGTTGTTCAAAGTCTGCCCTGCTGAATCAGGCGCGTTTGGATCTCCGAGATCCGCGCCTCGGCCTCACGCAGCGCCTCCGTGCTTGTATGCACGGAGTGGGAGCCCAAGACAAGGTCGTAATCATGTGGCACGGCCGAGCCAAGAACGAACTCTGCATCGGATTGGGCTTCGAATTCGATCGCGGCGTTCGACGGCGTGAAGGCCACCAGTTCGCCCTGCCGCAACTCGTCCGGGACCAGAACGGAACCCATCCCCACGGCGGTCCAGAGGACAGTGTGCCCGGCGGGCGGCTGGTAGCTCCAGCGTTCTCCAGCCTTCAAATGCGCGGCGAGATAGTTCATCGGCGACGGGGCTTTGATCGCACTTGTCGCGGTTCCGTAGCTGCCGACGAGGACACGCGCCGGCCCATCGTGGGGAATGACCTCCGGTGACAGATAGACGCTCTCCGATGGTCCCAGTTCAAGTTCGGGCGGCAAGGCGATCCAAAGCTGAAAACCCCGCGTCCGTCCCGGTTCGCCGGCGCCGCCACCATGCCAGACGCCTCCGCCGGCCCGCATCCATTCGAGACCGCCGGCAGGCAACAAGCCCGTCGCTCCGTTCGTGTCTTGATAGCTGACGCTGCCCTCCGCAATGTAGGTAAGGGTGGCGATGCCGGAATGTGGATGGAGCCCGAAACCCGAGAACGGTTTTCCCTGATTGTCGAAGAGATCAAGGAATACGAAGGGTTTCAAAAGACGGCCGAAGTCGGACGGAGACATCAGGCGTGTGATAGGCCCGTGACTCTCTCCGCGGGTGCGTCTGGCGATGCATGAAAGAGGATTTCGCGTCATGACGTTTGCCGTCAGAGGACGAGTAGCAGCTTTGTCGTGGGATTCTAGGTTAGACATGGGTTGTCCTTTCACAATTCGGTTGTCAAGCTTTGCGGGCTGTCCTCAGTGCCGTCGTCCACCACAGCAAGTCATCAATCATCGTCTGGGCTTGCGTCTCAAGCTCGGCGAGTCCTTTGTTCACGTCGCCGCCCTGGAAATGTGCCCAAAGGGTCGCAACAGGAATGTGGACGGTCGAGCGAACCGGGGCGATCTGGACCTCTATCATGGTTTCTCGGAGCTGCTGGACGCCGCGCGCGCCCATGGCGCTGCCATAGCTCACGAAAGCAGCCGCCTTGCGATTCCACTCCGGGTAAACCCAGTCGATCGCATTCTTCAGCACTGCTGAAGGACCGTAGTTATATTCCGGGGTGACAAAAACAAACCCGTCTGATGCGGCTATTTCGGCAGTCCAACGTTTGACAACCTCATTCTCGTAAGGCGCGCGGCCGGGCATCGCAGGCGTCAGAGCCTGATCGAAGAAGGGCATCGGAAAGTCGCGAAGGTCGAGCAACCTGGCTTCGATTCCATCGTGCTTCTGGAGCTGCTGAAGAATCCACTGTGCCGGCTTCTCAGAAAACCGGCCCTGACGCGTGCTGCCGACGATTACAGAGATAATGGTCATGTCCTGGTCCTTTCCTGGTTGATGTTTCGGAGTTTCTTAAATTGACCGGAAAGGGTCCAGAGAGTGATGAGGCGGCTCTTTCCGGTGACGGCTGGCCGTTGGTTTGTCATTCTCAGCAGATTCCTGTCCGAATCGTTTAGAATTACATTGATATCAATATAATCGATGTCAATAGTATGATGCAGAAGGTGCGGAAAGGACGCAGAGAAATGCAAGACACGTCTGGGGTTCATGTCTGGTTGGTGCTCGCGAAAGCCTTTCACGCCCTGAGGGCTCAAGCGGAGCAGAGCTTAAACCTGAGCCGGGCCGGACTCGGCAACTCGGATTTTCGCGTCCTCGAAGTGCTGCTGCACAAGGGACCACTGCCGGTCAATACGATTGGTCCTAAAGTATGGCTCACGCCGGGATCGATCAGTGTCGCGGTCGATCGGCTGGAGAAGAAAGCGCTTGTGAAACGCAAGTATACGGACGACCGGCGCGTGCGCCTGGTCGAGCTCACGGCGAAAGGACGCGCGCTCATCACCAAGACTTTTCGGGAGCACGCGACGGCGATGGAAGAGGTCGCCGGCGTCCTCTCAAAAGAGGAGCGGCTGATCTTGCTGCGGCTCCTTAAGAAACTGGGAAAGGGCAGGAAAGATGAATCTTAGCGGAACCGTGTTGATTTCGGTTGGGCGGTGCGGGTACAGAAAGGTGCGTACTTCGCAACACCGGCACTGGCGAATTAATCCAAGCGGTAACTTGACAGCAAATAAAGTTCCAGGTCTGAGCGACCCGACACATAGGTAACAGATCGTACCGGACACATGGGTTACACTTTTCTGCTTTTTTTGGGGAGGAAGTGATGCCATGGAAGGAGTGTTCGGTGATGGACGAAAGGCTTCAGTTCGTGGCTAGCCGGCGAGCCAATGGCGGAACTCTGCAGGGAGTTCGGCATCTCCCGTAAGACCGGCTATAAGATCTTCGATCGCTACAAGGAATGCGGGGGTCAAGGACTGACGGACAGGAGCCGGCGTCCTGGGCCAGAAACCCAATGAGCTTTGGTGTACCGATTACAAGGGCGAGTTTTTGCTGGGCAATCATCAATACTGCTATCCGCTGACCGTCACCGATCACGCCAGCCGTTATCTCCTCACCTGTGAAGCCCTCTCTTCCACCAAAGAAGACTACGCTTTTACCGTGTTTGAAAGGCTTTTTAAGGAACGCGGCCTGCCGGCCAACATCCGCGGACCGAAAGAACTATTCTCCTCGCCAAGATCTTCGTCTCCCTCCGCTCACGCGTGATCTCGAAATTGACGATACGGCCCTGAGCTGCGTAGTCCCGCAGAAAGTGCGCTTTCGCTACAAACTGGAAGGCCGCGATGCAGCTGGCAAGAGCCAGGAACACGGCGACAAGCTTGCTATAGTGACCTTCATCCAGGGAGATGTTGTCGTTCGGGGTGTTACGTCTTCAAGAGACCCGAATGCCGGCTTTGTCGGCCCACCGACACCTGACAAGCATTTGACAGTCCAATCACTCCGGCGGTGATTCTGCCTGAAACAACTCATTTCCAGTGAGTAAGCTGCGTCTTGGATAGGAGCGCGCCAGATTCGGGCGTCTGTCCGTCACCAGGAGGGCAGAGTGTCCGAGGGCGGACACGAACCAGGCTGGCTGACGGAAGAAGTGCGCCCCACAGTATGAGTCAGTGAGAGCGTTCGGGCGCGAGGGAGGAAATTCCCTGCGGTGCCATTGGCAGCATAGCAAGGTCGGCGGGGTACATCGTCGAGTATTGATCTGCGCCGCTCAATCTTGGTTACCGGGCTGTGTCCCAAGCGGGTTGGCCAACTGGCACGCGTCTTGCATGCCTCTTTACTTGAGCTCTGAGTACAGGCATCAGATCAACATTGCACGAAGGAAGATGATCGACGAAACATCGAAGGGTGGGTATTCCGTGGTACTCCGGGGAGTCGACAAAATACCAACTTGGAGGATTTGCAGTGAAATTTAATATTCGTAAGCGGAAATTTAATGTGTTGTTTTGTGCGAGTGTCGCCATTCTGCTTGCTGGCGTCACGTACGCAGCCGCAAACAAAACGCGTCAAGTCGCAGCGGGCGACAAAGCAAAGGTCACCGGGTCGATTCTTTCCCGCGACGGGGATCTTATTCGCCTCCGCGACAAGAAATCGGGCGAAGTCATCGTTGTGAATATCACCGACAACACCAGGATCGAGCGCAAGAAGCATAGCGTTCTGTTCCCTCGCCACACCGACATGGACGTGACGGCTATGGTGCCCGGTCTAACGATAGACGCGGAAGGCGTCGGCAATTCAAAGGGGCAACTCGACGCCGACAGAATCTCCTTCACCCCGGACGAGTTCGCGGTCGAAGTGGCCCAAGAGCAACAGGTCCTGGCCAACAAAGCGGCCGCCCAAAATGCACAATCCGCCGCAAAGCAAAGCATGGCTGCAGCCGGCCAGGCCCAATCTTCAGCCGGCCAGGCTCAGAACTCGGCAGATCAGGCTAACCAGGATGCGCAAGCTGCTGGCGCTCTCGGAATTGCGGACGCCGCCGCGATCGCGAAGGTCAACCATCGCGTCTCGGACTTGGACGACTACAAGAACGAGTTTGAGGTTGACGTCTTCTTTGCCAGGGATTCAGCTGTCCTGGACGATACGGCCAGGAGAGACCTCGCCAATCTCGCTGACATTGCCAAGTCACTGGATGGCTACCTGATCGAGATCGCAGGCTACACTTCCAACACCTTAAGCAAAGAGATGGACCAGAAGCTCAGCGAAGAACGCGCAGCCGCTGTCGCGCGCTATTTCCGGGAAGTGAAGAACATCCCGATGCGGCGCATTCTCGTGCCGGTCGGCTATGGAGCCACCCATCCGGCTGTCAGCAACAAGGACCTCCATGACCGCGAACTCAACCGTCGCGTAGATATCAAGGTTCTGGTGAACAAGAGCCTGGGGCAGGGCCTGTAGGTGGCGAACGCAGCCTCTCGTTGCCGTCAGGTAGCCCGCTGAGGACCGGCGACTGGTATCCGCGTAACAACTCAGGCGGAGAAGAATCGCGATCGCTCCGAGAATCCTCCAGGTAAAAGAAAGAACGCAGACAATGCTAGCGTGGATCTGCCAAAGATATTCTTAATCCAGCTCAGCTAGTCTGGCCCGGACCAAATCCTTCACTAATTCTCTATCGATTTCCCAATCGACAGGGATCTGAAAGCAGTTCTTAAAGAGGACAAACTTCCCCAACCTCACGCACAAACGCCAACTACATACTTCCCATTCCGGTGGATGGTGGGTACGTTCCAGGAAAGTTTGGACTCTAGTTCCGGAAATTGGGTAAGAATCAAATCAATTACAGACCTGAGAGTCCTTTCTTTCGTAGGGTCCAGTGAGGCTAAATATTCCTCAACTGAATTGAATTTTGGTCGCCTCCGCGAGCGTGGTTGGTGCATTGTTTTGCGATCCCCCCCATTCACCACGATTCACGACTTTTGAGCCGCCTGAGGCGGCCAGTTGGGCGTTTCAATCCCCGAACTGCTTGGCGTATGAGGCAGGTGCCGCAGCTCTTCCCCTATGGGAGGAGATATGGCCGGCACCTGCGATGAACCTAGTCGGCCCGCTTGCTGGGTGCCCCATTCTAAATTTCGCGTTTTTTGCGAAATTTAGAACCTGCCCTGAGCTTGTCGAAGGGGTGGGGATTTTCGCTTGGGCTTCGGTTTGCTCTTGCCCTTGCTCTTGAGATCGAGATTGAGCGCCACTGCAGCGCGGATGAGATCCTTCAAGGCCGCCTCATCGATCTTGTCGCCTTCGTGGATGTCGATGGCGCGCCTGACATTCCCCTCGAGGCTGGAGTTGAATAGACCGGAAGGGTCCTTCAACGCAGCTCCCTTGGCAAATGTCATCTTGACGGCGTTCTTGTACGTCTCTCCCGTGCAGACGATGCCGGCGTGGGAAAAGACGGGAGTTCCCGGCGATGTCGCCTTCACCCACTTCCACTCTTCGACGATCTCAGGGTCTGCCTGGTGTATGATGTCGCGCACTTTCGCGAGCGTCTTCCCGCGCCAGTCCCCAAGTTCCTTAATCCCTCGCGTCGATGATTGCAGAGGCAGATTCCACCGGGTCGGGCCTTTTCATGTTCAGCTCCAACTCTCGCACCTAATTTAGCTGCGGTCAGCGTAACCTGCAACTTCCGGAAGTGGGTCAGTTGGAATCTGTTTTGAAAGGGCGCGGCTTCAGTCGCGCCGTAAATGTCTCAAAATCAATCGCGGCTTTAGCCGATGCGGGGATGTGTTTTTCAAGTTTGCCGCGCCGGCAAGACGCTCAACAAGAAACGACCGGCCCTCGTGCTCACCCGCAGCAGCGCCCTCGCGTATTTATCCACAGTCACGGTTGCGCCTGTCACTTCCACGATTCGCGGCGTGCCATCGGAAGTCGTTCTGAATGAGGAGGACGGCATGAAGTCCCCGTGCGCGGTGAACCTGCACCTGCAGTTACGGTGTCGCAACAGCGCCTCGGGAAACGTGTGGCCCAGCTTAGTTCCGCACGAATGAATGAGGTGTGCGCTGCTCTGCGCTTCTCTTTGGGTTGCGATGCAAACTAGTGGCTGGGAACGTTCCGTCTGGAGCTTGTGAAGAAATCGGAGAAGGGCTTCATTAACTAATTGCGAAATTCGCGGAAGATCTTACACTGCAAGGATGAAGAACCCCTCCACACCTGCTCCTCGATTGATTTCCATTGATCGCCGCCAGATGCTTCTGCGTACGGCCGGTGGCCCACTCAAGCCCGGTTTTGGCGGGTGGCCCACTCAAGCCCGAACTAGATTGTCCTGATGCCATGGGGACTAACGCGTTTTCACCACAGCGGGCAGAGTCATTTCGTCACTTTCTGCTGCTACCACCGCCGTCAGTTGCTTACCACCGACGAAAGCCGACGAATCTTCGAGTCAGCCTTGGAGCGCGTGCGGCGCAGCTTCAGGCTTCAGGTTTACGGGTACGTGGTCATGCCGGAGCATGTCCACCTGCTGCTCAGCGAACCGCAAGAGGATTCGTGCAGCGATAGAACTGCCCCACTCAAGCCAAAAGACGGCTTGAATGGGCCACCGGTCCTGCTGTGCGAACCTCAACAGGATACGCTGGCCGATGCGCTGAAGTCGTTGAAGCAAGGAGTATCGCGGCGCTTGATTGGCGATGCGGAGCATTTCTGGCAAAAGAGGTACTACGATTTCAACATTCGAAATTACCCGCAGTTTGTGGAGAAGCTGCGCTACATTCATCGAAATCCGGTGAACCCTGGGTTGTGCGAACGTCCGGAGGACTGGGAGTGGAGCAGTTTTCGCCACTACGCAACCGGCTGTGAGGGACGGGTCGAGATCGAGTCGGAATGGACGGCACGAAAACGCGAACGCGCGGCGGGAAGACTTTGTCCAGCGGTAGAACTGCCCCACTCAAGCCAAAACCGGGCTTGAGTGGGCCACAGGGGAACGTGAGCGCTGTGCGGTTAGTTCCGGGTGTTGGGCTGGTGCTGCTGCTCGTGTGCGCCCTGTGCGCCGGTCAGTCCCTAAGCGACGCTGCACGTCAGAACCGCCAGCAAAAGAAAACAAACGGGACGACCGCCAAGAAAGTCTATACCACGGACGACATGAGCGGTCCCGCGCCTGCACCTGCCCAGGGGCCTCAGGACCTGTCGGGCATCTGGAGCTTCACCCACTTTGATGATCGCTTCCAAGGGTGGGTTACCCTACAACAGTCAGGATCGACGCTACAAGGTACGTGGCATACCAGCAGCGGGAAATCCGAACCCGACACGTTGGTCACAGGTAGCGTCGATGGAGCGGCGGTTACGCTCTGTCGATCCCTCGGCCCGAACCAGCAGAGCTACGCTTTGACTCTCTCGGCGGATGGCAACCGGCTGGATGGTTTTGGCGAAGGTTTTTTCTTGCACCACACGAATCTCAACATGACGCGAAGCGGAGCCGCTAGGCCCGCGACGGCTCCGCCCAGCACAACCCGGTAAGGCGCGACGCTTCACCGGGGGGGCTGGCACATCCTTTCCGAATAAAATCTCAAATCCAGCGGCTGCCCCGTCCTTGTCCCTGCGTTCTTTGCAGGGACAGGGCGGGGAACTTGACTTGGACGGCTGATCCAGCCACGCGCGTGAGCTAGCTGTATAGTGACTCAAATACTGGAGGGACGATGCTTCACCGAATTCTGCACCTGATGTGCGTCGTAGTCTTTATGACCGCCGCCTATTCGCAGCAAAGCCATTGGGTTTGCACGAATAATGGAGTTATCTCTGAGTTGTTGGCCGACGATTTCCAGGGCACCGGCACTAGCGGCGAGCGCTACAACAAGGCGGATGAGCTGCGCGATGAAAAAAGCCCACACTCGGCGCACGGCTGCGCACTCGACGACGCCAAGGTGCGCTTCTTCGGCGACGACGTGGCAATCATTTACGGCAGCGAGCACGCCATCGGCAAAGACAAAACGCATCCAGACGCAAAGCAGTGCCAGGCCTGGACCGATACCTGGTTGAAGCGCGATGGTAAGTGGCAGATCGCTGCCGCGCAGGACAACAAGGTCGATTGCAAGTAGCTAGAGGATGATTCTCTCATCGCTGACGCTAGAGTCAAGAGCCAGCCGTCCGGAGGTTCCCGTATAAAGATTTCCGCAGCCCCCTTGTGACATCTCACCTTGCGCACAGCCCCCGATTCGTTCCATCATTGTCCCGGCAGAGGAAGTAGACGCAGCAATATCGGCAAGAACGCTCGCGGTCAAAAATCGGCCCGTAAGTCCCATGCTTTCAAGATTTTGACTTATAAGGTCTTTGTTATGAAGATTTTGCGAGGAACTCCGCCGGTCGAGGTCGGTAAGTTGTTGATTCTAGATATTTTAAAAAATAGAGGGGGGAGGGGGGAGGGGGGAGGGTAACTAAAAGATAAACTTACAGCCCAAAACGAGACGCCCAGGCGCTCGCCGGCGTGGCCTGCGGGCGGCGCCAGAACGAGTACGAGAGCCCCCAGAGTACGCTGGTGGCCGCCGCTCAGCCCCACGCCTTCGGGCCATAGTCGTGCGGCCCGCCGCCCGTTCAGTCGGTGCGTCGCCCGCTGCCCCACTTTGTGGCATACGGCAGCACGAACAAGTACAGATTGGATCTCTTCGCCATTGGTTCCTCCGAGGTGCCGGTTGGATGCCCAAGGCGCGAATCAAAGGCAAACTCCCAATCGAGATCGTCGTCAAAGCTGACAAACGTCATCACACATCTGTACGCAACCCCGGACCCACGCTTCTCGTCGGGCTTCTGAAGCGCCAATGTCGGCGCGGGCTGTAGCTGTCATCCGACCGGCGCCAATCATCATCGCTCTCCTCCTGTTCCTTTGCACCCTGTCTGGCCAACGCCAGTTGCACGCTTCTCAGTGTCCATTCCCCTCTTCCGGCCGCACCTTGCCACGAAACATGCGATACACAAAAACGAAGTAGCCGAAAGCGAGGCCCATCCCCAACCCCCACCAAATAAGCCCCACTCGTAAGGCATACTCGCCAGTGGCGGCATTGTAGATGGTGATGTCGCGCGCCGGATCGCCGCTGGACGGCAGCAGGCTTGGATATAGCGCCACTGCGACGCCCGCGAGCATGGCTACGATATATGCGCAGGAACTCACAAACGCAGCC
>WNFN01236049.1_pt1 | contig 11663 bp, 13 predicted proteins | sample 5400161 | NCBI WGS metagenome assembly WNFN01 (sample SAMN13153353, study PRJNA577476) | soil metagenome | isolation source: 80 cm saprolite on Douglas fir-dominated hillslope | place: USA:California | collected 2013-09-17
GTGGTTCCCAACGACACATGGTATGAACACACGACCAAACCTTTTTCGAAGTTCTGTGAGGGCAGTCGAAAGTATGCCGGCCACTTCGACCACTCCTTGGTTAGCTGATCTATCGTCCGTAGCGAGCAACTCTTCATGGATCGCTCCTGAGATCATGTCGCCGCCGAGCATCACGACAATGCCAGGATATTTGGTTGTCCCCTTCCCCATGTGATTGAACGCCAGGTCAACCGTACGCTCGACCAGTCGCTTGACCCGGCGCTCGCAGATGTCCGCATTGAACTCGTTCATACCAGCTAGTTCGGCAGAGGCCACGACTTCCCCGTAATGCCAATCTGACCATATAGTGCACGGAGTCCCTCGCGAGCCCGCTTTCTGCTTTGGGTTGATGCTCCATTCAGGTGGGTCCGGACTCTTAGCAGCGATCTGATATATGATCTGTCGAATCTTTTCCTCCCGGTCTTCGGCCTGTTGGAAGCTCCGGAGTTTTGCTTTGAGTTCCCCAATTTCCGCTCCTCTTTTCCTGATTAGTTCGTTGGCGTCGTCGAGCGCTGCGTTCGAGTCCTTTGGCCGACCTGACATAGCGTGCATTCCTTTCAAGCCCCCGAGCTGAGTTATTGTAGCGGATATGTTGTTCGAGGGTAGTCACCCTTCCAGATAGTCTTTGAGCTTCATCACGATCAAGGGCTCAGACCGATCGCGCTTGATCAAAAGGGCGTGAACACCTGGCACTAGCCATCCGTACAGGTCCCCCCAAGCCCGGGCTCGGGACTTGCATTCATATTTTTCAGTGCCGCCTTTGAGCAAGTCAGTCACTTGGATGTCCGAACCAAATGACCCACCAGCCGCTCCGCTCAGGGGCACCCGCTCCGCCAGCAGGCCGAATGACATGAACAGATCGACGCACTCGCGTTCGAACCGGTCGCCCTTCTCTTTCTTGTTCTTGCCCCCGCGGGGCTTCGGCAGCTTCGGGTTCACGATCTCTTCGATCTCTTTGTCGGTCAGCCTTCTCCCGGCAGGATCGACGTATCTGCGCCGTTTGGTAGCGCGACGTTTGCCTGTACTTAACATTGTATCTCCTTTTGTAGGACAACCGAGCTTCCCGGTCTGCGTGAGGCATGTTGGACACCTGAACTCATAGTTCTCGCCATGTTGCTTCCACCCGGCCAGCACAGCCGCATGACGTTGTTCGACATAACTCTCCTGGTCGAACACCTCCCATCGACCGCAGTCGTCACATATCAACGTCAGCGGCTCCCCGTCAACATCTAAGTTAATTTTCAGACCCATCGTTGTGCCCATATCCGCCGACGAGGGGACCGTGAAACTCCATGGTAAGGTCGGGGGCTATCTTGAGTCTGATGCTCTTGTGATAGAACCCACCGGTCGAAGTATGCGACGTTTCCTTGAAATCGCGCATTTGCTTTTCAAGCTGCCTGTAGTCTTCATAGGAGATGTGAACATACATTACCGACATGTGATCCTCACTTCCTGTAACAGTTACCGGCCCAAGTTTCCACGTTGACCGGAATACCAATCTTGTTGACTGCTTGATCGACGTCGAGCATGATCTGTTTGAATGCCTTCTCGTCTGCATCTTGTTCGAGGGGCTCAGCTATAAGCTCGTCGTGTACTGTCAGTACAATAGGAAACCCGTTCTTCTCGCACAAGATGCCGGCTTTCACAATCATGTCAACTTCGATTCTGGTCACGACATTTTGAGTCAGTCTTCCGCCGAATAAAACATAGTCAGTACACCAATGTCCATTACGTTCACCGGATACTTCAACAACATAATGCTCTTTCTCTTTGTCGGTCTCACGTATCATACCAGTCATACCGGCATAAGCGAATTTCCTAGGTTCTACATGTGGGTACGGATACCATATAACACCGCCAGTTGGCACCCGTACTGTAAGACAATCATCTTGCATTCTAAATTCTACATTATGTGATTCATGCGGGCGTCTTGTCCTAACGGTAGCGATTGCTGCATCTTGAAAACCATACCACATCCAACGAACATTTGGAGCCCATTCGTGCCTATATGTATGAACAACATGCTCACAAAACTCAATTGGATGTTTGCGCGCATATTTCCATTGGAACTTTGAGGACCCCATCTGGAATCCTAGACCAAGGACTGAGTTCTTTCCGGTCTGTCGTTCCTCAGTTTCGTGTTTTCCCACAGTACGTCGATAAATCTGTGAGGCCATGTCCAAGTATATGTCGGCTCCGTTGGCCATGAGGTCTGTCTTGTCGTGCTGGCCGGCGAGGGCGAGCACTGTTCTAGCCTGGATTCCAGCATAGTCACCGCTGAGAAACACGCGCCCGCGACCAGGCACGAGAGCATAACGCAAGCTAGATACAACCGTTTCAACTGGTTCGCCGATAATCCGTCTGACATGTTCGTGATCTCCTGTTTTGATTGCAGCTCGGATGACGTCAGGACTAAATGTTCGTTTGTCTATGGTCCCCCGAGGAAAGTTCTGAGGCTGGAATAATCGGCCACCCCAGCGACCAGGGGAAGCAGCGTGATAATTGAGACAGCCATGTACACGGCCGTCACTGCCAACGCAATCGACCAAACGGTCCAACTTCTTGAGAGAAGAGTGTTGAGCCAAAGAACGTAGAGCGAGAGCACGAGCCACGGGCTCAGCAACATCCAATAGGCGATCAGGTACAGGTCCGGGGAGGTTGTCATCGTCATCCTCTATCTGCTCCATGATCGGAGCTAAAGTTTCCTTGGTGAGATTCGGAATGTTGAGCCCGTTGATAAATAACCAGTCAAGAAATCGGTCACGTTGTCCGCCCTTGAGACCGCCCGTGATTTCGGCGAACTCGGCTTCGAAAGGCCACATAGCATCAGCGGCCACCCGACGCGCTGCGACCACAAAGTCAAGATCCACAGCCACGCCGCGCTCATTGATCCTCTGGTCGAGCTGCCACGCCAGCCATTCCGAATGCGGGAGGGGGCCAAGACGTTGATACAGTGCGGCTTCAGATCGGGAGTCGGCGAGACAATATTCTCCAACTCTTTGAAGGATATCAATAGAGACATGAGGAAAAAATCCTTCCTTACCGATCTTTGAGAGCCCCAGCGTCAACTTCTTGCCATCCAAATCTTTCTGATGGCGAAGCGAAAGGACACGGGCGGCCGCATCGAGTTCTTGAGGGATGGAACGCATCGCGCAAGTCGCCATAGTATCGTGCCAACGACCGTTAGACACGTCAGGCCAACCGAAGACAGGAACCATGATGTGTCGCCAGATTGCCTTTTCAAAACCAGTATTGTGAGCCACGAAGAATGCATCTTCATCGCCCGTAAAAGGATACGGTTGACAGGGGAGCCAAACACCCGAGTGCCCATCTGATTTCTCCCACGCCAAGCAGAGCACTTCAGTTGAGAGGTGCTCGGAGTATCTCCAAGACCCGGCCCGCTTTAGATCACAAGCAGACCGGGTTTCGAAATCAACGACGATCCATTTAGAAGGGAATTTCATCGTGGCTGAAAGGTCCATTGCCGAAAGTCTCGCCACCAGTAGGGTCTTCGTTGGTCACATGACCCTGGTATCCGGAGAACACCTCGGCCGCGGACTTCTGAGTTTGAATTTCCATCCCGAGCTTACCGGTCGAGCAGATCATGTTGAGATAGGCGGTGACGTAGTGGGTGTTGGTGACGATCACAGCCTTGAGGTTGACCTTAGCCAGCACGAGCATGCCAGGCCGGAATAGACTCTTCTTGGCCTTGCGTTGCTCGTCAACGTACTCCACCACGCCCTTGACCCCAGTCTCGAACCCACACAGCCGCGGCGGATACTCTTGACCGCTGCCGGCGCGGATGACTGCCTTACCTCGGAGGAACGCCAGCGGGTCCTCATCCTTACCCTTTGCCTTGGCCGCGGCTTGCCTCTTGTCGGCCATTACATTGCCGCTACGCCAGGGCCAGCCATTGGCGGGACTGAGATTGGTCTTCAGGTCAAGGCTTGGCCACTCAGCGCGTGCGACCATAATGGCGTGCTGCCGGAAGGCTTCCCATTCGTCCTTCTGGTCCGCGGGGTCGATTACGAAGCTGGCCTGGAACTTCGGTAGACCTTTGGGTTTGCCGTTTTCCATATATGGCTTAGGATCGAGCAGTGCGGTATGAATCATGATCATCGGGTGCAGAAAAGTGAAGGTGTTGTCAGTAATCGCCATAGTCTGGTTCCTTTGGTTTAGAGGCTTTGACGGTTTCGTTTTGAAGCGTCGGATTAGAGTTAGTGCTGAACCAATCCGGAGGCAAGAGGCTCATTTCAAATCGGGTGCGCACATAGTCGCGGCCACCGGGTGCAAGCGTAATGAAGCTGTACCCAAGTAAATATTCGGGGCCGAGATCATTCTCCATGAGCCCGCGCTCGACCTCATACCGAAGTTCATGTAACAACTTCGTGATGCGATCACGCCTCCACGTCGCTGTCTGAGGCATAATTTCTGAAGACATCTTCCACCTTTTCTAGTTCGACTGCTCGCCGCTTGTCTGAGACCGGTGCGACGGTGTACCCGGTTTGAGGCTGATAAGCCCATTCCCGAACCATCTGCTTAGCCGTATCACCCAACTTCTCCATTTGAGCCGGTGACTTGAGTGTAGTTGAAAAAGCCTCTTCTCTGAAAGTTTCATTGAACACATCCTGTGCGCCTTCGCGATAGATCCGATCCGATTTCTTTGCCACCAGCTTCGCACTCTCGATCTTGCGACCGCTGAGCACACGCCGCGACACTTCGTCTTTGATCGCCTTCAAGTACATATAGACGACATCAACAAGCTTGAACTGGCGGCCAAGAATATCATCTGTCATGTTGATCACTTCTGTGTGATCACTCGTACAAGCCGCCTCGAATAGCGACTTCATCAACGGGCAAACCAGCTTAGCAGGACAAAAGCGGCAATGGGGGCCAGCATCGAGAGTATGATCGAAATTAGTTCTCTCCATGGCTGGAGCAAGAGTGGTTTCAACCCACTCTGTAAGTTCTTCAGCGGAAATGACGAACTTACGGACAGACCCTTCCGAGTGAGGGCACCTTGGCTGGACGATTCGTATGACAACACGTCGCACGTCAGGATGTTTTTGGAGGATGCCGAACGCGTAATATAGAAGTTGAGGGTTGTGATCGACTTCAACCGGAATACCCACACCATGCTTGTAGTCGACCACATTGAGAAGCGAATCAGCGACGTGTGCAAAGTCAACGGTGCCCGCAAAATCCTCATGGATGTCCGAGGTGATATGCTCTTCAATGTAGGTCACTCCATGAGGTGTGATCAGCGATCGGCAGACGTCCACACCTTCCTGAACCGCCAACGCCATGTCAGTCTCAGAACATAATTCCCAAGCGTCCACTTTCTGCCGAAGACAGTTCGATAAGACTTCATGGGCCAATGTACCTTCACGGCTGTACTCCGAATCGTCGCTTTCACCGAGCCCGAGGCTCTTGATCAGCGTCACCGAGCCCGGGCACTTCATCCACCGTTCGGCCGAGGATGCTCCGAGGGGGCTGTGTTTCGGCTTCAACTCTGGCATATGGTTCTTTCCTTTTTCCACACTTGGGACAAGGCTCTAGAAAGCCGCCCCTTCCCAAACACACAGGACATATTTCGGGCATTTTGAAAGTCATACTCCAGTAGCAACATTGGCCTGGGGGCCGAGGGCAGTGATTAACCGCCCCCGGAGCTATCGAAATCTCTAACCCGCATTCACAGGTCATTTCGTCGCAGCCGGAATTTGTTCGAGTTCCGCGATGAAAGCCGCGCGCTTGTCCTTCGGCAATGTGATCAATGTGCCGGTTACACCGCCCATGTACTTCGTGAGCAACTCGCGAATAGCGATCGGATTCTTGATCTTCCCGTTATGCCGTGTCACTGCCTCGACCAATGCCTTGTCAGTTACTTCCGCAGGCGGGGCAGCATCACCCAGAACGTCGCCCAATGGATCGACGGGTTCGGCTGGGTTGGCTCTGTTAGCGGCTTTAAGACCCTCGGGAATACCAGTTATAGGATCTTCAGCTCCTAGAACGGAACCGGGCGTCGGTGGAACCCCTGACCTATTGCTATTTGCCGCGGGGGCGGGAGTCTCAGTAGGACCCGGTACGCTCGCCGTCCGTCGAGTGACGGGCTTTGGTGATGCAGACACCACGGGGGCCATACCCAGCATTTCGTGAGCCTTGGCGACGGCAGAAGCGGCCGACAGCCCAAGCGCCGTCTCATGGCTCTCACTTTCGTCCACCCCAAACGAGAGCTTGACGTCAACTCGTTTGTTCTCGTATTCGCCGGTCTTGACCGTGCGTCCATATGTCACCTCACCACCTGTTATTCGTCCCATTGTGTTCTCCGTTTGTATAGGGACCGGGAAATGGTTGTTTCCAGGTCCGCCGGGGTGGCCAATCCCATCAGGCCATTTTGCTGAGTTCCGCTTATTCACCAACTGCGCAGTTGGATGTTCAGCGCTCAGCACCCGCCCACTAGCGGGCAGTCCCTATTCATTCATAAAGAAGCACTCAAACCAACTCGGATGTTCAAGCGCCCATTTACGCAGGTCGTCGATATGCGCCTTAATATAGAACCGGCGCAAGCCACGGTTCTCAGCGCAAGGGTCTACACCCTGACGACAAGATGCTCGATAGCAGCTCGGACAAACTTCGATTAACACGTCCATTTCTCCTGATCTAGAGCTTTGTGCGTTACCTGGCCCTTGCGCAATGCAGACGCAAGCACCCGTTCAGCGATCGAATTAGGAGCGACGAAAATGTCCCCTTGAACCTGCCTTGTTTGACCGCCCCGATCAAGTCGATCAAAAGCCTGAACATTGTCTCCGGGAGTCCAAGATGGTTCCACGATAAGAGCATGATTTGAAACGAGTTGAAGCCCATCCGTTCCAATACCCATAGATTGGATGTTGCCAACGATGATATTGAGGCCGGGGTCTTTGATGAAACGTTCGACGAGTTGCTCTTTGCGCTTGACACCTGTTGCTCCATCAATTCGTACCGCGCCGTGCTTACCTAGACGTTCCATCAAAATATTCAATACCTCGATATGCCAGCCGAAGACTACAATTTTTTCCTCACCCCCGCGGATAAGCATGTCGATGTAATCTGCCGCCTGCGGAGCGAGTGCCAGTCCCATGAGTCGACGTGCGACCGCCACATGACCCAGCACTTCGGCATCACACCCTGCGAGACTCTCAGGATCAATATCGAGTAAAGACTCAACAGCGAGCGCCTGCCGCACGGCCTCAGTTTCATCGACCTGAATAAGGTCATAGACTGGCATCTCCAACTGCGGCATTACCTCGCGCTTCAAATGCCGGCACATGAACTTGACACGCAAACGAGCTTGAAGTTCAGCGTGTCGCCCAGACCGTTCGTCAATGTAAAAGTTGACGTTTCCAGTATCTTTGTCAACGCGTTCCACTCGTCGGCTGGGATTGAACCTTTCTTTGAACCCATCTTCTGAAAGCCAGTCGATGCTATCCCAACAAAGCGCCCGAGCCAGCGTGTAAGCTTCCCTCGGTCGATTTGGCAAGGGAGTTCCAGTGAGGGCGAGGACCCGTTCGGCTCGACTTGCAATACCAACGTCATGATCTTGTCCGCCCCCGAAGATAGCGCGAGTTCGAAGGCTGTCGATGGTTTTGAGGTAATGAGCTTCGTCGAGAATAAGGACATCGTATCTCCGGTTTGCGAGCGCCGCGGCTAACCCCGACTGGCGAACTAAATCATAACTGATAATTGTCCACTTAGCGTCGGGATTTACGCCGTGTCGAGATTCGGTAATGACGTGTGCACGGTCGCTCCATTGCCAATCTACGTCCCATTCCCGTATTCGTTTTTCCCATTGGAGTCGGATATTTGCCGGGCAAACGACAAGAATGTGCTTTGCTCGGACTTCGTTAGCAAAGCAAATTGCGATAGGCGTCTTGCCAAGTCCGGGCTGGTCACCAACAAGGCAATGTCTTCGGCCGAGAGCGTAGCGAAGACTGCCTCGTTGGAAAGGCCAGAGTACTCGGCCGGGAGGGACTCGAAAATATTCCGGACCTTCTGTGGCCCGCGACGCTTCGATCTCTTTGAGGTAACCATTGAGTTGCTCCAGTGCTGCCGGCGACGCACCCTCAACGAAGGCACAGGCCGCATACGGCTCATAGGTAAATAGGAAGGCCACATCGTTAGTGGAAGACGGTAACGAAAAGTTGAAGCCGTGGTCATTCATCAGCGATTGGATCAGCGCGGAGTTTGAACGGGGCACCCTCATTATGAACGCGCCCGTTTTTGCCGCGTAGTCCAACATTCTCGACCTCACCGCTCTTGAGCCAACGATAGACTTGATCCATATTGTGCACGAGCACCTTCCCGTCAATATCAGCACAGGCCATTTGACCTATGATGTACGCACGACGTTGTTCGTCAATCTCCTGGCCTGCCGGATATTCGATTTCGACCACGACGTCGAGTTCTTCCGCCGCGTCTGACTTGACTTCAGCTTCAGCCGTCATGATGTGAGCACTCCTGGGAAGCTCATATTTTACCCTACCGGAGACTCGATGTCGATAGAAGAAAAAGACATAGATTTCAGCACGATAGAGCGTTTCTTGGAGCTTCTGACGGGCACCTGTGACCCCAATGTATGTTGGCGGTTCCTGCCCGACAGCCCACGCGCGAAAGAAGACAATCACGAATTTGTGAAGCGTAATTTCGAAGGCCGGTTGTCCGATGTGCGCGATGACATCATAGATTACCAACTGCAAGAGAATGGTATTTTCGTCATCGTCAACGCAGGAGGACACAAACGTGAAGCAATCAATAAGATCAGAGCCTTGTTTATCGACTGTGACAACAGGCCACAGCCTGATGCCTGGCATGTGCCGCCCGACTTTCTTGTTGTGCGCTCTCCGACGCACTGGCACGCTTACTGGCGTGTGGAGCAGTGCCCGCTTGATCTGTTTACAAGTGCGCAGCGTCGTCTTATTGCGCACTACAATAGCGACCCAGCGATCCACGATCTCCCGCGGGTCATGCGTGTCCCCGGAACAATTCACCTCAAAGAGCCCGGGGACCCCGTGCCTGTGCATCTCACAATTCTTCGTGAATCATGGGAACCGATCCGGCCACTGAAGGAGATCCTCGATGGATTGCCTGAACTCGCTACATCTCAAACGCATACAGGAACATCTGAAAAACCCACGACCACAACCAGACTGGTCAAGCAGCTCGCTCGCCTCGACCCTGGCGTCGGGTATGGCGAGTGGCGAGACATCGTTGCCGCCATCCGAGCTACCAATCTCAGCGACGGTACAGAAGACGACCTGCGACAAATCGCCAACGACTGGTCGAGTGGCTCATATTGGGCCGGTGCCGCGCCCGCCAAATACACAGGTATGGAGGCAGTCGATAGAGTGCTTAGCACAATGGGACCGCGGGAGGGTGGATTGGGATATGGTTCAATTGTGCGTGCGGCACGCAAGGCGGGGCTCAGCCTGGCCGAAGAGACGTTTGGCTCCGATGCACCGGACATGAGCAACGTCGTCGTGCTCGCCGAGCGCCGCGCCGCAAGCAAGAGTAGGTTCAAACGTATTCACGAACTACAGGACCCGCCGCCAATGCTCATACCTGGAATCCTCTTAGAAGGAGAAACACTATGTATCTACGGCCCACCCAAACATGGCAAGACGTTTACTGCGTTGGACATTGGTCTATCGCTTTCGACCGGCGCTCCGGTTTTCGGCCGCTTCAAGCCGTTGCGCTCCGGTCCAGTCTTATACCTCTCGGGGGAAGGCAACGCCGGCATGCGCTCACGGGTGCAAGCATGGTCGAAAGCACGTGGTATCGCCATTGGTACGGCCCCATTCTTTCTGTGCGAAACCGTACCTCTCACTTCAAACGGAACAGATGGCCTGAAGGAGTACGTCGATGATGGTCTCACGATCCTCACGGGCGTCAAACCGGCGCTTATTGTCGTCGATACTATGGCTCGTTCAATGCTCGGCCTCAATGAGAATGACACAAAGGAAGTGCAGAAATTCGTCGATCTGGTGGATGGCTTACGAACTGCATTCAGTTGCGCCGTGCTGGTGGTCGCCCACAGTGGAAAAGATGCTAGCCGCGGGCTTCGTGGTTCGACTGCCGGTCCGGCCGGTTTCGATGGGTTATTCTCCGTCGAGCAAGGTGAGGCTGGACTTGTCCGAATTGAAGGCCGTGGCTTCCGGTACACTGAAGATCGAGGACCCTTTAATTGTCGTCTTGACAGACATGGGGAAAGCGCCGCTCTGACTAGCACCGATACAGAGTTCCACCCGCGCAATGGCAAAAAGGCGAAAGAGCAGGAAGAAGCGCGATCGCAACGCGACGAACTTGTCGATATCATGGAATATTTCGACGTGCGTGGTGACAAAATGTGTACGCGAATTGAGATGGCCAAACTCGTCTCCCAGTTCCGTACGGGCCAGACACAAGGCCGCGAGTTTGAAATTGCGACGAGGCAAGCAGATGTCCAATTAAAGAACGGGAAGCAACGCGGAAAGAACTTGAATAGTCCAGAAAGCCCGCGGCAAGCCATATGGCTCGACCTTTGGGCAGGTTCTCAACAAGCAGCTCCCACACCACACGGCTTATGATGGCGGCACGGTCAGGACGATCGTATTCGCCGGCCACCATCATAAGGCGATCGACGAGTCGTTCAGCGATCGCATCTCGTTGGCGGATGATCAATTGATTTCCTCGCCGGCCTTGCGCATGAGCGCATTCACCTCGTCCAAACTAAGGTCCGAGATAGTGCCAATCCGACACCCGTCGATGAATAGCGCGATATCGAAGTGGTCTTCGTGCGCCCACACACGCGCCAACCGATTGCCCGGAAAAGGATGGTCGATACGATCGGTCGCCTCGACTTCAAGAGCCGTAACGGCCTCGACCACATCCTGTTGAGGTGTGACGCACTTGTCCTGAGCCTCAACCGGCTGACACGAGGTAGCAGCTAACAAGAACAGAGCGATAAGTGTATTCCGCATGTTTGTCTCTCCGTAATAGAAAAGCCCCCGATCACATGTAAAGTGACCGGGGGCCGATGACAAGCCCCGGTATCGGTGTTGATCCGGACAGACTTGTCACCAACGGCGGCGTGGAGGATAGCGATAGTCCAGGTATTCGCGTTCCAAGTCAGTACCGGGCGGAAGTGGCCGATAGGAAGGATTGGGCGAAATCCGCGGCGGTGTGTATTGTGGCCCTTCGCCATAAGGGTAGCGCGGCGTTGGCATAGCAGTCCCGGGGCCGGGATATGGTCGAAGCCCCGGGTCAGGTAAAGGCGCAAATTGAGCGCTAGCCATCGCTGGCATTGCGCACAACAAGAGTAGTCCGAGGTACAGTTTTTTCATGTTGTTCCTTTGTCACGTTGTAGAGACCGATATAAACGTCATCGCCATCACGGTAGTCTCTCTGCCCGTCAAGATAGTGTCGGCCCGCAGCGCAGTCAATGTAAAGCTGCCCCGGGCCAGCGAGTTTCACAGTCCTGTGAACACCCTTCGAGAGACAACCGCCCATGTCGCTATCAGTCTCGACAACGGTTCCCTCTGTCGTATCCGCGTGCGTCGCCCACGCGCGGCCAAACTTGTCGTGTGTGCTCATTTGTTGCTCCCGATTGG
>WNFN01205463.1_pt1 | contig 11650 bp, 10 predicted proteins | sample 5400161 | NCBI WGS metagenome assembly WNFN01 (sample SAMN13153353, study PRJNA577476) | soil metagenome | isolation source: 80 cm saprolite on Douglas fir-dominated hillslope | place: USA:California | collected 2013-09-17
CAAAGCTGCGGCCGTCGACCGTCTCGACACCGGTGGCGCGGCCGTTGGCGACCTTGATGCGCGCCACATCGGCATTGGCAATGACTTCGCCGCCGTGGTTCCGGATACAGGCGATGAGGGCATCGGTCAACCTGCCCGCGCCGCCGCGTGCCACACCGAAGCCGCAGCCTTCGAGAAAGCCGAGGAACACGTATACACCGATGGCAGTGGCCTTTTCATCGGGAGACACCAGGTTCTCGCCGGCCACGCGCGCGAAATGCGTGCGCACCTGTTCGTGCTCGAACTGTTCGCAGAGCAGATCGTGACTGCTCATCTGCATGACGCGCCACAGCTCGCGACCTTCGCGGCTCTGGTCGAGCATCGCATGGTTGGCGCCTACCGGAGCCGGCGGCGCATACAGCGAGGAAGCGATCATTGGCAGCCAGGCGGCGGCCTGCAGCGACACTCTGCGAAAAGCCTCGGCGTCGCGCTTTGAGAACTTCGCGATCTCCGCCGCAGACCTTTCGCGATCGCGATAAAGTTTGAGCGTGCTGCCATCCTCGAACACCGACATCATCGGCACTTCCGGGAAGATGTATTCGAGTCCATAGCGCGACTTCAGCCCAAGCTCGTCGTTCTTCAGCAGCGGATTGGCCTGAATGAAGATGTGGCTCATGGAGTGCTGGTCGTGGCGGAAACCCGGCAGCGTGAGTTCGCGCGAGACCACGCCGCCGCCGAACCAGGCGTTGCGCTCGAGCACCAGCACCTTCTTCCCGCCCGCCGCCAGATAGGCCGCAGCCACGAGACCGTTGTGGCCCGACCCCACGGCGACTATATCCGCGGTTGTCATGTTTGTGTTCACTGCTGGAGGTGCTTGTTGTTTCATCGGCGGCGACGAGCACGACGGTCCCATGCCCCTCGATTACTATGTCTGGACGATCCGAGGTCCCGGTGTCTGTTTTGAGCTCGATACCGGATTCGATGCGGCGATGGGGACCGCGCGCGGCCGGCAGCTGGTTCAGCCCGTCGAGGCGGGGCTTGCGGCCGTGGGTGTCGATCCGGCACAGGTGACCGATGTCATCATCAGTCACATGCACTACGATCACGCGGGCAACCACGAGTTGTTTCCGCGCGCCCGCTACCACCTGCAGACCGAGGAGATGGCTTTCTGTACAGGCACCGCGATGTGCCACGCCATCCTGCGTGCGCCGTATGAGGCGCGCGATGTGCAGGCGATGGTCGGCAAAGTGTTTGCCGGGCGAGTGGTGTATCACGACGGATCTGCCGAGCTGGCGCCGGGCATCACGCTCCACCACATCGGCGGCCATACGCGCGGGCTGCAGCTCGTGCGCGTACACACGCAGCGCGGCTGGGTGGTGCTGGCGTCTGACGCGGCGCACTTCTACGCCAATTGGCTGGAGCGGCGGCCATATCCGATTGTCGACAATGTCGCGGCCTACCTCGATGCCTTCGCGACCATCGAGGCGCTGGCCAGTTCGCCGCAGCATGTCATTCCGGGTCACGATCCGCTGGTGCTGGCGCGCTATCCGGCGGCGCACGCCGACCTCGCCAATGCGGTGCGTGTGGATCTCGATCCGCGCAGCTGACGCGAGGCTGCTAGACTCAATCGCCGCGGGCAGATACAGGGGGCTATGTGGGCGAAAAGATTGCCTTCATCGGCGTGGGTCGCATGGGCTCGGGTATGGTGGCGCGGCTGATCGCGGCCGGACACGAACTCACGATTTACGACCCGGTAGCGTCGGCCATGGCGCCGCTGGCAGCGCTGGGCGCGAAGATCGCAAGCTCTGCGGCAGGCGCTGCGGCAGTTAGTACCGTGGCCATGGCCAGTGTGCCCGGTCCCGCCGATGCGCGCGAGACTGCGCGGCTGATCGCCGACTCAGTTAAGGTCAAGGTATTCGTCGATCTGTCCACCTCGGGTCCTGCTGCGGCGCAAGCGATTGCGGCACTGCTCGCGCCGCGCGGAATAAGCGCCATCGATGCGCCGGTTTCAGGGGGCGTGAAGGGGGCGGCCGCCGGCAAGCTCTCGATCATGGCCTCCGGTCCCGCGCCGGCCATGGAACGGGTGCGCCCGCTCCTCGAGGTGCTGGGCAAGGTCTATCGGCTGGGCGAGAAGCCGGGCCTGGGCCAGACGGTCAAGCTCGCCAACAATCTGATGTCGGCGGCATCGCTCGCCATCGCCGCCGAGGCGCTGGCGATGGGCGTGAAGGCCGGCGTCGATCCGGCCGCGATGCTCGACGTGCTCAACGCCTCATCGGGGCGCAACAGCGCGACACAGGACAAGATCCCGAAGCATGTGCTGAATCGCAGATTCGATTTCGGATTTGCCAATGCACTTTCATTCAAGGATGTGCGGCTGTGCCTCGATGAAGCCGAGGCACTGGGTGTGCCGATGGTGGTCGGCGCGGCCGTGCGGCAGATGTTATCCATTACCCACCAGATCCATGGTGCGGCAGCGGATTGCACCGATCTGGTGAGGGTTGTAGAAAACTGGGCAGGCTGCCAAATCGGCAGCAAAGAGGAGTAAGGCCGTGGGACAGGATCGATTCGACTTGGGGTTGAAGCTGCGCAAACAGGTGCTGGGCGCCGACTACGTGGAACGCTCGATGGCCAGCGCCGATGAGTTCAGCATGCCGATGCAAGAGCTCTCGACCGAGTACTGCTGGGGCCATGTGTGGACACGGCCGGGTCTGGCGCTGCGCGATCGCAGTCTCATCAACATCGGGATGATCAGCGCGCTGAATCGACCGCATGAGCTGAAACTGCATGTCAAGGCGGCACTCAATAACGGGGTGACGCGCGAGGAGATTCGCGAAGTGCTGTTGCAGGTGGCCGTGTATTGCGGCGTGCCGGCCGGCATCGACAGCGTGCGCATCGCGCGCGAGGCGTTTGCCGAGATCGATCAGGCGAAGCAGGGGTGACTACCCATGGTGACTGCGCGCACTCCGCAGGAGCAGCTAGTACTCGATTTCTTCCGCATTCTGAGCAGCGGCGATCTCGAGGCCATCCGCGCGACACTGCATCCTGATGCCACCTGGCGGCCGATGGTCGAGGGCGTGCCGGGGGCCGGCGTTCATGGGCCGCGCGACAAGATCGTCGATGGGTTTCTGGCACCGGTGCGCGGCCTGTTCGTACCCGGCGATCCGAAGACCACCGTCGAGCGCATGGTGTCGACCGACGACACCGTGATGTGCGAATCGCGCGGCAGGGGTACGCTGCGCGATGGTCGACGATACGACAATCGCTATGCCTGGAGCATCGACGTGCGGGATGGCAGGATCTTTGCCATCCGCGAATACATGGACAGTCACTACGTCGCGACCCTGTTTGGCGGCGGCGCGTGACGCTGCACCGCTGTCGCCGCGGCCGATGAGCGATGGCTTCGATTACGTGATCGCCGGCGCCGGTACCGCCGGCTGCGTGCTGGCCAACCGGCTGTCAGCCGATTCAGGCATCACTATCGCACTGGTCGAAGCGGGCCCGCCGGATGACGACCCGGCGATCCACGTGCCGGCGATGGTGGCGAAAGCCATCGGCAATCCGCGCCAGTCTTGGGGCTACCAGACCGTGCCGCAGCGTCACGTCGATAACCGTGTGTTGCCGGTGCCGCGCGGCCGAGTGCTCGGCGGTTGTTCGTCGATCAATGGCATGGTGTATTTCCGCGGCCATCCGCGCGAATACGATGAATGGCAGCAGCCCGGCTGGCGTTACGCCGATCTCCTGCCCTATTTTCAGCGGCTGGAGAACTACGAGGCCGCGCGCACGCCGGAGCGCAAGCGGGGCGGCCCGGTCAATGTCATCGATATCGCAAAACCCAATCCGCTGGTCCGGCGCTTCCTCGCGGCTGCCGATACACTCGGCCTGCCACGTTGTGCCGATTTCAACGGCAGCGATCCCGAAGGATTCGGCCCTCGGCAGGCGGCGATACGCAATGGGCGGCGCGAGTCCGGAGTGACGGCGTATCTCAATCCCGCACGTCACCGGCCGAATCTTGAGATCGTGACCGGCGCCCTGGTTACCCGCGTGTTGTTCGAGGGGCGGCGCGCAACCGGCGTAGAGATCGAGCGGGGCGGCGCGCGCAGCATCGTGCAGGCCCGTCGCGAGGTCATCGTCGCCTGCGGCGCCTACGGCTCACCGCAGCTGCTGCAGCTCTCAGGCGTTGGCGATGCCGCAGCCCTGCAATCCTTAGGCGTAGCACCGCTGCTTGATCTGCCTGCGGTCGGCAGAAATCTGCACGATCACCCGGCCGCGTCGGTTGCCATGCGCACCGCCGATACCGAATCCTACGGCCTGTCGTGGCGCACCGTGCCACGCAGCGTGCTAATTGCAGCGCAATACCTGTTGCTTCGTTCCGGGCCGCTGGCGAGCAATGTGTTCGAGGCCAATGGTTTCATGCGCTCGAGGCCGGAGGTCGATCGTCCCGATCTGCAGATCATCTTCATGCCGGCGCATCGCAATGCCAGCGGTCATTGGCTGCCGCGCGGACATGGCTACGGCATCATCTTCGTGAACCTGCGGCCGGCCAGCCGCGGCAGCGTCACGCTGAGCAGCAACGACCCGCACGACAAACCAGCGATCGATTTCAATTTCCTCGCCTACCCAAGCGACATCGATGTGCTGGTACGGGGTTTCGAGGTGGCGCGTTCGATTCTGTCGGCGCCATCATTCGCGCCGCTTGCCGGTAGGGAGATTTCGCCCGGGCCACAGGTGCGCGAGCGCGCGCAGATCGAGGCGCATATCCGCAGCTCCTTGGTTACAGTGCACCATGCCTGCGGCACCTGTCGTATCGGCGACGTGGTGGATAGTTCGCTGCGGGTGAGAGGTATCGATGCCCTGCGTGTGGTGGACGCTTCGGTCATCCCCACAGTGATCGCGGGCAACAGCAATATTCCCGTCACTGCGGTGGCCGAGCGGGCGGCGGATCTGATACTGGGGAGGCTGCACTGACCGCATATTTCTCATGCTCTCCCAGTTGGGAGCAACGCCGTCGTGAATGTACCATGCGGACTGCTAGTCGATGCGAACGACACCATGACAAAGCCGCTCGAAATTATCGGGTCCTTCTGGACGCTCGCGGTTGGAGCGGATCCGCTCGGTGATCAGCGCTGCCTGCATGACTTCCGGACGCGTGTGGAGGTCGCGGCGCAAGCCGGATTCACCGGCATGGGATTCTGGCACGCGGATATCCTCGAGATCAGGAAGAAATACAGCTTCCAGGATATGAAGCACATCCTGGACGGCAATGGCATCGTTAATATAGAAGTCGAATGGCTGCTGGACTGGTTTTGTACCGACGCACGCAGGGCGGCATCGGATGAAATCCGCGCGCTTCTCCTGGACGCGGCCGAGGTTTTGCGCGCCCGGCATATCAAGATTGCCGATCTTGGGAATGATTGCGCCGACGTTCCCCAGCTGACGGAGGCGTTTGGTCCCCTGTGCCGTCAAGCCGCCGAGCGTGGAACCAATGTTCTGTTCGAAATGCTGCCGGCGCAGTTTTCGCGCGCGCCTTCGCTCGATCACGTGCTGGCAATTACCCGCGGAGCGGGCGCGGTCAATGGCGGCATCATGCTCGACAATCTGCACCTGCAGCGCGCCGGCATTGGCCCCGACGAGATCATCCGGAAACTCGGGCCGCGTGACTTGATCGGTGTCGAAATCAACGACGGCACTCTCGCCATGCCGTTGAACTTCCAAGATTCCGTGGTTAACAAACGCCTTTTGCCTGGCGATGGAGAGTTCGACATTGCGGGGTTCCTCCAGGCCCTCTGGTCGGTCGGCTATGACGGGCCGATCGGCGTCGAGGTCCTGAACGAATACATCAGGAAGTGGGATCTCAAGACAGCGGCGACCGAGGCATTTGCAAAGACGCAGCGGGTGGTGATGTCGGCGCGTCAGGCCAGGAAGTAGCCGGGGCGTCGGTCGCGGGAAAATGGGCCGCATCGCTACCGGCGCGCTGATGCACATCATTGTGAGGAGCCTTGTGACCGAACCAACACTGGCTGACTGGAAGGAGATGTACGGTGCACTCTGGCGGATACGCCTGTTCGAAGGCCAGGTACAGCGGCTCGCAGCCGCGGGCGAGATCCCCGGATTCCCGCACCTTTCTACCGGGCAGGAAGCCGTGGCAGTCGGTATTTGCACGCAGCTGGCGCGCGAGGACGTGCTGTTTACGAGTCATCGCGGGCATGGCCATGTGCTCGCCAAGGGCAGCGATATTGAGGCGACTTTCGCCGAAATTCTGGGCCGGCAGAATGGCCTGTGCGGCGGCCGCGGCGGTTCGATGCACCTGGTCGACGCGGCGAACGGCGTGCTGGGCGCGACCGGCGTCGTGGCAGGCAATCTCGCGCTGGCCGCGGGCGCCGCGTGGGCCGCGCAAGCGCAGGGTCGACCAAACATCAGCGTGGTATTTTTCGGCGATGGTGCGACGGGCGCCGGTGCGTTTCACGAGACACTGAATCTCGCTGCACTGTGGCGCCTGCCGGTGTTGTTCGTCTGTGAGAACAATGGCTATGCCGAGTTCACGAGCCGCGAAGAACACTCCAACGTCAAGCACGTGAGCGGTTTCGCCGCACCCTATGGCATCGCCACGCAGACCATCGACGGCAACGATCTGCCGACGGTATTTGCGGCTGCGCGTGGTGCGATCGAGGCCCTGCGCCGGGGCGCCGGTCCCTATCTGCTCGAGTGCATGACCTTTCGCATGGCGGGGCACTATGTCGGCGACGCGCAGCAGTATCGATCAAAAGAGGAACTCGCCGCGATTCGCGAGAAATGTCNNNNACTCCGGGCCGTGGAGCGCGCGCTTGCGGCGCCGCGACCCGATCCGGCAACCGTGCTTGAATGGGTCTACCGCGCGCCGGCGCTCGCCGCGATTCCGGGCTAACGTTCCATGCAGCACACGTTCATCGAGATCCTGCGCCGAGCACTCGACGAGGAGTTGGCGCGCGACCCTGCGGTACATCTGCTGGGCGAGGACGTCGCGGCGGGGGGCGCGTTCGGCGTCACCCGTGGCCTGGCGCAGAAACACGGATCTACGCGCGTACGCAACACGCCCATCAGCGAAGCGGCCATCACCGGCCTCGCCACCGGCGCCGCACTCTGTGGTCTCAAACCCGTGCTCGAAATCATGTTCATCGATTTTGCCACGCTGTCGATGGATTGCCTGGTGAACCAGACCGCGAAGTACCGCTACATGTCGGGCGGCCAGCTCGCGGTTCCCCTGGTGGTACGCACGCAGGCGGGCGCCGCGGGCGGAGCCGCCGCGCAACACTCGCAGAGTCTCGAAGCCTGGTTCATCCACGTGCCGGGGCTCATTGTGGTCGCGCCTTCGACGCCCGCCGAGGCTTATGGCCTTCTGAAAAGTGCGATCCGGCTCGGCGAGCCCGTGCTCTTCATCGAGCACAAGCGGCTGTACACGATGAAAGAGGAGTTGGCGGAGGGCGCCGAATTGCCGCCGATCGGCAGGGCGCGGATTGCAAAGGCGGGCACGGATGTCACCGTGATCGCCTATTCGGCGATGGTGCAAAGCGCGCTGGAAGCGGCGCAGAAACTAACGGACGCTGGCATCTCAGCTGAAGTCATCGACCTTAGGACGCTGGTGCCGCTCGATATGGCGACGATTGCCGCGTCCGTGTCGAAGACCCATCGCGCGCTGATTGCGCATGAGGCGGTGCTCAACGGCGGCGTCGGCGCCGAAATCGCAGCGCGCATCGGCGCGGACCTTTTCGACGAACTCGACGCTCCGGTGCTGCGCGTGGGCTGCGGCTTTGCACCGATTCCCTTCGCTCCGGAGCTAGAGCGCGCGTTGCTCCCGGGGAGCGCGGATCTTGTGCGCGCAGTGCGCCAGATCATGGGTCTGGCCGGATAATACACGGGAGTAGCGTCAGTGCCCCTGGTTGCGCAGGAAATTCCGAAAGTCGGTCTGGTGATGGAGGAAGTCAAGGTCGTCCGCTGGTTCAAGAACGTTGGCGATAGCGTGGCTGCGGGTGAGCCGCTGCTTGAAGTCGAAACCGAAAAGTCGGTCGTTGAAATCGAGGCGGCTGCTACCGGGCGGCTGACTCAGATCCTGGTGCAGGTCGACAGCCGAGCGGTTGTCGGCGATCAGGTCGCCTGGATCGAGTCGGCCGAGGGGCAGGGTGCCGGTACCACGGCGGGGGCGCCACGCACGGCCGATCCCAAGACTGTCGCACCGACGCCACCGGCGCCCGCTATTGCGGCGCGCGACGGAGAACGCATCCGAAGCACTCCCGTCGCCCGCAAACTCGCTGCCGAGCGCGGCATTGATCTTGGCGGAATCGCCGGCACCGGACCGGGCGGGCGCGTTCAGCTGGACGATGTGCAACGAGCCATCGACGCGGCGCGCTTGCCCGAGCCTGCAGAGCAGTCTCTTTCCCCGATGCGTCGCGCATTGGCGCGCGCCATGATCTTGAGCAACGCCACTATTCCGCAGTTCACAGTCGCTCGCTCGGTCGAGTGGACCGTGGTGCAGGCCTTGCGCGGTGAGTTCTCCGCGAGAGTGCCGGATGGTTCGCCCAAGCTTTCACTGAATGATTTCCTGTTGCAAGCTGTCGCCCGAGCGCTTATCGAGTGTCCTGCGTTGAACGCCACGTTCTCAGGCGACCCGGAGTCGGCCGACGCCCGCGTCGTACAGGCGAGCGGCGCGCATATTGGGCTGGTGATTGCCGTCGACAACGGCCTGCTGGTACCCGTGATTCATGATGTCGAACGCCTTGGCCTCGCAGAGATCGCGCGCCGTCGCCAGGATTGCGTTGAGCGCGCCGTCAACGGCCGACTGAAGCGCGAGGAAGTCGACGGCGCCACGTTCAGCATCTCAAATCTTGGCGCGAAGGGGCCGGACCGCTTTGCAGCGATCATCAATCCACCGCAGTCCGCGATACTCGCCGTCGGCCGCCGGCGCGATTGTGTCGTGGCGCGAGAGGGAGCCATCGTCGTACGCCCGCTGTCGGATCTCACTCTGACCGTTGATCATCGGGTTGCCGACGGCCGTCTCGCCGCGCAATTCCTCGCGCGTCTGGTCGCGATACTCGAGGGCCGCGACTGGCGCTTGGATTAGGTTGCGGAGGCGTTGCGCCGTTTGCGACCCCGTGGCCTGTCAACGGCGGCCCTGAAGTACCTTTCGGGCCGCGGCGCAGATCCGTTCCTCATCAGGAATCACATACGCCTCCAGCGGCTCGCTGTAGGGCACTGTCGCGTCACGCGCCGTGACCTGCACGATCGGTGCCTTCAGCGACGAGAAACCATGCTCCGCGACATCGCCCGCAATGATGCCGGCCACAGTCGCGTGGCGCGGCGCCTGATCGACGAGAACGAGGCGCCCGGTTTTGGCGACTGATTTGAGGATCGTCTCCAAGTCGAGCGGCGCAACGGTTCGCGGGTCGATCACTTCTGCCTGTATCCCTTCATCGGCCAATTTCTTGGCCGCAGCGAGTGAGCGCGGTACCATCCAGCCGGTCGCAACGATTGTGACGTCGCCGCCCGGGCGGCGAATCTCGGCCTTGCCAAACGGCACCAGGTGCTCGCCGTCCGGCACCTCGCCATGTTCGAGTGTGAGCAGATAGTGGTGTAGGAAGACCACCGGATTGTCATCGCGGATTGCCGTGGCCATCAGTCCCTTGGCGTCGGCCGCGGTCGAGGGTACAACGACCTTGAGACCGGGGACTCCCATGAACAGTGAGGTCAGTGAGCCGGTGTGCTGACCGGCCCAGCCGCAGGCGAAACCGAACCCCGCCTTGAGCACCAGCGGCACTTTCACCTGCCCGCCCGACATATAGCGGAAGCGGGGCCCTTCGTTGACGACCTGATCCATGGCGACGAGCATGAACTCCGCCATGTAGAGTTCAACCACGGGGCGCAAGCCCGCCATCGCCGCGCCGATGGCCATTCCGATCTCCGCAGTCTCGGAAATCGGCGTGACGCGGACGCGGTCGTGCCCGTAGGCGGCGACGAACTCGTGGTTTTCTGTGGTTGCCATGTTTTGGCCAAAGTAAAGGACGCTCGAGTCGCGCCGCATTTCCTGATGAATGCCGGCATCGATGGCGGCGATAAAGGGAAGTTGTGCCATGCGTGTCGCTCCGGCTCAGGCGTAAACATTGTCGAGTGCGGACTCGAGCTTGGGGAAGGGGCTCTTGACGGCGAAGGCCACCGCCGCTTCCATCTCCTGCGCGACTTGTAGGGAAAGCTCGTCGGCTTTCGCGGCGTTCAGCACACCTGATTTGACCAGGGTGGCGCGGAAGCGCGGCACCGGGTCGCCGCGCAGCGCCGCCTCGTATTCTTCGCGCTTGCCGAACACGGTGATCGCCTCGTGCTCCGGGTAGTGCAGCGGCACGCCGGGCGGCGCGATGATGTTGCCGTGGGCTGAAAGGCGGTAGACCTTCGATTCGACCAGCGTCGGGCCGGCACCGCTGCGCGCGCGCTCGACCGCGGTGCCGACCGCGGCGTACACGGCTTGAGGGTCGGCGCCATCGATCGTGACTCCCGGCATGGAATACGCCTTGGCTTTGACGGCGAGCGGCTCGCCGTTCGCGGCGTTTGCATCCTCCTGCTCGGAGGTCGTCACGACGTTGTAGCCGTTATTCTCCATCACGAAGATCACGGGCAGCTTCCACAGCGAAGCAATGTTGAGCGTCTCGTGGAATGCGCCTTGCTTCGACGCGCCGTCGCCGAAGAAGCAATACACGATCTCGCCCTTCTTGCGGATCTGGGCTGCCCAGGCCGCGCCCGCCGCGTGCGGAATACCGGCGCCCACGATGCCCGAGGTGCCGAGGAAACCGCGCTTGACGTCGGTGAGATGCATGGAGCCCCCCAGACCCTTGCAGAGGCCGTCCACTCGCCCATAAATCTCCGCCATCATGGCCTTCGGGTCGCTGCCGAGCGCCAGTGGATATCCGTGGCAGCGATAGGTGGCAAGCGCAGCATCGCCGTCGCGGAAGTGGCACAGCGAGCCGACGATGGATGCTTCCGCGCCGTCCGCGAGGTGGGTATGCCCGCGGATCACGCCGGGATGCTCGGTGAAGGTACGCTTCACGCGTTCTTCGAACTCGCGGATGCGAAGCATCTGAGTGTAGATCCAGATCTGCCGTTCGGCAGTGACTGCCTGCACGCTCATTTTGACCCTCTCGATTTGTGCGGCGTCCGCCCGCGCAGCCGACTGTAACACCGGAAGATCTGATTCTGACTTCTTTAGAAGTCTACTTCCGTTTCACTGGCGGTTGAGTTCGTGAGTGATCTTTTTCTCGTCCCACAGTGCACACTCTCGTCGCGATCCTCGCTATCGACTAGCATGCGAATGCTGAGAAATTCCGCGAATTAGGTTTGGGCCCATAAGGAATGCGATCATGGCTAGGATCATCGGCGCAATCGCGACATCGCACACTCCGACGATTGGGTTTGCGAAGGATCGGCGCCTCGAGAAGGATCCCATCTGGAAGCCGATCTTCGAGGCGTACGCGCCGATACGTGCTTGGCTGGCCGAAAAGCGCGCCGATGTTCTGCTCACCATATACAACGACCACGTAACGTCGTTCTTCTTTGATCACTACTCGCCCTTTGCGTTGGGGGTCGACGATCTGTATCCGCCGGCCGACGAGGGAGGCGGTGCACGCAATGTGCCGCCGTTGCCCGGTGCTCCGGAACT
>WNFN01187943.1_pt1 | contig 11645 bp, 1 predicted proteins | sample 5400161 | NCBI WGS metagenome assembly WNFN01 (sample SAMN13153353, study PRJNA577476) | soil metagenome | isolation source: 80 cm saprolite on Douglas fir-dominated hillslope | place: USA:California | collected 2013-09-17
CAATGACATTTCTGCAGCGACCGGTCAGCTGGCTGGAAGCGATCTCCAAGTACCGCGCCACCACCAGTGGCGGACCAAATTTCGCATACGAGTTGTGCGTACGTAAGATTGGTCCCGAGCAGCGGCGATTGCTTGACTTGAGCAGTTGGACCGTAGCTTTCAATGGAGCCGAACCTATTTTTCATGAGACTTTGGATCGATTCACCGATGCCTTCGCTCCGTCCGGGTTTCGCCGTCAGGCGTTTTTCCCGTGCTATGGTTTGGCGGAAGCCACTCTCTTCGTAGCCGGTGGCCGAAAAATGCAGGGACCCATGGCCCGCTCGTTTTCACGTGCCGCACTGCAGAACAGCCGGGCAGTCTCTGCGGTATCGGAAGATACTCAGAGCGCCACCCTGGTCAGTTGCGGCCGCGTGACGGAGCAGACTCTAAAGATTGTCGATCCCGTTTCTCTGATCGCTTGCGTGGAAGGGGAGGTGGGAGAAATATGGGTCGCAGGACCTAGCATAGCCGGCGGATATTGGAGCCGGAGTGAGGTTTCGAGTCAGACCTTTGATGCACGTCTGGGGGGAACAGGAAATGGACGGTACTTGCGAACTGGCGATCTGGGATTTGTTTATGAAGGTGACCTGTACATCGCAGGCCGGTTGAAGGACCTGATCATTATCCGCGGCCGAAACCACTACCCGCAGGATATCGAGCATACAGTTGAGGAGTTTGGGCCGGATGTACGAGCCGGGGAAGGGGCTGCCTTCTCGGTGGAAGCTGGGGGCGAGGAAAGACTGGTGGTTGTTTATGAAGTGTCTAAAGGCCGAACCAACGAGCTAGATGCTGCCATCGAGGCAATCCGCAAGGCCATCTCTGACCAGCACGAATTGCAGACATACTCGATTTGTCTCGTCAGGTCAGGGACGATTCTCAAGACATCCAGTGGTAAAATCCAGCGTCAAGCCGTCAAGCAGGCATTTGAACGCGGCGAATTAAAGATCCTGAAGAGATGGCAACTGGAGCGTCCCGCGGAAGATGAGGAGCAGCAACCGGTTGATAGTCAGGTTGCCACATCGGCTCTCGAAATCCAGAACTGGCTCATTGCTAAGGTTGCCGCTCGCGCCGGCACGACGCCCGCCGAAATAGACCCGGACGCACCAACCGCAGCCTACGGCTTGGACTCTCTATCGGATGTGGAACTGGTGCATGCCGTTGAGAGACAGTTTCAGGTTTCACTTCCGGTACTCACGTTCTTGCGTGACGCCTCGATTGCGGACGTTGCCAGGGAGGTGTTGAAACAGGTTAGCGCGACGCCGCAGACTGATTTTGTCACTGTGAGCGACTCCCCCGCCGAGCAGGAATTCCCCCTGTCACTCGGGCAGTCGGCGCTATGGTTCCTGCACCAACTCGCGCCGGAAAGTCCTGCCTACAACGTAGTCGCCGGCGCGCGGGTCAATAGCCCACTCGATTGGGAGTGCTTGCATAAGGCTTTCCAGTCTTTGGTCGATCGTCATCCCCTGCTGCGAACCACATTCGAATCGCGAGCAGGCCGGCCTCTGCAGATCATCCATGACCGGGCTGAAGCTGATTTTCAGATAGAAAAAATAGCGACTTCAGGACCTGGCGACCTTCAGGCGTATATACAGACAGAGGTGGTCCGCCCATTCCACCTGGAACAGGGGCCGCTCTTCCGGATCAGGGGCTTGAAATGCGATTCCGGGGAAAAAGTCCTGCTGATCGCGGCGCACCACATTATTGTAGATTTGTGGTCACTCACGGTGCTCGTGAGGGACATGGCTGCGCTCTATGACTCTGAAGTGTCAGGGCGTTCTCCGGAATTGCCGGTTCAGACCAGCTCCTATCACGATTATATTTTGCGGCAGGAGCGGTTGCTCCGTGGAGAACATGGCCACACGCTGTGGAATTATTGGCGAGATCAACTCTCCGGCGAACTGCCGGTTTTAGATATCCCTACCGATTACCCAAGATCCGCAGTGCCAACCAACGCCGGCCGAGCGGAATTTCTGGCCATTGCTCCTGGCCTGCGAGAACGTCTGCAAGCGCTGGCTCTTCAGCACGGAACTACGCTCTTTACGGTTTTACTGGCGGCCTATCAGACGTTGCTTTATGCCTGGAGCGGGCAGCAAGACGCCATAGTTGGCTGTCCCACCACGGGCAGAATGACTTGTTCTTTCGATGCGGTGGTCGGTTATTTCGTTAACCCGGTCCCGCTGCGAACCACAATCTCTCCCCACCAACCATTCTCGAGTTTTCTGGAGCATGCAAAACAGGTGGCAGCTGGGGCTTTTCAACATCAGGAGTTTCCGTTTGGGTTACTAGTTGATCGTTTGCAGCCGCAACGGGAACTCAACCGGTCTCCTTTGTTTCAGACCATGTTTGTCTTTGAGCAGACTCCCAGTTTCCTGGATCCGGGGCTGCCTGCTTTTGCTCTGGGGCTTCCCGGACAGAAGCTAAAAGTTGGGGCACTCGAACTTGAGTCCTGTGAATTGGGACCACAGGGGGCGCAATTCGACCTCACCCTGATCGCTGTTCCGCTTGCTGATGGCCTGTCATTGTGCCTGCAATTCGACACGAACCTTTTTAAATCAGAGACAGCCAGAAAAGTGCTGCGCCGCTATGAAGGTCTGCTGACCAGAATTTGTGAGGACCAGGAGCAGGCTATTTGCGATATTGCCGCACTTCCCCCAGCCGAGCGGCAAAGTCTGCTGGAACAATTCAGCGGTCCTGCAAGGTCATACTCAGCGGGGCTGTGCCTCCATGAGCTGTTTCGAAAACAGGCAGAAAAAACACCTGACGCTACCGCCCTTCTCCATCAGGACATGCACGTTTCATTCAGGACCCTGGAACTGAGGTCGAATGCGATTGCGGCGGAACTGCGGAAGAAAGCGGTGCAGCCGGAGGTGCGAGTTGGCGTTCTGCTGCCCCGAAACGTCGATCTGGTGGCGGCCGTTTTGGGAGTGCTGAAAGCCGGCGGCGCGTATGTGCCATTAGATCCCGCTTATCCGAAAGAGCGTTTGCTGTTCATGCTTCAGGATGCAAGCGCGAGCGTTCTGCTGACTGAGGCGAATTTGTCAGGGCTGCTGCCGGAATTCTCCAGGACAGTCATGTTCCTTGACGACGTTCCGGTCGCGGCGGATTCAGAAGTACCAAGCCTATTTCCTGAGGCGCCCGCGAACGAAGAGAACCTTGCGTATGTCATCTACACTTCCGGTTCGACTGGCCGGCCCAAGGGAGTTGCAATTGAGCACCGTAGCGCCGTGGGCTTCCTGGACTGGGCCAATGAAAGCTTTTCCGCCGACGAACTCAGGGGCGTACTCTTCTCTACTTCATTGTGTTTCGATCTTTCCATTTTTGAACTATTTTTACCGTTGACCTGCGGAGGCACAGTCATCATCGCCGAAGATGCGCTTGAGCTGGTTCAGGCGGGACCGTGGCGTGAGGCGATCAGCCTGATCAATATGGTGCCGTCCGCACTTCGGGAGTTGATTCGGCATGATGCTGTGCCGGAACAGGTAATTACCATCAACCTTGCGGGAGAACCCCTGCCCCGGGAGCTGGTGGAACGAGCTTACGAGCAGGCGCAGGTCAAACGGGTTTTCAACTTCTATGGTCCTTCCGAAGACACGACGTATTCGACCTTTTCCCTTGTGCAGCGCGGAGAAGCGGGCCCCCCCACAATCGGAAGACCGATTGCCAATACGCAGGTCTACATTACATGGCATGATCAACTGCTTCCCCTGGAGTCCACCGGCGAATTGTGCATTGGGGGCGCGGGACTCGCGCGCGGGTATCTTGGCCGCCCGGACCTGACCGCGGAACGTTTCGTGCCCAACCCGCATCATCCCATGGCTGGAGCGCGCTGTTATAAAACGGGTGATCTGGCGCGCTATAAAGAGGACGGGAGCCTTGAGTTTCTGGGGCGTTCCGATCATCAGGTGAAGATCAGAGGGTTTCGCATTGAACTGGGGGAGATCGAGGCGGCACTCGCAGAACACCCTGACGTGCGCGAAGCGGTGGTCCTTGCGAATGAAGGCAGCGACGGGGACAAGCGACTGGTGGCCTATCTGGTGCGGCGCGGAACGAAAACTCTGGCCGCGCGCGAATTACGCGACGACCTGAAGAAGAAGTTGCCGCTGTATATGATCCCGCAGGAATTCGTCTACATCGATTCCATGCCGCTGACCCGGAACGGAAAGATCGATCGCAGGGCGATGGCCGCGTTGCAGCCGGACAATACACCTGAAAGTGACTTTCTGCCTCCCGCGGCCCCGGTGGAGGAAATCGTCGCCGGAATCTGGGCCGAGGTCTTGAATGTAGCCAGGGTCGGAAGGCGAGACAACTTTTTCGAACTGGGCGGACATTCGCTGCACACAACCCAGGTCGTTTCGCGGCTGAATCAGATCTTCCATTGTGAACTGCCTGTCAGGACGATCTTTGAGGCGTCCACCGTGGAGGCTTTAGCTGCGGTAGTTGAAGAAGCGGGCAGGCAGGGCGCTGCACCCACAGTGCAAGAAGTCTCGGACGTTCCGGCGCATGGTTCGGTGCCGCTGTCGCCGGCCCAGCACAGGCTCTGGCTCATCCACCAATTGCAGCCAGAAAGTACCGCCTACAACGTGGCGTATTCTGCGCAAATTGACGGAGCCCTGAATATTGCGGTTTTGGAGCAGAGCATCAATGAGATCGTCAGGCGGCACGCAGCACTGCGCACGTCAATTACGGGTGCAGGACCGGAGCCATGCCAGGCCATTGCTCCTGCGTTGACTGTGCAGAGTTCGTTGCGTGATCTTCGCAGAATAAAGCAGACGCTCGCGCGAGAGCTGGAGAAACAGGCGCTTCGGGAGGATGCTGACCGGCCATTTCAGCTTGAGCAGGGACCTCTCCTGAGAGCTTCACTTATCGCGTTATCGGCGACAGAATCCGTGCTCATGGTGAGCATGCACCACATCATCTGTGACGGGTGGTCGCTGGGGATCTTTGGCCGTGAACTGTCCGCACTTTACGACGCGTTCTTGGCGGGGATGCCCTCCCCTCTTTCAGATTTGACCACGCAGTATGCCAGCTTTGCCTGCTGGCAGCAGCAACAGCTTGAGGAAGAAGCATTCAACAGCCAGCTTCTTTACTGGCGGTGCTTGTTGCCTGGTCCCCTGGTTCAATCTCTTGAAGCCCTGGGCCGCCGGCATGGAGCCACTTTGTTCATGACGCTGCTGACTGGTTTGCAGCTGTTGCTTTCCCGCATAACAGGGCAGACAGACATTGTTGTGGGCACACCGATCGCAAATCGTAATCGCGCGGAGAGTGAAGCGTTGATCGGTTGCTTCGTCAACACTCTGGTGATGCGCTCCGATATCTCCGGCGATCCAGGTTTTCTTGATTTACTAGAGCGTGTGCGGGACAACGCCCTGGAAGCCTACAACCACCAGGATCTGCCCTATGAAAAGGTTTTAAAAGAGCTAAATCCTGGGGGGGGACCGGGGCAGGAGCCTTTCCTGCAAGTTGTCTTCGCTTTGCAGAACCTGTCGTTGCCCGTCGTTCAGATGAATGGGGTGCAGCTGCGTCCACAGGAAACGGAGAACAGAGCGGCCAAGTTTGACTTGACCGTACAGTTGATCGCGTCAGAGCAGGGACTAGCTTCCAGGTGGGAGTATCGGGCGGATGTATTTGAGGCGGCTACCATCGAGCGCTTCGCAAGGTTCTACCAGTCCTTGCTGGAGAGCGCGGTGCATGATCCCGCGAAGACAGTCTCAGAACTGGCACTGATTCGGCCTGAAGAGCAGCGTCAGATTCTCGAAGAATGGAACGATACCCTGGCTCCTTATCCCGCCGAGGCGTGTATCCAGCAGCTATATGTTGAACGGGCAAAGCGAACACCGGACAAGGTGGCTGTAGTCTGTGCCGACCAACACCTGACTTATGCCGAGTTAAACAGCAGAAGCGACCGTCTGGCGACCTATCTGCAGGCCCACGGTGTCTGCACCGACGATCGCGTTGCCGTGGTGAAGCAACGCTCGATTGAGACGATTATTACGCTTCTCGGCATCCTCAAAGCGGGTGCTGCCTATGTTGCCATTGAACCTTCCACTCCGGATGAGCGCATTGCGTTTCTCCTGGACGACCTTGAGGCTCAATTTGTGGTGGTGGATCAATCGAGCCTGAACCTGACTATCCGGACAGGTATCACGAAGATTTATGTGGACGCGGCGTGGGAAGTTCTTGCACAGCAGAGTTCATGCGTGAAAGAGAATAGCGGGTCGAGCGGCCAACTTGCTTACATCAGCTATACCTCGGGTTCCACAGGTATCCCGAAGGGAGTGGCAGTGCCACACAGCGCCGTGGTCCGGCTGGTTCACAACCCCAATTATGCAAGTCTTGGGCCCGATGAAGTGAGCATCCAATGCGCTCCGCTGGCCTTCGATGCTTCCACGTTCGAAATATGGGGATGCCTTCTCAATGGCGGGCGTCTGGCCGTGATGCCTCCGGAGCAGATTTCGGTGGACGCGCTGCTTGACGCCTTCAGATGCTATGAGGTGAGCACGGCTTTTATTACAACGGGGCTATTCAACCTGCTGGTGGAACACGGAGCAGACGATCTTGCCAAGGTGAAGCAGATTTTAACCGGCGGCGAGGCCATCTCGGCTGTGCACGTAAAAACATTGCTTGCCGCGTCCGCCGGCCATTCTCACCTTAGCAACGTATATGGGCCAACGGAAAACACGACCTTTACTACTCATCATCCGATCAGGACTGCGGGTTCTCCGGCTTGTCCCATCCCGATTGGGCGGCCAATTACGAATACGCAAGTGTATGTGCTTGACCGGCATATGCAGCCGGTTCCGATTGGCGTGGAAGGAGAGCTGTTTGCGGGAGGCCCGGGTCTGGCGCGCGGGTACTGGAACCGGCCCGAACTGACAGCCGTGAGTTTTGTTCCCAATGCATTCTCGGTGCATCCTGGCGAGCGGCTCTATCGCACTGGTGACCTAGTGAAGTGGAGCCGAGATGGCAACCTGGAATATCTTGAGCGTCGCGACAACCAGGTGAAAGTCCGCGGCTTCCGGATTGAGCTCGGCGAAATCGAGAATTATCTTGGTCAGCATCGTAGAGTCGCAGCCTGTGCGGTCATGGCTCGGAGCGATGAGCTCGGCCCGAAGAGGTTGGTCGCCTATGTTGTGCCCCGCGACAATGAGAGCCTCACGGCAAATGAGCTGCACGGCTACCTCGCAGACCATCTGCCGGCCTACATGGTTCCCGTGGCCTATGTTTTTCTGAAGGAATTGCCGCTGACTTCATCGGGAAAAGTTGACCGCAAAATGTTGCCCAGGCCTGACTACAGCGCCAGCGTAGACGACTACGTGCCGCCCTCCACAGCGGTGGAGATCGCTCTAACTGGAATCTGGAGCAAAGTCCTGAAAGTAGAGAAAGTTGGGGCCGGTGATGATTTTTTCCGTCTCGGTGGAGACTCGATCATGGCCATACAGGTTTCCGCGGCGGCAATCCGTGCGGGATTGCCTCTGAGCCCTCAACAGCTTTTTGAGACGCCAAAGCTGAGCGACGCAGCGCTCAAGGTTGCAGCGACGCTACAAGGGGAACCCTCGCAGACCGGACAGAAGACTGTCTCGAAGGAAGGATCCGGACGGGACCAGAGGAAGAATGCGTCCGCATTCCCGCAGGCCGGTGTCTCGCCGAGAGAACTGCGAATTCTCTTCGAGTGTCTCAAGGAAAAATATGATCGAGATAAAGTTGAAGACATCTATCCGCTGAGCTCTCTGCAGCAGGGCATGCTCTTTCACGTCCTGCAATCTTCACACACGGACCTGTACGTCAACCAACAGGCATATACGCTCGAGGGTCCGCTGAACGTTGCCGCCCTGAAACAAGCGTTTGAGCGTGTTGTTGCCAGACACCCTATCCTGCGAACTGCTTTTGTGCTTACCGCGCAGGGAAAGCCTGTGCAGGTGGTGTTGCAGTCCGTGGCCGTTCCGTGGCAGGTGCATGACTGGCGCGAGTTGACCCTTTCAGTCCAGCAGGAAAGATTGGGCGATCTGCACCGCTCAGATCGTGAGCAGGAATTTGATCTTGAAAAGCCGCCCTTGATTCGCATCAACCTCGTCAGGTTACGGGAGGAAGTCTACGAATTCATCTGGAGCCTTCATCTCATGCTCCTGGATGGGTGGTCGCTCCCCCTGCTGCTGGATGAAGTTCTCCGACTTTATGACGCTATCACCGATCAACGTGAAATAAATTTGCCCAAGCCACTGGCCTATGCTGAGTACATCGATTGGCTGCAAGTGCAAGATCCGGGCGAGGCAGAACGATTTTGGAGAAATGCGCTTCATGGGTTTGATCGTGCCACGGCGCTTGGACGGGACCAGGTAGTTTCGGCCCCTTCCGCTTGCGAACAACTTTATGAGGAAAAGATACTGACGCTGGAGGCTTCTGAAACCGAATTACTGCGGCTCTTTGCTGCGCGGAATCAGATCACAGTAAACACTCTGGCGCAAGCGGCATGGGCCCTGATACTCAGCAGGCGCAGCGGGACAGATGACGTAGTGTTTGGCGCTGTAGTGTCGGGCCGGTCAGTGGATCTTCCTTGCGTTGACGTTATGATCGGTCTACTGCTCAACACTATCCCGGTGCGGGTGCATCTTCACTCACACGCCCCTCTGGTTCCATGGCTGAAAGAGCTGCAGTCACAACAGGTGGAAGCCAGAAGATACGAATCCAGTTCACTGGTCGACATCCAGGGCTGGAGTGAAATTCCCAGGGGCCAGGCGCTGTTTGAAAGTGTTGTGATCTTTCAGAATACTCCCGTCGATATCGCATGGTCCGAAGTTAAGGGCAAACTCAGAATGACCGGCATGAAGTCAGTGGAAAAGAACAGCTTTCCGTTAACCTTCATCATCATTCCCGGGCCTGAAATGTTGCTCAAGATCGTTTATGACACCGGACAGTTCCATTCCGCGGCGGCGACACGCCTGTTGCGGCAGGCCAAGGATTTTCTGAACGCGATGGCGACCGCCCATTCTAAATCCGTGCTCGGATCACTTACGGAGGAAGCTGATACGGACCGGGACCAGCTCATCAGCAGCTTCAACAGGAATCTGGAACTCTGATCGGCACCAGAAATTCAGCAAGAAGCTCCTGAGGGAGAAATACTGAACCATGTGCGGCTTGGCAGGCTATCTGGATCTTCGCGAAGAGTTCAGGATTCAGGAAAGCGTTTTGCGCAGTATGACGGACATCCTCATTCATCGCGGGCCCGATTCCAGCGGCTATTTCATTGAAGGAAATGCAGGGCTCGGCTTTCGCCGCCTAAGCATCATCGATTTGCAGACCGGCGACCAGCCCCTGGCCAATGAAGATGGATCGCTGGTGCTTACGTGCAACGGAGAAATCTATAACTATCCTGAGTTGAAAAAAGGGCTGCTGGAAAGAGGCCATAAATTCCGGTCCAGAACAGATGTTGAGGTGCTGCTTCATCTTTATGAAGAGGAAGGCCCCGCATTTGTTAACCAGCTGAATGGACAATTTGCTCTGGTTATCTATGATCGGGTGAAGAAAACGCTTTTCTTAGCGCGCGACCAGTTCGGGATATGCCCACTCTATTATGCCGTGGTGGACGGCATGTTTATCTACGCTTCAGAGATCAAAGCGGTATTGCAGCATCCGCTGGTCCCACGCGAAGTTGACCTGACCGGGCTGGACCAGGTCTTATCGCTTCCCGGGCCCATCAGCCCGAGAACATTGTTTCGCCACGTTCGCAGCCTGCCCGCAGGGCACAACTTGTCAGTAAGCAATGGCGAGATGAAATTAACGGAGTACTGGGACCTGGATTATCCCAGGGCGAACGCGATTAGCGACGATCGGACGGAGAAATACTACGCTGAGGCGCTCGCAGAACTTTTTGAGCAGTCGGTTCGATACAGACTCCAGGCGGACGTTCCCGTGGGATTTTTTCTGAGCGGGGGATTGGATTCGTCGCTGATTGCCGCCATGATCCGAAGAGTTTCGCCGGAGATACAGCGACACTCGTTTTCGGTGACCTTTTCCGATCCGACCATGTGCGAAGCCAGGTACCAACGGCTCATGTCCCAATCGGTGGATTCAGTACACCACGAAATCCCTTTCGGGGATTGCGATATAGCGTCACGGCTGGCGAAAGTTGTCTATCACGCAGAGTGTCCCCTGAAGGAAACCTATAACACGGCCTCCCTGGCGCTCTCTCAGGCCACACGTGAAAGCGGGGTCACGGTGGTGCTGAACGGCGAAGGATCAGACGAGTTGTTTGCCGGATACGTTGGCTACCGTTTTGACAAGGTACCCAAGAAACAGAACAGAGGCTACGACATTGCGGCTGCGACTGGTGATGAAATCCGGGCAAAACTCTGGGGCGATGAAAGTCTTCGTTATGAGAAAGATGAATACGCGTTCCGCGAAACCAAGCTGGCCTTATATTCCGAAGAACTCAGCGAATGCCTGGACGATTTCGATTGCTCCAATTTCCCATTGATCAATAAAGACAAGATCCAGGGAAGGCACCCCGTGCACAAGCGGTCCTATCTAGATTTCAAGCTGCGCCTTGCCGGCCACTTGATCGCCGATCATGGGGACAAAATGGCCATGGCCAATTCCATTGAGGCCCGGTATCCCTTCCTGGACATGGCATTTATTGACCTGTGCAGGAAAATTTCTCCGGACCTGAAGCTAAATGGGTTTCAGGAAAAATTTATCCTCAAGAAAGTTGCGCAGCAACTGCTTCCGCATGAAATCGTCAATCGTGAGAAGTTTGCATTTGTTGCTCCAGGATCGCCCTTTCTGATCCGGCAGCAGCTTGATTGGGTGGAAGACATGCTTTCCTACGACAGGATCAAGAAGCAGGGATACTTCAATCCGGACACCGTCCAGTTTCTCAAAGCTAAATATTCGAAAGACGACTTTCGCCTGAACCATGCGCTGGAAGACGATCTGTTGATCGTGGTGCTGACTTTCGGTCTTTTGCAGGAGTCATTCCGACTCCCCTCGCTCAATTAACAGCCAAGCGCAGTAAGCCCATGAAGAACGTGAACCCCAAGTGCCTTTTCAGCAGGAGCCTTGCGTGAAACCAGAGATGGTCCAAGACCTATTCAGCCGCACAGCGCAGAGATTTGCGGACTCTGTGGCCGTAGATACAGTTCTGCGAAGTGTCACGTATGGCGAGCTCGAACGTAAGGCTGTGGAATTGGCCCTGATTCTCCGCCAGTCGGGTGTAGGCAAGGATTGTGTGGTGGGAATCTTCTGCGCTAACCCGATCGAGGTGATCATCGGCATTCTCGCCACGCTTAAGACCGGGGGAATCTTCTGTCCGCTGGACCCGGGTTTTCCGGAGAAGCGGCTGGAGGTGATGCATCGTTTGGTCACGCCCAGGTGGTATGTGACCGATGGTATATCCCATGACAAGCTGGACCGGATCGTGTCGCTTGATCACGCAAGTCGCATCATTTTGGATAGCTCCGCCGCGCCGCAAGTTCAATCCGCCATGCCATTTTCGCGAGAGACCACAGCGCTGGCCCCGGAGATGGAGTATGACGGGGAAGGAGGGTGTTCGATCTATTTCACGTCGGGGTCGACGGGGAAGCCGAAGGCGATTGTGGGGCGGCTGAAGGGGA
>WNFN01258346.1_pt1 | contig 11643 bp, 12 predicted proteins | sample 5400161 | NCBI WGS metagenome assembly WNFN01 (sample SAMN13153353, study PRJNA577476) | soil metagenome | isolation source: 80 cm saprolite on Douglas fir-dominated hillslope | place: USA:California | collected 2013-09-17
TCCCTTTCGGAGCATCCATCGCTTGATACAAAGTGTTTTACCACAGCTGACCTTCTCCTTCTACCGTCATCAATCCATCCGCGCCGATTTTTCCGGCGGTCAGATTACCAGTGACGCCGGTCTTTTGCCGTTGCGAGCCTTTGATCAGCGTCATCATCTGACTCGTGACTGGGCCGCTGGGTTCAGCGATCCGCGGCAACCTGATCGCCTGCGTCACGATTGGCTGACGTTGCTACGGCAACGGATCTACCAGATCGTGGGCGGATACGAAGACGCCAACGACGCCGATCGTTTGCGCCACGATCCCATGCTGCAGATCGTCGCCGATCAGAAGCTGGGCGACACGCTCGGTTCGCAGCCTACGCTCAGCCGCTGGGAGAACGCGCCTTCTGCCCGCGATCTGGTGCACGCCAATGACCTGCTGTGCCAACAGTTCATCCGGCTGTGCGGCGACCAGGTCCGCCAGCGTGGCGAGATTCTGCTCGACATCGATTCCACCGACGATCCCACCCACGGCCAGCAACAACTCAGCTTCTTCAACGGTGGTTATGGCCAGCACATGTATCACCCCATGCTGATCTTCGAGCGTCACACCGGATGCCTGCTGGCGGCGCGACTACGCCCGGGAAATGCCTCCAGTCATGCCCGCATCGTGCCCATGCTGCTGCGCTTGGTACCACGTTTGTAATCTAGCTTCCCCGGCATAAAGATCAAACTGCGTGGCGATGCCGGTTTTGCTCTGCCCCTGCTCTATGCCTTTTGCGAGTTCTTCGCGATCGAGTATGCTCTCGGCATCCCCGCCAACTGCGTGTTCAAGCGCCGCGCCGAGCCACGGCGGCTACAGCTGAAACGGCGCTATCGCCGTACCCAGTTACCCCAGCGCAGCTTCTCCAGTTTCCGCCATCGCGCCCGCAGCTGGCCGCGCCAGCGCCGCATCTGCTACAAAGCCGAGCACACCGCTACCGGAACTAACCTGCGCCTCCTGATCACTAACTGCAACGGACCTGCCTCCGCGGTCTTCGCTTTCTACAACGATCGCGGGGAGTGCGAGAATCGCATCGAAGAGTTCAAGAACGGCTTTCGCGCCGATCGCTTGAGCTGTCACCGCTTTCTGGCCAACTCCTTCCGCCTGTTCCTGCACGCCGCCGCTTACAACCTGGTCAACTTCTTTCGCCTGCAGTTGCCCCAGCCTTGGCGTTCGGCCCAGATCGAAACTCTGCGCGCCCAGCTCTTCAAAATCGGCGCTCGCGTTCGCCACACTGCCCGTTGTGTTCGCTTTCACCTCGCCAGCGGATGGCCTTTCCAGAACTTGTTCCGCGATGTCGCCCTCGCAGTCGACAGCCCTTGACCTCAGCGTCTGCTCCTAACTTTGCTTTCCACAGACTGTCTCTGCGGAGCACTGCCCAAAACTACCCATCCCTCTCATCAGCGCCTATCTCTGATTCCCGGCCCACACCTCTACGCCCTCACCCTCCGATTTGCAACGATTTGATCTCACTTCCCCACGTAATTCTCAGAGATCATGAATTAAGTAGGCTATGGCCCCGCACTTTGGAGATGGAGATTGGCGAGCTATTGCAGAAAAAGCCAGCAAGGAAATGGATCCAGCGAAGTTGATGGGCCTGGTTGGCGAGCTTTGCCACGCATTAGATGAGCGCAAACTGAAGCCCTGGCAGCGGAATGAGTCTAGGCCTCTCGCTGCCGATTAAGCGTAAGACGCCACTACCCACCTGAGAAATTCGAAACAGCCCACCACCGGGTTTTCGGCTGTGACCCTAGTCTCTTGAGGATCGTTTATGGAAAGCAAAGGGCTCCAAGTCGTGCAGTCTGGCGAGCGGACGAATACCGAAGGGAAACCTGTCAGCAACATAATCCTTCTATCGATCTCCGACGTCGACTTCAGCTCACTTCGTCCTCATCTCGAATGCGTCAGCTTGCCAAACCATCTCGTCCTTCACGAGGCAGGTGGAAGGCTGGAATTTGCGTATTTCCCGAATCGAGGTTTGATTTCTCTTGTAGTCGTAATGGAGGATGGACAAACCGCCGAAGCGGGCATAGTTGGAAATGAGGGCTTTACAGGAACACCGGCGTCTGGACTTTGGAATCCACTCCACACCTTCAGATGATGTTGAGCCGCTACGCAGTAGTTCAAGGAATGCAGGTTGCACAGACAGCCGGGTGTAATCGGCTGCACGATATTCAGCAGCGCCTTTCGCGCTGGTTGCTAATGACTCAGGATAGAGTGGATTCAAAGTCGCTGCCCATCACCCATGATTTTCTCGCAACGATGCTGGGGACAGATAGGCCCAGCGTGAGCTTGGCAGCTGGCGTTTTGCAGAGGAAGAAGGTCATCGAGTACACCCGGGGCGCGGTGAAGATCGTGAACCGCAATAAACTTCAAGACTCTGCCTGTGAGTGCTACGGGATTACGCAACAGTACAATGGCCAGCTTGGCTTGAAATAAATCCGCGAGTGAAGAATCGCCCCGTTTTTATTACTGGTCTCGCTTAATCTTCGCATGTGAGCTATCTTGCTCAGACACAACAGCGCGTACCTGTCATTCTTTACTCTCCTGAGTGTGTTGAGGGAGCAACGACTGCTGATTCGTAGCTCTCATTACTTAGGTCGCTGCCCTAGGTCGCTGCGAGTTGGGGCCTGATCAAGTCACGAGGAAGCGGCCACATCCAGCCAATCGGCATTCTTCATCCGTGTATGCCGCGACATCTACGGCGAACACAATTCGACACTAAAAGCTCTCGAACATTGAAATCAGGGCTACACCTCCAGGCGGATGAGAGGCGTTAGCCCGCGAAAAGAAGAAAGGTCAAAGGTCATGCCTTTAATCCAACTCCTGGAAGTTCTCATCGTGGTCGGTGTTCTTCTGTGGCTGGTGAATCGCTTCATTCCAATGCAGGGATCCATCAAGTCAATTTTGAACGGCGTCGTGGTTATCGCCGTGGTTCTGTGGCTGCTGAATGTCTTTGGACTGTTTCATGCGCTTTCGCGGCTCCATGTTGGAACGTGAAGGGTGACGCAAGGGAAACCAGTCAAGAAGGCGGAACGCAACGCAACATCGATAAAACGCAACATGGCAGACATCTGCCTGAAGGAGATATTGTGAAGATAAAGCTGTTCTTAGTTGCCGCAATCGCACTGAGCTTGCCTGTCGTAGCTCAAGCTCAAACCAATGGTCAAACCAGACTTGCCGTCGAGCCTTTGAGTCCGACACCTGTATTCCGGGTAACCGTAGTCAGCCGGAGTGTCCAAGCTGTCAACTATAAGCATCGCAGCGGGGCGACGAAGGTGGATTTTGCGGGCACGGATTTGATGCGCTCAGCGAATGGCGTAGCGGAAGTAAACAGCAAGCGGGGAGCGATTGAGATCGAAGCGGAATTTGGCAACCTGGACAAGCCCACGACTTTCGGCAATGAGTACTTGACTTACATCTTGTGGGCGATCTCACCTGAAGGCCGGGCAGTGAACCTGGGCGAAGTGCTAGTGGGCGACAACCATCGCAGCAAACTGCAGGTGACCACGGATCTTCAGGCTTTCGCGCTCATCGTTACCGCGGAACCCTATTATGCCGTGCGGCAACCTAGCAATGTGGTTGTGCTTGAGAATGTGGTCCGCCAGGACACCAAGGGAACCACCGAGGCGGTCAATGCAAAGTACGAACTGATGGAGCGCGGCGGCTACATTCCGACCGGCTACAAGTTCGACCCTGTGGTCTTGAATGCCAAGTTGCCGTTGGAATTCTTTGAGGCGCGTAATGCACTGCGCATCGCTCAATCCGAAGGAGCTGAGAGGTACGCCAGCGACAGCTATCAGCATGCCCTCAAGCTGATGAATAACGCGGATGTCTATGCCACCGAAAAGAACGTTCCGAGAAAACCGCTTATCGCAGTAGCCCGCGAGGCAGTGCAAACCGCCGAAGATGCACGCGCGATCTCAGTCAAGAAGATGGACGACGAGCGCCAGGAGACTGAACGCCAGGCTTCCGCGGATGCACAGGCGAAGTCGCAGGGGCAGGCGGATGACGCGACTCGGCAGAAGGAGCAAGCCCAGTCCGACACGGTGAGAGCTCAAGCCGCAAAGACTCAGGCAGAATCTGATGCGGCAAATGCCCAGGCCTCGAAGGCTCAGGCAGAGTCTGATGCGGCTAGAGCACGGACCGAAGCTGCTGATGCACAATCCGCGACCGCCAAGGCTAGAGCCGATATGGCGGACAGCCAGGCTGCATCAGCGACCGCGCTCTCCGCAGCCCAGGCTGACGCGGAAAAATCTCGCTTGGCTGCCCAACAGGCGGAAGCCGACAAAGTGGCCATGCGCACGAAGTTGTCAGAGCAGTTGAATAAAATCCTGCAAACTCGCGACACCGCGCGCGGCCTGATCGTCAGCATGTCCGATGTTTTGTTTGACACCGGAAAATACTCGTTGAAGCCCGGCGCACGGGAGAAGCTGGCGAAAGTCGCCGGTATTCTGCTCGCCTATCCTGGACTCAACATTGAAGTCGGCGGCTATACGGACAATGTTGGCGGCGATGCGATGAATCAGACACTGTCTGAAAATCGAGCCGGCTCAGTGCGCGATTATCTGGTGCAACAGGGGGTGGCGACAAATTCGGTTTCAGCCAGAGGCTTCGGCAACACCTTGCCGGTATCGTCGAACGGTAATTCCGCCGGCCGGCAGCAGAATCGGAGAGTGGAGCTTCTCGTGTCCGGCGAAGCCATCGGCAGCCCAGTCAATGCGACGACAGGAAGCTTGCGCTAGGGCGAGCGCACCTAACCGGCTGTAATGGAGGTAGCAACTGTGAAAGTACTTGGCATCACTAGCACAGCCGTTCTGGGGTTACTCCTCGGAATGGCTGCTCCGGTCTACGCACAGCATGAGCAGCAGGGCGAAAAGCACGACAAGGGTAAAACGCAAGACCAGCCCCAGCAGCAACAGAGCAAGCATGAACAAGCCAAGCCTGAACAGCAGCATGCTCAGCCACAAGGGCAGCCAGAGGCAAGGCAACGGCAACCACAGCACGCCCAGCAACAGCAACGGCAGAATCAGAACAAGCCGGAAGAGCACTCTCAACGACAGCATTTGCAGAACCAGAGCAGGCAGCCACAGCACGCCCAACAGCGAGGCAACGAACAACCACGGCGCACACAGGAACGGGATCGTATCGAGCGGAGTTCCTGGCAGCAGCATCGCTCGCAGCACTGGGACGCCGACCACCGCACGTGGCAACAACGTGGCGGCTACCGCGGCTACCGCATCCCTGACGACCGATTCCGCGGATACTTTGGGCCGGAGCATGGATTCCGGGTCCACGGTCTCCCCTTCCTGGTTGTTGGCGGATACCCGCGCTTTCAATACGGCGGCTATTGGGTAAGTGCCGTTGATCCTTGGCCGGAATACTGGGGCGACAATTGGTACGACAACGACGACGTCTATGTCACCTACGTCGACAACGGCTATTACCTGTACAACCGCAGGTATCCCCGCGCCGGAGTTGCGATCAGTCTCTCGTTTTAGCGGATCTACGCGGTGCGGCTTCGGGAGAGGCTGCACCCTCGCGAATGGATGGGAATGGAAAGGAGCAAAACATGCTTGGAACTATACTGATCGTGATTTTAGTTTTAGCACTTCTTGGGGCGCTGCCACGGTGGTCGCATAGTCGAGACTGGGGCTATTATCCGACCGGAGGGGTGGGATTCATCCTTTTCGTCATTGTGATCCTCCTGGTTCTGGGGCGCATTTGAGCGCTACGGCCGGCGGTTGGCGCATGCTTTCCATCCGTGCGGCGGCTCTTCTTCTCGTCATGCTGATGTGCAGTGGCTGCTTGTCTGCATACTCTGTTCTGACCCATGAGGAAATCGTAGACCTGTTGTGGACCGACGCGATCCGTCCCCTGTTGCTCAAGCGATATCCGGGATTGTCGGAGGATCAGATCAAAGAGGCCCACGCGTATGCGTATGGAGGCGCTGTCATCCAGGATCTTGGCTACTACCCATTCGGCAGCAGGGAATTCAGCAACCTGGTGCATTACGTTCGCAGCGGAGACTTTGTTCGTGAGCTGCTGCTCGAAAGTCAGGATGCCAATGAGTACGCCTTCGCCTTGGGCGCTCTGTCGCACTATGCATCGGATATCGCCGGCCACCCGGCGGTCAACCAGGCCGTCGCCATCCAATATCCGAAGTTACGGGCGAAGTTCGGCATGTCCGTCCGGTATTCAGAAGACAAAGTGGCACATTTGAAGACAGAGTTCGGCTTCGACACGGTGCAGGTCGCGAAGAATCGCTATGCCTCGGAGCAATACCACGACTTCATCGGATTTCAAGTGTCCAAATCCCTTCTGGAGCGAGTCTTTCCAGTGGTGTACGGAGTCGAGTTGAAAGACGTACTGACCCATGAGGATCTAGCCGTGGGCTCGTATCGCTTCGCAGTCAGCCGGCTGATTCCGCGAATGACCCAGGTTGCGCCGCAAACCCACAAGAAGGACCTGATGCGCGAAACGCCGAATTTTGCGAAACGGAAGTTCCTCTATCGTCTTTCACGTTCCGGTTATGAGAAAGAGTGGGGAAAGGACTACGTGAAGCCGGGTGTGGGCACGCGGATCTTATCAACCCTCCTGCGCTACATGCCGAAAGTCGGCCCCTTCAAAGGGTTAGCGTTTAATAACCCGACGCCGCAAACTGAGGACCTGTATATCAAGAGCATCAATACCACTGTAGATCAATACCGTGCGTTTCTTAAAGAAGTGGGCACGGACACGTTGGTTCTGCCCAACTGCGATTTTGATACCGGCCAAGCTACTAAGGCAGCGGAATACTCCCTGACTGACGACACCTATGCAAGGTTGTTGTCCCGGTTGTCAGAGCGGAAGTTCGATCTGACGTCGCTCGAGCTGCGAGACAACATCCTGCAGTTTTATTCCGACCTCTCGGCTGCGATCGAGACGAAAAGGGATCCGGTTCGGTGGCAGAGTGTCCTGATGTCGCTGGACCAGTTGAAGTCCGTGGCGCCAGTGCCGACGGAGGCGGGTAGCCCCGCACAGTGATCAATCGTGCGGTTGTCCTGCTCCAAGAACGCGGCGGTCAGTATCGGTTCGCGACAGCGTTCGACTCCCCCTCCCGGCACCAGCCCTAACTCTTGCTGCCCGCGTGCGGACAAGAAATCTTGTCAATAGGCAGGAACCACACGATCAGGCTCAACTTACTGAGGGCAAGGCGAATATATTTCCGCAAAAATGTCCAGTTGCCTTATATCAAAATGCTATACTAAAAATATAGAGCAAAAATTCTGAGAAAAGAACCAAAGGCGCGGCCAACAGGCTTGCGCCTTTTGTGTTTTTGGGGCCAGGTATAGTGAAGCGAAACGAAGGTTTTCAGACTTACAAGCAGCGCGGCGAATGGGTCGAGCTACTGTTCATGACCTGCGCCGCCAGGCGCGGATTCAACGTTTCCAAACCCTGGGGAGACTCTGCCCGCTACGACGTCTGCCTCGAGCATAACGGAAGATTCCTGCGCGTCCAGATCAAGTCCACGAATCGCTGGGCCGGAATGGCCTACTGCTGTCCCCTCTATGCCTTCCATCAGCGTGCCTACACCGCAAACCAGATCGACTACTTCGCCATCTACATCGTCCCCGACGACATTTGGTACATCTTCCCCGTCAGCAGACTCCTCGGCCAATCCGCTGTGGTCCTCACCCAGCACCGCAAAGGGCACAAGCACGAGCGCTACAAAGAAGCCTGGGACCTCCTCCGCAACCGCGCTCGCCGCCGGGTGCCCCATCCTTGACGTTCTGTGTCAAGGGTGGGATTCCACGATCGTATCCTGCTTGGAGTTACCTACGACTCCTTGAGCTGTGCGGGCAGGGCTGCCGGCCAGTGTTTCTCCCTGAACATCGTCAACCTGTGCACGCAGCCAGAGGTTGGGCTGATGGCGTCCCGTCAGGCGAAGCTTCAGGTAATTGTCGGTTAGGGCTTCGGTGAAGATCGTATCTGCAAGAACAGCAGGTCCCTCGACTGTGCCCGATTGATTTGCGGGCAAATCAACGGACTCCACTCGGGATGACAAGGAGTGGGTGGAACTCAATGTGATGGCTTCGACCGTTTTACCAATGAAGCTGCGCATGAAGGCTTGTTTTTTCCCCGCGCCTAGTTCGCGCAGGATTCGGTTGCGCTCGCGGGCTACGTGGACGGGAACTTGATCGCGCATGGTCGCGGCTGGAGTGCCGGGGCGTGCCGAGTAAGTGAAGACGTGGAGATAGGTGAAGGGCAGGTCCTCGATCATGCGGCGCGTGGCCTCGAATTCAGCGTCGGTTTCGCCGGGGAAACCGGCCATGACGTCGGCTCCGATCGCGGCGGTGGGCATGGCGGAGCGAATCTTTTCGATTTTCTCCCGATAGTGCCAGGGCCGATATTTGCGGTGCATGCGGCGGAGAACCGCGTCACTGCCCGATTGCATGGGGACGTGCGCATGCTTGGCGATGCGCGGAGATTCAGCGACGAGGGCGATGAGTTCGTCGGACCAATCCATGGGCTCGACCGAGGAGATGCGAAGTTTTTCGAGAGCAGTCTCGGCAAGGATGGCGCGGACTAAATCTTCGAAAGCGGCTTCCGGCTTCCGGCTTTCGGGGACCGGGAAGGCCAAGTCGGAATTCCGGGAGCCGGTCGCCGGGAGCCGGTCGCCGTTCAGATCGCGGCCCCAGCGTCCGAGATTGATCCCGCTGATAACGACTTCGCGGTAACCCGCCTCGACCAGCGTATTCACCTCGCGAACGATCTCATCCAACGGCAACGACCGGCTCTGCCCTCGCACGTACGGTATCACGCAAAAAGAACAGCGGTTGTCGCAGCCATCCTGGACTTTGAGGTTGGGACGAGTACGCTCGTTCGCGGCGTCGAAGACAGGAGCAGCCACGAGTTCCGTATGCGCGAAGATGTCGGAGACGAAGATCGGGCTTCGGGCTTCCGCGGTGAGATTAGTCAGTGGGATGAAAGCGGAGCCGTCGGGGGCTAAAGCCCTTTCTAACGAAGAGGCGCTTTTCGCAGCGCCGGAAGCGCTGCGCCACCCAAAACCATTTGTCGCCGTAGCGGAAGCATCGCGGAACTCCAAATCACCGCCGACCTGGGCGCCAGAGGCTGCCTCGCTGCTGGAGAAGTCACATCGTTCCCGAACCCGCGCGTCCGGACGGCCGCGCAGGGCGATCTCAGCAAGTTGATGTTTGTGCGAATTTCCCACTACGCAAGCTACGCCGGGCAAGGCAGCGATTTCTTCGGGGGCACGCTGGGCATAGCATCCGGTGACAACGATCTTCGCCTTGGGATTCTGGCGCCGCACCCGACGAATGGCTGCGCGGGCATCCTGGTCGGCGGCGGCAGTGACCGTGCACGAATTCAAGATGACCACGTCGGCTTGTGTGGCCGTGGAGGCGCGGGCCAGGCCGCTTTCCTCGAACTGGCGTTCAAGAGCAGCGCCGTCGGCTTGCGTCGCACGGCAACCGAAATTCTCCACGTAATAGCTGGCCACAGAACTATGGTAGCGTACGCCGCTTCGTTGTGGGGAAACCGGCCGCACAAGTGACATTAGCACCGTCCAGCGTCGTTCCAACCGACGGCAGATGCGAGCACGCTATCAGTTTTCGAATTCCGAATCTGCTGGAACACACGATTGCCGATGCCGGAGGCTTGCTGCTGCGTTCAGCCGCCAACAAAAGCTGCGCTTATGCGGACGCTGCTGGCCTCCGCTGCTGGAAGCATTCGCGACAGAACACAGGGCGTCCCTGCGTGGGACGGAAAGGAACCGTAGTTTCCTTGCCGCAGCCCGAGCAGATGGCCCTGGTCTCTACTTTGCTGTAGTGGTAATTCTGTCCCGGTGGCGGTGTGTTGGAGCTGAGTACCGCCGTACGCTTTGACTTGCACGTTTTGCAACGCTTGGGCTCATTCTTGAATTGCTTGTCATGAAAAAACAGTTGTTCCCCGGCGGTGAAGACGAAATCCGCCCCGCAGTCGATACACTTCAGCATCTTGTCCTGAAATTCCATTTTGAGGATGGCTCCCTTCAGCCTGTTTTCTCGCTCCACTCGCGGGGAAGGCGGTGGTACAGAGAAAACACAGGTTGTGTACGTCCCCCTCGAATTGCCCCTTGGACTCGGCCCGCCACGCACCTAGGACGATGCGCGGGTACAGCTTTTCGTGCTTGAATGCCGGATGGACGATGAGTATGAATGATCCCGTATTGCAACTCGGTCTTGGTGGGGGCCAAACCGAGCAGGGCCACCCCGGGAAGGGCGGCCCTTCAATGCTCTAGTCCTGTTCCTTGCCAATGCTCTAGTCCTGTTCCTTGCGCGTCTTTTTGCGGGCGCGCTTGCGGGCTAATGCAGCCTTCACGCGCTTCTTCTCGCCGGGCTTCAGGTAAAAGGAGTGGCGCTTGACCTCCTTAATGATGTCTTCCTGTTGCACCTTACGCTTAAACCGGCGCAATGCATTTTCGAGGGATTCGCCCTCTTGAAGTCGTACTTCCGCCAAACTGACACACCCCCAAACTCGTCCGGTAGGACCCGATAGTTATTACAAGGATTTGACCCTAAGTCAAGAGGGAGGGTGTAATTTCTTGACAAGACGACGGCGTGGCGCAATTTGGCACGAAGAGTGGATTCATTTTGAGACATGCGGGGACCGGACTACTCCGCAGTCGCTTCTGCGCCTGTGGGGGCAAATTGCCTCGGCGCTTTCGTGGCTTCTTCGCTGCTTCCGGCTTGTCTGAGTTCCGCCGTTTTGTTCTTGAGGGAGCGGGGACAAGCCCTCTCGCAGGTTCCTGCGTGCTCCAAGCACGCGGGCAGGAGTGCCCGCGCCACACAATCAAAAGACCAATTTCAGGGCAAGTTGGATCTGTCTGGGGGCGTAGGCGGCGTTGGGCTTCATGAAGTTTTGTGGTTGCTGGTAGTAGCCCGGGTAGGGAGCATTGCGGACTTTGGTAGAGCTCTGTACGAAGGTCGTAGCGTTTGCGATCAGGCCGTTTGAAGTAATGATGAGACGCTGGTTATCGCGGTTGAAAAGGTTGAAGGACTCGGCGATGAGATCCAGTTTGCAGCGCTCCGTGAGGCGGATTTTGCGAGTGAGGCGGAGGTCGGTGGTGGCATAGTCGGGTCCGGTGAAGGCGTTACGGCCGTAGCCGGGGAGCCGGTCGTTGAGGCTGTTGCCGTCCTGGTTGGGATCGCCGGAAACGGTGGCATTGACCGGACGTCCGCTGCCGATGTTCAGCACTGAGGAGATTTTCCATTCGTTAAAGAAGTGACCGAGAAGTTCGTGGCCGCGATGGAAGAAGCGCGGTTCGGCGGACAATCCCGCCACCAAGCGATGGCACTGGTCGGTCACACTGGGACCGCGCTCGGTGCTGGGGAAGTAGGAATTCTGCACTGTGGCGGGCTGGCCGGCAACGAGGGCGTCCTGTCCATCGTCGATGGCATGGGCATAGGTGTAGGCAAGGCGCAGGTAAACTCCGCGAGCCATGCGGCGATTCACTGATAGCGTGGCTCCGTTGTAGAGGCTGGAGGCGGCGCTTTGGAATTCGTTAATCGCTCCGAGTTGGGCGATCGGGCGTCCAAGGGGGTTGATGCAGGGCGGGAGGGGACAGTCGAGCGTGC
>WNFN01157745.1_pt1 | contig 11632 bp, 11 predicted proteins | sample 5400161 | NCBI WGS metagenome assembly WNFN01 (sample SAMN13153353, study PRJNA577476) | soil metagenome | isolation source: 80 cm saprolite on Douglas fir-dominated hillslope | place: USA:California | collected 2013-09-17
AACGGCGCCGACGGGCGCGGCATGCGGCGCGGCGACGTCTATGTCCTGAACGCGCCCTACAATGGCGGCACGCATCTCCCCGACATCACCGTCATCACGCCGGTCTTCGCGGAGGATGAGAAAAACTCGGCAAGCGACGTGCTGTTCTACGTCGCCTCGCGCGGGCACCATGCCGATATCGGCGGCATCACGCCGGGCTCGATGCCGCCGTCGAGCCGCACCGTCGAGGAAGAGGGCGTGCTCATCGACGATTTCCTGCTCGTCGATGCCGGCCGCTTCCGCGAGCACGAGCTGGTCGAGCTGCTGTCGTCCGGGCGCTACCCCTCGCGCAATCCGGCGCAGAACCTGGCCGACCTCAAGGCGCAGATCGCCGCCTGCGAGAAGGGGGTGCAGGAGCTGCACCGCATGGTCCGTCATTCCGGTCAGGCGCCGGTCGAGGCCTATATGCGCCACGTGCAGGACAATGCCGAGGAGGCGGTGCGCCGAATCCTCGGCGTGCTCAAGGACGGCGCCTTCGCCTACGAGATGGATGACGGCGCGGTGATCAAGGTGCGCATCGCCATCGACCAGAAAGCTCGTCGGGCAATCATCGACTTCACCGGTACCAGCGACCAACTCGACACCAACTTCAACGCGCCCTCGGCGGTATGCAAAGCCGCCGTTCTCTACGTCTTCCGCACCCTCGTCGAGGACGAAATACCGATGAATGGCGGCTGCCTCAAGCCGCTCGACATCGTCATCCCCGAGGGCTCGATGCTGAATCCGCGCTATCCCGCCGCCGTCGTCGCCGGCAACGTCGAGACCTCGCAAGGCATCACCGATACGCTCTATGGCGCCTTGGGCGTGATGGCGGCGGCGCAGGGCACGATGAACAATTTCACCTTCGGCAACGAGCGCTACCAGTATTACGAGACGGTCTGCGGCGGCTCCGGCGCCGGGCCCGATTTCGACGGCACCGACGCCATCCACACGCACATGACGAACTCGCGGTTGACCGACCCCGAGGTACTCGAGTGGCGCTTCCCCGTTCTGCTCGAAAGCTTCGCCATCCGCCGCGGCTCGGGCGGGCAGGGACGCCATCGCGGCGGCGACGGCGTCGTGCGCCGCCTGCGCTTCCGCGAGGCGATGACTGCGGCCATTCTCTCGAGCCACCGCCGCGTGCCGCCCTATGGCCTCGCCGGCGGCGAGCCCGGCGCGCTCGGGCGCAACTGGGTCGAGCGCGCCGATGGACGCCGCGAGGATTTCGGCGCGACGCACACGGTCGCGGTCGAGCCCGGCGACGTCTTCGTCCTCGAGACGCCCGGCGGCGGCGGCTACGGCAAGGCCGGCGCGGCGGGGGCGGCGGAATAGCCGGGCGCGCTCAGCGCCCGCGCGCGCTGGCGAGCCACACGCCCAAGAGGATGGTGGCGATGCCGACAGCGTGGAAGAGGTGCACCTCCTCGCCCAGGAAGATCACGGCCAACGCCGTGCCGAAGGCGGGGATGAGGTGCTGAGTGAAGCCCGCTCGGTTCGGCCCGACCATATCGACGCCGCGGTTCCAGCAGAGATAGGCGGCGATCGAGGCGAACAGCGAGACATAGAGCACGGCGCCGCCCGCGCTCCAGGTGAGCTGGGCCGGCTGCAGCAGGACGCTCTCGAGCGCGTAGGCCGGGGCGAGAAACGCGGTGCCGATGACCGACGCCACGAAGACGAAGCTGATCCCGTCGAGCTCGCGCGGGCGGCGGCGCAGCATGACGGAATAGATGCCCCAGACCGGTAGCCCCGCGAGGATGACGAGGTCGCCCGGGTTGAAGTCGAAATCGCGCAGGGTCGACCAGTCGCCGCGGTTCATGATGACGAGGATGCCGCAGAACGACACCACCATGCCGGCGACCTGGCGCGCGGTCACTTTCTGCCGGTCGATCAGCCAGGCAACGAGCACCATGAACAGCGGCAGGGCCGAGTTCATGAGCATGGCGTTGACGGCGTTGGTGTAGCGCAGCCCGGTGTAGACGAGGAACTGGAAGAGCGAGATGCCGGTGCCGCCCAGCAGCACCAGCACCTTCCAGTGCCGCGTCAGCACGCGACCCTGTCCCTTGAGGCGCGGCAGCACGATTGGCGCCAGGATCAGCGCAGCGATGCTCCAGCGCCAGAAGGCGAGCGCGGCCGGCGGCACGGTGTCGCGAATGGCGCGGCCCACCACCCAATTGCCTGCCCAGATGAGCGAGCACAGCGACAACAGGAGATAGGGCAGAACCGTCGGCCGCTTGATGGCGTGACGATCGTGCGGCAACGGCGGAGCGGTCATCGCCGCTCACTCTGTGGGCCCGCTCGCGCGCCGTCAACCTCGCGCTGCTGCGGCGCGAAATGCGCGAGCGCACCGGTGATGAGACGCCACGGCCGATGTCGATCGAAGACGGAGCGCGCATGGATATCTCGCGACGTCTCGCCAAGGCGCTGGCCGACAAGGCGCCGCCACCCGACCTGCCGCCGGCCGAGGCGGCGCGGGTGGCGCGCCTGCATTATGTCGCCGACAGCGTGCCGGGCATCACGCGACGGCGCTCCGGCAAGGGCTTCGCCTACCGCGATGCGCAGGGGCGAACGATCCGCGATGCCGCGACGCTCGCGCGCATCAAGGCGCTCGCCGTGCCGCCGGCCTGGACGGCGGTGTGGATCTCCGCCGATCCGCGCGGCCACCTCCAGGCCACCGGGCGCGACGACCGCGGGCGCAAGCAGTACCGCTATCATCCGCGCTGGCGCGAGATGCGCGACGAGACCAAGTACGAGCACATGGTGGTGTTCGGCCGTGCGCTGCCGCGCATCCGCCGCCGCGTCGAGCAGGATTTGCGCCGGCGTGGGCTGCCGCGCGAGAAGGTGCTGGCGGCGGTGGTGTGCCTGATGGAGCGCACGCTGGCGCGCGTCGGCAACCCGGAATACGCGCGCGACAATAACAGCTTCGGCCTCACCACTCTGCAGAACCGCCACGTGCGCATCGCCGGCGGGCGGGTAGAGCTAGATTTCCGCGCCAAGCACGGCATCCGGCACCGCAGCATCGTCGCCGACCGCAAGCTGGCGCGCATCCTCAGGAACTGCCGCGACCTGCCGGGCTCCGAGCTCTTCCAATATATCGACGATGCCGGCGAGCGCCGCTCGATCGATTCGGGCAACGTCAACTACTACCTGCGCGAGATTTCCGGCGCCGAGATCACCGCCAAGGACTTCCGCACCTGGGCGGCGACGAATCTCGCCCTGCTGGCGCTGGCCGAGCGCACGGCGGAGAAGCCGACGAAGAAGGCGGTGGTGGAGATGGTGCGGCAGGTGGCCGAGCAGCTCGGCAACACGCCGGCGGTCTGCCGCAAATGCTACATACACCCCGCGGTGATCGAGAGCTTCGCCACCGGGAAGCTTGCGCCCTTCGTGGCGACGCTGGCCTGGGCCGGGGCCGCAGCGGAGACGGGGCAGGTCGAGCGCGCGTTGATGCGTTTCCTCGAGGCGCGCGGTGTGCGCGCGGCGGCCTAGGTGTTGAACACCTCGCCGCCGTTCGGATGCAGCACCTGGCCGCTCATGTAGGAGGAATCCTCGTTTGCCAGGAAGACATAGCAGGGCGCGACTTCCTCGGGTTCGCCCGGCCGGCCCATCGGCACCTTGGCGCCGAATTTATCGACCTGATCGGGCGGGAAGGTCGAAGGGATGAGTGGCGTCCATATCGGTCCGGGCGCCACCGCGTTAACGCGGATCTCGCGCTCCGCCAGCGCCAGGCTGAGCGAGCGGGTGAAGGATACGATCGCGCCCTTGGTCGCCGAATAATCGCGCAGATGAGGGCTGCCGCGATACGCGGTGACCGAGGTCGTGTTGATGATCGCCGCGCCTTCCTTGAGGTAGGGCAGTGCCGCCTTTGTCAGAAAGAAATACGCGAAGATGTTGGTGCGGAACGTGCGCGTAAGTTGTTCCGCCGTAATATCCTCTAGCAGGCTGTTGAAGAATCACCGGGGGACGGCTCGGAGGTCTGATTCGTCACCATTGTCATAGGCGAACTCGCCGATCAGGGAGCGGTCGTCCTGGAGTTCGACCCATCCCTCCGGCGTCGTCGCGCATTCGAGCGTCGCTTGGAGCGCCGCGAAAGCGATCTCGCCGCGGCCCTTGCCGTCGAACGCGATATAGGCGGGGCCGAGAAGATTTAGATGATCGGCAGGCCATGTCGGCATCTCGACGATGCGCCATTTGCCCTTCGAGGCTCATGACGGCGCCGCGAGCAGCTTGGGGAGGCGGATCAGATTGTAGGCGGCCAGCGCCAGGGTGAAGGAGGCCTCGACCCGCCTTGTCCCCCTGAACCGGGTCTTGGCCAATCCGGCCTGGGTCTTGGCCCAGCCGAAGACCTCCTCGATCCGCTTGCGGCAACACTGGCTGATCGCATATCCCGCGTGGCGCAGCGTTCGCCCGTCGATCGCGGTCTTACGCCGCTTGCCGGTCTTGGTCACGTGATCGTTGCGCGCGATGTGCGGCGTCACCGAACGGGCTCTGAGGTCGCCGACGAAGTCAATCACGTCATAAGCCTTGTCCGCTCCCAGCGTCAGGCGCAGGCGGGTTCGGCCGCGATGGCGGGCGATGAGCGACAGCGCCGCGTCGCGCTCGGCCGTGCCGCTGGCCTGCGTCACCTGGCGCCGGTTGGCCGCTGCCCTTGCGATAAAGTTTGGCTTCGGGATCGGTCGTGCTCTCGTGGGTCTCGTTGGATCGCTTCTCGCCGTGGAAGTTCCGCTCGACGTTGCGGCCAGGACCATCCCCCTTGTCATCCTTCCCGTCCTTGCGCCGGAAGCTCTTCAGCGAAGCCCAGGCCTCGATCAGGGTCCCGTCCACCGAGAAGTGCTCGCTCGACAGCAGTCGCTTCACCCGCGGCTGCGCCAGCACCGCGGCAAGGAACTTCCTGGCGATCTCGCCTTCGAGCAGCCGGTCGCGGTTCTTGGAGAAGGTCGAATGGTCCCAAGCCGCATCGTCCACCCCAAGGCCTACGAACCAGCGGAACAACAGATCGAACTCCAGGCGGTCCATCAACTGGCGCTCGGAACGCACGCCGTAGAACGCCTGTAGCAGCATCGCCCGAAGCAGCTTCTCCGGCGCAATCGACGGCCGGCCAAAGTTCGTATAGAGGGCCGTGAACTCCATCGACAAATCACTCAGCGCGGCGTTCGCAATCTCCCGGATCAGCCGCAGCGGATGACCTCGGCCAACCCGCGCCTCCAAATCCACATAGCTGAACAGCGATCCAGAACGCTCATCGCTTCCACGCATCTCATCCCCCGAGCCTATCCGCATCAGGGAATCACGTTCAGTCCCGCGCCGCCAGAGACTTCTTCAACAGCCTGCTAGGTTGCCTTGGGGATGTTGCTCGCCGGCGTTGTTGACGAGTACGTCGAGCCGGCCGAAGCCGCGCAGGGTGTCCTCGACGAGGCGACGGCAGAAACCTTCATCGCCGACATCGCCGGCCATCAGGCGCGCGGCGCCACCTTGGTTCTCGACCAGGCGTTTGGTCTCGTTGGCGTCGCCGTGCTCGTTCAGATAGGCGATCGCCACCTTGGCGCCCTCGCGTGCGAAGGCGATGGCGACGGCGCGGCCGATGCCGCTGTCGCCGCCGGTGATGAGCGCGACGCGTCCGGCGAGCCGGCCGCTGCCGCGGCGGCCCGCCGCCCAGACGCGCGGACGCGGCGTCATCGCGCTCTCGATGCCCGGCTGCCGATCCTGGTGCTGCGGCGGCAGTGTTTCCTTCTGTTCCGCCATGCAAAACCTCCGCCGTCGCGGCGAACACTGCCACGACTTCGCTGTCCAAACAGGAGGCGACGGGCCGCCGTTCCGACGAGCAGGCGAAGTCAGTTCACTTCGACGGTCGGGGTGAAGATATAGCCGGTGCCGCGCACCGTCTTGATCATGGTCGGGTTCTGCGGGTCGGGCTCGAGCTTGCGGCGCAGACGACCGACCTGCACATCGATGGTGCGGTCGAACGGCCCAGCCTCGCGGTTGCGGGCGAGGTCGAGCAGCCGGTCGCGGCTCAGTACCTGGTTGGCATTGTTGACGAAGGCGGCGAGCAGATCGAACTCGCCGGTGGTGAGCCGCACCTCGCCGCCGTCGGGCGATACCAACTCGCGCGTGGAGAGGTCGAGGTGCCAACCGGCGAAGCGGGCGCGGGCACGCGCCCCGCTCGGCTTCTCCTTTTGTGCCCGGCTCGAGGCGCGCCGAAGCACACTCTTGACGCGCGCCAGCAGCTCGCGCAAGTGAAAGGGCTTGGGAAGGTAGTCGTCGGCCCCCATCTCCAGGCCGATGATGCGATCGACCGTCTCGCCGCGCCCGGTCAGTATGATGATGCCGACAGTCGAGTCCTCGCGCAGCTGTCGCGCCAGGGTTAGTCCGTCCTCGCCGGGGAGCATGAGATCGAGGATGACGAGATCCACCTCGGCCTGGCCCATGACGCGGCGCATGCCGCCGCCGTCATTCGCGACGCTGACGCGATACCCTTCGCTCGACAAATACTGTTGGACGACCTCGCAGATCTCCTTCTGGTCGTCCACCACAAGGATATGACCGGTCGCTTTCATGGCTCGGTTCAATTTGGCGCATCTTCCGCAGCGACGCAATATCGCTCCGGTAGGTATCCCCGGCGGCGAAACTCGCCCGCAACGCTCGTGTGCATTCGATACGTGCCGTTACAATTTATTACATATTTCGGGCGCCGCTGACATCAAGCAATTACAGGCGCTCGGTACTGTTAACCCATCTCGCCGCTTTACGTTGAACGCTGTTGAGCGTCGCCAGCGGCACGCGCGAAGGGAGCATTGGGATGGCGGATATCTGTCGGAAAATTGAGGAGGAAATTCCGCGCTTGAGGCGTTACGCCCGGGCGCTCACCCGCGACATCAACGCTGCCGACGACCTCGTGCAGGACTGTCTCACCCGAGCGCTGAGCAAGGTTCACCTGTGGCAGAAGGGCACCGATCTCAGGGCGTGGCTCTTCACCATCCTGCACAACCAATACGTAAACCATGTCAGACGCGCGGTACGCGAGGGATCCGCGGTCGGGTTGTCGGACAGCGAGCCGATGCTCACCTCGGCGCCGAACCAGGGCAAGCGCCTCGAGCTGCGCGACCTCGAGCGCGCCATCGCCAAGCTGCCGGAGGAACAGCGCTCGGTGCTATTGCTGGTCGGGCTCGAGGGCATGCGCTACGAGGAGGTCGCGGCGGTGCTCGATGTCCCCGTCGGCACCATCCGCTCGCGGCTCTCGCGCGGCCGCGAGATGCTGCGCCAGCTCATGGGCATGGCGCCCGAGCGTCCCGAGCCGGGCCGGGCCGCGGCGTTACGGCGCGTGGCACCGGTACAGGGCCATTCCGAGATCACCTTCGAGGGCACACCGCGGCGCAGCCGCAGCCCGCTGGTCAGCGCCGAGAGTGCGCTGCGCCGCAATGCTTGATCGATGCCGCGCGGCGGCCGGACCGTCCGCCGCGCGGAACCCCCCTTCCACAGAGTGTGTTGAGAGGGACGAGGGAGCGCTTGGTGGCGCCCCCCTGGACCCGCGGGCCGCCGGGCGCTCGCACCGAATGGTCTGATCTCCCTCGCCCGGCATTGGCAAAGTCTCCCTGTAGGTGGGTTTGCCACCCGCAAACTGGCCGGGGCCGCCCCATCGGGCCCCGGCCTTTCTTTGCCGGCCGCGAGCCTCAGATGTCGAAATTGCGGTTGCGCTGTCGCAGCGGCTCCAGCGGTCGGATCACCGGCACCTCGCCAGCAGCCGGGGCCTGCTGTGCTGCCGGGGTCGCCGCGCTGCCGCGGTCGAGCCCAGCGTGTTGGACGACGGCGCGTCCCGTCACCAGCACGACGGTGGCGATGGCGATGCCGACCAGCAACCCGGTGCCGCGCCGCCGTCGCGCCCGGCGCGCGGCGTGGCGCCGCACGATGCTGCGCAGGCGCCGCGGCACGGGCTGATGCAGAGAGTCGTCGAACAGCGCGTGGATCGCCTCGCGCTGGGCGCGGAATACTTCCAGGCGCGCCGCCTCTTCGGGATGGCGGGCGAGGTAGAGGGCGATATCGAGCCGGCGCGCCGGTTCGATATCGCCATCCACATAGGCGTGGAGTTCGTCCTCACTGATCGGATAATCCGATGGCATCCCGCGCAACCTCAGCCTTCCGGCCACTCCGAGGCGGCAGAAAGCACGCAAGGCACTCAACGATCCGGCTTTTTCGGACCGAGACCCAGCAGAACGCCCCTGCTACCGGCGAGTTCCCTGAGGCGGAACGCGTCTTTGCCCAGAGTGTTGCCAGCCAGAGGAAGCAAATCAACGGGCGGCGGAGGCCATATGCTGGGGCGTCATGTCTATCGCGTGAGTCCGCGGGAAAACGGCGAGTGGGGCGTACACAAGGATGGTGAGCCGACGGCGCGCGGCAGCCGCCGGTCACGCGAGCAAGCGGCGCAGCTCGCCTGCGAGCTCGCTGCGCAAGACGAGCCGAGCAAGGTCATCGTCGAGGAAGGGGGCGCCATCGCCGACGAGCGCCTGTTCGGCGCCGACACCGCCCTCGAGCTCGAGCGCCGGTTGGAGGGCGACACGTCGCCGTCGCCCACGGGCGAGCCGCCGGGCCGGCGTTGACGGCGGAACCTAACGGGACGTTTACCCGTTCACACCTCGAGGCAACCTGTGGCAGCGCGGTGGAAGTGCCGTGCGGGAGGCTGATCCGGCCATATCGGCCTCCGCTGCCGCACCCAATTCCGCGCGATGGAATGTTTGTATCGCGGCCCCGGTTCGGTCCTAGGAAAACGAGCTGGAGGAGCAGTCTGGGGGAACTCAGGCCACAGGCGCCTTCTTTGTTCTCGCGATCCGATTTCGACCGCGCGCTGCTTGCGCCAGCTCGCGCCGTTCCGCTAAGGACGGCGCGCGTTCCCGCCACCACCAACGTCTCCCATGCCGGCAGAAAGTCTGCGGATCTATAATCTGTTCCCGTTGCTCGTTGGCCCTGTTGCGCGCTGGCGGGCAGAGCTGCCGCGCATCGCCGCGCTCGGGTTCAATGCGGTTTTCGTCAACCCGTTTCACTACCCGGGATTCTCGGGGAGCCTATACGCGGTCAAGGATTATTACCTCCTCAACCCGCTGTTCCGTGGCGCTGCGCGCGAGGCCGACGATGCGCTGCTGGCCGGGTTCGCCGGGGATTGCCGGCGCCACGGGCTCATCGCGATGATGGACCTGGTGGTCAACCATACCGCGCGCGACAGCGAGCTAGTGACGCGCCATCCCCACTGGTTTGCGCGCGACCCGGGCGGCGGCGTGCGTTCGCCCTCGGCGATCGATCCAGCCGATGCCAGCAACGTCACAGTGTGGGGCGATCTCGCCGAGATCGAATATCGCGGCGACAGCGCCGAGGCCGAAACCGTCGCGTATTTCCAGGATGTGGTACGGCACTATGCCGGGCTGGGCTTTCGCGGCTTCCGCTGTGATGCGGCGTACAAGGTGCCGGCGCGGGTGTGGCGCGCCCTGATCGACGCTGCCCGCGGCATCGCGCCCGATAGCGTCTTCTCCGCGGAGACGCTGGGCGCGCGGCTGGAGGAGGTGCACCGGCTCGACGGCGCCGGCTTCGACTACCTCTTCAACAGCGCTAAATGGTGGGACTTCGAAAGTCCCTGGCTGCTCGAGCAATACGACATGTTCCGCGCGCTCGCGCCGAGCATCGCCTTTCCCGAGAGCCACGACACCGAGCGGCTGGCGGCCGAGCTGGAGCGCGCCGGCATCACCGATCCGGCGCTGATCGAGGCGCGCTACCGCCAAGCCTACGCCTTCGCCGCCTGCTTCTCGGCGGGGTTGATGATGCCGATGGGCTACGAGTTCGGCTGGGGCCGCCGGCTCGACGTGGTGCGGACGCGCCCGGCCCCGGCCGAGCCCAAGCGCTTCGACCTCTCACCCTATATCGCCGCCATCAATGCGATGAAGCGCGACACGCCCGCCCTCAACGAGGAGGGACCGCAGCAGCGCCTGACGCCACCCAGCGATCCCATCGCGGTGCTGGCGCGCCGCACTCAGGCCGCCGACGAATGGGCGTTCACCCTGGTCAGCACCGACGGCGAGGCGGCGCAGGAGATCGAGCTGGACGCGCTGCTCGCGGTGGTGGACGGCCAGGGCTTGGTGCTCGACGATGTGACGCCCGGGCGCGGCGAGCGCGGCGTCGACCTGCGCCTGGCCGTCGATCCGGCGGAGGTCCGCGTGCTGCGCGGCCGCAGCGCGGTGCGACCCGCGCTTCCCGTCGCAAGCCCGCGGACGCGCTCGGCCGGTGGTATGCATCCCGACTGGTCGCCCCGCGCCCGCATCCTCATCGAGGACGTCTATCCGGAGCTCGATGGCGGCCGCTTCCCGGTGAAGCGGACCGTCGGCGATACCCTGACCGTGTGGGCGGACATCCTGCGCGACGGTCACGACGTGCTGCGCGCGGTGCTGCTCTATCGCCCGGAGCGGGCGGGCGAATGGCGCGAGGTGCCGATGCGGCTTCATGACGACGATCGCTGGGTCGGCGCGGCGCCGCTCCTCGAGAATACCCGCTACCGCTACACCATCGAGGCCTGGACCGACCATTTCGCCTCCTGGCGCGCCGACACGCTCAAGAAGCGGGACGCGCAGCAGGCGATCGCCGTCGAGCTCGTCGAGGGCCGTACGCTCGTGGCGGCGGCTGCGGAACGGGCGACGGGGGCCGATCGCACGCTCTTCGAGCGGATGCTGCGCGAGTTCGACCGTGGCGAGGCCGCTTCCCGCGCCGAGCTCATGCTGTCGCGGCTGCTCGACCAAGCGATGGCTCGCTGGCCCGACCGCGGCGATGCGACGCGCTACCGTCATGAGCTGGAGGTGGTGGTCGACCGCCCGCGCGCCCGCTTCGGCGCCTGGTACGAGATGTTCCTGCGCAGTCAGGGCCGCGTGCCCGGGCAGACCGGCACCTTCGACGACGGCATCGCCCGCCTGCCGGAGATCCAGGCGATGGGCTTCGATGTCGTCTACCTGCCGCCGATCCACCCGATCGGGCGCATCAACCGCAAGGGCCGCGACAACAGCCTGACCGCGCTGCCCGGCGATCCCGGCAGCCCCTATGCCATCGGCGCCTCCCAGGGCGGGCACACCGCCGTGCATCCCGATCTCGGTGGCGTCGCCGGCTTCCGCCGGTTCGTCGCCGCAGCGCGCGAGCGCGGCATGGAAGTCGCGCTCGACTACGCCATCCAATGCGCGCCCGACCATCCCTGGGCCAAGGAGCACCCGGAATGGTTCGTCTTCCGCGCCGATGGCAGCATCAAATACGCGGAGAACCCGCCCAAGAAGTACCAGGACATCGTCAATGTCGATTTCTACAACCCCGACCGCGAGGGGCTATGGCGTGCGCTGCGCGACGTCGTGCTGTTCTGGATCGGCGAGGGCGTGACGATCTTCCGTGTCGACAATCCGCACACCAAGCCGCTGCCGTTCTGGGAATGGCTCATCCGCGAGGTTCAGGATCGCCATCCCGAGGCGATCTTCCTCTCCGAGGCCTTCACACGGCCGAAGATGATGCGCGCCCTCGCCAAGCTGGGCTTCACCCAGTCCTACACGTACTTCACATGGCGGGTGGCCAGGCAGGAGCTAATCATCTTCGGCCGTGTGAAGGCCTCGGAGAG
>WNFN01035290.1_pt1 | contig 11629 bp, 10 predicted proteins | sample 5400161 | NCBI WGS metagenome assembly WNFN01 (sample SAMN13153353, study PRJNA577476) | soil metagenome | isolation source: 80 cm saprolite on Douglas fir-dominated hillslope | place: USA:California | collected 2013-09-17
GCCTGCTGGCAGCAGATCACGCGTCACGTGCCCGATAGTCAGAAACTCAGGAACCCGCCCATCAGGCAGAGGTTGCAGCAGCGTTGCAGACATAAATTCCTCTTAACGCCCATCGTGAAGGCCAACTCCAGATTTGAGAGAAGAAGAGGGCACCATTGGGCGGTGGAACCGCCCAATGGTGCCCTCTTCTTCTCTCAAATCTGGAGTTGGCCTTCACGAGGCGGATTTGCTAGCGCCCGGCGCGCTTCAGTGAAATGACCACGCGGCGCGCATCCCCTTCGCCAATGCTCTCGGTGCTGATATCCTTGCTATCAGCCAGCGCAATATGCACGATGCGCCGTTCGTGAGGAGGCATGGCCTCAAGCGCAATCGAGCGGCGATAATTGCGCACCTGCTGTGCCACGCGCAGGGCCAGCGAACGCAAATTCTCCTCGCGACGCTCGCGATAGTTCTCCGCGTCCACAATGATCCGCATACGGTGCTTGGTGCGGTGACCCACGATCAGGCTCACCAGCAGCTGGAGCGCCGCCAATGTTTCGCCGCGCCGCCCGATCAGCAGACCCAGATTCTCGTTCATGCCCTGAATATTCAACGTCAGAGGGCTTTGTGAGCGCACCTGAATATTCGCGCGAATATTCATATATTGCAAAATATGGCGCAGGACATCCACCGTGACATCGATATCTTCGCTGCTGGGATGCTCAACCTCCTGCATCTCGCCTTGCGCGACCGTGATCTGCTCAATCTCGGCAGCAGCCTGGGGCAACGGCAGAGCGGATTGATATGCCTCCCCTTCCTCTTCGTACTCGTCGTCCTCGAACTCCTCGTCCTCCTCTTCTTCTTCCTCCTCCTCCTCTTCTTCCTCGAACTCCTCGTCCTCTTCGCCTTCGTCCAGTTCCTCGTCCTCATACAACTCTTCGTCATCGGCGGGGCCAAGCAGGGCATCGGCCATCTCAGGAGTGATCACAGCGCTGCCACGTGGGGGAAGGACAGTAACACGGATGCGAGCTTCTTTGCTGCCAATCCCAAATGCGCTGCCCCGCGCAGGCTCCTGCAAAATCGTGACATCTACCTCGTCGCGACGCTTATGCAAACGCACCAATGCCTGCAACAGAGCATCATCAACACTTTTGCCACTTACCTCTATGCTTTCCACGGTTTTGTTGCCTCCATGTATTTTTTACCCCAGGCAGGCAGCTCACTGCCAGACCAGGACATCCTCTTATTAGCTACGCGATGCATTGCGCTTGGGAACATTGCCCCGGCGCCGCGCGGAGGCACTATTTGGCCGCCGCCGCCGCGCTGACGAGTTGTTCGAGCCTGCATAGCCACCAGTCGCCCGCGTGCTCTTTTCGGACATGACCTCGATGTCAGAATCAATCACTTTCGCCCCTTCCCGTGAAGCCACGCTCAGGGCGGGTTTGCCCACATCCTTGTTCCCACCACCCAGGAAGCTGGGCAGAGAGAAGAGCGAGCCCCAGCCAGTCACAAAGTACTGTTGCACCATGCTAAAGATCGAAGTGGTCGTCCAGTACAACGCCAAGCCAGATGGGAAGTTTAGCGCAATGAAAAACGTGACAAACGGCATCACAAAGGACATGATTTGCATTTGCTGCGACATCATATCCGCCTGCTTACTACCACCTCCACTACTCGCCCGCTGCTGAGCGGTGCGGGCCTGAGACATGCGCAACTGGGCAAACGTGGCCAGACCGGCCAGCACTGGCAGAACATGCGTCGGATCTGGCTGAGCCAGCGATAGGAACCAATGCGCGTTAAAAACAGTGAACCAGCGCAGAGCAAAGTCGGGCAGAACCTGGAACTTAGGCAAGAACGGATAAATCAGATTGTTAATATCCGCAACTTTGAGCGAAGGAATCAGCACCGTTCTCATCGCCCCATACATGCCATACAGAATCGGCAACTGAACGAGCAGAGGCAAGCAGCCTGCCAGGGGATTGATATTGTATTCTTTATACAACCTCTGCATCTCAGCATACTGCTCGCGCTGATCCGGGTATTTCTTCTTAATATCCGCCATCAACGGCTGGATAGCCTGGGTGGCCTTGGTTGAGCGAAGTTGCTTCAGCGTCAGAGGGAAGAGACACAGCCGGACAATCAGCGTCAGCACGATAATGGAGAGACCAAAATCGCCAAAGACGTGATCCAGGAGCATCAGAACATTAAAAATGGGAAAAGTAAAGATGATGTTAAAAAAGTAGCCTATCTCACCCACGAGAGCTTTCCTACCTTCCTCAGTCTAGTCAGCCGAGCCGTTCTGGGACCGGATCGTAGAGATCGCCGTGGTAAAAAGGATGACAGCGACCAATACGTTTGATCGTCATCCAACTACCGCGAAAAAAGCCAAAACGTTGTATGGCCTCATACCCATATTGCGAGCATGAGGGGGTAAACCGACACGATGAGGGTAGAACGACCGACAGCGTGCGTTGATAAAGACGAATGAGAAAAAGAGCGACGTGTTTCACTGCCGTGTCCCTTTAAAGTCCTACTAACTCTTCATTTCCTGCTTCTGAGGCGGGGCGAGCAAATGCGCCCGGCGCAGCAACGCAGAAATGTCCTGTTCAAGCATGTGTATATCAGCCGTAAGAGCACTCTGACGCGCGGTCAACACGATATCCCAGCCGGGGGATAGTTCCGGCAGGTTGGACCTGATGGCTTCTCCCAGGAGACGCTTCAGGTGATTTCGAGCGACCGCGAGCTTCGAGACACGTTTACTGACCACGAACCCGATGTGTAGCTGCGCTACCTCATTTGATGTCCATGCAAGGATAAGCAGCCGGGACGAAATATTCCGTCCCCTTTGCCTGGCTCGCTGAAATTCACTGCTTTTTCGCAGGCGTAATGCACGATTAAGTGCCACTCTATTCTTCTAAACGACCAATGATCTAGCAAACGATACTAAATGGTCAGCTTCCAGCGCCCTTTGGCGCGGCGAGCTTTCAATACACGACGACCGTTGCGGGTCGACATGCGTTTCATGAAACCGTGTTCGCGTTTGCGCGGAATGCGCTTGGGTTGCCAGGTACGTTTCATAAAAACCCTGTACTCCTCCACTTAAAATTGTCTTGTCAATTATAGCGGCTAAACCTATAGGCTGTCAATCAGGCGCCCTAAACCTGGGACTATCGCTTGATTGGTCCTGACCAATGCACTCGCTCAGCCAACTGCTATTGCAAAGGAACAAGACGTGTTTGGATGCGCGAGTATACTGAAAAGAGAAAGGAAAGCTCTCGCCTGCTTCTTGTTCATGATCCGCTTTGGAATTGAAACTGCTGATTGCTTCCCTGATCTCACCGTATCGATCTTTCGTATTATATACGGTGCATCAAGGGAAACGGTTCCTTTTTACTCCACTCCCAAGAAAAAGAGGAGAGCGGATGGGCCGGGCGCACGCCCGGCTCATCCGCTCTCCTCTTTTTCTTGGGAGTGGGGGAACTTATGCTTCTTTGAAGCGTAAGAGCACGCGTCCCAGGCGAATTTCGTCATTATCGTGCAGAGGTGTGGGGGTTTTGCCCGCGAGCTTCTGGCGATTGAGAAAGGTGAAGTTGGTACTGTTCTCGTCTTCCAGAAGATACTGGCCGTTATCGTAGAAAATGCGCGCATGAAGACGCGAAACGCCGCCATCTTCGCCGCCATGCGGGGTGAGGTCGACATCGGGATAAATGTTGCTGACGGCATCTTCGCGCCCGATGACGATGTTATCCTTGCCGCTCAGGTCAAATTCCTGGTTATCTGCTTCTACAATCAGGCGGGCGGTCAGAGTGGCCACCGCTGCTGGCGCGGCGGTCGCGACCCCACCGCCGGCAGTGGCGGCAGCAACGGCTGGAGCCGGTGCGCCGAGCATGCTGCCGCAGTTCGAGCAGAACGCCTCGCCGGCGGCGTTGATGGAGCCGCAGGAGGGGCAGGTCTGGCTGCCAGCCGGAGCCGGGGCAGCAGAGGCAGCGGGAGCTGGCGCGGGCGCGCTCGTCACTGCGGGCGCGCTGGCGGCCAGCGGCTCACCACATTCATCGCAAAAAGCCGAGCCATCAGGATTATCATGGCCCAGAGAGCACTGTATAGGCATGCTAAAACCTCCTAAAACATTCACATCAGTATTTCACTTCCCTGCGACATTTAGGGAAGAATATCGTCAAGACGTTGCGTCAGTTTGCGCGTCTTATTTCCAATTGACTTGACCTGCTCTTGTGAGATCTGCCCGCCCTGGTTAATTTGCTCAAGAGCGATCTGCGTCTCTTCGTCAAGCACACGCGTGACATTCGGAGCCAGGCGCGTGGTGGCTTTGCCGGTGCGTTTATATTCATCGAGGACCCTGGTGACCAGGCGATGGGCGTTGGCCTTTTCGGCGAAGTTCATCACGACCGCGTTGACTGCCGCCGCCTGGTTGGCATCTGGAGTAAAGGTGACTTTCACATCGTCGCGCACGCTCTCGCCGACCACGCCCGTGATCGGCACATCGTAGTTGAGCTCGGCCTGGCCGATACGGAACAGGCCAGCCTGGCGCGGATCAATCATGAGCTCAAAGAGCACTGACTGCGGCTTATCTTTCTCCAGGTCGCCCAGTGGAATGACTACCTGGCGATCGGAGAGCACACTCGGGCCGAGGTCAGCGATGATAGGCAGCACCTTGACAGCCTTCTTGGGCGAAACGCCCGCAGGCAAGCGCAGGAGCAGCGTCGCGTTACGAACCGCCACATCGACCGCGCTTTGCACCTGTTGCTCGAAAAGATTTAGCGCGCCTTCAGGCCGCTGAATAAACTCCGCCGGCATCCCACCACTGAGCTGGCCAACATTATCCAGCAGATCTTCATCCCAGTCCGAGCCAATGCCCAGCGGATAGATCGAGATTCCGGCGGCGGCGGCATCGCGCGCGAGTTGGCGGCAGCGATCAGAGTCGCCATAGGTCACACCGTCGGTGAGCAGGATCATACGATTGATTGCATTGGGGATATTCCAGCGGCGCAGCTCATTAAGGCCCTGAATCATGCCGAGAGACATGGTAGTGCCGCCAGCGTCACGAATCTGATCGATCGCTGCTTTCATACCAGGTTTGTCGTTACACGGCATCGAGGGAATAATCACCTGAGATGTATCATCGAAGATAACCACCGACACATAATCGGTCGGCTCCAGGCGGTCAATCACCATTTTAACCGCCTCTTTGACATTTTTAAGTTTGGCGCCTTTCATGGAGCCAGAATGGTCGAGGACCAGAGCGAAATTGAGCGGCATGCGTACTTGAGCCATCAATTCGGTTGGTTTCACTTCGACAAGCACATATGCAATCTGGCTTCCACCAGTAACAGGCATATAGTCCTTTCCGACCTGGTGCGTTAAGGTAACCTCTCCCGGCATAATCTACGCAGCTCCTTTCATATTGTGGCTGACTAAGTATATCATAAATGATGTTTTTGCGCTTCTTTAGAAGAATGATCTTTCTCCAGAGCCTGTGCGAGTTGTCCTGCCCCCCCACCTGGGAACAGGGGATGGCGGGGACACCCCGCGCCCCGGCAAAGGGCTGCGCCCTCTGCACTCCTGCTCCCTCCACCAGCTTCCGCACTTTTGCGAGTTGTCCTGCCCCGCCCCACCTGAACAGGGATGGTCGAGGGCCGGGCGAACGCCCGGCCCTCGACCATCCCTGTTCAGGTGGGGCGGGGCAGGACAACTCGCACAGGCTCTGTGCCTTTTCTCTAACGTACAAAGGTTATAACGGCGCTGACATTATCTTCGCCACCATTGGTGTTGGCCACATCGATGAGCCGTGCGCAGGCAGTCTGCGGATCTGGAGCATTGATGAGAATGTCCTCGATCTGCGGATTGCGCACCATCTCCCAGAGTCCATCCGAACAACTGAGCAGGATATCTCCGGGCAGCAATTGCTGTTTAAAGACATCAACCTGCACATTGGGCTTATCGCCCAGGCTGCGGAAAATCTGGCTGCGCTGCGGGTGCGTATAGACGTCATCTGGCTCGATCAGGCCGCCCGCGACCAGCTGGCCGACCAGCGAATGATCGGTGGTTAACTGATAGATCTGGCCACCACGCACCATATAGGTGCGGCTATCACCGACATTGACGATATAGGCGTGCTCGCCGACGATCATATGCCCCGTGAGAGTTGAACCCATATCGGTTTTATCTTGCTGGTTCTTCTGACACAGGGAGACATTTGCCTCCTCAATAGTATTGCGCAGCAGGCCCTCCAGGTCATCATCGTCGAGTGGCTTGACCTCCACGCCCTCTCGCTCGCTCTGCAAAGGCGCCCCCAGCAGTTCGCGCGTGAGGCGCTCGGCGATCACATTCACCGCCATGCGGCTGGCCACCTGCCCGTTGTCGTGTCCCCCCAGACCGTCGGCGACGATAAACACGCCTACGGGAGTCGAAAGGGACTCGTGGACGCGCTGTAGTTGTAGGACGAGCGTGCTATCTTCGTTGGGATCGCTGCGTCGCACGTTGCCAGCGTCCGAGTTGCTGGCCACGAGCAGCTGGACCCCATTGGGAAAGGGACTCTGGTTGACCGCGGGTTGCTCGACGGCATAGGTGCGGCCCTGTTCCAGGAAGGTGTTAATGATCGCGCCCTGGAACATATTGATTTCCGCCTGCTGACCGCCTGAAGCGGGAAATTCATGCAGTACATAGGGCATATTGAGCATACTGGCACCGCAGTCAATGCAAAACTCATCGCCTGCGGCGTTCTGCTCCGAGCCACAATTCCAGCAATGCTGGTAACCCTGGTGATCGATAACCTGGTACGTGCGTGCTTCGTCGCTCTCATTGAGAATCTGAGCTATTTCGTAGCGTCCGGCGAGTATTCCTCCTACCTCCAGCGGCGCGAATCCGCTCGCTGGCGCCCCATCTGGCTGTCCCTCTTCTTCATGAGAGGTCTCATCGGATGCTGATTGATTGTTCATGGTTGGACTGGCCTCCTTCTGTTCTGCACTCTCTTCTAACGTAGCAGCAGGCTCCGTATTAAATGAAGGGGGCACGCTCTGCACGGCTCGCTCCGGAGCAGGCTCAACCTCTGATGGCTGCTCCGGCAGGTCAGGCATATGCAGCGTGGGCTGATCGGCCAGTGGACTAAGCGGCTTGTCCGCCGGTAATGTGGGCTGGTCGGTGCCAGGCTGGATAATCACCGTTGGCTGCAAAGAAATATCCTCTTCACCCGACCCACCAGCAGGCGCGTCCTGGCCAGCCTCTTTCTCAGACTGCGTCCAGAAGCGGCTACGATAGGCCAGCACCTTCTCAGGCGAGAGAATCAGCGTCGGGGCCAGCGCGGGATCTTCCAGGCCGGCGCCCGGCTGTTGCCCTTCTGACGCGGCAGGCGCGCTGGCCGTCACTGGCGGTGTCCCCTCTGCGGAAGCTGGAGCCGGGCTGGCCGGCCAGGCGGGCGCAGGCGCTGGTGTACTCATCTGCTCAGGCGCCTGGACCGGTTCAACGCGCAGAATATGCCCGCAGCTTTTGCAGAATTTTGCATCTTCACGATTTGGCGCATTACACGACGGACAGAACATAGCTGCCCTCCTTCATTCTTTTTGAACGCATACCCATCTGATACTATCATAATTGCTTTTGTAAACGCGTAGCTTCGCTATTGTTCGGATTAATCATCAAAGACTGGCGCACCATCTGGCGCGCTTCAGCCTTTCTGCTGGTCTTCACATAGCACGTGGCCATAGCACCGTAAATTTCATCTGAATCGGGGTTGGACTGGCGGGCCTGTTCCAGCGCGCTCAGCGCGAGGTTCCATTGGCGAGCCTTCATATGCGCGCGACCCAGCTCATACCACCCTTCCCACATCGAAGGCTCCTTCTGAGTGGCCTGGCGCAGCACAATTATGGCGTTATCCGCCTGATTCATCCTGAGATAGAGCTTGCCCAGCGCGGCCAGGATCAAGGCGTGATCGGGATTGATCTTAAGACCTTCTAGAAAGTAAGCTATTGCCTCTCGATCGTACCCTCGATCCATGGCTACTCGCCCAAGCTGGTAATACACAGCAGCGTCATTGGGCGTTAGCTGCTGCACCAGCTTGAAGGCCTGGGTTGCCTTCTCGTACAATTCCAACTCATAATACGCCATGCCGAGCTGGAAATGGGCCTCCACCGCGTCGCTTTTCAGCTTTATCGCCTGCTCTAACTGCTCGATCGCCAGCCTGGCGTTCTCCTGGCTCTGCTTCTGATCGGTTAGCCTGAGCGCCTGCGAAAACTGGCGATAGGCGCGGCCCAAATTATAGACAACCTCGTAGCTAGGCTGGCCAGCCCCGGCGGCCTGCTTAAAGTAGTCGATGGACTCGGCATACTTTTTATTATTCAGGCTCTGCAACCCCAGGCGATATGCGTTCTGTGGGGTCCCGGCCTGGGTCGCAGCGGGCGTGCCCAGCGGGCGTGCCTGGATCGACTGGCGTGTGACCGGGCGTGCCTGAATACTCGAAGTCTGCGTTGGCCGCGACTGGATTGGCTGGCGCGGAGCCGGAACCGGCTGCGGCACTGGCCGCGCTGAGGGCACTGCTCTGATTGGTTGGCGCGGCGCGCCCTGTTGAGCGACAGACCGGCTGGCCTGAGACGGCACGATGGGACGATTCACCGGTGGCGGCGCGGCCCGCGATCCCTGGTTCAACATCACCCCTACAGCCCCAATGGGCGGAGCCTGGGGCGCTACTACAATCGTTGAGTTAGCCGACATGGCCGGGATCTGCACAGTCTGCGCACCAATCACCATGCCCGCCGGCAAACACTGCGCCAAAGCCATACGCATGGCCTCCGCAGCCTGAAAGCGCAGGGCAGGCTCCTGCTGCATAGCTTTAATGATCACCTGCTCAACCGGGCAGATCACCCGCCCATTGACAATCGTACTGCGCAAGCGCGGATTCTTGCTGTGAATACTGCCCTGCACGGGCGTCTGAATTGGCTCCGGCTCGTGATTGGTCAGCAGATGATACATCGTCGCGCCCAGCGAATAGATATCCGAGCGCGCATCGGTCTGCACCAGCCGACCAGGATTCTGCGCGGAACGCCGCTGACCAGGAGCCGTGATCGAGCCAAGGTGCTCCGGTGAGGCATAGGAGATCGTGCCCAGATTCTCCGTGTTTGTGCGTTTGTTGGGATCAAAACGGCGTGCTATGCCAAAGTCGATAAGCTGAACATTGTCGTCGGGTGTAACCATAATATTACCCGGCTTCAGATCACGCAGAATAATCGGCTGCGGGCGCGTGTGAATATACGTCAGCGCCTCGCACACCTGCATCATCCACCTCACCACCTTATCCTCATCCAGAGGTGTGTTGGTCTCCTCTAACACCTTTTCCAGGCTTTTCCCCGGCACAAACTCCATCGAAAAGTAATAGTTGCCGCGCTCCTGAAAATTCATGCCTATAGAAGGAATACGCGGGTGTTTAAGATCGTAAAGCAGGTCAATCTCTTTATTAAAGCGCTCAATGGCCGACTTACGCTCGTCTTCGGGCATATTCGGATTGATTAACAGCTCCTTCACCGCCCAGAAACGACCGGGCCGATCGATCTGCTCCACTTTATAAACAGTCCCCATCCCCCCTTCTCCGAGCACCTGTACAATCTTATATTTTCGGTCAAGAACAGTTCCTATTGCGAGCGGCATAGGGCAATAAACCTCACTGGCTAATGAATTTGCACAACCACGGCACTGATATTATCTTCGCCGCCATTTTCATTCGCCAGATCTATCAACGTATCACAAATCTTCTGCAAGCTGCCCTGCGAATTTAAGATTTTGAAGAGATCTGGCGAGCGTACCATCTCCCACAACCCATCTGAGCAGAGCAAGAGCTTATCACCAGCTTGCAACTTCTCGTGGAAAACATCAGGCTCGACGTTCTTGTGTCCAGCTCCGAGGGATTGATAGATGAGATTACGCTGAGGGTGCGTGTAAATGGCGTCAGGGTCAATCTGCTTCGTCTCCACCAGCTTGGCGACCAGCGAGTGATCTCTGGTCACTGGTGTCAGTTTACCATCGCGCAGCAGGTATGTCCTGCTATCTCCAATATTGGCGATATACACATGGCCATTCTGCACCACCGCCATGGTTAGGGTACACCCCAGCCCGCGCGCGGTAGGATGCTCCTCTCCATAGCTCAGAATCGCCCGGTTGGCCTGGCGCACCGCATTCTTGAGCTGTTCCTCAACATTCTTCGCCCCAGGCGTCTCGGGCAACTTGCGCGTTTTGCCCTTGCTGCCTTTCGGGCGCATCTCAAGTGTGGCTTCATCACCGGGCGCGACTTTCTGCAAAATAATTGTCTCTTGCTCTGAAATCGGCGTCAGTTTGACGGTTGGCTGCTCGGAGATAGGTACCAGCAGGCTTTGCAAGGCTTCCTGGATTTTCTCAACAGCGATACGACTGGCCACTTCCCCGGCCTGGTAACCACCCATACCATCAGCGACAATAAACAGGCCAGCTTCACCATCCTTCGCCAGTTGGAAGCGAGCATCATCCTCATTTTGCTCGCGCTGTTGACCAACATCGGTCTTCGAGGCGGCAGTTATTTTGAACGACATAGCAGATCCCTCACAGAACACATTTTTAACAGTTTTTATTACGCCCAATATAGCATATATGATTCACCATGACAAATGATACCATCCAACCCCCTCGACTCGACGGCTTATGAGAACAATTCCTTATTAATTGCAAAGTAACAAGACGTCTTTGGATGTGCGAGTATACTGAAAAGAGAAGGGAAAGTTCTCGCTTCCTTCCTGTGTACGATCCGCTTTGGAATTGAAACACCTGTTTTTAATACGCTGTTGCATGGAAAAAGTTGCATATAAATCCGCCAGGAGGCAAGGGGAGGACCCGGGGAAGGCATCGGAGTGTAGCCCTGGAGCGGCGCCTCCAGGGGAGTCCCTGGAGGCGCCGCTCCAGGGCTACACTCCGATGCCTTCCCCGGGTCCTCCCCTGTCACAGGGCAAAACTCAACGGTCTCCGCGGATGTCGTTCTTCGAGCGCGCGCGGAAAAACAGGCGGACGCCCGTACCCTTGAAGCCGAAGGCCGAGCGCAGCTGATTCTCAAGATAGCGCTCATAGGAGAAATGCAGTGCCTCTGGATCATTCACAAAGAAGACAAACGTTGGCGGATTGACCTGCGTTTGCGTCGCATAGTAGATTTTGAGCACTTTATTACGGAAAACCGTCGGATTATGATGGCGCACCGCGCTCTGGACCACTTCGTTGAGGCGCGAGGTCGGGACGCGCAAAAACCGCATATCGGCAATGCTCAGTACGGTCTCCAGCAGCGATTGAATGTGATAACCGGTTGTGGCTGAGGCGAAGAGCACCGGGGCATAGGGAATGAACTTCAGCCCTTCCATAATAATGCGGCGATAGCGCTCGGCGCTATCAATCTCTTCGTCTGGATCGGGATACTCGCCCTCGCGCTCGGCGCGGCGCTGGGCCTGGGCCAGGTCCCATTTATTGATCACCACCACCACGCCTTTCGTGCGCTCTTGAATCTCACCCGCGATATGCGTGTCCTGCGCGGCCAACCCTTCGCTGGCATCAATGACCAGTACCGCGACATCGGAGCGTTCGATAGCGCGGCTAGAGCGCAACACGCTATATTTCTCCACACCCGGTCCCACGC
>WNFN01254574.1_pt2 | contig 11628 bp, 6 predicted proteins | sample 5400161 | NCBI WGS metagenome assembly WNFN01 (sample SAMN13153353, study PRJNA577476) | soil metagenome | isolation source: 80 cm saprolite on Douglas fir-dominated hillslope | place: USA:California | collected 2013-09-17
TGAGGCGAATCTCCATCTCCGTCTCTGTCCTCTTCCTTTGTTGCCCACGCATTAAACAAATTGAAGATAGCCGGGTCAAAGGCTGCGCCGGTGGGGTTGCCGCCCAGAGGATCATTGATGCCCAAAAAGAAATTCTGTTGGGAAAGAGCGATCGGTCCGCCGGTGGCGCCGTCGTCAAACAGAATCCCAGCTCGTTTATCGAACACTTGCGCGGTGAAGATGCTGGTTTCAAATGCGCGGATCGCGTTCACCGTGGCTGCGTCCGGCGCTGTGGCGGCCTGCGCATGACCCAGGGTGGCGTCGATGGCTTGCTGGAGAAAATCTTCCGCAATGGTCTTGCCCTTGGCGGTTTCCCGGCCGTCCCACATCACGGCGCTCAGAAATTTGAGGTTGGTGGAAGGCAGCGGGCGGCGGTATACCGAAATGTCGGTGGGAGAAGAGCATCCGTAGGGATCGGCAGCCACGGTGATGCTGAATTCCGCGCCGGCGGGCAGCGGGCGATCGATGCGAATCAGCGCTTTGCTCAGCAGCAGGCTGTAAATGCTTGATTTGGATCCAACGGCAGTTGGACAGTTGGCCCCATCGACCCGGCGAAAAATGGGATCTTGGCCTTTGCTCTCTTTGAAGCGGCTCTGCACTCCGGCCGCGGAAACGCCCCAGCCTTCGTTTGGCTGATGGCAGGTTACGCAGGACCTCCCATTGGTCCCCAGACTCTTGAAGAATGGGTTGTCGAAATCAAAGCCGCCGGTGGTGCTGAATGTTGCGGCAACGCCAGAAGCGTTTTTTGTGGGAAGAATGCTGCGGTTTTGCGCCTGCAGAACATCCTGTAAGCACAGGTACGAGCCTGCGATGAGCAACACTGCCATGAAGCAGTGGAGTTTTAGAAATTTCATTGGCCTTCTCCTATTCAGCCTGACATTAAAACGCAATGCTTCTTTCATGAAGAGCGAAGTCGGCGCTTCCAGTGCCACGCTTGGTCAGCGGCGTGGCGCTGGATCCGTTGGGGTTTATCAACAGATGTTCGCGGTTTCGTTGGCGCTGGTGGCATCGCTGCTGACGGGACACCCTCAACGGTTTATTTTGCATTCCGACTTATTCCTTTTGATCCTGAGCTGGTTGCTGCGGCCAGTCAGCTCTCGGTTGGTTGTGAGAGAGACCAGCCTTTTGTTTTGTTTCGGACAAATTGCTAGCCTGTTTGTCCATCGTGGGACTTACTGCAGCAATTGGGGTGGCGGGAGCGCGCTTCCTGTACGCACCGGAGACTCGATCAACCCTGGGAGAAGTTTGGCCGTCGATTCTCTTTGGCGGCAGTGAAGCTACGCCACTCGCATCGCATCTAATATTTCGTTTGCGACGACTTGTCGTGGCTACCGTGGTTGCGGCTTCCCGGGTACTGGCGGGCAAAGTTACAGACTGAGTAGCCTTTGCCTTATTTTTGTTTGTGGTTTGATGCATCGCCTTATTTGTCTCACTCGAATCGAAGTGATCGGGTGAAACCTCAAACTGAGCGAAAGCCGGAACGGCAAAGAACAGAATCAGCCACGGGATGACCCTTAGAAATCTGAGATCTTTCAACCAAGGCATGGACATTCTCCTGGAGATCCGCCGTCCGGCCAGTGCGGCGGTCTGTACAGATAAGACAGAAACAGGAGAAACATTTCAGCCGGAATTGCTGCCCAAAGCACCAGGAGCAAACATCTTTGGTTTCAGACATATGGAAAGGCTTAGTCAGGCAGTAGACTAAAGCTTCTTAACAGGCTTAAGATTAGCCAACTCGCCGGATTGGATGAAGCTTGCCCAGTAGAAGGGATGCTGGCGGTCTTTGCGCTTCAGCATGGCGAGTTGGACCTGACGCAGCGCCTCGCCGCGGCCGAGACCCTGTTTCAGTCCTGCGTAGTACGCGGTCATCATCTCGCGTGTGGATCGGTCGCTGATTGACCACAGGCTCATCACCAGGCTTTCCGTGCCTGCCTCGAAGAACGAACGTCGCAGGCCGTACACACCCTCGCCATCCTTTACCTCGCCTACGCCGGTTTCACACGCGGAGAGCGTCACCAGCTTGGTTCCCCAAAGATTTAGGTTAGAAGCTTCCAGTGCGGTGAGTATGCCGTCATGGCTGCGGCCCTTGTTCAGATTAGCGCCCGTCAAAGCCAGACCGGAACGCAGCAACGGGTTTTCAATCTTGACTCGGGCGGGCGTCGTACCCGCAAGAAAGAATCCGTGCGTAGCAATGTGCAGAATGCGCGGCGCGACCATCCGCTGGAGCGCAGTCTTTGTCGCCTGCGGTCCGGTGAGGATCTCAGCTTCGGGAAATAGGGATTGAATGGCACGCGCCTCCTGGGCTGTTCCCCTGAGAGGGGCAAAGTAAAAGCCGGATAGATCATCTCCCGAGGTAACGTTTCTCCGGTTTTCTGAAGTGGAAATTGGTTTCACGTGCGCTTGTCCTGGTCGATCGGGTGCTGCATCAGAAGGCTCGCCAAAGAGCGGGTTCGCTACCACCACTGGCCGGCTCTTGCTCGCCCGCACCACCTGCATTCGTAACAGGTCGCGCCCCGTGGTCAGGTAACTAATCAAGTAGCGCTCCGTCAGGTAATGACCTTGCTCGTCGACCAAAGCTTCAAACGGGATCAGATTGAGTTTTCCATCGGGGGAGATAAGCAGGTGGGCAGCATCGCCGGTCAACGAGCGAAGCGGCTGCATGGCACGATTGTCCACAGCCCGCGCGAGTTGTTGCACGTCTTTACGTTCAGGATCGCGCAAAGCCTGACGCAAGCGATCAATGGCTTCGTCGATCGCGCGCGCCTCACCGAGTTCCTTCCACTGGACCTCGCCCTGATTGCGGACAACATAAACAACGTAGCGGGAATCCGCATAGGCCTTTTGATTGTCGGGGGCCTTAGGATCGAACGGACGGTAGACAGCAAACTCAACTAAAGCCGCGTTCTCCGGAACAGCCGCCTGGATTGCACCGAGCGTGATGGTCTTCGACCCCTGGTAAAAACCTACGGTCCTTTGGTTCATTTCCGCTTCCAGTCTTTCACGTTGGTTTTCCAGGGCCTTGATTTGTTGCCCGTGCTCCGTAGCCGTCAGTTTTTGCGGCCCAGTCAGAACCAGCTTGGCAAGCTGCGAGGTCAGATCGTTCAATTGGTCGAGAAGTTTGTGGTCCTCCGGGGCAAAGCGTTGACGCAGCGCCGTGAGGTTGCTGGACACTGCATCTTGAACCCGTCCCTTGCTCTGCAGAATCGTAGTCACGGCCAAATGGAGCGCATTTGGATCATCATGAGCAAACTGGGTTTGCAAGGAAATATTTCTGGATGAACGCAATGACAAATCGGCAACGACAGCTTGCTTTTCGCGCTCGGAACCCACCGCGAGGTTCACCGCGATGTAGTGTTCCTCGATTTCGCTGGCTCGTGATTGAAACTTGACCGCTTCAGGCCAGTTACCCTCAGCCGCAGAGCAGCGCGCAAGACCGAAGAGCGTGGTCTTTACAGCAGGATAGCTCATGGTGCCCCGCTGCTCGTGCGCGGACAAAGAGCGCTCATACAACGCTTTACCCTGTGCATAGTCACCTGTAGTGCAGTAAAGCATGGCCAGATCATTGCGATATTTTGTAACGTTTGAATGATCTTGCCCCAGAGCCTTCTCGCTCAGAATCAGGGCTTTTTGAAACATCGTTTCAGCTTTGGCATAGTCACCCTGGTCATAGGCGGCGCGCCCTGAGAAGGTAAATGAAGGCGCAAGATGATAATGATCTGCCCCCAGAACTTTTTCCCAGACAACGCGCCCCCTTTGAAAATAGTCTTCAGCGGTCCGGTAGTTGCCTTTGTTGTAGTTGATGCTGCCAAATTCCTCCAGAACTGCACCGGCGAGGGCTGTTTCCGTCGATTGCGTCCTCTCCAGGATGCCCCAGGCTCTCCGCTGCATTTCCTCTTCTTTGAGATAATCGCCCTTGTCTCGATAACTCACTCCAAGGTCGAAGAGGTGGCTGGCCACATTGGGATGATCCGGACCCAGCACTTTTTCCTTAATCTTCAAGGCCCGCAGATTCAGGGGCTCGGCTGCTGCGTAATCACCCGAGTAGTCATAGCTATTGGCCAGAAATCCGAGCGTGGTTCCTACCAGCAGGTCATCCGGTCCCAATACCTTTTCACGGATCTCGAGGCACCGCACGAGCAATGGACGAGCTTCGAGCCACTTGCCTTGGTCCCGCAAGCGCATATAGTCCCGGAATAAATTGCGCGCCTCATACAAGGCACGATCATTCTCAGTTGCCGGGCGCAGTTCGGCGAGCCGGATTTCGTAGCGGCCCGGGGCAGCCTTGGTCATAGCGAAAACGTCAAGGCGATATACGCCGGATATTTCAGCTACTTGAGTGACCGCTTTGATGCGTTGTCCCCCTGCTAACGGCGTCCAGGGCTGGATGATCTCGCCAGGTGGAAATTCGACCGACACACCTACATCGATACCTTGCTCTCTGATTTCTACTTTCATGTACTGCCCTTCCGAGAGCGTAACCTGATAGCTTTGTCGCCGCCCCCCGCCTAGTTCCCGCTCGATCGGCTTGCCAAGCTCAAGCACAGTGATGTCCGAAGGAGCCTGTGCCGCTGAGGATTGTGTGCTGGGAGAGGACCCAACTTGGAGAGGAGTTGCACCCCGTGCGGGGATGAAAGTCGAAAAGGCGCTCACCACCGCCAACATGGCAAACAGACGCCACGAAACAAGGCCGCCAATCAAATACCGGGAACCAAAGCTTCGCGTCATGGCGAGTCTTCCTGCCGAACCTGCGAAGGGGCGCGTTGAAGTGAGCGCTATTTTAGCACGACCCGGAAAGGATAACCGCCGACGAGTTCCGGGGCGCCGCGTGCGGGAATTCCCGTTAACTCCACGATGTAATTCTGCTGTTTCAACAAGCTGGCGCGGAAACTGACGGAAATTGCTTTCTTTTCTCCTGCAGGCACCGACGCCAGGGTTGTACTGCGCCACAGAACTTGGTTGGTTGCAGGATCCTTGAGCGTGACGCGGTATGCGGAAAAATCCTCTGACTCCACCGCCAACAGCAACACCACCAGGTCTGTTCCAGGGTGCAGGGAGACAGATGCAACACCAGTCGCGCCTCTGGTCTGCGGCATGAGGAAAAGTGAAACAGTCTTAAGCTGGCCCAGATTGGTCTGCGATACGCGGACACGTTCCAGTTCATTAAGGGTTTGGGCATTTGCCGAACGCTGGTCGTTGAGCTCCTTTTGCAGCTCCTGCTGGCGCTGGTCAAGACGGATACGTTTAGCCCGGGCCTCAGTTATTTGTGTCTCCAACCGGTAGTTCTGCACGAACAAATAGCCGGCCGCCAACAACATCGCCAACGTAGCGCCCGCAAGTACCCATTGCAGACGCAACCTTGGAATGGCAAGCATGGGCCCCGGAGAAGCCCCCTGAGACAGTTCTCGCTTCACCCTCACGTCTGCACTCAGTGTCGCCGTCCGTGACGGCGCGGCCGCAGTCCCTTTTGCAAACACGCGCAAGGCTTCGGCGAACGCCACCCTCTGCCGCCTCTCCACTGTGGACAGATAAAAGGTCTCAAACTGTTCCAAATTTTTTCCAGAGAGATCGTTGCTCACATAGGCGTCCACTAATTCGTTTTCCACAACGTTCAAACGCAAAGCGAACTCGTCGTCAGCAATGCTGAGCTCGTCCAGATGCTCGGTCTCTTCCGCGGTTAAAAGGCCGAGGAGATACCGGAGCAGGACCTGATCATCGTAAGTCTGTTTACCCAAGGAAGACATCATGCCTCTTCAGTAACATCATGCCTCTGCAAATATAAGACGAAATCCGAAGAATATGTCATGGTTCCCTGCAACATGTTCTGACGCACACCTCAAGCTTGTTGCGGATACGGCACGCCCGAATGCTTAGAGCATTCATAGAAAGGCCGAGGCGAGCAGCCATCTGAGCGCGGCGCTCGATCTTTGCCCGCTGCTCATCTTGGTAATACTCAAGAATGAGATCCCGTTCGCCCGGCTCCAGCTTGTTCAAACAGCGCTCAAGACACGCGAGCTCCCTCTCTTTGTCATCCAAGTCTGCATCCCCCGTGAAAAACTCCGGGACCTGGGACTGTGGAAGACCGGAGTGTGAGAGCTCATCAAGACCAGCCAGACCCCTGTCGGCCCGGCGGAGATATTCCATAAAAACAAACTTGGCAACGATGTAGCAATAATGAGCAGGCGTCAGGTCGGTGATGGAACCCTTTTCCTCGAGCTTCCGCGCAACACGGTTCAGCGTTTCATCAGCCAGATCATCAGGCGAGAGGCAGTTCTTGCGGTCGAAGTAAGACACCAGACGACGGCGCATCTCGAGATATCGCTCTCCGCCGGAATTGAGACCTTCGTCCAGCCAATTGAGAAATTGGCGAAACGTATCTTGGGTCGGCGTCCAGTTCTTTTTCAATGCTGGGCCTGTTGGGGCCCAATTCTACACCCCTTCCTTCTCACTTCATGTCCCCCAGCGCTCTGGAACGCGTTCGTTGGAAACAAAGTAGGTATTCGGCCACTCACATGGTTGGCTGACTCTGACCGCGCTAATCACCAGACGCCTCCCTCTGGCGGAGTTGTGAAACTACGCCGATCTTTTCCAACGCCTTCAGATATTCGACTATCACATCCACTGGAACCGGGCCATACTCGGCGGAGACGGAGTCGCGAATCTGCTGTGCGTTGCGCTTGCCGTTAACGAAGTTTAGCGTTTCATATCCGTACTCTTCGCCTGCGCCCCAGAGACCCTGATAGCTGAGGAGCTTTGGTGTGGCGATACCTGCTGCCTTCGCGTGGTCCTCAAAATAATCGTAGCCGAACACAGCCAGTGGCCCTCTGGGTCGCGGGCTGCGCGTGAAAACCAATAAGCCGTCGCCGGAGGCTCGGGTCTCCGGTACAAACGTCTTCGGTGAGGCGAAGAGCTGAAGAAACTCCTGGTCGTGTGGAAGTTCAGACGCTTCCGCGAACGGGGTAGTGAAAGCAACAAAGGAACGGCGAGCCTCGTCCATGTATCTGGATTCGGCGCGGATCAGGTCAGAAACGTCCCGGTCAGACAAGTCCCTTGCTCGCCGGATCCCCGCGGCATGTCGGCGAATGGCTGAGGCGACGCTCTGCTCGATGATTATCCCGGCATCGCCCGCCCGAACATTGGCCAGAAAATATCCGCTCGCGGCGCCGATGAAAGCCGCGCGTTTGAGTTTGGTGGGATCGATGTTTGCCGCCGTGTCCAAGTTGGTGTGGATGTAGCGGTCCGGCCAGTCATTGAAATAGATCGCCGGGATACAGAAAGATCCCTCCTGGTATACGTCGTGGTCGCTCCCCATTGAAAACGGAGCAAATTCTGCCCGTAACGGTTCTTTGCCGCCCTCGGACGCGATCAGCGGATAATCGGCTGTTCCGGTGTTCGCAAATTTCTCCGTCTGCTCGTTGGTGAAGTCGGCAAAAGCTTCGGCCACATCATGTACGAATGAAGGCAGGCTCAGCGGCCCGCGGGTGACGTGGAAGATAGCCTTGGTCTCCGGACCGCCACCCACCATATCCATGTGAACCACGGCCTTGATGCGCTGGGCAAATTCAGGCTTGGCATTCAGGAGCGTTGTTGTGCCTTCGATCTCCGGCGGCCAGATGAAGCGAATGGTGCGTGCTGGCCGGGATAGTTTGCCTTCGCTGATCAACTTCTGTAACGTGCGCGCGACTTCCAGGATCGTCGCACAGCCGCTGGCATTGTCGTTGGCGCCGGGCCGCTGGTGGTCGAGATGGCAACTGAAAGCAATCTCCTGGTTTTTGAGCTTCGGGTCAGTGCCGGGAATGATTGCGGTGACGACTTCGTAGCTTCCCGGATGCTGGCCGGCACGGACCACCGCATGAAGATGAATTTGCTCGCCGTGCGCCAAGCGCTCGCGCAGGGAGCGCGCCGTCTTAAGGGAAACCATGAAGGCAAATGTCTTGGTCTTCGGAAACGACTGCAGATGTCCCCAGCGAATCATGTTTTCATCTTCACCCCACCAAGCCGTACGTTGGTTCATCGCGTAGCTAATGATTCCCGCCGCCCCGAACTTGTCAACCGCGAGATTCTGCACGGCACCAGGCTGCGCTGACGTGAGAACGATCTTGCCACGCACCTCCTTGCCCGAGTAGTCGACCTCGGCGGTTCCGGCGCCAACATCAATGAGGTCGGCCGCCACATCAGCACTCTCGCTGTCTTCGGCCAGGGTGATCGGCATGGCGTCATAGCTCGCTATCAACACAAATGGCGTCCAGGCATCTCCGCCTTTGCGCATCACCCACAGTTCGGCGAAGTCCGCATCCCAGGATTGGCGCGAACGCTGTGTGCCGTAGAAGGCTTCTCCGTCGGCAGGGAATTGCAGAATCTCAACTCCGCTAAGTCCATAGGTTCGGGCTCGTTCGGCCACCAGTTCGGCGGCGGCATGAAAGCCGCGCGATCCGCGCTGGCGGTGATTGCGGGCAATACCCTCGAGGTTCCGCTTTGCAGTCTCGCCGGAGAGTTCCTGGGCCAACGCCGAGACCTGGTTCTCCGGAAGCAGCGGGGGTTTCTGTGCAGCGACGGCAAGTGGCTGGCCAAAAACACCCAGGATCACAAATATGTATGCAAGTCTTTTTTCCATGGAGAACTCTCCGAGGTGAAGCATTTTAATCGGCACGCTGGATTCTATCGCGCAAACAGCAGGATAGTGTCAGCGAATATGTCTCTGCGGGCTGTGATAGGAGTCGTCCTTCAAACGCTCAACAAAGCCAGCACGGCGACAAGAGGATGCTTCATGACTATGGAACGATTCGTCCGCGACGCCATCCGCATGCAATTAGGGCGAACACAACTCCCATTAAAAGGTGCGAACCCCGTTTTGGGACAAATAACGCGTCTTCGCAGGACTAAACACTACATAATCCTTGGCGTTCTGCTCGCCTTACCGTATGTCACACTTCTTGCCTCGCCTGCTATTCCCGGCAGTTGCAAATCCAGGGTCTCTCACTGATAATGACACGCACAATTTCAGAGCTTTGCCGTTGAGCTTTGAGATTGCGGGATCCCCGAAGCTTCTGCTGCAAAAACTAGAACTCTGTGAGGCTCTACTCATGCGCCACTCCCTCGCCCGCACCCTGAATGTGGTGTTGTTTCTCTTTGCTTTTCTTGTGCCGGTTTCCTTTTTCGGGCAAAACCAGGGTCCAAAGAAACCAACTCGGTCTTCCGGCAAGACTGCCTCGGAAACCGTTTTGCAAGCTGACGAAGGCCCCCTGGTCAAAGTCAAGACGCCTATCCGGAGAGAGCTCCGGACTCCATCGACTGACAGGGAACAGGATCAGGGTGATGCAAAACCTGTTGAAGCGCCTAGCTTCCGGGTGATGAGCCGTCCCCGCGAAGACCGCCTGAAGCGGGGAAAGCCGTTCCATGGCGATCTGAGGACGTTGCCGCAAACGCCGCCGGAGAAGTTCGAGCGGCCGGAGTTTGAAGAGCCAAAGACAACCCCGGTACCTTTCCCGGGAACGCCGTCCGCTCCTTCGCCGAGCTCAGCATCGGCGAGCATAAATGCGCCAGCGCCCAGCGCGCCAGCGCCATCGCCGAGCAGCAGCTTTGAAGGCCTGGACTTTCTAAATTGGGGCGCCGGCCATCCACCGGACACCAATGGCGACGTGGGACCGACCTACTACATACAGACCATCAACCCCTCTATCGGTATTTTTCGCAAGAGTGACGGTGTTCGCGTAGCGGCGTTTACTTTCAACACCTTCTTGAATGGTCACTTCGGCAACCTGTGCGACACCAACAATTTCGGCGATCCGGTGGTCCTGTATGACACCTTTGAAGACCGCTGGGTCATCACCGATTTCGCCTTCAAGCTCGTCGGAGGCGCTGTTGTAGCTCCTGTGTTTCAGTGCTTTGCTGTCTCCCAATCGGGCGACCCGGTCGGGGGTGGCTGGAACTTCTACTCTATCCAGGCCGCTAGCCCTCCCGCCGACGCATTCGATGACTACCCGAAGTTCGGTATCTGGCCGGACGGCCTATATATGTCGGCTAACATGTTCGCCATTACCGGTAGCGCGTTCCGGAATGTCCGCGTATGGGCGTTCAACAAGACCCAGATGTATGCCGGGGCCCCGACCATCCAGATCATTTCCTTCGATGCTCCCTCTGCCGAATTCACCATGCTTCCCAGCAACGCCCGGCTACAGATAGGCACCCCGCCTGCCGGCACTCCGAACTACTTCGCTACAGTTTTCAACTTCACCAACGCAGTCAGCACTTATAAGTTCCACGCGGACTGGATCAACGTCGCCAACTCGACGTTCTCCGGCCCCTTTATCACGATTGCCCCCGCAAGCTGGGCCGGCGCGCCCGGCAATGTGGCCACGCCTGCGCCGGGTACCAATATCGACACATTGGCCACGCGCCTCATGATGCAGAACCAATACAGCAATATTGGTGGGATCGAGTCCTTGTGGGCCAGTCACACGGTACGGGGAACTATTGCGGGCACAGCCGCGCCGCGTTTTTACCAAATCGACGTATCCGGGGGTACGGTTGCCGCGACAACGACTCAGGCAACAACGCATAATCCTGATGCCAGCGCTGTGAACCGCTTCATGCCCAGCCTGGCTGTCGACCGCGTCGGTGACATGGCGATCGGCTATACCGCTGCGAGTTCCACGCTGCTCCCGGCAATGCGCTTTGCCGGGCGCCTTGTTGGTGATCCCTTAAACACTCTCCCTCAGACGGAGACCTCTCTCATTGAGGGCACAGGTACTCAGCAAACTGCCGCTTTCACCCGCTGGGGTGATTACAGCGCCATGTCGCTTGATCCGGATGGATGTACCTTCTGGAACACGAACATGTACTACCAAGTAAACGGCGTGAACTTCAACACGCGCATCGGCGCGTTCAGTTTCCCCAGTTGCACGCCAGTTGGTGGCGGCGGCTCAGTATCAGGCACGGTAACCGCGGCAGCCAGCGGCAATCCTATCCAGGGCGTGGCTATCGCCCTCGGCAGCAGGACTCCCACCACCGCCATCGATGGCACTTACTCGTTTCCCACTCTTCCTGCCGGAACTTATCCCAGCGTCACAGCAACGTTTCCCGGTTTCATCACTGGTACCACGCTCAATGTGGTGGTGAGTGACGGTTCGACCACCACAGTGAATTTCTCACTGACCGCGGCCGCGACCAGCGGCTGCTTCGTGGATACATCCCAGGCAGACTTCCAGAATGGAACCTCGACGAATTGCGATCTCATTACCAGTCCGGGCAATGTCATTCTGCGGAGCGGGCCGGCCGTCGACCAGCAAAATACGACACTCGGCAACAATGGAGTTGGTATCAACGCTACGACGTGGGGCGGTCAGACATTTACACCTTCGGTTACCGGATTGCTTACGCGCGTTGACATCAACCTGTTCTGCAGTGGGTGTACCGGCACCACACCTGATCTCACGCTCTCACTGCGGGCTACGAGCGGCGGTCTACCCACAGGAGCTGATCTCGTGTCCGCCAACATCACCGGCTTCTCCAGCGGCGCCGCCGGCTTCCACACCGCAACCTTCTCCAGCCCGCCCACATTGACGGCGGGAACTCAGTACGCTCTGGTCATAC
>WNFN01268208.1_pt1 | contig 11626 bp, 11 predicted proteins | sample 5400161 | NCBI WGS metagenome assembly WNFN01 (sample SAMN13153353, study PRJNA577476) | soil metagenome | isolation source: 80 cm saprolite on Douglas fir-dominated hillslope | place: USA:California | collected 2013-09-17
TGAGCACTGAAACCGCTTCAAGCCGGAGTCACCTTCGAGCCTACGCGCTCGCCGAGCACGACCCGCCTGATATTCCCCGGCCGATTCATATTAAAAACCACGATCGGCATGCCGTTGTCCATGCACAAGGAAATCGCCGTCGAGTCCATCACCTTCAGGTTCTGGCTCAACACTTCGCGGTAGGAAATCGCGGCAAAAAATTTCGCGTCCGGAATCTGTTCCGGATCGGCGTCGTAAACTCCGTCCACGCGCGTGGCCTTCAGGATCACGTCCGCCTTGATTTCCATCGCGCGCAGCGCCGCCGCGGTGTCCGTCGAAAAATAGGGATTCCCCGTCCCCGCCGCAAAAATCACCACGCGATCCTTCTCCAGGTGCCGCACCGCGCGCCGCCGGATAAACGGCTCGGAAACCTCTTTCATCTCGATGGCGCTCAGCACGCGCGTGAACACGCCTTCTTTTTCCAGCGCGTCTTGCAGCGCCAGCGCATTGATGACTGTCGCGAGCATGCCCATGTAATCACCGGTCGCGCGGTCGATCTCAAAACCCTTCTGCCTAGCGCCGCGGAAAATATTTCCTCCGCCAACCATGATCGCCGTTTGCACGCCCAGTTCGTGCACGTCTTTGAGTTCACGCGCGATGGCTTGAATCGTTTCCCCGTGGATGCCGAATCCCTGAGGCCCCTGGAACGCCTCTCCGGAAAGTTTCAGCAGGATCCTCCGGTATGCCGGCTTGGGGCGTTTCACTGCCTTCTTACCAGCCTTCTTCGTCGCTGCCATGAGTCTCCATTCGCGCAATCTGAAATCCCGGGAATTGTAACAAACTATCTCCGCCCCCGCACATTTGGAGTGCCGGAGCTTGCTCCCGCTTTTCCGACTGAGCCACGCCACAGGTCGCAAGAGCGGGAGCAAGGCTCCAGCACTTCAAAAAAAGAGCGCCCCGACTCGGTCGGGGCGCTCTCGAAAGTTGTTCCAGAAAGGTGTGCTCTCTACGCGTTGACAGGCGCGGGTAACGGCGCAGGCACCGGTGCTGTATCCGGACCGCCACCGGACCCGCTCACTTCGCCCACTTTGAATCGGGCAAAGCGCCGGATCGAAATGTTTTCTCCCAGCTTGGCGATCGCCTGCGCGATCATCTCCCCGATGGTCACGCTCTCATCCTTGATGAAGTGTTGTTCGTACAGGCAGTTTTCTTCGTAAAACTTTTCCATCTTCCCGTTGACGATTCTCTCGACAACATTCTCCGGCTTGCCCGTCGACAGCGCCTGCGCCTTGTAAATATCGCGTTCCTTTTCGAGCATCTCCGGTGTCACTTCTTCGCGCCGCACATAACGCGGATCCAGCGCCGCGATGTGCATTGCGATGTCATGCGAGAGTTGCTGGAATGCATCCGTGCGCGCTACGAAATCCGACTCGCAGTTCAGCTCCACAAGCACGCCGATTTTCCCGCCCGCGTGGATGTAGCTGCCCACCAGGCCCTCGCTGGCTTCGCGCTGCGCCTTCTTGGCCGCCGCCGCCTGGCCTTTTTTGCGGAGAATTTCAATGGCCTTCTCGATCACGCAGTTTGCTTCGATCAACGCGTTGCGACAATCGTTGAATCCTGCTCCGGTCCGCTCGCGCAATTCTTTTACGAGTTGTGCTGGGATCTGCATAGCTGTCGGTTGTGTGCTCATCCTTTTTCTCTTCGCTGATTGGAAATTTCTTATTTAGTGCTCTTGCTTACAAAACGGCCCGCACCGAATCGCTCGGCGCGGGCCTCACAGAATTTTCACCCGCGCAATTTATTTAGTGTTTTTCGTCGTCGGGAGGAACGGTGGCTTCCGCAGCCTCGGCGGGCTCCGCCGGTGTTTCCACAACACCCTCAACGAAGTCGCCTTCCTGCTTTTCGTACTGTTCGTACGCGCTCGTATCGACGTACTCCACGCCGTCCACCAGCGCTTGGTCTTCCGCGGATTTCTGTTCCGCTACCTGCGACTGCTGGTAGGCGGTGTGTCCTTCGAGCACGGAATCTGCAATCTTGGTCGTGAACAGGCGGATGGCGCGCAGCGCGTCATCGTTTCCGGGAATGATCCAGTCCACCACGTCCGGATCGCAATTGGTATCCACCACGGAAACCACCGGCACGCCCATGCGCCGAGCTTCCTTCACGGCAATTTCTTCCGCGTTCGAGTCGATCACAAACATGGCGTCCGGCAACTGCGTCATGTTCTCAATGCCTTCGAGGTTCTGAAACAGGTGCTTCATCTCGCGGTCCAGCCGCGCTTGTTCTTTCTTGGAAAGCTCTTTGATGCGGCCATCTTCGTTCATGGCTTTCAGTAGCTTCAGCCGCTTGATGGATTTCTGCAGGGTCGCCCAGTTCGTCAGCGTGCCGCCCAGCCAGCGGTGATTCACGAAAAACGCACCGCAGCGTTTGGACTCTTCAGCGACCGCTTCCTGGGCTTGCCGCTTGGTGCCCACGAACAAAACTGCCCTGCCCTGTCCGGCAAGTTCGCTCACGAAGCGGCTCGCTTCGCGGAACATTTTGAGGGTTTTCTGAAGAACTCCGGCCTCCAGCAATTCTTTCATCGTAATCTCTACTGCCAAGTTTCCTCCTAATAGGATAGCTGTTTGCGGTGGCGCTTCTTTTGCCTCATGTAGGGCCGGACTTTAGTCCGGCCTGTTTGAGGCAAAATCCCTGCCAAAGAACAGCCTATTGCCGGCTCCTTGCCGGCCGTGATCTCAGCGGGCTGACTTGCGTTAACCCGCTGGAGCTCGATTCGGCCCCGACCAGGTCGGGGGCCGAAAAAATTAACGCTTCGTGAACTGGAAGCGCTTGCGCGCGCCCTTCTGTCCGTACTTCTTGCGTTCCTTCATTCGGGAATCGCGCGTCATGAATCCGTTCTTCCGCAGAGCCGGCCGCAATTCCGGATTGAATCGCGAAATCGCCCGCGACAATCCCATGCGCACGGCTCCCGCTTGCCCGCCGACGCCGCCGCCATGCGCCGTCACCACCACGTCCACCTGGTCGGCGATATTCGTGAATCTCAGCGGCTCGACCGCGTCATGCTTCCACGCGTGATTCGGAAAATACTGTTCGACCGTGCGGCCGTTGATCTTGAACTTGCCGGTCCCCGGACGCAGGAACACGCGCGCCACCGACTCCTTGCGCCGTCCCGTTCCCAGAAACCATGTTTGTTTGCCCGTGATGGGCATGCCCGTAGAACCCAATGTTCCTCCTAATCTTTCGTAGCACAGCCACTCGTGACTGTGCACTTCAAAACTCGGTCTCCCGCCCTATGCGGGAAATTGGTCCTTGGCGGCCTCATAAACACCGGGCCACATCCGCGCCATCCAAACTTCACGTCTGCTTATTCCCCGCTAAGGCACCACTTAGAAGGAACAGCTCCGTGCGGAAAAAAACCAATGCTTCATCTAGAGCGCAACCGCTTGCGGCTTCTGCCCCGCGTGCCGCGCCAAACCCGCCGCGTCCCGGTACACGCGCAACTTCTTCGCGCGCCGCGCCCGCAGTTTGTTCTTCGGCAGCATGCCGAGAACCGCTTCGCGGATCATCCAGTCCGACTTCGACTCGCGCAACCTCTTCGCCGGCACTTCCTTCAAACCGCCGGGATACCCGCTGTGCGAATAATAAATCTTCTGCTCGACTTTGTTTCCGGTCATGCGAACCTTGTCCGCATTAATCACCACTACGTGGTCGCCCGAATCCAGGTACGGCGTAAAGCTCGGCTTGTCCTTGCCGATCAGCATGCGCGCGACCTTCGTCGCCAGTCGCCCCAGCACCACGTTCGTCGCGTCCACCACAAACCAGTTCGCGCCTTCCTTCAGCGCTTCGGCTTCTTCACCTTTGGCTACGTACGTCCTCATCGCGCTCAGTCACACCTTTCCCTGTTGAGACAAACTCTAATCTTAGAGTTTGTCCACATCTTTGTCAACGAAGAGTTGCGCTTTTGGGGATGGGGATCTACGAATGTTGGACGCCGTCAACTGCGCTAAGCCGTCGCATCGGCTGGCAGCTTCAATCACTTTAACCTATCCGGCCAATTGGCCGGCCCGAAAATACCTATTCCCAAGAGTACGGGATTTTGGTACTATCTTCGTCAAGCGGTGTCCCCCCGTGGTCGGTTTGACATGCTACGAACTGATCTCGACGCACCTTTCATGATGGGCCCCTCGACAGCCGCAAGGTGTGCGCCCCGGTTCCTGCGTTTGTGCTTTCCCGGAATTATTTTTGTGTCCTGCACCATTTTTGGCGCTGCGCAGTGCTCCGCTCAGGATGTCGCCGAAGCCGCCCGGCAGGAACGCTCTCAGAAACAAAGCAAACAAAAGAAATCCAAACATGTCTACACCGAGCAGGATCTAAAGCGTGCTCAGATTCTCACGCCGGAGGATCGCGCCCAGGTGGAAGCAAAGAAAAACCAGCCGACTCCTCCGATAGCGGAAAAATCCCAGGAAGCCGTCGACGCGCGGTCGCTTCCTTTCGACGCTCCGCTCGGTGACGTCCCCAGCGCTCGCGTCACCCAGGCCTCCAGTGCTCGCTTCGCCGAAACCTCCCGTGACGCTGCTGCGTCCGCCAGTTTCCAATCCTGCTCCACCGTACTTCGCTCCTTACCAGCCGCCGGTGAAGCGCTCGCCATTCGAGCGCCCCAAAATTTTCTTCGCGGCTCCGGCGCTCGCCATGCCATCGCACCCGCCTGCCGCTCGCGTAACGCCTTCGCAGCCGGCCGCGCCCATTGCTCCCGCAGCTCCAGCTAAATTAAATATTGTGACGGTCAAGCCTGGAGACTCCCTTTGGAAACTCGCGCAGCAGAACCTCGGCAAAGGTCTCCGCTGGCACGATGTGCTCGCCGTTAATCCGAGCATCGTGGACGCCAACCACATCGCGGCAGGCTCGCAGATTTACCTGCCGGCGGCGGTCACTTCTCTTCGGACGGCGACAAAGATCACCGTGCGCAAGGGCGACACGCTTTCAAAGATCGCGCAATCCCAGTTCGGCCACGCTTCCTACTGGTCCTGCATCGCTCACGCAAACCCCGTCGTTCGCGATGCAAATTTGATCTTCGAAGGCCAGTTACTGCTCCTACCTGCCAGTTGCAAACCATAGTCTAACTTCTCCAGCTCTACCGCGCTGCAAACGAAGAGAAATGGGAATAATCTTCAGTATTCAGTAAGTCGCTTCAGTTTTTGGAAGATCATCACCGTCGCTTCGCTTGTCTCATTGATAGTTCGCCCATAAGTTATTGAAATACCTGCATTTCTCTTGAAATCTACTTTATACATCTCTGGCATGGAGATTGCGAAATCATTGGTGTGATTTCCATGGGTTTCGCACTAGCAGCTCCCATCACATGCGCACAATCGCATGGAACCGGACACGCTTCGCGGCGGTTGGGTACGAGGTCAACGCCCCGAAATCGGTTCACAGAGCTGTTATTGGCGCCTGAGAGGGCATTTCTATCTGGAGGAACTAAATGATGGCCGTTGAATTGGGGGATTACTTGAAAACTCGAACTTTCTTCTTACGTCTCGTCGCATCGGTTTTGATGCTTTGCGGCCTCACATGTGGAGTGCATGCGCAGGTCACCGCGAGCGTCAAAGGCACGGTCACGGATGCTACTGGGGCAACCGTTGCCGGGGCAAAAGTAGTCGTTAAGAGCACGGCCGTGGGAATAGAACGGACGACTGAAACGAATACCGAAGGCGAATATGAAGTCCCCGCGCTGCCGCCAGGCAACTACGAAGTTCAAGTTCAGAAACCGGGATTCGGAACCCAAGTCGCGAAAGACGTCGTCCTGCAAGTCAGCCAGAACACGCTGCAGAATTTCAGCCTGAAAGTCGCGGAGTCAAGCATCATCGTCACCGTGGAGAGCACGCTTCCGGTCATTGATTCGACGACCATGACCGTCGGACAAGTCATTGATAAAAACGTAGTTCAGGAGATACCGCTAAACGGCCGCCACTTCGTGGACTTGGCGCAACTCGTGCCGGGTACCGTGACCGCTCCCGCGAATGGCTTTCTGACCTCGCCAATCCGCGGGCAAGGAGCACTAGCGTTCAACAGCGCCGGTGGCCGCGAGGATGCCATCAACTTCATGGTCACCGGCGTGAACCTGAGCGACATGGTGCAAAACCAGATCACTTTCCAGCCGGCCATTAACACCGTCTCGGAATTCAAGATCGACAACTCCACGTACAGCGCGGAATTTGGCCGGAATTCGGGTTCGATTGTCAACATCGCGACGCGCTCGGGCTCGGAAGAGTTCCACGGAGAAGCTTATGACTATCTCCGTAACAACTGGTTTGACGCGCGAAATTTCTTCAATCCCGTCGGGAAACCACAGTCGGCCCTGAAGCGGAATCAATTTGGCGGCGATTTCGGCGGCCCCATTAAGAGGGGCAAGACGTATTTCTTCGCCAGCTATGAGGGGTTGCGCCATGTGCAGGGATTGAACACCACCGCGAACGTCTTTTCGGACGCGCAGAGAACGCAGATTCAAGGGGGGAGCAACGCCGTTGCCAAAGCGCTGCTGGCCCTGATTCCGCCGACGAATGGAACGTTCGCCGGCGCTCCGGCGTTTTTCGGATCGGCGACCGCTCCCGTGAACATCGACCAGACGACGGTGGATATCAATCATAATTTCAGCAGCTCGGATCAGTTGCATGGCTTCTATGCCTACCAACATGATCTGCGCCACGAATCCACTGCCGGCGCCATGATCCCTGGATTCGGGGACACGCGCGAGGGGCATCGCCAGGGGTTTACGCTCGGCGAAACGCACGTCTTCAGTCCCAGCGTGATCAATGAGGCGCGGGCGGGTCTGAATCGAATTCACATCACCTTCGTTCCTAATAATCTGACCGATCCCAATACGGTGGCGCTTGGCAGCGTGCTGGGCCCGAATGAGACCTTCTTGCCGAGCATCCGGATAACCAGCTTGGGTCTCACCTTCGGATCTGAACAAGGTTTCCCGCAGGGGCGCGGAGACACCACAGTTTATGGCGGCGATACCGTGACCTATCTTCGCGGACGCCACTCCTTCAAGTTTGGCGGGGAATTCCGCGACTTCCGGAACGACAATTTCAACGGCGATCCAGGGCGGCTGACTTTTAATACGGACACGGATTTTATCAACGGCGCAGTGGGTTCCTCCGCCAGGACCGTGGGCAACGTGGCGGACAGAATCACCGAGAACGCCCTGGATTTCTTCGCGCAAGACAGCTTCAAGTTGAAGCCCTCTTTGACGCTTGAGCTGGGGCTGCGTTATTCATGGAACATGACGCCGTCGGAAGCCAAGAACCGTTTCGTGGCTTTTGACCCCGCCACTTCATCACTGGTGCAAGAAGGGAACGGCTTCAGCGACGTTTATGGACAAAACAACAAGAACTTCCAACCTCGCGTGGGTTTTGCCTGGGACGCGTTCCGCGCCGGCAAGACGGTCCTTCGCGGCGGCTATGGGTACCTGGTAGACCAGCCGATCACTGGCTTTGTGAATGGCTTACCCTCGAATCCTCCGTTTGCGAAACCGATTAGCACGGGGGCTCAGACTTTCGCCGGATTGACAGCCATTTACAGCAATCCTACACCATCGAACCTTGCGCCGCTGGCCATCAACCGCAACTTTAAGGATGCCAACGTGCAGTCATGGAACTTGAATGTCCAACACCAGATCACGCGCGATACAGCGATCATGATTGGATATTTCGGCAGCAAGGGCACCCACCTGGAAATCGACCGCAATCTCAATCAGCCGACGGTTCTAAACAATAACGCCAACACGAACCCCACCAGGCCCTTTCCGGTACTGCTCGGCTCGATTCTACCTGGCACTACGCTGGCCGCGAACATACGGGAGTTCGACAGTTCAGCCAACTCCATTTACCACGCCGCGTGGGTCACGGCCAACAAGCGCTTGGCTCACGGCCTGCAGTTCAACGCTTCCTACACGTACTCTCATTCGATCGACAACAACTCGCGCAATGCCGAAGGGATCGTGTCACAGGACAGCACCAATATCGGCGGAGAGCGCGGAAGTTCGGACTTTGACGTCCGGCACCGCTTCACCATCAATTCCATCTACGACCTGCCGTTCAAAGGCAATCGGTTGATCGCCGGCTGGGAAGTGGCAACCATCGTCACCGCGCAGTCCGGAAACCCGTTCAACATAGTGCTCGGGACGGCAAATCTCACTGGTATACAGAATAGCGTTCGGCCCACGATCACCGGGCCGCTCGTTGTCACCGGGAATCCCGCCGGCTGGTTCGCGAACGCTGCAGCAGTGTTTCCGGTAGGGCCGAATACTTTCCCCGGCCTAACCGGATTCGGAAACCTGGGGAGGAATGCGTTCACTGGACCCGGTTTCACGGACGTTGATCTCTCCGCTGCGAAGAATACGAAGCTGACGGAGAGAATGGAGCTTCAGTTCCGCGTAGACGCTTTCGACCTCTTCAATCACCCGAACTTCGGACAACCGGGGCCATTCAGCGGCCTCACCAGCAGTGTTCTTACGTTTAGCAAGGGCGTCCCCGCCGCTTCGTTTGGCGCGATCACCAACACACGCTTCCCAACAGCAGACGCCGGATCGTCCCGGCAACTACAGCTTGCCCTTAAGCTGCGTTTTTAGCGACCGCTGAACAAAGTACCTACCAGCGAGGGCGGGCTTCGGCCCGCCCTCGTCGTTTTTACGCTGATTGCCTGCTGGCGGCATCTCTCCTCTCCGGCTCGAAATACGGTTTTCGGATACAATAGAAGACAGTTTTGAACACTTTTCGTGAGGGCTAGGTGATTCACTCGAACGTCTTTCACAACGACGCCCTGCTGCCCATCGAGAAAGTTCGCCTTTCTCCCGGACAGGCCGGTCTCATCTGCGGCTGGGGGATCTTCACCACGCTGCGCATCTCCCGCGGCGAAGCCTTCGCATACGAGCGCCACTGTACGCGTGCATCTCCACGAAGTCATTCGCGCCAACAATGTGACGGAGGGTTGCGCACGGATCTATCTGGTCTACAACACCGTGGGATTCTGGCAGAGCGAGGAAAAGCACCCGCAGGTCGACCTCCTCATCTACAGCGCCGGCCTCCCCGAACGCCGCGAAGTCGTGCGTCTCGCCTTGCGCGAACACGGCCGCCACGCCGCTTCTCCCATGGCAGGCGTGAAAAGCATCTCCTGGCTCAATAATGTTTGGGCCGTTTCGGAAGCTGTCAAAGATGGTTTTGACGAAGTCGTGATGCTCAACGAGCGCGGCGAAGTGGCCGAATGCACGTCCGCAAATATCTTCGCCGTGAAGAGTGAGAAAATTCTCACGCCGCCGCTCAACTCTGGCTGCCTCGAAGGCGTCACCCGCGGCATCCTCATGGAAATCGCGCCGGAGGCCGGCGTTTCCGTCCTCGAACAGGCGCTTCGTCCCGAAGACCTCTATTCCGCCGACGAGGTTTTCATCTCTTCCACCAACCGCAATCTCATCAGCGCCGGCGAAATCGCAGGAAATAAAATCCCCTTTCCCGGCCCGGTGTGCGAGCGCCTCAACGATCTTTTTGACGCTTACGTCGCCGAATATGTTTCGCGCCGCCTCGCTTCGGCAGTAAGGTGAACCCGATGTGGCCCTTCACCGATGGCTTGGGGACTCCCTCTCTAAATGGCTAGCGACACAAACTTCAATGCAATTGGGGCGGCCGCTCCTGCAGAGACTGGCGAGAAGACCGTCTTCAAAATTCTTCTTACCATCAGTTTCTGCCATCTCCTGAACGACACGATTCAATCTTTGATGCCGCCGATCTATCCGCTGCTGCAGAAAACTTTTCATTTTAATTACTGGCAAGTTGGCCGCATCGCTCTCACTTCTCAGCTGACCGCCTCGATTCTTCAGCCTCTCGTGGGGCTCTACACCGACCGCCGCCCGAAGCCCTACTCTCTGGCCGTCGGCATGGGAATCACCATGATTGGTCTGCTGGCTTTCTCCATGGCTCCCAGCTACGGCACCATCCTTGGTGCCGCGGCGCTTGTGGGCATTGGCTCCGCCGTGTTTCACCCGGAGTCCTCCCGCATCGCGCGCCTGGCCTCCGGCGGACAGCACGGCATGGCGCAATCGCTCTTCCAGGTGGGCGGCAACGCCGGTTCCGCGCTCGGCCCTTTGCTGGCCTGGGCGTTTATCACTGGGCAATCCAGCATCGCCTGGTTTTCGCTTATGGCCTTGTTCGCTATCGTCCTGTTGACCAACATCGGCACCTGGTTCCGCAACCATCCCGTTCATTTCCCAAAGCCGACCACCTTCGATCCCGCGCGTCTCGCGTCCCCGGGATCTGCTCCTCCGCGCGACGTCCTGGCCCCTAAAAAAGTGGCCTTCGCTCTGGCCGTTCTCGTGGCTCTCATGTTCTCAAAGTTTTTTTATCTCGCCAGTTTGATGAATTACTACACGTTTTATCTCATGGGCAAGTTTCACCTCTCCATTCAGAATGCGCAACTGCGCCTCTTCCTCTTTCTTGCTGCTGTCGCCGCGGGAACTTTCATCGGCGGCCCGGTGGGCGATAAAATTGGCCGCAAATATGTCATCTGGTGCTCGATCCTGGGCATCCTTCCCTTCACTTTGGTCTTGCCCTATTCCAATCTCTACTGGACCAGCATCCTCAGCGTCGTCATCGGCTTCATCCTGGCCTCCGCTTTCTCCGCCATCCTCGTTTATGCCCAGGAACTCATGCCCGGAAGAATCGGTATGGTATCGGGATTATTTTTTGGCTTGGCCTTTGGCTTGGGCGGGATAGGCGCTGCGCTCCTCGGCAAGCTCGCCGACCTGACCTCGATCAACTTCGTTTACCACGTCTGCGCGTTCCTCCCCGCCCTCGGCATCCTCACCGCCTTTTTGCCAAATCTGGAACCGGCCAAGACCAAGTTGCTGGCTCCGCAGAAATCGAGCGCCTAACATTAAGTGCTATCTGTCGGCGTCAGGCCACTATCTTCCCTCGCGCATGCTACAATTCCGCACCAAGTGGCCCATGCCAGACACCGCACCACTTGCCGGTGAAGCAGTTCTCGAAGTCGTCTCCCCGGACGGCGCGCGCCGCTTCGCCCGCATCACCCAAACTCCTTTTATGATTGGCCGCGGCGCCGAGACCGGCAACCACCTTCAGCTCTCCGACCGCCGCATCTCCCGCAACTGCGCCGCCGTGGTCATCGAAGCCAATCGTTTCTATGTCGAGGATCGCGGCCAGCGCCGCGGCCTTTTCGTGAACGGAGAAAAAGTCGATAGCCGCGAGCTACAGGATGGCGACGCGATCACCTTCGGACTCGACGACTCTTACGAGATCATCTTCCGCTCCTCCAAGGGCTCGGAGGGGGATTCCCTTCCCCAACTGCTCACTCGGATGGAGCATATCACCAGCTCTGAGCCGACGGGCGGCGGCCTTGTGAAACTCAAGCGCCTCCTGGAAGCGACCTCTCTGCTGCACTCGCAGCTGCCTCTCGACGTGGTGCTGGGCCACATGCTGGATCACGCCGTCACCGTCACCGACGCCGATCGCGGTCTGCTGCTCGAAGCCGATGCCGGCGGCGCGCTCAAAGTAAAACTCGCCCGGCGCAGCGGCGGACTTCGTCTTCCCCCCGAAAGCCTCACGCCCAGCCAGACCGCCATCCAGCTCGCTCTGAA
>WNFN01176587.1_pt2 | contig 11622 bp, 10 predicted proteins | sample 5400161 | NCBI WGS metagenome assembly WNFN01 (sample SAMN13153353, study PRJNA577476) | soil metagenome | isolation source: 80 cm saprolite on Douglas fir-dominated hillslope | place: USA:California | collected 2013-09-17
GCCAGCTCCCGTTGGCCGCCCAGGCGCCGGAAGCGCATCGTGTCCATGAACTTCAGGAGCTTGGCCTGGGACCGGAGCGGCATCTCGGTGATCTCGTCGAGGAAGAGCGTCCCGCCGTCCGCCACTTCGACCAGGCCGCGGCGCGTGGAGCGTGCGTCGGTGAAGGCGCCCTTCTCGTGGCCGAACAGCTCGCTCTCGACGAGGTCGTCGGGCAGGGCCGCGCAGTTGACCTCGACGAACGGCGCGTCGGAGTCGCCCCAGGTGAGCGCGTGCAGGCTCTCCGCCGCCCGCTGCTTGCCCACGCCCGAGGGCCCGCGCACGAAGACGGGCGTGGTCGGGCTCGCGCTCACGCTGCGCAGCCGATCGGTCACCTCGCGCATGGCCTGGCTACGCGACTCCACCGTCGGCGGGCCGGCGGCGCTGTTCCGCGCCATGACCAGGCGGTCGCGCAGGCCGCGCGCCTCCAGGACCTTCCGCAGCTTGACCACGAGGTCGGTGAGCTGGACGGGCTTGGTGAGGTAGTCCCACGCCCCCGCGCGCAGGGCCTCCACCGCGTTCTCCACGTCGCCGTAGGCGGTGATGACGATGACGACGGTGGCGGGCGGTTCGGCCGCGCGGAGGGCCTTGAGGAAGTCGATGCCGTCGCCGTCCGGCATCCGGCGATCGAGGATCAGGACGTCCGGCGCGGAGGATTCGATGTCCAGGCGCGCCTGCTTCAGGGTGCCCACCGTCCGCACCCCAGGGGAAGGGTCAAGCGGAACGACGCGCCGGCCACGGTGTCCTCGAGGGTGAGGTCTCCGCCGTGGGCACGGGCGATCTTGCGCGAGAGGGCGAGGCCGATCCCGACGCCGTTGGGCCGGCCGGTCACGAAAGGCTCGAAGATCCTCGCCCGCACGGCGCCGGCCACGCCCGGTCCATTGTCGATCACGTGAACGCGCGCCTGCCCCCCGCCCGCGTCGATGCCGACGATGACGCGCGGAGGCCCATCGTGACCGAGCAGGGCGAAGTCGAGCGCGTTCCCCACGAGGTTCGCGACCACGACGTGCACCAGCGACGGGTCCACCTTGACGCGCACCCTCTCCTCCGCCGGGACCACGTCCAGCCGCACGCCCCGGTCCGCGGCCGTCTCGCGCGCCAGGTTGGCCACCTTGGGCACGAACTCGGAGAGGTCCAGGGAGACGGGGCGCGGCACCACGCCCTTCGAGAAGCTCAGCAGCTCGGTGGTGAAATCGGACAAACGCTCGATCTCGCGACGGATGGCCGTGACTCCTCCACCCCTGGGCGGAAGGATGCGGTCGCCGCGAAGGACGACGTCCAGCCCCACGCGCAGGTTGTTGAGCGAGTTCTTGACCTCGTGGGCAATCACGTCCGCGGCCTCGCCCAGCGACCGCAGGCGCTCGTTGCGTACCGCGTCCTCCTCCGAGCGGCGGAAGGTCCGCAGCGACCGCCGGAGCTGGACGACGAGGATCACCAGGGGCACGGAGGCGAGGGTGAGCCCCGAGGCGAGGCGGGTGAGGAGCCGCCTTTGCGCGGGCCCGAGCAGGGTCGCGGCGTCGGCGACGGAAAGCAGCGTGAAATCGGTCCCCTGCACCGGAGCCCCGGCCACGACGGCCGCGCGGCCGGAGACCTGCTCCTCCGAGACGAAAGGCTCGCCCTCGCGCGCGCGCAGTCGCAGCCAGACGCCGGCCACGTCCGCGTTCGCCCCCGGAGGGTAGATCACGCGGCCGTCGCTGGCGGCCAGCGCGGTGGTGACTTGCGACTTCTGTCCGGGCTCGAGCCCGGCTCCGGAGACGAGGTCGATGGCCCCCACCAGCGCACCCGTGAACTGCGCGCCGCGCATGATGGGCGAGGCCACGTAGAGCGGCGCCGAGGTCCCGCGGCCCTCCTGGCCGGCCACGATCTGGACTGTAGCGCTGTGGTGAAGCGTATCCATCAGACCCTGGAGCGAAGGCGGCAGGCCGGTGGCGAGGAACGTCTGCGGCTCCGACCACATGACGGTGGCGTTGCGGTCCAGGATGGCCACCCCGACGTTGAAGACGGCGCTGTTCTCGTGGGAGAGGCGCAGCAGGCTGCGCTCGGGCGCCATGTTCTCGTCGAGCAGGTCGACCTCGGAGCGCAGCCCCAGCCGCGTCAGCTCCTCCACGAGGAGGTGCAAGTGCCGAGCCAGGTAGTGGGCGCGGACCTGGGTCTCGAGAGACAGTCGATCGCGCGCTTCGTCCTTCTGGTGCGCGCGGTCGGCGGCCAGGGTGAGGACGAGGAGCACGATGCCCACGCTGGCGGTGGCCACGTAGATCCACATGGCGACCTGCGCGAATCGGGCGTGGGCCAGGGCCAGCTCGGACTCGGGCACGGGGGCCGGCGGCGGCCGGCTCATCACGCCGCGCTCGGGGAAGGGGCGGCGCCGCGCGCGGAAAGGCTGTCGCGCAGCCGGCGGGACCAGTAGAAGGTCACGGGGAGGACCACGAGCGTGAGGGCGGCGGCGGAGATCGTTCCCGCGACCACCACGACCGCGATCGGCCGCTGGGTCTCGCTCCCGATGGCGTGGGAAAGGGCAGCCGGGACGAGGCCGAGGGCGGCGAGGAGCGACGTCATGAGCACGGCGCGCAGCCGGTCGCGGGCGCCGCCGGTGACGGCGTCATGCAGGCCCTGGCCGTCCTCCAGGCGCCGGTTGATGGCGGAAACCATCAGCACGCCGTTCAGCACGGCCTGGCCGAGCAGGGCGATGAACCCGACGGCGGCGGCGACGGAGAGCGGCAGGCGCGCGAGCATGAGGCCGATCACGCCGCCGATGAGCGCAAAGGGCACGTTCAGCAGCACGATCAGGCAGTCGCCCACGGATCCGAACTCCGAGAAGAGCAGCACGAACGTGAGGAGCAGGGACAGGGGGATGACCAGACGCAGTCGCGACATGGCGCGCTGCTGGTTCTCGAACTCGCCGCCCCAGTCGACCTCGTACCCCGCGGGCAGGGGCGCCCCCGCCGCCACCTTCTCGCGCGCTTCGCGCACGAACGAGCCCATGTCGCGGCTGCGCACGTTCATGCGCACGCCCACGTAGCGGCGGCCGGACTCGCGGGTGATGGCCGCGCGTCCGGTGGACATCCGGACGTCGGCCACGGCGGAGACGGGGATGAGGGCGCCGTCCTTGAGGGGCAGCATGATCCGGCGTATCGAGGCCGCGTCCTCGCGCGTCGTCTGGGGCAGGCGGACGGTCACGTCGAAGCGCTTCTCCCCCTCCCACAGCTCGGACGCGACGTGTCCCGCCATCGCGGTCTCCAGGTAGTCCTGCACGTCCGCGAGGTCGAGGTCGTACTGGGCCAGGGCCTCGCGGTCCAGGCGGACGGAGAGCTGCGGCATCTCGCCCGACTTGACGATGCCGAGGTCGGCGGCGCCGGGCACGGTGGCGATCACCGCTTCCGCCTTCTCGGCCGCCTTCTGCAGCAGGTCGAGGTCGTCGCCGTAGATCTTGAGGGCGATCTGGCCGAACTGGCCGGCGATGTTCTCGTTGACGTTGTCGCGGATGGGCTGCGAGAAGTTGGCCTCCAGGCCCGGGATCTCCTGGAGGTTTCGCTCCATCTCCTCCGCGAAGGCGTCGATCGAGCGCACGCCGTGCCGCCACCGCGACATGGGCTGGAGCTGGACGAAGAACTCGAGGTTGTTGGGCAGCGTGGGGTCGGTGCCGTCCTCCGGGCGCCCGAGCTGCGACATGATGTCGGTGACCTCCGGCGTCCGGCGCAGGATGCGCTTGATGCGCGGCACCAGGCGCCGTCCCTCGCTGAGGGAGATGTTGCCCGGCAGCGTGAAGGTCACGTAGATGGCGCCCTCGTTGAGCTCGGGCAGGAACTCCGAGCCCAGCCGCGGGAGGACGACCAGCGCGGCGGCCAGGGCGCCCATAGAGAGGATGACGATCGGACCCGGATTGCTCATGGCGAAGGCCAGGGTGGGCTCGTAGGCGCGCCGGGCGGCGGCGAAGACCGCGCTGTCCGCGGGCGCCGCCTTGGCCCCCCTTAGAGCATGGTAGGCGAGCACCGGCACCAGCGTGAAGCTCAGGGCCAGGGCGCCCACCAGCGCGCTCACCACCGTGTGCGCCATGGGACCGAAGATGCGGCCTTCCACGCGCTGCAGGGAGAAGATGGGCAGGTAGGCGGCGATGATGATCAGGAGCGAGAGCAGTGTGGGGCGCGCCACCTCGCGCGCCGCTTCCAGGACGCGGGCGGCGGTGGACCCGCTGTCAGCGCCCGGCCGCACGCGATGGAAAAGGTGCTCCACCAGCACCACCGCGCCGTCCACGATGATCCCGAAGTCGACGGCGCCCATGGAGAGCAGGTTGGCCGACATCCCGCGTGTGTGGAGATAGAAGAAGGACGCGAGCAGGGCCAGGGGGATGACCACGGCCACGATGAGCGCGGCGCGCAGCGAGCGCAGGAAGACCAGCAGCACCACCGTCACCAGGAGCGCCCCTTCCGCGAGGTTCCGGAACACCGTCTTGAGCGTGGTGTTCACGAGGTCGGTGCGGTCGTAGAAGGGATCGACGCGGACGCCCTTGGGCAGGATGCGCGCGTCGAGGTCCTGGATGCGCGCGCGCAGCGCGGAGAGCACCACCGAGGGGTTCTCGCCGCGGCGCATGAGGACGATGCCCTCGACGGTGTCCTCGTCGTCGTTGCGGCTCACCACGCCCTGGCGCGGCGCGTAGGCCACGCGCACGGCGGCCACGTCCTTGATCGTCACCGGCACGCCGCCGCGCACGGCCACGCGCACCTTCTCGATGTCGGAGAGGTCCTGGAAGATTCCCAGGCTCCGGATCACGAACATCTCCGCCCCGCGCTCGACGTAGCCCCCGCTGGCATTGTCGCTTCCCTTCTTGAGGGCGGCGAAGATGTCGGAGAGGCCGATCTCCAGCGAGGCCATGCGAGTCGGATCCGGCTCGACGTGGATCTCCTTCACCAGGCCGCCGTAGGAGACGACGTCGGCGACGCCCGGCACCTGGAGGAGATGCGGCCGCACCACCCAGTCCTGGAGCGTGCGCAGGGTCATGGGGTCCGATCCGGCGCCATCGAGACTGTAGCGGTAGACCTCGCCGATGGGCGTGGCCACCGGGCCCAGACCGGGCTGGACGCCGGTGGGCAGGTCCGCCTGCTGCATTCGCTCCAGCACCTGCTGGCGTGCGAGCAGGACGTCCACGCCGTCGCCGAAGGTCAGCGTCAGCGAGGACAGGCCGAAGAGCGACACGCTGCGCAGGCGGAACAGGCCGGGCGTTCCGTTGAGCGCGCGCTCGAGCGGGATGGACACGCGGCGCTCCACCTCCTCCGTCGGCTGACCCGGGAAGAGCGTGATCACGTTGACCTGGGGATCGGTCGGATCGGGGAAAGCCTCCACGGCGAGGTTCAGGAAGCCATAGAGGCCGCCCGCGGCCACGAGGGCGGCGAAGACGAACGGCGCCACCCGGTTCCGTAGCGAATGGGAGAGCAGGGCGTCGAGCACGGACCTGAGGCCTCAGTCGCCCGGCGCGAGGGCCATCTGGTTGTCGAGGAGGATGGCGCCGTCCTCGACGACGGTCTCGCCGCGCGACAGGCCCGAGAGCACGGGCACACGACCTTCGTGGGCGGGCCCCGTGACCACCTCGCGGCGCGCGAAGCGTCCCTGGCCCGACTGCACGTAGACGTACTGGCGCTCGCCGTCGGAGACGAGCGCCGTCGCCGGCACCTCCAGCGAAGCGGCGCGGGCGGCGAGGGCAAAGCGCACGCGGGCGTAGACGTTCGGACGGAGCTGGCGTTGCGGGTTGGCCAGGCGAACGCGAACCGGGATGGTGTGCCGGGCGGCGTCGACGACCGAGTAGACCCGCTCCACCCTGCCCGCGAAGGCGAGCCCCGGCAGCGACGGGCTCGTCAGCTCCGCTGCCGAGCCCTCGGTCACGTCGACGGCCTGCGGCTCGAAGAGATCGGCCACCGCCCACACCGCCGAGAGATCGGCCACCACCATCAGCGCGCTGCCCGCCTCCGGCGAGACCTGCTGGTCCACGAGCACGTTCTTCTCCACCACCACCCCCGTGCGCGGGGCCTTCACGGTGAAGGCGTTCTCCGTCTGGGCAGAGACCTCGAGCGAGCCCAGCTTGGCGTCGGCGAGGCGCTGGGCGACCTCCGTCTGGCGCAGCTGCTGGACGGCGTTGATCTCTTCCTTGGCCGGTAGCGCGCGGCTCGCCACCAGCGCCTTCACGCGCTCCAGCGCCTTCCGCGCGGCCTCCAGGTCGACGGCCGCTTTCTCGCGCCCGGCCCGCAGCTCGGCGATGTCGGGGCTCTTGACGGAGAACAGAGCATCGCCGGCGGTGACGGGCTGCCCCAGTTCGACGAAGACTCGCGTCACCCGCCCCGGCAGCGGCGTGCCGACCTTGGACGCGCGGGTCTCGTCGATGGTGATGCGGGCGGGGATGGCGTCGCTCCAATGCGAAACGCCCTCGCCGACCGTGCCCAGCCGGAGGTAGCGCCACTGCGGCGCGCCGGCGGCGATGGCGATGGTCTCCTTGTCCACCTTCATGTCCGGTGATTCCGCCGGCACCGCCGGTCCCGCGCGCGTGAAACGCGCCGCCAGCGCGACCGCCAGCACGCTCGTCCCGATCGCACCCGCCCACACGAGCGGTCGACGCCTCGACTGCATCACAACCCTCCGGCCTGGCGAGCCAGCTCGCCGTCCAGTCCCAGCGCGTGGCGGAGCTCGATGGCGGCGGTGAAGGCCGCGAACTCGAGGTCCATGACCTTGAGCACGACGTCCGTGTGCGTCCGCCGCGCCAGCAGCAGGTCGGTCATGCTCAGCTCGCCCTGGCCCAGGGCGGCGAGCGTGGAGTCGAGCACCCTCTTCGACCGGGGCACAGCCTCGGCCTTGAGGCCGCCGAGGGCGTGGTCCAGCTCCTCGCGGCGCGCGCTCAGAGCCTCCACGTCACGGCGGGCCCGCTCGCTCAGCGCGGCCGCGCTTTCACGCAGCTCGGCCGCGTGCGCTTCCGAGCGGGCGGCGTCGTGCTGGCCGCGGTCGAAGAAGGGCAGTGCGATGCCCACGCCGATCTGGAGGGTGCGGGGCTGATCTCCCGAGATGTTGAGCAGGTCGCGTGTGTAGCCCACGGCCAGGCTCGGGTCGGGAATGATGCGCCGCCGCGCCAGCACGGCGTCCAGCCCCGCGGAGGCGGCGGCCTGCTCCAGGGCCCGGATGTCGTTGCGCCGTGCCAGGTACTCCTCGCCGGCGGGAGGCGCTTTCGGAGCCTCCGCCGCGGCGTCGAAGAGTGCGAGGTCCGCGTCGGCCGCGTCGCACTCGGCCACGAGGAGGGCCCCGCAGCTCGCCTGGGCGGCCGCGTACTCGGTGCGGCCGAGCGCGACGTCGGTCTCGAGGACCATCGTGTCCACGAGCAGGCGGTCGTATTCGTTGCCCGCCAGGTCACCGTTGTCCAGGCGCGAGCGCTGCAGGTCGAGGATCTGGCGGGCCCCGGCCAGGCTCTCCTCCAGCGCGGCCTGCCGGCGCCGCAGGTGGGCGACACGCCCCAGGGCGGCGCGCGCGTCGGTGACGGTGTCGCCGACGAGGTCGAGATACGCCTCGCGTGTGGAGTCCAGCTTCAGGCCGGCGGAGGCGATGCGCGGTCCGCGGGACACGTTGAGCGAGGGGTTGGCCAGGAGGCGGGCGGCTCTCACGTCCGCCTGCGACTGTCGGATCCGCTGCGCCGCCGCGCGCACGTCGCCATTGTGCGACTCGATCCAGGCGATCAGCTCCTTCGGCCGACTCAGGAAGTCCGCGACCGAGACGCGTGCTCGGGGCGCGTCGACCCCGGCCTCCCGCGGGCTTATGAAGTTCGCACCGATAGTTCCGCAGAGCACCATCGTCGCCGCCCCGAGCACGCGTCGGGTTCTAAGCAGGACTCGTGCCCAGAGGGCGGTCCACACGTCAAGTGCAAGGCCTGCCGTGAGCTGCGCAATGTGTCGCGCCCGTTCACATCCGCCGTCCCGAAAGTGTCTTTCCGCATTCCCCTTTCACTCCAGCGGAAAGATTCTTTCACTCCGCGCCGACGCGAAGCGCCGAGCACGGCGTCAAGTGTCACGTTTGCCGCGGCGTCATCCGCCAACTCGGCGCTGGCACGAGGAATGCCATCGACGAGTGGCGTGCGTGCGGCGTCCCTGCGCATCGCCGTGCTCGTGCTGGCCTGTACGACGCTCGCGCGGGTGAACGCCGCACGCGCGGACGAGCCGCTCGCGCGTTGGATGATCGAGATGGACGGGGGTCTCACCCGTCCGCACGGCCGCATCCGCGAAGCGTTCGGGGGAGGCGAGAGCGTCCACTTGAGCCTCGCGCGCGAGGTGCGGCGACACCTCGAAGTGGCCGGTGCGGCCTTCGAGGGTGGCATGCCGTACGCGCTCGCCGCGGACGAGATCGGATCCACCTGCATTCCCGAGGGTCAGGGGCGGGTCGCCTGCACGCGCCGTTCGCGGCGGCAAAGCGGCGTCCTCGCGGGGCTCGCGCTCGGGCTGGTCGTTCCGATATCGCTCGACGGCAGGCGGGTGGTTCAATTCGGAGGCGGCCGGCTCCTCGCGCGCTATGCGGTTTCGCCGGACCTGGATGACCGCAAACGGACCGGAGGCGGATACTATGGCTCTCTCGGCTGCGACCTCGTCACCCTCGACCGAAAGGTGGGAGCGGGAGTGCTGCTGCGCGTGGCTCGGATGTCGACGCATGGCGACGCCTTCGGGACGGCGCTGCCGCCTCGCACCGCGGAGACATGGGTGGACTTCAACGTCCTCCTGCGCCTGGGCGGGACGCGGAAGGATTGAGTCGGGACAGCCGTACGCCGCTGCTATCATCGACGCAGAAAGGACGCCGCAATCGCCAACCCAACCTCCGACGAAGGCTCGCCGCAACCTCTGACCCCGGGCGATCGAAGGCTCGGGCTCGGTGGTCTGTTGATCGAGCTCTTCCTGCCCGTCGCGCTCTCGTCCGCCGTGTTGCTCGCACTGGCGGGTTATACGCAGCACTGGGACCTCCACAGTTCCGTCGGCCTGGGCGTCTTCGGCCTTCTGCTGGTCGTCATCAGCCTGGTGATCAGCATTCGAGTGGACGCGTTCACGCTGGCGCGGCGCGCGCAAAGGGGGCGCAGGCAGCTCCTCAACCGAGCCGACTCGCGCTCGCGGCTGGTCAAGTTCATCCTCGGCGGGGGGCTGGCCCGGCCGGCAATGGCTCGCGCCGAAAAGCTCGGCAACGCGGTGCTGCGTGCCCAGAGTCCCGCGGCGAAGGTTCAAGGGATCCTGGCCCTGCAGGCCATGCGATCAGGTGATGCCCTCGACCAGCTCTTGCACGTCCTCGAAGTCGACTCCGCCGCCCTCGAGGGTGGTGGCGAGTCTCAGGCCCTTTCCCAGGCGCTGGCTTCCTATGGAGCGGACGCCAGAGTCAGGCTGCTTCACCGTTTCGACCAGGTGAGTCCCAACGAGCGGGGGAGCGCGACCGCTCCCCCCGGCGGCCTCTACGAACGCTACTTCTCGGCGGACTTCGATGGCCTCAAGCGCGAGATCGAGAGGCGGACCCCGCCGGCCTCGGGCGGGGACCTGGATCGTCTCCAATCCACCCGCGCCGCGCTACAAGACATCTCGAGTCGGTTCGAGATCGAGACTCGAAGCGGCCCGGGCAACGCCGGACTTCCTGCCTTCATCCTGCAGACGCTGCTCCAGATGGATCGGAGTCAGGACCGCGATCTCCTTGCCTTCGCGCGCGCGACCGCCGCCGACGGTGCGTGGTCGGAGGCGGTGCGCGGGCAGGCTCTGCTGTTGGTGGGCAAGGCAGGCGAGAAGGAGGACCTCGACACCCTTTACGGCTATCTGGACAGCCCCAGTCCCCTGTTGCAGGCGCGAGCCATGCAGGCGATCGCCGCCCTGGAGTCGAAAGTGTCGGCCGCCGTCGGCAAGGACTGAGGACGTCAAGGGAGGCGAGAGGACCTCAGGCGGCGTGGACCGTGTACTCGATCGTCAGCTCGCTCTGATCCCGGTTGCGGCGCTGTGCGGTCACCGTCACGCGAGCACTCTCGGGCACCAGCGCATTGGCCAGGTACGCGCTATGGCCAGTCAGATGCGCATTCCTGAAGAGGAGCCGATGCGAGCCGGCCGGCACCCTGGGAAGGGTTGCCTGGATTTCCAGACGGATCGTGCCCTCGCCCCGACGAAAGGCCGATGGTTCGGGAAACCTCCAGGAGACGAGACGTGGCTGAAGCGGCCTCTCATCGATCTCGACCTTCAGCGCGCCCATCACCTGCCCCGCGTACCGTCGCTGCTCGTCGGTGGACAGCGCTCCGTCGCCGTCGCGATCGAGCGCACCCATGAACGATCCCGCCACGTCGATGCCGGGCGTCAGGTCCAGGGTGATCCGGACGCGGTCCGGCTCGAGACCGATGCGCGCCGCCTGTAGATAGTCCTCGGTCCGGTGTGCCGACGCGTTCGTGCTGACGACGACCGTCATGGTCAGGGCCAGGACGATCGTGAGTCCGCTACTCGCGCGCAAAGCGCGCCCCGTAGTCGTTCGTGGGATCCCGATAGATCGTGTGGATGTGATCCACTCCACGTTGCGGCGCGTACTCGATGACGAGGGTGGGTCCCTGGATTCGGAAGTACGCGGCGCTGCCCGCGGTCGTGGGGCCGCTCCAGGCAAAGTAGGTCTGGGGAAGGCTGGCCCGGATCTCGTCCATCCGTGGCGCGGCGAACGCGTCGTGCGCGATCCCGGTCCATTCGAGCACGAGGTCCATGAGCATCGTCTGCTGCGACGCCGACAGGGCCGAGGCCCGCAGGCCCTCCGGCTGTATGGTTTGTCCGTCGTGACCAGGCCCGAGCACGAGGTCGGACACGCTGTAGCCGAGGATGGCCTGGCTCCGCTGGGCGGCATCCAGGGTCGCCATCAATGCGAACGCGCGGTCGTTCTCGTTCCCCAACGGCCGAACGGTACGGCCCTCGAACGAGTAACTCGCGGGTTGAGCCGCGGTATGACTTGGCGCCAGGGTGGCTCGGTGCCCCACCAACGTCAGATTGATCGCGAGGTGATGGCCGCCGAACTGCACCATCCACGGGGCGCTGACGGACGGCACGCCAAGGAAGGCGAGGTAGTACTCGGCCTCGCCGAATCTCACGCCTCCGCCCCGCGGGGGCCCGCCCGGCGCTCCCCGAAGGGTCTCGTCGCCGCGCATGATCTCGACGACCTTTCGGTACCCGTCCTGACTGAGCGCGGTCGAGAGCAGGGCCATGGCGGCGGCCCGTTGTGCTTGCGTGAGGTCGCCCAGGCGCAACCCCTCGCGTTTGAATATTCCAGTGGGGAGGTTGGACCATCGTGCCTTCTGGGGACGGTCGAAAGGAAACTGGACCTTGGTCCGGCCGACCTCGTCCAGTGCGGCGAGAAAGGCCTGCGCGGAGGCGACGATCCGAGCCGTCGCATCCGCGTCCGCCGTTTGCGCAGGCGGCGATGGGCGCGGCGGAGCGGCAACGCTCGCGGCTACCGCAACGAACACGCCAAGACAGGCAACGGTGCCGATTCCGACGATGACACGCATGTGATCCTCTCCGACGGCACCCTGAGGGCGCCTCAGCGCCTGGCGACCCAGGCGAGGCCGTCAGGTTGCTTGCC
>WNFN01215860.1_pt2 | contig 11622 bp, 11 predicted proteins | sample 5400161 | NCBI WGS metagenome assembly WNFN01 (sample SAMN13153353, study PRJNA577476) | soil metagenome | isolation source: 80 cm saprolite on Douglas fir-dominated hillslope | place: USA:California | collected 2013-09-17
CTTTCGTTCAACCTGCTCGGTGATGCGTGGCGCGATTGGCTCGATCCGCGGACGCGCTCGCAGATATCCGCTCAGGAATTTTCCCGCTGAACTGTTCTTCAAGTTTGCAGAGTCAAGCGTGCGATCGAGAGCCGGCAAATCTCTACTTGGTCAGGATCACGGGTGTGCCGCGGCCCAGGCTCAAGGTGCGCGCTGCGCTCGCCTTGTTCACGGCAATCTCGAGATATCCGCTCGAACCCACATAAGCGATGGGCTCCCCGTTGTTGCCGCGCGCAAAGGTATCCACCAGTCGCGTTACCGGATGTGTTCCCACTTGAAGTTTGATGGCGCCGCCGTTCAGCGCCGATTCCGGCAAATCTTCCGCGCGAAAATTTGTAATCAAATTGCCGAACGCATCGGTGCGTAGGACCGCGCCCTTCATGGTTCCGTCCGCCTCCTTGGGGCGAGGAATCGAGAACCGCTTAAAATCGCTGATTTCATCTCCCATACTGGGCGTCTGCCATCCTTTTGAGAGCCAGGAGGCGATCGGGGCGAAGATGTCTCGTCCATGGAAGGTCTTGCTCACCGGCTGCAGGTAGTAATGTTCGACGTTTGCATGGCGCACGACAAGGCTTTCCTTCTCGCGCTCATAGATCACAGACAGCACGCCGTTGTCGGGCGCAACAAAATACTGATTCTGGGCGCTGACAAGCAGCGGGCGGCGTTCGGTTCCCACACCGGGATCTACAACCACGACGTGGATTGTTTTCGGCGGAAAGTAGGAATACGCAGAGCCAATCGCCAGGGCTCCGTCGAGCAAATCAAATGCCGTGACGTTGTGCGTGATATCCACGATGGTTACATCGGGATTGATTTTCAGGATTACGCCCTTCAGTGTTCCGACCAGATGGTCGTTGGTGCCGTAGTCGGTTGTGAGCGTGATGATCGCGTTGGCCAATGGATTCTCTCACCTGGGATAATTTGCGCATGGCGCGCAGACGGAGCGGCGAGGCCCTCCGCACCCTTTGACGCTAGCGGAGGCGCGCGCCTCCGTCAAGAATTCGCGCGCTGACTGCTGTGCAATCGCCAATGGGCCATTTGGCGAAGAAATCAGCAGCGAATCAGCCCGCGCCCTGTTCGGGTGCGCAAGGATGCCAGTCCGGATCAGGAAAATGAGCCCGGCAATACCATTGGCCGCAGCGCGCGCAATACTGCTGAGCGCTTTGCTCGCAGGATTCATCCACGCGCGAAACTGCCTGACAGTGTTGTTCCTTGGGTTTTACGGCTGTTGCGTTCATCGCATCCTCCACGGCACGAAGGACGGTGCAGCAGGGAAGGGGCCTCAGCGGACGCGTTCCCCTATGCCAACTTTGTTCACGCCGCTGCAAGCAATATACACCCGTCCATCGGCCGTTGCCGCCATATTGCGTACCACGCCGCCACCCGAAGGAATGGCGGCGCGCGCGAATTTTTCGGTCTTCGGATTAAATTGAATTATCGTGTTTGGTCTTACTCCCGATTCGCTGTACCAGACCATCCCATCTGTCGTAATCGCGATGCCATAAGGGCCTGAGTTGTGACCGCCGGGGGAAGCCCACATTTTTACGGCGCCGGTAGTGGGATCGAGCCGGCCTAGATTTCCACCCTTGAAGTCCGTGAAATAGATCTTGTCGTCTGCCGTGATCGCCAGGCGGCGCGGCCGAGCTCCCTCTGGCAATTTGTACTCTGTGATCCCCATGGTCGCGGGGTCGATCTTGCCCATTTTGTTCGTGCCGAGTTCGCAAAAAAACGGCACTCCCTTGCTGTTGATCTGGATTCCATAGGGCAGCGCGCTTTCGGTTTGCACCTTCTTTAATTCCATCTTTCCCGTGCGCGGGTCGAGCCGGCCCACTGCGTTCCCGCCTTGCGCCGTGAACCAGAGGGTTCCACGGGCATCGAAGACAGCGGTGTGAGGATCATCCACACTGTCATCAGGCATCTTGAATTCCGTCACCTTTCCCGTGCGCGGATCGAGCTTCCCAATGTAACCGCCGAAATTCGCCGTGTACCAGATGTTTCCGTCTTTGTCCGCAACGAGCCCGTGCGGCCCCGAATTTTTTCCTTCGATGAGCGGGAACTCTTTGAAAGTGCCGGTAGCGGGATCAAGCCGCCCCAGCTTGTTAGCCATCTGTTCCGTGAACCACAGCGCGCCGTCCGGCCCAACGGCCGGATCATGGGGATGCGCGCCCTTTGTGGGCACGTCCCATTCGCGGATGGTGACCTTCAGTTCGCTGACTTCCGTTGCCGGCGCTGCCCCGCGCGACGCGAGAGCAATCCCCAGGCCCAGAACTATGCTGCCCAAGAGAATCTGATTTCTTCTTCCCATCTGTACCTCCCTGACAGAATTCAATGTCGCGGAGAGCTGACTTACATTCTGTTCCTGAACTTCATGAAATGCAGGCTGCGCTCGCTCAGGATATACTCCCTTAACAAAAATCCGGTTAACAATAACACCCCCCACTCGTACGTTTTTCATAAGTTCATTCTAAAGACGGATAAAGTCAATTGTGAGGAAGAGTTAAGAGCCTCACGCTTTCAAAAACCGAAAGCATGAACCACCCCGATCTTGCTGGGTCGGTTAGGGTTGCCGCCGCCCGAATTTCCAAGCAATTGGCACTGTGTCGAGGGTTCGACATCTGCACGTCAGACTCTAAGGGGCAGGTCAGCCCGCTTCCCGCTTGTATGCTCCTCGTTACCAGTGTTTTGCATCAACTCCTGGCTCTCGACGTACAAAGGTACGGCGCGTGCTTCTTCCACAGAGGGAGCCGATGTTTGCGAGAAATGGAAAGTGCCACCCATCACCGCTGCCTTCGGGAGAAAGACTGTGAGCCGGAATTCCATATTTCACCTCCGTCATCGAGGAGCCTTGTAAATGAGTCCATTTGAACTCGTTCTGCCCTCCGCCAAAAGTCAAACCTGCATGAATCCAATCACGTCGGAAAAAGATAAGCTCGGATTTATAGGAGTCGGCTATATGGGCCGGCCGATTGCGCAGAGGTTGCTGGAAGCCGGCTTCAAGCTGACCGCTTATGACCGGGACCGCGGCAAGGCGGAGCAGCTAATTCGACATGGCGGCACGGTCGCGGAAAGCGTTGCGGAGCTTTCCTCCAGTTGCAACGTGGTGTTGTCGTGCCTTCCGACCGACGAAGCTGTCCTGAAAATTCATAGAGGGCCAGACGGCGCGTTCGCCAATGCGCAGCGGGGCTCACTGGTCATCGATATGAGCACAGTGTATCCGGAAACCTCGCACGAACTCGCGAGACTAGGTTCCGAGCGGGGCGTTGACGTCCTCGATGTGACCATATCGGGGAGTACTCCGGTTGCAGCGCAGGGGGGCTTGACCCTGTTTGGAGGCGGAGACCTGGGATGCTTCGACGCCGCCGAGTCGATCTTTCGCGTGATCGCCAAGAAGTATTTTTATGTGGGGCCGAACGGCGCCGGAGCGACGATGAAGCTTGTCGTGAACACTCTGCTGGGAATCGGAATGCAGGCGATTGCCGAGGCCGTGGCGCTCGGTGAGAAGGCCGGGCTCGATCGCCATCGTTTGCTCGACGTGCTGGCCCAGACCGCGGTCGTCGCTCCGGCGCATGTGGGAAAACTGCAGAGAGCGATGACGGGCGACTATAGCCCGCAATTTCCGCTAAGGCTGATGAAGAAAGATTTCTGGCTGATTCTCAACCTCGCGGCCGCGGTCGGTGCGCACATGCCCGCGACACAAGCGGCTTTCGAGATTAATGCAGCACAATCGGCGCAAGGAAACGAGCAAGACTTCTCCGCCGTTATTCTGCGAATGGAGAAGCAAGCCCATTTGGATTTTACGGACGAAGGGCGAACTTGAATTGGCGTTCCTCGGGAGAAGCTGGTCTAACGGGATGGAGTCTATTGGCGTCCTATGCGTTCGAAGTGAGGGGTGGCGATGATTCAACTGAAGGTGAACGGAGCCGAGCAGTCGTTCGATGGCGATCCTGAAATGCCTCTGCTCTGGTACCTGCGCGACGTTTTGGGGCTGACCGGATCGAAATTTGGCTGCGGCGTTGGGCTTTGCGGCGCATGCACAGTCCACGTGAATGGACAGGCCACGCGATCTTGCGTGGCAGCCATGCGCGATACGGCCGGAAAGGAAGTCACGACGGTCGAAGGGCTCGAGAAGAACGGATTGCATCCGGTTCAGAAGGCCTGGATCCAAATCAACGTGCCGCAGTGTGGCTATTGCCAAGTGGGACAGATCATGCAGGCGGCGGCTCTGTTGAACAGCAAAAAGAAGCCGACCGATCACGAGATCGATGAGGCGATGTCCGGGAACATCTGCCGTTGCGGGACTTATCAGCGGATTCGCGCGGCGATTAAAGCAGCGGCGGGGGAAATGGCATGAGCGCGATTGAGAATGTCAGCCGGCGCAGATTTTTGGCGGGAGGCATCATCGCGGCAGGCGCGCTTGTGCTCGGAGTGCGCTATTACTCCAAGCTCTCGTCCGGCGACAAACTTCCACACGATACAAACGCGGATCACGCCACTCTGCATCCCAACGTTTTCCTCGGAATCGACCCAGACGGCACGGTGTGGATCGTGGCCAGCCGCTCGGAGATGGGCACGACAAGCCGTACTACTCTGCCGCTCGTTGTCGCCGATGAACTGGATGCGGATTGGAAGCGAGTGAAGATCGAGCAAGCGATTGCCGACAAGCGATACGGTGACCAGAACACGGACGGATCGCACTCGATCCGCTCGTTCTACGACGCGATGCGCGAAGCGGGAGCAACGGCGCGATTCATGCTGATTCAAGCTGCGGCTAAGCAGTGGGGCGTTCCGGCGGCGGAGTGCGAAACCGATTTGCATGTTGTCGCCCACCGCTCGACGAACCGCAGAGCGGGTTACGGGGACCTCGCGAGCGATGCGGCGAATTTGCCAGTCCCCAGCAGAGAAGAGTTGAAATTCAAAGCAAAGAGCGCCTGGCGGTATGTAGGCAAGGGGGAAGTGAGCTACGACCTCGAAGCTCTCGTGACCGGGAAAGCCATTTATGGCATGGATGCCCGTGTGGACGGCATGGTGTACGCGTCGGTAGAGCACCCGCCCGTTCTCGGGGGCAAAGTGAAATCGTACGACGACAAAGATGCCTTGAAGGTCGCAGGTGTGCGTCAGACAGTCCCGATTGATCCATTCCAACCTCCACCGGCGTTTCAGCCCCTCGGCGGCGTCGCGGTAATTGCGGATAACACGTGGGCGGCATTTCAAGGCCGCAAGAAGCTGAACATCTCATGGGACAACGGCTCGAACGAAACCTACGACTCAGATGCATACAAGAAGGAGCTGCGAGAGACCGCACACAAGCCCGCGAAGGTTGTGCGCAATATTGGAGATGCGGATGCCGTCCTCGCCAAAGCCGTGAAGGTCTATGAAGCGGACTACTACGTTCCGCTTTTGGCGCACGCTTCGATGGAGCCGATGGTCGCCCTCGCCGAATTTAAAGATGGCAAAGTGACAGCGTGGGCTCCGACGCAGAATCCTCAAGCAGCGCAAGACATCATCTCGAAAGAGCTGGGAATCGCGAAGGAAGACGTAATTTGCCATGTAACTCTGCTCGGAGGTGGATTCGGCCGCAAGTCGAAGCCCGATTACGTTGCTGAGGCTGCGGTATTGTCCAAAAAGGTGGGCCGGCCTGTGAAGGTGGTTTGGACCCGAGAGGACGACATCAAGTTTGACTACTACAACGCCGTCGCCTCAATGTATATGAAGGCGTCTCTGGGCGCGGATGGTAAGCCAACGGCGTGGCTGCAGCGGTCTGTCTTCCCTCCAATTCCTTCCATTTTTGACGTGAATGCGGTCTACGGCGATCCTGCCCATTTGCAGCAGGGCTGGACGGACATTCCTTACGATCTGCCCAATCTTCGCATCGAGAATGGCCCGGCGAAAGCTCACGTCCGCATCGGCTGGCTGCGCTCGGTGGCGAACATCTATCACGCGTTTGCTGTTCAATGCTTCACGGATGAACTGGCACATGTGGCCGGGCGCGATCCGCTCGATTATTTGCTCGACCTGATCGGGAAACCGCGCACCATCGATTTCAAGGGTGTGGAATACCCGAATTACGGAGCTCCGTATGACGCCTATCCATGGGAAACCGGCCGTCTGCGCCATGTTACGGAGATGGTCGCGGAAAAATCCGGGTGGGGAAAGCGCAAGCACGGCAAGGGCACTGGCGTCGGGATTGCGGCGCACCGCAGTTTCTTGACCTACGTGGCCACAGTCGTTGAAGTCGAAGTCAATGACCATGGTGAGGTGCGGATCCCTCGCGTGGATACGGTTCTGGACGCGGGCTTGGTCGTAAATCCAGAGGCGACCCGCGCCCAGTTCGAGGGCGCCGCGGTGTTCGGCACCAGCGTTGTGCGAAGCGGCGAGATTACGGCGACGAAGGGCGTCATCAACCAGTCGAATTTTCAGGATTATCCAGTGGCTCGAATTAGTGAAGCGCCTTATCAGACGAACGTGTATATCGTCGATAGCGACGCTCCCCCGGCGGGCGTCGGTGAGCCAGGGGTGCCGCCCTTTGTGGCGGCGTTCTGCAATGCCATTTTTGCCGCAACCGGCAAGCGAGTCCGGGATCTGCCGATTACAAAGCTGGGCCTAGGCTAACGTTGCTGAGCCTATAGGGGAAAACCAGACGCGGCCGGAATTTGTAAATATCAAAAAAAGGGAAAATTATGTTACGCGACAGAACTCGACACTATGTGATTTGCACCACTACAACTCTGACGGCGCTTGTCATCGGCCTAACGCTCTTCCCTGTCTCAATTGCGCGGGCTAAAGGCGGTCAAGGCAGCGCGGCCAGCAGCGCGACGTTTCGAACGAAATGCGCAATGTGCCACGGCCAAGACGGAGCTGGCTCTGACGTTGGAAAGAGTATGAACGTTCCGGACCTTCGCTCACAGGCCGTCCAGAAGCAGCCCGATGCGGATCTCGCTCAAGTAATTTCCAACGGCAAGGCCGGAATGCCTCCCTTCAAGAGTTCGCTCAGCGAGGATCAGATACACGGCCTTGTGACGTACATTCGCTCGCTGGCTGCAAAGAAATAGCTGGCTTCCAGACTCTGCGCGGTGAGTTCGGAGCCATAAAACAGGTGCCTAGTGCTGGCGGCCCAACCAAATGAACTGGTAGAACGTTTCGCAGGACGCCAGGAAGAGAATCGAATGGAAGCCGTTGGAAACAAGTAGCCGCTGTCAAGAGCCAACCCGAAATGGAATGCGTTAGGAGGATGTCAGCGCGATGAGCGGTCAAGATGCCAGTAATGCTGCGGGAGTTGGGCGCGAGAATGAACAGGAAAGCGAGTCCGGTCACGACTCAGCGGTTACTCGCAGGCAATTTCTGGGAGTCGCTGCCGGTGCCTCCATGTTGATGAGTTTCCCTTGGCACCCCCGGGAGGGAGAAGTCAAGGGAGAAGTTCCGTATCGGACGCTCGGCCGCACAGGGGAAAAGGTTTCCGCGATAGGCATCGGCGGATTTCACCTTGGCAAGCCGGGGCTCCAAGAATCTCAGAGTTTTCGCATCATCCGCACCGCGATCGACAACGGAATTAATTTGCTCGATAATTGCTGGGACTATAACGACGGGCAGAGTGAAATCCGCATGGGGAAGGCGCTGCGCGACGGCTATCGTCAGCGAGCGTTCTTGATGACCAAAATCGACGGGCGCAACAAGAAATCGGCTGCGCAGCAGATTGAAGAATCGCTCCACAGACTGGAGACCGATCGCATCGATCTCTTGCAATTTCACGAAATTATTCGCGTTGACGATGCGGACCGCGTTTTTGCGACGGGCGGAGCAATGGAAGCGGCGCTCGAAGCGAAGAAAGCGGGGAAAATCCGCTACATCGGGTTCACCGGGCACAAGAGTCCCGACATCCACTTAAAGATGCTCAATACGGCCGCGAGCCATCAATTCCATTTCGATACCGTTCAGATGCCGTTGAACGTGATGGACGCACACTACGACAGCTTCGAAAAGAAGGTCTTGCCGGTGCTCGTGAAGGACGATATCGGCGTGCTTGGGATGAAGCCGATGGGCGATCCCTTCATTCTGGAAAGCAAGACGGTGACTCCGGTCGAATGCTTGCACTACGCGATGAATCTTCCGACCAGCGTCGTGATCACCGGTTGTGACTCGATGCAAATACTCGAGCAGGCTCTGAATGCGGCAAGGAGTTTCCGGCCTATGAAGTCAAACGAAATCGAAGCTCTTCTTGCGAAGACCAAGCGGGCTGCGCAGCACGGAAAATACGAACTCTATAAGACGACTCACCACTTCGACGGGACCTATCAAAATCCTCGCTGGCTCGGTTGAAAGCGCGTTAGAAACGTTAGGAATTAGAAGCGCCGCGTCAGCTCTGACCAATCCTGCTCCCGATTCTGGCCTCATCGCGCCCGTGCCGCGCTCCGCAAATCATCTCACTTAAAAGCGATTGCCCCAGTGGGGACTCGGACGCGCAGAGATGGACATATTAAATAATTGAAACCGTTCGGTCTCATCGCGCATCGAAGCGCTGAGGAAAGCTTGACTGTGCGAGACGGTTCGGTGCGTTTCAGGCTGTCCGGAACGTTGCCTGCGGCTCACGAACGACTGAGCCCAGAACCGGCAGTGTCCGTTTCGATCCAGGTTGCTACATCGAGGAACTTCAATGACCAAGGAACCGAGCTTCGTCTCCGCCGATCACATCGATCTTGATCCATTTACAAGTTCCCAGACCCGAGAACGCACCCTAAATGCGGCCATCGTCCAGGTTAACATCAGCGAAAGCTTCGAAGAGTACCTTAGTATCTTTGACATATTTTACGACGACGATATCGAGATAACCAGCGAAACCGGCGAGGAACCGATTCGTGGAAAGGCGCGAGTGCGCTCGCTTTTGGCCAACTTCCTAGTGCCCTTTCATGTAATGGCCGAACTCAATGGTCTGTTGATATCCATTCGACAAAGCGCGATTCCTGGAGATGTTGCAGGCCAGACGCAATCTGCGTGGACGCTTGAGTTGGTCGGTGTCTCCGGCAGGACCTGCACTGTGAGCTGGCGTGTCCTCCGAAAATGGAACGGGCCGCTCGTAGTGTACGAGCATCACTATGACCGTAAGCAAACCGGCCCGCCCCTGACCTCCAATGACCTTAGTTTCAATGCAGCTACGTCTGCTACAGGGTTTCGAAGGCCCTCATAACAGGTTCTAAGGTGCGAACAAACGAGTTACAGGGATTCAACACGGCCAAAAAAATGACTGAAGTCGGAACGCGAGACCTCCCGCTGAAGTGGGACGTGTTCGTGACGCCCGGCATGCCTACTGTCACGAGTGACCTGCCCCCGGGCGCGAAACAGCAGATGTGGTCGCCGACATCGTCGACTCTCATCTACGGCAAGCGGGACGCCGTCCTCGTCGACGCTTTCATCACGGTCGAGCAGGCGGACGCCCTGGTGGATTGGGTGGCGGCGAGCGGCAAGAACCTGACAACGATCTACGCTACGCACGGTCACGGTGACCATTTCTTTGGCATCCGAGCGCTCCTGGATCGTTTCCCCAATGCTCGAGCGGTCGCCACGCGCGATGTTGTGAAACTCATGCGCCAGCAGGCCTCACCGGACGTCGTCGCGAACTTCTGGAGCGCGCGGTTTCCCGACCAGATCCCGGAGCGGCTGATCGCCGATGAGCTGGAGGGAAATGTGATCGATCTCGAAGGGCACGACTTGGTCGTCGTGGAACTCGGGCATACCGACACCGACTACACGACATGTCTGCACGTCCCGTCAGTCGGTTTGGTCAACCCACGCGTCGTGATCGCCGGATATAAGCGACCTGGGAACGACGACAGCCCCAAGATCATTGAAGAGACCCGGCAGTACATCCGCGATTTCGACCAGGTAGCCGGGACGACGACGACCGCGCGCGAGCTCTACGACAAGGTGCTGGAGCTCTATCCGGATCGCGTCAATCCGGGGGGAGCGCTCTGGATTTCGGCGCGCGCGCTCAAACCGTGATTTGAGCGGAGTGAAGAATCGCACATCGCTTGCTGAAGCATGGAGTAAATATTATGCGTGCAATGAGAGCAGAAGGATTCAGCGGTTACAAGGATTTGAAGCTAACGGACATTCCAAAGCCGGCAGTCTCAGATGGACGGGTACTGATAAGGATCACAGCGGCCGGGGTCACGCCACTCGAGCACACCATTCTGTCTGGGGGATACCCACGAGCGAAAGCGCCGCTGGTATTGGGAGGAGAGGGAGCCGGCGTGGTGGAGGAAGGAGGGGGGACGGCCTTTCCTGTTGGTTCACGTGTGATGTTTACCGGGCCCTATGGCGTTTCAGAGAATGGAACCTACAGTGAGTGGGTTGCTGTCCGAAAGGACAACCTTTGCTTGATTCCCGACAACATCGAGGATCTTTCGGCTGCCGGTGTTCCCGTGGCCTATCTTACCGCCCAAATGACACTGAGCTTCGCAGGATTTGCGAAGGGCAAGACGGTGCTGTCACCTGCCATCGGAGGTTCGGTCGGAAACGCAGTCACTCAGATAGCGAAGGCGCAAGGGGCGAAACACGCGATATCAACCACGACTAACCATTCGAAGGCGCAACAAGCACGCTCTCTGGGTTTCGACGAGGTGATCGACCTTTCCGGGGAGAAGCTTAGCGACGGCGTTCGCCGGATCACGGAGGGTTATGGTGCCGATATCGTGATCGATGCAATTGGGCGGAGAAATCTTGAGCGAAGCTCTCGGCACACTCTCTATCGGGGGAAGTCTGACTACATTGGGCTACGCCGCAGGCCGCAAGGCAACCATCGACGTCACGGATCTTATCTGGAAGCGCGCTAGTATGAAGAGCTTCTCCCTGTTCTCACAACCTGCGGAGGTATGGACCACCGCATGGAGCGTCATTTTTCCATTACTTCAATCCGGTGCGGTCAAGCCCATCGTGGCAAAGACGTTCCCGCTGGCTGAGGCGGCAGATGCTCTGCGTTACCTCGTTGAGGGCCGCCCCTTCGGCAGGGTCGTCCTCACAATCTGACAGCCTTTGCCGAGAGCGGGATGGATACCAATGAAGAAGTTCAAGATCGCTGTTCTGGACGATTACCAAAATGCGGCGCTGGAGAGCGCCGATTGGTCGGTGCTCCGCGATCGAGCGGACATCGCTGTATTTCAGAACCACGTAGCCGATCCGGACGCCCTGATTGAGCGGTTGCTGGCTTTTGATGTCGTTTGTGTCATGCGCGAGCGGACCCCTCTGCCCCGCAACGTCATTGAGCGCCTTCCCAATCTCAAGCTCATCGCCTCGACGGGACTTGGAAACGCGTCGATCGATGTCGCCGCCGCGGGCGATCATGGGATCGCAGTGGTTTACACGGGGTATAGGTCGGACCCGACGATTGAATTTACCTGGGCGTTGATCTTGGCCTCCGCGCGCCATATCGTGACGGAGAGCAACTCCGTCCGATCCGGCGGCTGGCAGCAAACAGTGGGCACGGATCTCCGTGGAAAGATCCTGGGCGTTCTGGGACTTGGGAACGTTGGATCACAGGTCGCGCGGATCGGGAGCGCTTTTGGAATGAAGCTGATTGCCTGGAGCCAGAACATG
>WNFN01133316.1_pt1 | contig 11614 bp, 8 predicted proteins | sample 5400161 | NCBI WGS metagenome assembly WNFN01 (sample SAMN13153353, study PRJNA577476) | soil metagenome | isolation source: 80 cm saprolite on Douglas fir-dominated hillslope | place: USA:California | collected 2013-09-17
GAGGAGCACGCGAAGAACATCTCGACCCTGAGGGCTGCCGCGGTCGAGCACGAAAAGCCAATCGCGATTCTCGCCGACCTGCAGGGACCGAAAATCCGGACGGGGCCGCTGGCAGGCGGCGGGCCAGTGATGCTGCGCAGCGGGCAGCGGTTTGTGATCACGACCGCAAAAGTGCTCGGCGATTCGACACGAGTGAATACGGTGTTTACGCCGCTGCCGAGGGAAGTTCACCGCGGCGATCGCATCCTCTTATCGGACGGATTGATTGAGTTGCGAGTGGAAAAGATCAGCGGCCGTGAGGTGATTTGCGAGGTCGTGAACGGCGGTGCGCTTGGCGAACACAAGGGCATCAATCTGCCCGGAGTGAAGCTGCGCGTGCCCGCACTGACACCGAAAGACCGCGCTGATCTGGCCTTCGCTCTCAAACATGGCGCGGACTACATTGCCGTGAGTTTTGTGCGCCGACCGGAAGACGTGCTGCTGGCGAAACAGCTGATTCGGCGAGCGGGGAAAGACACTCCGGTGATCGCCAAGCTGGAGAAGCCGGAAGCGATCGAAAATCTGGATGCGATTCTGCGGGCCGCCGACGGCGTGATGGTGGCGCGCGGCGATCTGGGCGTGGAGATGAATCCGGAGCGCGTGCCCGTGGTTCAGAAAACGATTATTTCGCGAGCCAGGGAATTCCGGCGTCCCGTGATTACCGCGACGCAGATGCTGGAATCGATGACGGAGAACCCGCGGCCGACGCGCGCGGAGGCTTCCGATGTGGCCAACGCGATCTTCGATGGCTCCGATGCGGTGATGCTTTCGGCGGAGACCGCGTCGGGGAAATATCCCGTTGAAGCCGTCGGCATGATGGCACGGATCATCGAAGAAGCGGAAGCGAGCATCCGGGAATTTCCGCGGCCGGCGACTCAGGAACAATTGAAAGTGGCGGAAACCGTTGCGGAACTGGTGTGCCACGCTTCGCGCGAACTGCACATGAAATTGATCGCGGTGTTTACGCACAGCGGGTTCACGGCGCGGTTGGTGTCGCGCTACCGGCCGCTGGTGCCGATCGTGGCGTTCTCGCCTGAAGCAGAGACGCGGCGGCGCATGGCGCTCATCTGGGGCGCGCTGCCCAGAATGATTCAAGATGTACAAAAAGTAGACGGGCTCGCGAAGGTCGCGGAGAAACGCCTGCTCGAAGAGCGGCTGGTGCGCAAGGGCGATGTGATCGGGATTGTGGCGGGCACGCCGATGGGCATTCGCGGAACGACGAACTTCATGAAGTTTCACGTGATTGGCGGGCCAGCGTAGAGAATAGTTGTCAGTCAGCCGTTTTCAATGCTCAGTTCCGGAAACGAACCTTCGCAGATTTGAGGGTTAGAGAAATGGCCACGCGGATTTCCGGTACCCTTCCTCCCAGCGTCAGGCATTTATTCACTGTGTCAGGCGTCCTCGCGGTTTAATCTTCAGGGATGTGCCCGGTCTGTACCAACCCAACCATAACAGCCCCCCTCCCTCTTTTTTTGAAAAGTGTTGATTTTAAAGGGACTTTAAGTTGTTTTAGAATCAACACTTCTGGAAGTGTTGATTCTAAAGGGGCTTACATTGCACAAAAATTGTGCAGGAGTAGGCCATTTTCCGGCAGGGGGCGAATGCGTATAGCAACCTGGAGGAAAGGACAGCCCTGAAAAAGAAAAGCGGGAAGGGCTCCCGCAGTCTGATCGCAGTTTTATACATTGTTAAGTATACCAGAAAATAAGGGAAAGTCAAGAGAAACCTTGCAAAACCTTCGAAGGGACGCTGAAGAGAGCTGGCAAAATAGGACTGGATCGCGGCAATTTACTGAAAACAAAGGACGGGATTGCGTTAGTTGACCCAGTTGTCGGGGCGGGAGGGGGGTTCCTTCTTGTGCTTGTTGATGTAGACCTGGAAGCGCTTGCGATTGCGCCGGTACTGCCAGTCGGTGACGGTGTTGCGGACGCTGTATAAAAACGAACCGCGCCGGAGATAGAGATAGCCAACAAGCATGCCACCGAGATGGCAGACGTGGCTGACATTGTCGCCGCCGGACCCCAGCGTGGCGAAGAATTCGATAGCTCCCATCACTGCCACATAGGGACGCATCGGAATTGTGACAGGAAGGGGAATCAGCCAGATGCGGCGGTCCGGGAAGAGCACTGCATTGGCCATCAGAATGCCAAAAATAGCGCCTGAGGCGCCAATCGTAGGAATGACCGACGGCAAGCTGCCAAAGAAAACGGGAATGGTCTTGACGATGAGCTCGATGACCCCGGCGCCCACGCCGCAGATGCAGAAGTAATTCAAAAACTTGCGCTTCCCCCAAACAAGTTCCAACTCGCGGCCGAACATCCACAGCATGAGCATATTGATCAGCAGGTGGAGGAGGCCGCCGTGCAGAAAAATGTAAGTGAAGGGCTGCCAGATACGTGGAGGTATGTGGTGCGTTACGGCTTCAGGGATTAGGGCAAACCATTTGAGGAGCCAGATGGTTGCCGAAGGAGGAGCGAGCAGGGCCAGTAGAGTCTGCAAAAGGAAAACACCCGCGCAGACCAACACGAGGAGTTTTACGCCTGGGGTAATAAAACTGCGCCAGTCGAAATTGTAGCGCCGCGCACCTACTCTCGTACCCATAGAAGAAGTGTACGGCGGCTAAACTCGGGCGTCAAAGTGGGTATTGCGATCGACTAGTTCAGCTTCTTGCGGGCGAAATAGAAGAGCGAGGCCGCGAGAAGGGCGAACATGAAAATGCCGACGAGAACAGCTGTGAGCCAATGCGGGACACGATTGGAAATCTCCGGGTCCTGCAAAAGAGCGATGATGATGCCGAGCAGCCCGAACACGCCGCCAGCAGCGATCAGGCCGCTGGAATAGAGGGCGCCAGGGCTTGCCTCGCTATCATCTTTTTTCTCCGTGGTCGCTTCGACTAGTGCTCGGACGAGGCCTCCGGCAAACATCGCGCCCGTGGTGGCAATGGAAAGATACGATCCAGTGGCGAAGGCCAGGGAGCGGACGCCGAGGATTTCAACGGCGATCACCAGCGCAACGCCCATCAGCACCAGACGCCACGGCAAACGCTGGTTCAAAATTCCGTTAATGACGGTGGCCATCAATCGAGCTTGCGGGGCAGGAGCTTTGTCGCTTCCGATGCCTCGAGCCCATTGGATTTCAATTTGATTGGTTCCCGGGTCGTAGAGGTACTGTCCGTCGGGAATTCTCTGCGAGCCCAGTGAATTGATCAAGACAAAAGTCTTTCCGTGATAGAGGAAAGCCGGATTTTCAACCTTGACCCCGGTAGGCAGGTCCTGGATATTTACCGGAATTTGCGTGGGAATGTATTTCTCGAGTCCCGTGTTCATTAGATTGAGAGTGATCGCGATGGCGGCCGTCGAAACGGTGACGCCAACAAGAAGTCCCATCTGCTGCCAGAATGGCGTGGCACCGACTAGGTAGCCGGTCTTCAGATCCTGCGAAGTGGCTCCGGCGATCGCGGCCGCGATGCAAACCACACCACCAATCATGAGTGCGAGCACGGCGTAGTTCGGTTCGGTCCATCCCGCGAGCAGAAAAATCGCGCAGGTGGCCATCAAAGTGGCGATGCTCATGCCGCTGATGGGATTGGAAGAATTGCCGAGGAGGCCGCTGATGCGCCCGGCCACAGTTACAAATAAAAACCCAAAGACCACCACAAAAATACCTGCAAAAAGATTTTGCCACCAGTAAGTGCCAGCTCCCTTCATCGGATGGAAGGTCAGCAACACCCACATCATGGCGATGATGAGGATCGAACCCAAAATCACCCAGCGCATGGGGACGTCACGGTCGATGCGGCTGGAAGCCGTCGATTGGCCAGCGCCCTCGGCGCGAACGTCTTTCAAGCCGGCGCGAAGTGCCGAAATGATGGTCGGGAGCGTGCGCAACAGGGTGATCAATCCCGCGGCGGCGACGGCGCCTGCGCCCATCGGACGGATGTAACTGCGCCAGATGTCATCTGGGGTCATAAGCGGAATGGGAATGGTAGACGGATAAATCGGCGTGTTGCCGGCAAGCTGCCCGTAAAACTTGATTGCCGGCATCATCACCAGCCAGGAAACGATGCCGCCGGCGAAGAGGATGCCGGAGACGCGAGGGCCGATGATGTAGCCGACTCCCAGATATTCGCTGGTGATGGCCGCCCGAAAACTTGCTCCGGGAAACCAGCTGGGCCGTGCCTCCGGCTGTGATGTCCACGCCTGGACGGTGTTCATGAGAAAAGTGTAAGCCCCGCCGAGGCCAAGTCCCCAGAAAACGCGGCCGGCAAAGGAACCGCCACGTTCGCCGGCGACGAGCACGTCAGCGCAAGCTGTGCCTTCGGGAAATACAAGATTGCCATGTTCTTTGACGATGAGCTGGCGCCGCAGCGGGACCATGATCCGAAGCCGAGAAAGATCAGCGCGGGGATGGTGAACATGACGCCAGCGGCAAGCGATTCGCCGGCCGAGCCGGTGGTCTGCACGATGTTGTTTTCAAGAATGGTGGAGCGGCCGAAAGCGCGAAGAATGCTGATGGAAAGCACGGAAATGGGGATGGAAGCGGAAACGGTGAGGCCGGCGCGCAAGCCGACATAGACGGTAACCGCGCCGAAGAGCAAACCGAAGAGCGCGCCAAGAATGACCGCCCGAACAGTGAATTCTTTTGGGGTTTCTTCGGCAGAAATGTAGGTGCGGAATTCACCCGGGGGTGCTGTGGAACTCCATGCCCGTTCGCGCCCACCAGTTTGTTCGCTCAAAGAATCCTCCCCAGTTGTGGCATCGCATGCCAATGTGGCCTGTGCGGGGGGATTATGGCGGAGGTGGGCGGGGGGGTGAAAGAGAATCCTCGGTTGAGAAAGGGGAAATGAGCATTTGGGACTATTGACAGGGGGGAAGCGTCCTTGTATTGTCCCGCGGTAGTACGTTGCTCAGGTCGGCAACACAGCCCATGGGACGGGACTTTCTCAGATCGCGGACAACCGCGAATCCGTCAATACGACCAGTGGCCGCCCAGCGGTCGGTTCCCCGAGGTACGGGCTTCGCTGCCATTCCTGCAGTCCCACGAATTCTGCTTTCCTGCCATTTCCAAACGGGAGAACCATCGTGAACTATCCTCGCTTGTTCGTCCTTGTTTTGCTTTTGTTGGCTGTCGCTGGTGTCCGGCAGGCAAAAACCGTCAGTGCTGGGGACGAGTGGCAGCCGATCTCGCAAGAAGAGCTGAAGATGACTAGCGTGCCGGAAGCACCTGGAGCGCCCGCGGTCTATTTGTACCGTCAGGTGGATAGGGACGACAGCAGCCGGACGCCCCACGAATTCAACTACGCCAGGATCAAGATCCTTACAGAAGAAGGCCGAAAGTACGCCGACGTGGAGATACCCTTTTTTAAGGAACAGGGAGACGTCCACGGTATTAAGGCCCGGACAATCCGACCGGATGGCTCGATCGTGAACTTCGAGGGGAAGGCCTTTGACAAGACCATCGTAAAAGCGAAGGGCCTAAAATATCTGGCGAAAACTTTTACATTACCGGATGTTCAGGTGGGCAGCATCATTGAGTATCACTACACGTACGACCTGCGTGAAGGTTACGTCTACGACTCCCACTGGATCCTGAGCGAAGAGCTCTTCACCAAGCACGGAAAATTCAGCCTAAAACCGAGTCCCGATTTCCCGATTCGCTGGAGCTGGCCGGCCGGGCTGCCGGCGGGAACCGCCGCGCCGAAGGAGGATGCCGGTTTCGTCCGCCTGGAATCGCAGAATATTCCCGCATTTCAGATTGAAGACTACATGCCGCCTCAAAACGAGCTGAAATATCGAATTGATTTTGTCTACAGCGAGGCTTTTGCAGAAAAGGAGCCGGACAAATTCTGGCAGAAAGCAGGGAAGAAACTTGACGATCAGGTGGAGAGTTTTATCGGAAAGCGAAAAGCAATGGAGCAGGCCGTAGCGGAAATCGTGGCTCCCAATGATACGCCGGAAGTAAAGCTGGAAAAGATATACGCGAAGGTGCAGAAATTACGGAACACTTCCTGGGAGAACGAGAAAACGGAACAGGAACAAAAGCGGGAAAAGCAAAAGGATATCAATAACGTAGAAGATCTTTGGAAGCGCGGATATGGAAATGGCCGACAGATCAACTGGCTATTTTTGGCCTTGGCGAGGGCGGCGGGATTTGAGGCTTACTCCGTTTACATATCCTCGCGCAGCGAGTATTTTTTCAACCCGCAGATGATGAATTTGAATCAATTGAACGGAGATGTGGTGCTGGTGAAGGTGAACGGAAAAGATGTGTACTGCGATCCGGCAACGGCTTTTGCTCCGTTTGGATTGCTTTCGTGGCCTGAAACCGGTGTCAGAGGACTCCGTCTTGATAAGAACGGAGGAAGCTGGGTAATGACCACGCTGCCACCAGCCTCCGATTCCCGCATCGTGCGGAAAGCCGATCTGAAACTGACGGAAACAGGATTGCTGGAAGGCAAGCTGACGATCACCTATTCCGGATTAGAGGCGCTATGGCGGAGAATCGATGAACGCAACGAAGATGGAACCAACCGGCAGAAATTTCTTGAAGACCAAGTGAAGGAGTACATCCCGGTGGGAACCGACGTGGACTTGACCAACAAGCCGGACTGGGCCGGCTCAACACCGACCCTGGTAGCGGAGTTCGATATGAAGGTATCCGGATGGGTCTCGGGAGCCGGAAAACGGGCCCTCATGCCTGTAGGGCTGTTTGGGGCGCCAGAAAAGCACGCGTTTGAACATTCCAACCGCGTGCATGCGATTTATTTTTCGTACCCGTCATCAAAGATGGACGACGTGACCATTGACCTGCCGCTCGGCTGGCAGGTGAGCAGTCTACCCCCCGCGCAGGACCTGGATGCCAAAGCTGCCGTGTACAGCCTGAAGGTTGAAAACAACAAAGGCAAAGGCACACTCCACTTAACCCGCTTGCTGAATATGGATCTTTTAATTGTGGAGGCGAAGCTTTATCCGACGCTGCGGAACTTCTTTCAGATTGTGCGGACCGGAGATGAACAGCAGGTAGTTCTGCAGCCGGGCGCAGCGGCGGCGAGTAATTGAGATGCGGCGTATTCTGATCCATCTCACATGCGGTGTGCTGGGCTGCCTGGCCGGAACGGTAAATTCCTCCGCAGGAGACGCGCCAGCATGGATGCACGCGCTGGTAAATGCGCCGTTGCCGGCTCACGATGAGAAAACAGATGTAGTGCTGCTTTACTCCGAGCGAAACGTCACGGTTCAATCCGCGGACAAGATCAAGACCACCGTCCGGGAAGCATTCAAAATTCTTCGGCCAGGCGGTCGCGAATACGGCACGGTGGGCGCATCCTTCAACTCTCGCTCAAAGATCACGGGCATGCGCGGGTGGTGTATCCCGGCGCAGGGCAAGGACTATGAAGTAAAGGATAAGGAAGCCATCGAGATTTCCCTGCCGAAAATTGAAGGGAGCGAGCTGGTATCCGACGTTAAAGACAAACTCCTGCGCATTCCTGCTGCCGATCCTGGGAATATTGTGGGCTATGAGTATGAAGAGGAAGAGCAGCCATTCGTCCTGCAAGATGTTTGGTACTTTCAAGGATCGAATCCCGTCCGAGAATCCCATTACACTCTGCAGCTTCCCCCTAGCTGGGAATACAAAGCTACGTGGATAAACTACCCAGAAGCCAAGCCGGCACAGGCTGGAAATCAGGTGCAGTGGGTCGTCAGTGACGTTAAAGGAATCAGGCGCGAGGACGATATGCCGCCATGGCGGGGGATCGCCGGAGTCCTGGTAGTTGCATTTGTGCCACCAGGGGGAGGAACAACTAAGGGGTTTCAGAATTGGAAAGAGATGGGCTATTGGGAAGCAGGGCTTGAACAGGGGCGGCGAGATGCCTCTCCCGAAATCAAGCAAAAGGTGGCCGCTCTCACGGCTTCCGCGACGACCCAACTGGCGAAGATGCAGGCGTTAGCCAAGTTTGTTCAGGGAGATGTACGGTATGTGGCCATCGAACTGGGAATTGGAGGCTGGCAGCCGCACCCCGCCCCCGAAATCTTCACGCATCGCTACGGAGATTGCAAAGATAAAGCCACGCTCATGAGTTCGATGCTGCACGAAGTTGGCATCGAATCGTTCTACATCTCGATCAATACCGAGAGGGGAGGAGCTGCCCCCGAGCGTCCCCCGATGATCGGGTGGTTTAACCATGAGATTCTGGCTGTGCAACTGCCTAACGAAGTGAAAGACAAATCCGCTGTTGCGGTCATCGAACACCCGAAGCTGGGCCGCCTACTGATTTTTGATCCCACCGACGAATTCACGCCGTTCGGCCAGCTGCGCGGGGAGTTGCAAGCGAATCATGGTTTACTGGTAACGCCGGACGGTGGTGAGCTGGTGAAACTTCCCCAGTTGCCGGGAGCGCTGAATGGCGTTCAACGCGTTGCGAAATTGACGTTGAGCCCGCGAGGCACTTTAACTGGCGAAATCGTGGAGAGTCGCCTTGGCGATTCGGGCATGTGGCAAAGGATGGCCCTGAAATCTGTCACAAAAGAAACAGACAAGATCAAGCCGATTGAAAGCCTCGTTTCGCATTCTCTTTCAACCTTTCAACTCACCAAGGCGACCATCCTGAACCTAAACCAGACGGATCAGCCCTTTGGTTACCAGTATTCGTTTGTGGCAGAGAACTACGCCAAGACGGCAGGCAATCTGATGCTGGTGCGCCCGCGAGTCCTCGGAAGCCGGTCGAGCGATCTCCTGGAGACCAAGGAGCCGCGGCTGTTTCCAGTGGAATTGCCTGGTCCGGAGCGGGATGTAGATACGTTTGAAATTACGATGCCGCCCGGCTATGAGGTGGACGACCTGCCGCCACCGGTGAACGCGGACTACAGCTTCGCAAGCTATCACAGCAAGACGGAAGTGAACGGCAACACCCTGAAGTATTCGCGGACTTTCGAAGTGAAAGAGCTGAGCGTGCCGCTCAGCAAAGTGGATGATCTGAAGAAGTTGTATCGCATCATCGCAGGTGACGAACGGAATAATGCCGTGCTAAAGCCTGTTGGGCACTAGTTTTTCTCCCCGTCGCCGCCGGCGCGAGTTCTTCGCAGGGCCGCAACAGACCAGACAGAGTCCGGGCGTCCGAGCAGGAACGCAGCAAAACAGAGAGCAAATACGGAGTGGCTCAGGCTTGCTCCGAAGTATTGCCAGAAGGGCGCGCCCGCGCCGGGATAATCGGAAGAAAAAAGCATGGTGAGCATCAGAATCAAGCCGCCGAAGCTGGCCGAACGCACCAACACGCCGGCGGTGAGCCCTAGTCCGATTGCGAATTCGCCGTAAGCCACAAGGAAAGCAATCGCCGTGGCATGCGGCAAGACAAATTCGCGGAGAACGGGCACCATGAACGGGTAGGCTCCGCCTTCGAGGAATTTGTTAATCCAGGATTGGAAGCCGCCGTGAAGTGTGAAGGCGGTGCCGAAAACTTTGTACTGGCCGAAGATCAAGAACAGCAGGCCCACGCCGATGCGTAGCAAGGCGAGCGCATGCGTGTTGCGAGTGTCGAGATGTGAAGGCAACGCCATCGCGAGTCCTATTCTAGGGCGCGGTTTCCGCTCCGGTAGCTTTTGTTCGCGGGATAAAGAATAAGATGGCGGCGGGAGGCTGCAGCGCCGTCAATTTTTTTCGCAGGCCACGAGAAGAAACGGCTGCCGCTTGTTTCAAGAGGACAGCCGCCATCTCAAAGGAAAGTTGGACTCGATAGACATCAGCGCGCTCCGCATGCGAATACTTCTCGTAGCGCGGGGTTGAGTTTTTCGCGGCGCCGAGCAAAATTTGCCAAGGACTCTGCTTTTGGAATAGCTTCCTTCCAGAGGCTTCGGAGCGCGCAATGTCAACCAATGCACGCTGGGTGCCGCCACCGATTTCGAGGGACAGCGCAGTCACCCGGTCCGGATTGAAAAGCAGCGCGGGATCGTCATCAGGGAAAACGCTGAGAAGACCGGCAATCTCAATTTCGTTGGCAGTAAATCCTTCCCACCAATAGCGATACCCGTTATACACAACTGTTCCCGCTCGAAAAATCTGCTGCACCCGCGCGACCCTCTTTCCCGTCACGCTGACGACCATGTCCGCAAGTTCACCAAGCCGAAAGGTCTGCTTCACCACCGGACGCACAGTCACGTACCCCGCGTCTTCTTCTGTGAAGCGCATCGCGATGGTTTCCGGGAGAGGCATGCTCAATGAATGCTGCGAATTCTCAGCCCAGTTTCGCAAGACGCTCGCGCACGCGGTCGCTCAGCAGTTTGCCGTCAACCGTCTTGCCTTCCAGCGCCGCCTTGGCGCCTTTCACCACCGCGCCCATCTGCTTGATGGAATTCGCGCCGGTTTCAGCAATCGCCTTGCTGATTGCCGCATCCATCTCCGCCTCGCTGGCGCCGGCTGGCAGATACGATTCGATGATGGCGAGTTCCTTGGTTTCTTTTTCCGCGAGTTCCGGGCGGTTGCCCTTCGTGAATTGCTCGATCGATTCCTTGCGCTGTTTTACGAGCGTTTGCAATATCTGGATGGATTCCGTCTCGTCCATGGCGCGCATTTTTTCGACTTCTTTGTGCTTGATGGCCGCCTTGATTCCCCGCAGCACGCTAAGGCGTAGTTCCTCCTTTGCGCGCATGGCATCCACCAGATCTTTCTGAATTTTCTCAGCAAGACTCATCTTGGGTTCCTCACGCCATTGAATATAGCAGACCGGGAAATCGCCCGCGAAGGAATGGTTCGCCGCGAACTTGGCACAATGCCAGCTATCGTTATTTGACAGCGCGCGACGGGCTCGCTAACTTGGATTACTTACACTTTGCGGGAAAAACCTGCTGGAGACGACGGGGCTCATGAAAGTAATCGTAGCGGACAAGATCAGCGACCGCGGCGTGCAACTGCTCCAAGAGCAGCGCGGTTGGAACATCGTGCAGCCCTCCAAGGACACGCTCAACGCGGAGCTCCCCGATGCGGATGCCTTGATCGTGCGCAGCGCGACCAAAGTCACAGCCGATTTGCTCGACCGAGCCAAAAAACTGCGTGTCGTCGGTCGTGCCGGCGTTGGCGTCGACAATATCGATCTCGACGAAGCCACCAAGCGCGGTGTCCTGGTCATGAGCACGCCTGGCGGGAGTTCCGTCAGCGTTGCCGAACATACTTTCGCGCTGCTGTTAGCCCTCGTTAGACAGGTCCCAAAATTTGATGCCGCCATGCGCGAAGGCCGCTGGGAAAAATCTTCTTCCGGCGCTGAAGTGCGCGGCAAAACTCTAGGGCTTGTCGGCCTTGGCCGCATCGGCAGCGAAGTAGCCTCCCGCGCGGAAGCTTTCGATATGCGCGTGGTGGCCTACGATCCCTTCATCAGCGAAGCAGCGGCGCGAGAACTTTCCGTCGAACTCGTTCCCCTCGACCAACTCCTCGCCGAATGCGATTTTATCTCCCTGCACACCGCTGTAAGCCCGCAAACGCGCGACATGATCAACGCCGCCTCCATCGCCAAAATGAAAAAAGGCGTGCGCATCGTCAACGCCGCCCGCGGCGAGCTCATCAACGAAGCCGACCTTGCCGAGGCCAT
>WNFN01177865.1_pt1 | contig 11610 bp, 9 predicted proteins | sample 5400161 | NCBI WGS metagenome assembly WNFN01 (sample SAMN13153353, study PRJNA577476) | soil metagenome | isolation source: 80 cm saprolite on Douglas fir-dominated hillslope | place: USA:California | collected 2013-09-17
TTCTTCCACAGCGCGTAGCGGGCGTGCTTGAGGTCCCTGGCGTCGCCGGAGGACAGGCGGATGGTCCGGCTGCGGTGCCGGACCGGGGTGGTGGCCCCGGCCTGGCGGGCGGTGCGGCAGACCTCGCGGCGGACCTCATCCAGGGCGCCGGTGGCCCAGGAGGCGCTGGCCGAGCGGGCAAGCTCCGGGGTCGGCCGCCGAACTGGAACAGTCCTGGGCATCAGACGCTACCGGGCAACCCTGCTGCACACCGACGTCTGCGCCGACGTCATCCTGCCGTCGTCGGCTCCTCCACACGGTCTTCAAGCCGATGGCGCCGCGCCCGCCGCCCTGCCGGCCCGTTGCGTGGTCAGCGGGCCGCGATGGGATCGAGCACAGTCAGGAACGGCCGACTGGCCGCTGGCGGCGTGGCGGAGAGGGCTGACGCGATGGCGTGGTTGATCGTTCTCGCCGCTGGCCTGTTCGAGACGGGATTTGCGGTGTTGCTGAAGCAGAGTCATGGGCTGACGAACCTGTGGCCGACTGCGGGGTTCGCTGCGTGCGCGCTGATCAGTTTCGCCTTGCTGACCGTTGCGCTGCGGGAACTTGAAGTGGGGGCCGCGTACGCGGTGTGGACGGGGATCGGTGCTGCGGGGACAGCCACGATCGGCATGGTCTTCCTCGGTGATGCGGTGTCTGCTCTGAAACTTGTGTCGATAGGCCTTGTTCTCGCCGGAGTGGTTGGCCTCAACCTGTCCGGTGTGACTCCCTCCTGACTCTTGCTTCGCCCGCTCTCGCAGCACCGTGTAGGCGCCCAGGGCTATTTATTGGTTGCCCGGGTAGCCCGGAACGTGCTCGCGAGGGGGATGGATCCGCTGGGCCGCCTTGATCAGCGCAACGCGATACGCTGGTCGGCGCTCCCGGCCGTAGCAACGCCTAGGGCGATGATGACGGTCTCGCTGGGCAGTACCGGGAGAATCGTGCCCAGCGCGGGGATGACAACCGCGACGGCGTACGAATTCGCAGAGTCGACTTGCAGGCTGGTGAGGTGCCGGGAGGGGCGCGCCAGGGTGACCGGCCGGGAGGACTCTCCACGTGACGTGCACGACGATTTCACCACGTCTGCGTGGCGCCACGGAATGCCGCGGCGCGTCGCTCACCCGCTCGTGCCGGACAGCGTGACCACGCTCAACCAGGCCTCTTCGGTGGGCTCCTTCCTGCTCGGCGCGTCCACCCTTTTCTTCCTCTGGAATGTGTACATAACGTCCCGGCACGGGCAACGGGAGACCGCCGACGATCCATGGGGGTACGCGAACTCACTGGAGTGGGTGACGTCCTGCCCGCCGCCGCGGCACAACTTCACCTCGATCCCGCGTATCCGGTCTGAGCGGCCCGCGTTCGACCTGCACTACCCGCACATCATGTCCGGTCGGCGTGGCATGGCCGTTCCTGGCCCGGCTGCTCAACAGGGTCAGCAGCCGCCTCGGCCCTGACCCTGGCGTCGGCTGGTAGCTGGGAGACTGGTCACGGTCACGGTGATGATCACCGCGCCGATGATGGCCAGCGAGAGGCCGGTCCCGATATGCGGGGCGGGCACCGGACCGATCTGGTGAACGCCGGACTCCAGCAGCGCCTCGGCTATCAGCTTCACCCCGATGAAGGCGAGGATGGCGGACAGGCCAGCGGAGAGATGCGGCACGCGGCCGAGCAGGCCGCCGACCAGGAAGTAGAGGTAGCGCAGGCCGAGCAGAGCGAACGCATTCGCGGTGAAGACCAGGTACGGATCACGGGTTAGCCCGAAGATCGCGGGGATCGAGTCGAACGCGAACGCCAGGTCGGTTATGGCGATGGCGATGATGAGGACCAGGAGGGGCGTTGCATATCTCCGGCCGCTAATCCGCGTCGTCAGGCGGGCACCGTCGCTGTCCGGCGCGACGGGGATCATCCGGCGTGCCGCGCGCAGGAACGCGCTGTCCCTGGTCGCCTGGCCTTCGGGATGGCGGCCGAAGGCCATCCGAGCGGCCGTGTAGAGGAGGAACGCCCCGAAGATATAGAGGACCCAGCCGAAACGGCTCAGCGCCGCGGCGCCGACAGCGATGAAGATCCCGCGCAGCAGGAGCGCGAGGATAATCGCCAGCAGCAGGACCCGGCTGTGGAGTTCCCGCGGCACGGCGGAGCGGCCGATCAGGATCACGAAGATGAACAGGTTGTCCACCGAGAGGCTGTACTCGGTGAGCCAGCCCGCGAAGAACTGGCTAGCGGCGGCCGGGTGCCCGGTCCAGGCCAGGCCGGTGCCGAACAGCACGGCCAGGGCGACGACGGCAATGGTTCCCAGGCAGGCCTCGCGCAGCCATGGTTCCCGCTGCTGGCGGCTGCCGAGGACCAGGTCCGCCACCACCAGCAGGATCAGGCCCGCGACCGTGGCGGCCCAGCCCCAAAGCGGGACCTGGATAACGTCCATGGCCTGGGGGCTACGCGGATCAGCGCGTTCGCCGACCGTTGATGCTGAATCCAGCGATGCGCATACCGCTTGCTCGGCGCCCGGGCTCAGCGCCCTGCCCGTTCGGCGTGGTATCTGGCATGCTCGTCATCGTCATGGTTCCCGTCCGAGGTGCGGCCGCGACGCCGACTCCGGCGCCATTGTCACGACGGGATCCGCCGGAGCCGACGAGCGCAGCGAATATCCGTCACTGCGAGGCAACCTGGCGTGGGTGCAGTTCAGGTGGGCCGTTCGTGGAGCTCGGGTGAAGACGCTCATCCTGCCCTGCGCCTGACCATTCCGGTCCGAGCGCGCCAGCCCCGGCACCGCAGCGGCCAGCCTTCACACCAGTGACGAGGGAGCTGAGCTGATGAGAATGACGCAACGCGCACGCCGCGCGGGTATCGCGGCGGCGCCCGCTCCTGCTGTCGCGGTCGCGGCCAGCTATGCGGATGTGGTCCGCCAGGTACTGCCTTCGGTGGTGCTGATCCGCACAGCCGACGGGCTCGGCTCCGGCGTGGTGCTTGACCGGTCCAGCAACATCGTCACGAACGCTCACGTCACCCCGGACAGCACGTCACCGTCACGTTCGGGCGCGGGAGCCAGGACATGACCGTCCAGGTAGCGCTCGGCGAGCTAGCCGGCAGCTAGCCGGGACGGCGAGGCGTGGCGCCCGGCCGTCCCGCATCGGAGCCCATAGCCAGCACATCCTGGGCTCGGACGCAGTTTTACCTTGCCTCACTCGCTGGCCGCAGGCGTCGGTGGCCGTCGCGCGGGGCGATCTCGCCTGCGAAGCCGGGCCGTCTCCATCCGCCCGCCACCACTAACACATCCGGGTTCCAACCACACCGGCTTCCATCGGATCAGTGGTCACCGGCGCGCGGCTCGAGCGGCCTGGGCGGGTCGGCCGGTAGGCGGCTGGAAGGAGCCAGATGGGCACGGCGATAGCCACCCGAAGCGAGTTGCTCGCCCGCAGGTCACGTGAAGGCATCGCGGAGGTTGATGCCCTGCTCGATCTGGTCGCGGCCGAGCTCAATCTGCGACGGCTGCGCAGACCGGAACGGGACGATGACCCCCATCCCAGCCCTGAGCTCCGAAAGGTGCTGGCGTGACTGGGTACGACTACGGCAACGCCCGGCTGCGAGCCCGCGCTGGTGCGCTGCTGCGCTGCGACCAGTACGCCGCGCTGCTGGGCCGCGACAGCGCGGGGCTGCTCGCCGCACTCGCGGCGACGTCCTACCGGCCGCAGGCCGAAGCGGCGGCCAGTGCCTCCGGCGCGCGGTTGGAGTCGATCTACCGGATCGCACATGATCACCTGGTCGCGGCACTGATCGGCATCAGCGGCTTCTATCGCGGCCGGGCCAAGGATGTGGTCACCGCGCTGCTCGGCCGCTTCGATGTTCACGGCGTACTCACCCTGCTGCGGGCACGGCACCACGGCACCGCCTCAGCCGCGGCGTGTGCATTGCTCGTTCCTGTCGGCAGCCTCGACGAGGAAACCGCACGTGAAGCGGTCGGCGAGCCAGACCTCCCCGCGGCCGCGCGGCTTCTCGGGGCCCGGCGGCTGCCCGACCCCGACAGCGCCGCGGCGCTGCTCAAGGCACAGCGCAGGTACGAGATCGACATCGACCTGGCCCGGGTGGAGGAGATAGTGGCGCGTTCTGCACGAGCCCACCAGCTCAAGGTGCTGATCGCTGCGGGCTCCGAGGCGGAGCCAGCGGTCGAGGCTCTCAGGCGCGAAGCCGACGATCTCAACCTGCTCCTCGCATTGCGGCTGCGAGAGCAGGCGAACAGCCGGACGGGCGCTGCGGCCAGCGCGGCCGCCGACAGCGCTCAGACGTACCTGCGCGATGGAACCCTGCCGTTGCCGCTGTTCGCCGCGATACGGCGGACACCAGCGCGCGCAGATGTCCTTGCCGCGGCAGCATCGGCCCGCCCCGCCTGGTCTGATCCGCTGGCCGCCTGGGCGGACGGGAGCGACTTGGCCGCGCTGCATGCCGAGCTTGATACTGAACGGCTGCGCAGGGAGCTTCGCCTGCTCCGCCGCAACGATCCGCTCGGCGCCGCGCCGGTGCTGCAGTACGTACTCGCACACGAGGCTCAGGCGCGCAACCTGCGGCTGCTCGTGCAGGCCGCTGGGGGCGCCATCAGCACCGATGAGGCGCAGCGTCACCTGGTCGCGCCGAAGTGACATGACACCGAAGCGAGCGACCCAAGGAGGACAGCATGCCGGCCACACTCATCCGAACATGCCCGCTGTGCAGGCTCCGCTTCACCAAACGCCGCGCTCCTTGAACTGCACCTGCGCGAGGACCACCGGCGCCGCCGCCCCGGGACCGCGCCTGCGGACACTCCTGGCCGGCTGATGAGATCGCCAGCACCTGAGCCGCTGTCGCTCCCAAGGCGGCGCGGCACACGAAGTGAAAGCCGTCCATCGCCCATCGCCCATCGCAAGGATGAGGTCATGGCTGGCAATGAGGCGCAGATCCGCGCGCTGATCGGGCGTTGGGCGACAGCGGTTCACGGTGGCGAGCGGCACTCCGGAGGACCCTATTCAGCCGCGTCACGGCCCGGCTGGCTGCCGGTGCATACACCCATCCCCGATCGCTGACGGCGATCCAGGAAGCGCTGCCGGATCCGGCTGAGCTCTCCGCTACCTGCTGACCTGGCTGGCCGGCAACCACCCCGAGATCACTAGCCTGACCGGACTGACCCGCGACCACATCGAGGCCTACCTCACGCACCTGCATGACCGCATCAACCCGCGTAACGGACGGCCCCTGGCGGCCCGGACTCGTTACGGCTACATCAGCCCGCTGCTGATCTTCTTCCGGGAGGCCAGCCAGTGGGGCTGGGACGACGTGCCCTCCCGCCCGCTGCTCGGCCGCTCCGACTTGCCGAAGCTGCCGGCCCGGCTGCCGCGGTTCATTCCGCGGGACGAGCTGGACCGGCTGATGAAGGCCATCGAAGGGCTGGAGAATCCCTACCAGCGCACCGCGCTGCTGCTGGTGCGCTGGAGCTGCGCACGCAAGGGCGAAATCCGCAGGCTCACCATCGACTGCCTGGACGCCTACCCCGACGGCTACCCGCGGCTGCGGATCCCGGTCGGCAAGACCTACACCGAACGCATGATCCCGCTGCACCCCCAAGCCGCCGAGGCGCTGCGGGAGCTGATCGAGCTGGCCAAGGCCGCCGCCCCGGCGGCACGCTTCGACACCTGGGCCCAGCACCCGGTCCGCTGGGTGTTCATGCACCGCGGCCAGCCGATGGGCAAACTCTACCTGTTCGACGAGCCGCTGGAGATCGCCTGCCATGCCGCCGGGCTCCTCGACGCCCGAGGACGGCCAGCCGTGTCCGCGCACAGGTTCCGGCACACGGTCGGAACACAACTCGCGGAAGGCGGGGCTCAGATCCAGACCATCATGGCGATCCTCGGCCACCGGAGCGCGTCGATGTCGGCGACGTACTCCCACATCAGCGACCCGGTGCTGCGGGAGCAGTACGAGAAAGTGATCGCGGCCGGAGGACGGGTGGTCGGCCCCGCCGCCGAGGCGCTGCTGGCCAGCCAGTTCGACCAGGGCACCCTGGACTGGCTGAAGACCAACTATTTCAAGACCGAACTTGAACTCGGCCACTCGTTGCGCCTGGACCGGCTGATTCGCGCCCGGGCGATCCATTCCATGACCGGGCAGGTGTACCGGTGCGTGGGCCTGCAAGGCCCGCGGATCGCGGCCGTTTCGGCGGACCCGCACGGGCTGGACGACCTGGCTGGCCAGCGCACGGTGACGGTGGATGCCGGCGGCCTGACCCTGCTGCCTGCGTTCAGTGATTCGCACGAGCACCTGATGGAGGCCAGCCGCAACACCCTGCTGGTCCCGGTGGACAAAGCCCGCAGCATCGCCGAGTTCACCGCCCAGGTCGGCGCCGCCGCCCGTGACGCCGCGCCGGGGGAATGGGTCGTGACGTCGATGGGCTGGCATGAGTCGAACCTGGCCGAGAACCGGCTGCCGACCGGCGCGGAACTGGATGCGGCCGCGCCGGATCACCCGGTGCTGGCCCGCCGCGGCAGGCACCTGGCCATCGCCAGCACCGCGGCCCTGACGGCGGCCGGGATCGGGCCGGGCACCCCCGACCCGGCGGGCGGGAAGATCGGCCGGCTGCCCGACGGCCGCCCGGACGGGCTGCTGGAGGGCGGCGCGGTGTACCAGGTCGCCGCGTTCGCCCCGGCCACGGGGAGGGCGCACCTGGCCGAAGCGCTGCGCCGGGGCTCGGCCGCCTACGCGGCGCTCGGCGTGGGCACCATCCGCGAGGCGATGATCAACCTGGACGAGCTGCTGGCCTACCAGGACGCCGCCGAGCGGGGGCTGCTGAGCGTGCGGGTCCGGCCGCTGATCCGGGTGGGCAACGAACTGTCCGAATCCGAGGCGCTGGCGCTGATTCGCGGGCTCGGCGCCCGCAGCGGGTTCGGGGACGACTGGCTGCGGCTGTGGGGCCTGAAGTTCGTCATGGACGGCGGGGTCGAAGGCGGCGCGACCGACCAGCCCTACGCCGACGACCCCGCCAACACCGGCCACCTCAACTGGGACCCGGCGGTGATGACCCGGGTGTGCGCCGAGGCGGTCCACCGGGGCTGGCGGATCGGCACCCACGCGGCCGGGGACCGGGCGGTGCGCACCGTGCTGGACGTGTACGAGGCGGTCGCCGCGCAGGTGGGTGACCTGCCGCCGTGGACGCTTGTGATCGAGCACGCGCTGCTCTCGGACGCCGCGATGCGGGCCCGGGCGGTGCGCGGCGGGTTCGGGGTAACGGTGCAGCACCCGCTGCTGTGGAACATGGGCAGCGAGATGCTCGCCGCCTGGGGCCACGAGCGCACCAGCCGGGTCAGCCCGCTGGATGAATGGCTCGCCCTCGGCGCGAGCCTGGCCGCGGGCACCGACATCGCCCGGCCGTTCAACCCGATGACCGCCGTGTGGGGCATGGTAGCCCGCGGCACCAAGTCCGCCGGCGTCCAGGGCCCCGGCCACGCCATCGATGTGGCCACCGCGCTGGAGCTGTACACCATGGGCAGCGCCCGGCTCAACCACGAGGCGAACCGGCTGGGCAGCATCACCCCCGGCAAGCTCGCCGACCTCGCCGCCTACCCCGCCGACCCCTTCACCGCCGACACCGACGTCCTGGCCGCCCTCGGCCCGGTGTTCACCATCGTCGGCGGGCGCCCGGTCCACGACCCGCACGGCCTGCTCGGCAAGGTGGAAGGGGAGCCGTGATGCGAATCGAGGCCAGCGCGGCCTGCCTGTCCTGGATCCCGCCCACGGCCGTGGAAGGAGCGTTCCAGCTGCCGTTCGGCATGGGGATCGCGCACTACGACAAGCCCCCACCCGACGCCGCATGGAATGTCGGGGGGAGGGCGGCTGGGCTCCACCACGGTGCGGCTTGGCGCGCACGGGCTCACCTTCGCCGGTGTCGCGCTGCCCGACCTCGCCCGGCCCGCGCAGGTCTACCCGGACCGGGTCCGCTTCACCCAGACCGTTGGCGGCCACACCGGCATAGGGGTACCTCGGCGCGTGGCGCACCCGCCGTACTGGCGGCTGACCGCCCCGGTCGCCTGGTCCACCATCACGCTCACCGTGCACGCCGATGGGTCGTCGGAGGCCCTCCTCACCGATGCGAGCCCGTTCCCGTGCCACTATCTGTACGACTCGGCGGGCCGGCTCACGCACAAGAGCGCCCTGCTCCGGTATCACGACTGGCTGCGGGAATCAGGGAACCGCGGCACCCCTGGGACGGCGTGACCGGCGCTGTCCCGGTGGCGGGCGTGAACTCACCAGGCGAACGGTCCCTGGCGAACACCATCCTGGTCTCCGGCGGCTACAGCCAGCACCGCCTGCCCGCCGGTGCCCTGCTCTGCGAACGCCCCATCGCCAGCACCGAGGTACACCTGCTGCTCGACGGGCTGCTGCTCATCGAGATCGACCACCAGCCCGCGGCCGAAGCCGGCCCCGGCGCCATCTTCGACCCGGTACTGCGAACCCAGCAGAGCAAAGATCACGTCACCGTCCGGGCGCAAACCCCCTGCCGTCTCGCGGTCGTGCCCCGCAGCCGGCTCGACGATCAGGCCCTGCTCGGCGCCGCCGCGGCCCAGACATCCCGCTTCAATGCCTTCCACAGCGACCCCGCCCAGACCGGAGACCGGTCATGACCCGGAGGCAGCCACGCCGGACGCGGCGCCGCGCCGGATCACCAGGGCGGCCAGTTCGACGCGGGAAGTGACGCCGAGCTTGCCCAAGATGGCCGACACATGGCCCTGCACGGTGCGGCGGGACAGGAACATGCGGCCAGCGATGACCGGGTTGGACAGTCCTTCAGCCACCAGGCCGGCCACGACCCGTTCGGTGCCGGTCAGCGCGTCCCAGCCCGTCTTGGGACGCCGCCTGGGCCCGCGCACCCCGCGATGAAAGCCGAACGTGCGCAACAGCGTGTCAGCCCGTGCGAGATCCCAGCCCGCCTCCATGGATTCGTAACCCGATACCGCCTCAAGCAGCGCGGCCCGCGCGTCGTTTCCTCGCCCCGCCGCTGCGAGCAGCCGCGCGCACTGCTCGCGGGCCTGGGCGGCGAACAACGGGCGGCCGGCCTGCTGATGCTCGGCGGCCACCTCGGCCAGCTCGTCCGCGTCCTGGCCGGCCAGGGCGCGGGCATGCCGTGCCGACCGGCGCAGCGCGGGAACGGGATGCTGCGCGGCGTAGGCGCCCAGGCTGTCGGCCGCCCGGCGGGCTGCTGCCGGGCCATCGGCGGCCAGGGTGACGGCGACCAGGTCGGGCACCAGGTAATGACGCAGGTACCACAGGCGGTCCTGGCCGATATCCCCGCTCCACGCCTGGTCCAGGATGGCGGCCGCCTCCCCGGTACAGCCCTCGGCTTCGGCGGCAAGGCCCAGCGCCCAGGCGGGCGTGTGCGCCGACTGGCGGCCGGGCGACGTGGGCGACGGCGGGGCCCGCAGCAGCGGCAGCAAGCCGGCCAGCGCGGCCCGGTCACGGCGGTGCACCGCTATCAGCGTCGCCATCCCCCGCAGGTGACGGCCCATGTCGAGGAGATCGGGCAAGTCCAGGCCAGCTCGGACCTCGGCCAGTGCCTCCTCCCAGCGCCCCTGGCAGAACCGCAGCCGCGCCGCACACAGGTACCGCCAGGCCAGGTAGTCGGTCCCCACCCCGCGCTCGGCCAGCCGGAGCGCGTCCTCGAACGCACGCTCCGCCTCCGCGTCGCGGTCCAGTTCGGCCAGGCAGATACCGCGGGACAGGTGGGGAGCGAGCTGCGCGCCCGCCCGCGATCCCAGTGCCTCGGCGGCGGTGATCGCGGCATCGGCGTCGCGGAGGGCCTCGTCGATCCACCCGTCCCACAGCCGGGCCCGGGCCGCCGCGTCCATGCCATGCGCGAGTGCTTCGGTGTCGCCGCTGGCCTGGGCTGCGGCGACACTGTCCCGCCAGGACGCGAGCCGGCCGGTGGCAAGCCCGGCGGCGATCTCGGTCACGGCCCGGTCGACGGCGCCCTGGCTCGCGCAGGCGGTGGCCAGGGTCCACCGCAGCGCCGCCTCGGTCCGGGGAACTACTGGCCTCGCCAGCGCCGACCGGGCCACCTGCTCGGCCGCTTCCGGGCGGCCGCTACGCAGCAGTGCCGCGGCCAGAGCAGCGCGCAGGCGGCCGGCGATCTCATCCTGCGGCGCGGCCACGGTGCCCAGAACCTGGCTGAACAGCTCCGCCGCCAGGCCCGGCGCGCGTTCAGCGATCTCACCGGCAGTGCTTGCGAGCCACGGGAGCAGCGGTGCGGCGGCCGGGCCGGCGGCCAGCAGATGTCCGGCGATCCGTTCCGAGGCGGCTCGGCCGATCAGCGCCTGCGCGACCTGCCCCTGCAGGGCCTGGCGTGCCGACACCGGCAAGGCGTCCGCCAGCGCCGCGCGGACCAGGGGGTGCCGGAAGGCCAGCCGGTCGGGCAGCGCAGTGAGCACGCCGGTGCCGGTCGCCTCGGTGACCCGGCCGAGCAGATCCGTCACCGGGCGGCCCAGCACCGCAGCCACATCGGCGACCGCGAAGGCCGAGCCAAGCAGCGCGGCGACCTGCAGAAACTCACGCGTCCCCGGCGACAGAAACCCCAGCCGCCGGGAAATCGCGGCATCCAGCGTCGGGGACACGCCAAGGTGGTCGCTGCTGGAGTCGACATCGACAAGCTGCCCCGCGGCCCGCAGCCGCATCCCCTGGGCCAGCCCGCCCACCAGCTCCTGGATGTACAGGGGGTTCCCCGCCGCACCGGAGACCAGGCCGCGCAGGGCCGGGCCAGGCTCCCCCCCGGCGAGGTCAGCGACCAACCGGTTCACCGTCGCGTCCGGCAGCGGGCCCAGCACTATCTGTACCGCGCCGTGCCCCAGCCAGCTTCTGGCCAGCGCCTCCACGTCGGGGCCGCCAGCCCCGCTGCGCCGCACGGCGACCAGCAGCAACGGCAGTTGCCCGGCCACCCGCCCGAGCCGGTGCAGCAGCAAAAGCGAGGCAGGATCCGCCCAGTGCAGGTCATCCACGGCCACCGCTACCGGACAATCCGCGCACCACTTCTCGACCAGGCCCAGAACCGATTCGATGACCGGATACTCCGCACCGGCGCGCCGGATCAGCGCCAGAACCTCCGCCACTTGCGGGTCACCGGATGCCAGCGGCTCCAGGCAGGAATGCACCGTTGCGAACGGCAACGGCTGATCGAACTCCTCCGCCGCGCCAGTCACCCTACGGAAAAGCGGCCCAGCCGCATTCTCGAAGAACGCCCGCAGCAGCGAAGTCTTGCCGATTCCCGGCTCGCCCTCGATCAGAACCAGCCGGCCCCGGCCCGCTGTCACCTCACCGGCCAGATCGCTGAGGCAGTCCAGCTCGCCATCACGGCCCACTACCTGGGCCCCGCCCGTACTGGGCATACCGAGAGTCTCGCCGCCGGGGCCACGGTGCGCAAGCAGCCCCTTCACCGGCCACCACCCCGCCCGGCCGGGCGGCTCTTTCCAAGGCCAGTCATTGTCCGCTTGCTGAACCTCGACACAGAGACCTGGGAATCGATCTACCAGCAGATCACCAACACGCTCGCACTCGTCAAAGCCGACGGCACTCCGGTTGCCGAGGTCC
>WNFN01236768.1_pt1 | contig 11610 bp, 8 predicted proteins | sample 5400161 | NCBI WGS metagenome assembly WNFN01 (sample SAMN13153353, study PRJNA577476) | soil metagenome | isolation source: 80 cm saprolite on Douglas fir-dominated hillslope | place: USA:California | collected 2013-09-17
CGCAGCGCCGCCGTGGCCGCGATGGGCAGCTTCCTGTTCGGCTTCGGTTCGTGCTCGTCTGGATGTTCCTGCCCGAGACCAAGGGCGTCTCGCTGGAGCGGATCCAGCGCACGCTCGGCATCGAGTAGGAGGGAGCGGCCATGTCCGTGCGGTGGTGGCTGTGGGAGCTCCGGCCGGTCTGGCCCTGAGCGCGCGCCCGGAGAAAGGAAGCCATGCCTCCGCTCTACGCGGGCATCGAAGCCGGGGGAACGAAGTTCGTCTGCGTCGTTGGCGCCGGCCCCGATGACGTCCGCGTCCAGGCGCGCATCCCCACCACGACGCCCGAGGCCACGCTGCGCGAAGTGCTCGACTTCTTTCGCGAGCAGCGGGCCCAGCAGGGGCCGCTGACCGCGGCCGGCGTGGCCTCCTTCGGACCGGTCGACCTCGATCCGTCCTCGCCGACGTACGGGTTCATCACGTCGACGCCGAAGCCGGGATGGGCCCGGACCGACGTCGTCGGGCCCGTGCGCCAGGCGTTGGGCGTTCCCGTGCGCTTCGACACCGACGTCAACGCGGCGGCCCTGGCCGAGGGCCGATGGGGTGCGGCGCAGGGCCTGGACGGCTTCATCTATCTCACCGTCGGCACCGGCATCGGCGGGGGCGGTCTCGTCAACGGCAAGCGGATGCACGGTCTCATCCATCCGGAGATGGGCCACGTGCGCATCCCGCACGACCACGTCGCGGACGCCTTCGCCGGGAGTTGTCCCTTCCATGGCGACTGCCTGGAAGGCCTGGCCAGCGGACCGGCCATGCAGGCGCGCTGGGGACGGCCGGCGGAAAGCCTTCCCGACGACCATCCGGCCTGGGCGCTGGAAGCGAGATACCTCGCGCTCGCTCTCAACAACTTCGTCTGCACGTTGTCGCCGCGGCGGATCATCCTGGGAGGCGGGGTGATGGAGCGGCTCACCCTGTTTCCGCTGATCCATCGGGAGCTGCAGGCGCTGCTCAACGGTTACGTGCAGGCGCCGCAGGTCTCGAGCCACGTCGACCGCTACGTGGTGCCGCCGGCCTTCGGCGCGCGCGCCGGGATCATGGGAGCGCTGGCGCTGGCCCAGGAGCAGGGCGCTTCCAGGACCGAAGCCTGAACCCCCGGAAGGCTATTTGAGGCCCATGCAGCGGGCGCAGACGTCGAGCAGCCGGCCCTCGAGCATGTCCTGCTTGCGCTGGCGGACGGTCTCGCTCTTCCAGACCTCTTCGATCGAGGAGGCGAACACGTTCGCGGTCTTGGTGAGCCCCTCGTAGTCCGTACAGCACGACACGACGTCGCCGTTCCACTGGATGACGAACTGGTCGTAGGGGGCGGGGCAGTACGTGTCCCGCGTGTGACCCGAGTGGGGAGGGGCCCCGCTGCCCGCGCCGGCGTTGACCACCGCGGCGAGCTGATCCGCGGCCTCCGGGTCCACGTGGTGCTCGCCGATGACGTTGCCCCAGGAGTGGCAGCGCTTCCAGATCAGCTCGACGCCGTCGAGGAGCTCGTAACGGCTCCCGTTCTCGTCCTGGTCGAGGAAGTGGCGCGCCCGGAGCTGCGCGGGATCGTGCACGCGCGGAGCCAGGCTGTACTTCTCCTCCAGCTCGCGCGCGAAGGCGATCCAGTCCTCGAGGAAGGCCATGGCCTGATCGTCTTCGCTCACGATCTTGTACGAGTCCGCGTACTTCGTGTTCATGATGTCGATCTCGAGGTGGGTGCGCGCCCCGAGGGCGACCTTCTTCTCCACCGCCAGCCGCACCTTGTCCCGGTAGGCGTCGAAGGCGATGCGCGGCGCCTTCCTCGTCTTGAAGGAGTCGGCGTCGGGAGTCTGGTAGGACAGGATCAGGTTGGTCAGGCCCGCGCGGTAGAGGGCCTCGATGTTCTCCGGCGTGATGAGGCCGCAGTTCGTGTTGAGCTCGATGCCGACGCCGAGGCTCTCCGCGTGCTCCACGATGGCGGGGAGGTCGGGGTGCAGCATGGGCTCGCCCATCTGGTGGAGCTTGACCGGGTAGATCGGGCCCAGCCAGGAACGCTTGGCCGCGATCTCGTCGAGGATCCCGAACACCTTCTCCTTCTTCATGAAGCCGCGGCGCCGGCCCATCACGTCGTCCGGGCACCACGTGCACTTGAAGTTGCAGGCGTTGGTGATCTCGATGAACAGGTAGTTGATGGGGTAGAGGCGCCCCGGCATCTTGCGCAGCTCGGGAACGGGGGCGACGCGCGTGAGCGCCTCCGCGTCCGCGGGCGGAGCGAGGCTGGCCGTCACCCGGGTGATCAGGACCTCGCGGCGGAACTCGACGCGGAAGGACGCGTCCTGGTTCTGCGTGCGCGAGGGGTCGAAGTCGGGGAGCGGGAAGAGCGCGCGCCGGAAGCGGCGCAGCCCGATGGCGTCTCCGTCCCAGCGCTGCTCGGCCGACTTGTAGAGGCCCCCGTGATCGGCCGCGCCGTCGGTCGAGGCGTACTGGACGCGGAACTCGCCGTAGCGTTCGCCCATGTACTCGACGTCGAGCCACAGGCCCGACTTCGCCCGCGCGCGCAGATCGGGCGGGAGCACGAAATAGAGGTAGTACGAGCGGTCGTCCGGGGAGAGCCAGGGGCGCCCCTGCACGGTGCGGACCTCCCACACGCCGTCGCTTTCGCGGGGGACGCGGATATCGCCGGTGGGACCGCCCGGCCCCACCCGCATCTCCGCCGCGTCGCCCCCGTGCACGAGGCGGCCCAGCGCGCTGCCGAGGCGACTGAGGACGGTCGTCACCGCGCGGTCACCTCCGGTCCGACCCTGAGCGTCGCCGCGATCATATCGCACCAATGCGAGACCTTCGGGTAGATGTCGTCGCGCGCATCGCAGGCCAGGGTGTAGCCGCGGCCGTCCGCGACGCGGAAGTAGCGCTTGGCCCGCGTCACCGCCACCGGCGTCTCGGAGTGCTGCACGTCCACGTAACCGCCGCGCCACGGAGTGTGGCTCAGCACGGAGACGGTATCGCCGGCCTTGCCCATGGTGGCCTTGTAGTACGCGTCCACCGTGCCCTCGCTGCCCGGCGGCTCCACGGTGAGGGTGAGGGACGCGTGGACGGTCTGGCGCTTGTCCGCGCCGAAGGCGGGGCTCGTGTACTGCTGAAGGAACGTGGTCCCGCTCGAGAAGGAGCGCGCCTGCCGCCAGGAGGGCGGCACGCGCAGGGCGAAGCCGAACTTGTCGTTGCGCTCCTCCGCGTACTGCGCCGGCCGCTCCAGGGTGAGGCTGCGCGCCATCTCCTCGACGAGAGGCAGCTGGGAATCGAAGGCCGCGGCCTCTCCCTGCGCGTAGAGGCCGTAGACGTACGCCACCGGCCCCGCCGCCGGCGGCGGGGGAACGGGAGTGGCGATGGGGGTGGGCGAGGGGCGCACGGTGACGCTGGCCTTGGCGGGCGGGATCGGCGACACGCTCGGAGACGGCCGCGGCGCGGCCGTGGGGGGGAGGCCCACTCGCGACGGCGCGCCCTCCTCCAGCAGCAGCAGCGCGAACCGCGTCTTCCCGTCCGCGGAAGAGAAGAGATAGTACTTGCCGCGCGCGCCCGGCCGCGATTCGTCGCGCGAGGACTGCACGGTGTTGCCGGCCAGGTACGTCTGCGCGTACTGGTCGACGCCGACGCCCAGGGGGCCCGCGACGAGCGTCACGGACACCGCGGGCTTCCTCTCCGCCCCGGCGGGCGGAGCCAGGAAGTAGCGGTACCAGACGCCGTCCTGCTGTGCCTGCTCGGTCTTCCAGCTCGCGGGATAGTGGAGGGTCAGGGCGTGCTCGGGGTTGAAGTACGTGAGGAGCGGCTCCTGCGCCCGTCCGGAACAACCCGTGGCGAAGGCGGCCGCCGCGAGGGCCAGGGCACGCGCCCTACTCCAGCCGGTAATTGGGAGCTTCCTTGGTGATGATGACGTCGTGCACGTGGCTCTCCTTGAGGCCGGCGCTGGAGATGCGGACGAAGCGCGCCTTGGCCTGGAGGTCGCGGATGGTGGCCACCCCCGTGTAGCCCATGCCCGCGCGAAGCCCGCCCACGAGCTGGCCCACCATCGCGGAGAGCGGGCCCTTGTAGGGGACCATCCCTTCGATGCCCTCGGGCACGAGCTTCTGGGTGTTGCCCTCGAACTCCTGGAAGTAGCGGTCGCGCGAGCCTTCCTTCATGGCCCCGATCGAGCCCATGCCGCGGTAGCTCTTGAACGACCGGCCCTGGCGCAGGATCAGCTCGCCCGGGCTCTCGTCGGTGCCCGCGAAGAGGGATCCGATCATGACCGAGGACGCACCCGCGGCCAGGGCCTTCACGACGTCGCCCGAGAACTTGATCCCGCCGTCCGCGATGATCGGCACGTCCGCCTTGGCCGCGGCCCGCGCCGCCTCCGCGATGGCGGTGATCTGGGGCATGCCCGCCCCGGACACGACGCGCGTGGTGCAGATGGAGCCGGGGCCCATGCCGACCTTGACCGCGGCCACCCCCGCCGCGATCAGCTCCGCGGCGCCCTCGTAGGTGCCGACGTTGCCGGCCACGACCTCCGTCTCCGGGAAGCGCTTCTTCACTTCCTCGATCGTGCGCAGCACGCGCGTGGTGTGGCCGTGCGCGGTGTCGATGACGAGCACGTCCACCTTCTCCTCGACGAGCGCGGTCGCGCGGTCGAGCACGTCCGCGGTGACGCCGATGGCCGCGCCCACGCGCAGCCGGCCCAGCGAGTCCTTGGCCGCGAACGGGTACTTGATCTGCTTCTGGATGTCCTTGACCGTGATCAGGCCCTTGAGGTTGTAGTCGCGGTCGACCACGAGCAGCTTCTCGACCTTGTGGCGGTGGAGGATCTCCTTGGCCTGCTCGAGAGTGGTACCGACGGGGACGGTGATCAGGTCGTCCTTCGTCATCAGGTCCGACACCGGCAGGTTGGTGCGCGTCTCGAAGCGCAGGTCGCGGTTGGTGAGGATGCCCACGAGCTTGGTGCCGACGGTGACGGGCACGCCGCTGATGCGGAACTTGGCCATCACGTCGAGGGCCTCGGCCACGCGCTGGGTGGGGGCCACGGTCACGGGATCGACGATCATCCCCGACTCCGAGCGCTTGACCTTGTCCACCTCCGCCGCCTGGCCGCCGAGATGATGGGCGTGCGCAGCGTGATGCTCCTGGTGAGGCGCGTGGAGATGTCGACTTCGGAGGGCAGAACGTCGGAGCGCTGCGGCACCAGCAGCACGTCGTCGAAAGTGAGCGCCTCCGTGATCCTATCGTCCAACACGATCTCCTCCTACGCCCCGTGACACTTCTTGTATTTCTTTCCGCTCCCGCAAGGGCAGGGGTCGTTGCGTCCGACCTTCTTGCCTTCGCGGCGCACTGTCTCCACGGCGGCGTCGTTGCCGCCGTGCGCTTCTTCCGGCTCGGCGGCGCCGAGGGCGGAGCGCGACCCGCTGAGCAGCTCGCCCGGGTTGTTGAAGGTGAGGTTGCGCGGCATCGGTCGAGCGCCGGCTAGTGCAAGCTCGGGCTCCCTCACGCGCCGCGGCTCAGCGGCGCGTGCCACGGCCGGCGGGGGCTGGGGCCCGCGACCGGGCCCGTCCATTGGGACCGCTTCTCCCGCCGCGTCCGGCGGCGCCATCGCCTGATACAGGAACACCCAGCGCAGGATCTCCTCGTCGATGCGGTCCATGAGGGCCTGGAACATCGCGAACGACTCTTTCTTGTACTCGACGAGGGGATCGCGCTGACCGTAGCCGCGCAGGCCGATCCCTTCCTTGAGGTGGTCGAGCGCGTACAGGTGGTCTTTCCACTGCGTGTCCACGATCTGCAGCATGATCATGCGCTCGTGGAAGAGCATCAGCTCTGGGCCGACCTGCCGCTCCTTCTCCTCGTACCGCGCCATGATCCGCTCGTAGAACGTCTCCACCATCTCCGCCGCGCCCATGCCCTGGAGCTCGTCCGCGGGCACGTCGAGACCGTACGTCTCCTTGAGCGCGCCCTTGAGGCCTTCGAGGTTCCACTTCTCGGGATCGTCCCCGCTCGTGTACGACTCGAGGTACCACTCCAGGACTTCCTTGGCCAGGTTCAGGATGTAGTCGCGGGTGTTCTTGCCCTCGAGGATCATGCGGCGCATGTCGTAGACGGCCGTGCGCTGCTTGTTCATCACGTCGTCGTACTCGAGGAGGTGCTTGCGGACGGCGAAGTTCTGCGCCTCCACCTGCTTCTGCGCGCGCTCGATCGACTTCGTGACCATCCCGTGCTCGATGGGGACCCCTTCTTCCATCCCGAGCTTCAGCATCAGGCCGCTGATGCGGTCGGAGCCGAAGATGCGCATGAGGTCGTCCTCGAGGGACAGGTAGAACCGTGACGATCCGGGATCGCCCTGGCGTCCGGCGCGGCCGCGGAGCTGGTTGTCGATGCGCCGCGCCTCGTGCCGCTCGGTGGCCAGGATGTGCAGGCCGCCCAGCGCCACCACCCGCTCGCGCTCGTTGGTGTCCAGGAACTCCTCGATACGCGGGAACTCCGGGGCCAGGGCCAGCCGGTCCAGGTCCGCCTTGAGGGGATGGACGGCGAGGAAGTCGACGGGCTCCTCGCCCTGGGGATAGAAGCTCTTGGCGATCTTCTCCTTGGTCAGGCGCGGCAGGGCCCTGGCCACGGTGAGATACGCGTTCAGGACCGGGAAGTCAGGGGCGAAGCCGTCCATGACCAGCACGGACGGATGGTCGGGCGCGAACGCGGCCAGGATGCCGACGTAGCGCTTGGCCAGGAGGTGCCGCTCCTCCGGCGGAACCTTCTTCTCCGCGAACGCCTTCTTGAACTCGCGCCCCATCTCCTCCGCGACGTGGTCGATGGTCAGCTTCCGCTCTTCGGGCGAGGCCAGCTCGGGGTCGAGCTTCTGCTCGATGAGCTTGGCCTTCACGCGGTAGTCGGGCACGCCGCCCAGGATGATGTCGGTGCCGCGGCCGGCCATGTTGGTGGCGATGGTGACGGCCCCGAAGCGGCCGGCCTGGGCCACGATCTCCGCCTCGCGCTCGTGGTACTTCGCGTTGAGGACGACGTGCTTGATCCCGTCCCTCTTCAGGAGGGTCGAGAGGTGCTCCGACTTCTCGATGGAGATGGTGCCCACCAGCACCGGGCGGCCCTTGTCGAACTCCGGGGCCTCGGTGTCCGCGGTGCCCGTCATGCCCGACAGCTTCCCGTACATGCGGAAGTAGTTCTGGAAGGTGATGGTCGCGAGCGTCTGGTTCTCGCGCTCGATCTTGACCTTCTCCTTCGCTTCCACCGCCTGGTGCAGGCCGTCCGACCAGCGCCGGCCGGGCATGAGGCGGCCCGTGAACTCGTCCACGATGACGACCTGGCCCTCGTTGACCACGTAGTCCACGTCGCGCTGGAACAGGGTGTGCGCGCGCAGGCCCTGGTTCACGTGGTGGAGGATGTCCATGTTGGACGGCTCCCAGAGGTTCTGCACTCCGAGGAGCTTCTCCACGTGGGCCATCCCCATCTCGGTCAGGGTGACGGTCTTGGCCTTCTCGTCGACGATGTAGTCGCCCGTCTTCTCCAGCTCCGCCCGCTCCTCCGCCTTGCGGTCGCCGCTGATGCGGGCGCCGGGGTTGAGCTTCGGGATGATGCCGTTGATCCGGTAGTACTTGTCCGTCGACTCCTCGGCCGGGCCGCTGATGATGAGGGGCGTGCGCGCCTCGTCGATCAGGATCGAGTCCACCTCGTCCACGACCGCGAAGTAGTGCCCGCGTTGGACGTAGCTGGACAGCTCGAACTTCATGTTGTCGCGCAGGTAGTCGAAGCCGAACTCGTTGTTCGTCCCGTACGTGATGTCGGCGGCGTAGGCCACCTGGCGCTGGGCGTCGTCGAGGTTGTGCTGGATGACGCCGACGGTGAGGCCGAGGAAGCGGAATATCCGGCCCATCCACTCGCTGTCGCGCTTGGCCAGGTAGTCGTTGACGGTGACGACGTGCACTCCCTTGCCCGGGAGCGCGTTCAAATAGGCGGCGAGGGTGGCCACGAGGGTCTTGCCCTCGCCCGTCTTCATCTCCGCGATCATGCCGCGGTGCAGGGCGAGACCGCCGATGAGCTGGACGTCGAAGTGCCGCATGTTGAGCACGCGGCGGCCCGCTTCGCGCACGACCGCGAACGCCTCGGGGAGGAGGTCGTCGAGGGACTCTCCGCCGCCGCCGTCACCACCCCCGCCCTTCAGACGGGCGCGGAACTCATCGGTCTTGGCCTGGAGCTGGGCGTCGGAAAGGGGAAGGACGGACGGCTCGAGGGCGACGATGCGCTTGATGAGCGGAGCGATGGCCTTGAGCTCGCGCTCATTCTTGGTACCGATGATCTTGGTCAGGATGGTATTGATCATTATTTAATCAGGGGGTTGCTCCACTCTGGATGAATGCAACCCCCTACGCCCTTCGGGCTACCCCCTGCCGCTCGGCGCCGAGTGAATCGGCGCTTCGCTACTCGCCCCGCGCTCTGCTCGAAGGTGCAACCCCCTACGCCCTTCGGACCCCCTGCCGCTCGGCGCCGAGTGAATCGGCGCCTCGCTGCATTGCCCTTCGCGTCCCGGGCCATGAGCGAAGAGGCGACCGAAACGGTTGATTGGTCAGGATATCAGGCCGACTCGACGAGGGTCAAACACGAATCGTGAGGCGAGGGGACAAGCAGCGAGGAGCGGATTCACTCCGCGACGAGCGGGTGGGGGGGTAGCCGAAGGCGCAGGGGGGTGTGTACGACGTGCGTACCCCCCTGAATTGACTAGGTACCGTTTCAGCCTAACCGAACGTCCGGTACTCGTCGAGGATGAAGTGGATCGGGTTCTGCGCTTGGTCGCGCACCCACACTTCATAATGAAGATGCGGACCCGTCGAGCGGCCCGTGCTCCCGACGTAGGCGATGACGTCGCCGCGCTTGACCCGCTGGCCCGGCTTGACCGCGAAGCTGTCGAGGTGGCCGTAGCGCGTGACCACGCCGTAGCCGTGGTCGATCACGAGCGCGTTGCCGTAGCCGCCCTGCTGCCCGGTCGAGATCACGATCCCGTCCGCCGGCGCCTGCACCTTGGTGCCGATGGGCGTGGAGATGTCGATGCCGGGATGGAAGTCCTTCTGGGCCGTGAAGGGATCGATGCGGTTGCCGAAGGTGGCGGACAGATAGCCGCGCACGGGCCAGACCGAAGGCGTGGACGAGAGGAGCACGGTCTGGTCGCGGTAGAACTCCTCGAGCTGGGTGGAGCGGTCGGTCAACTTCGTCAGGCTGCGGTCCATGTCCGCCAGCGCGGAGGGCGTGAGCTTGGGCGGTGTCGAATCCATGCTCGAAACGCCGCCGACGCCCGCGGGCTCCGGCAGGCTGTGCTCGAGCCCGGCCATGACGCCGAGCTTGGTCACCATGTTCTGGAGCTGCTGGACCTTGGCCTGGAGCTTGCCCGCGGACTGCTCGTACTCCTGCGTCTTGCTCAGCAGGACCTTGTTCTCGTCACGGAGCTGGCGAAGCTCGTGAACTTCGGCGGCGACGCGAGCGTAATGAACGAAGGTACCGGACACGGCGAGAGTGGCGACGGCAGTCGTCCCCAAGACCCACTTCGTCAGACGGACCGAAACCTGGATCTTCCGAAAGCGTGCCTTGGCATGCGGCACGACGATCAGGGTGTAGAACTCGTTGGCCATCTCCCCCCCGGAGTCTCGGACCCAACCGTGGGTCACTCACCACAAAAGACAGGAAGCGTGAGGCCTCCTACCCACAGACGAAGCGGCGAGGCTAGCACACGGTTCTGTAAGGCGTCAACCGAAAATCCAAAACATTGGAAAATGTGTGACGCCGCTCGCTGTGGGCCCTCCGCCTCACTCCGAAACGGCCGGACGACCCCGGAAATGAAGGGCTTCGGCCACGTGACGCTCCGAAACGTGGGCTGAATCCTCCAAATCGGCCAGCGTGCGGGCGACCCGGAGGACGCGGTCGTGGCCGCGCGCGGAAAGTCCGAAGCGTTCCATCGCCTGCCGAAGCAGGTTCGCTCCCGCGGGGTCGGCGGGCGCGACCTGTCGCAGGATCCGGGGCGGCAGGTCGGCGTTGAGGGCCACCGACGTCCTGCTCAACCGACCGGTCTGGCGCAGGCGGGCGGCCTCGACGCGGGCGGCGACGGCGGCACTCGTCTCGCCGGCCGGCCCCATCATCTCTTCATACGTCACGGGTGCGACCTCGACCTGGATGTCGACGCGATCGAGCAAGGGGCCGGAGATCCGCGACTGGTAGGCCCGCACCGCGGTCGGCGTGCAGGCGCAGGCGGCATGTCCGCGCAGTCCACAGGGACATCCCTGCGTTGCCTTTGTGCCAGTCACCCTCAAAGGACGGATACCGAAGCCAGGTTACCCTGTGATCCTCAGGCACATAGGTGACCATATCCGCAGGCACCGCCTGGATCTGGGCCTCTCCCAAAGACAGGTAGGACTCCGAATTGGCGTCAACGCCTGGACAATCCTCGATTGGGAGACCAGGGAGATGAGGCCCTCGACGCGGTACATCCCAGCCGTGCTCCACTTCCTTGGGTACGACCCCTTTCCACCTCCAAGTGGTTCCCTAGTGGAGCGCCTGCGCGCCACCCGCGTCCTTCGCGGCCTGTCGCAGCGAGCGGCAGCTGAACTACTCGGAGTGGACAAGCACACTGTCTGGGGATGGGAGCGGGGGCGAAGGAAGAGCTGCGGACCGTACGTAGAATTGGTGGAGCGGTTCCTCCTATCGGCAGGACGCGGGCGGCATCAAGGCGGGCCGGACGCGCAAGAGCGGTGACACTGGAGGAATCGGCGCGCCCTTTTCCGTCCGGGGCCGTGGTCCGGGTGGCGTGACGGAAGCGGGCCTTAGAAGGGCACCTCGACCTCGGGCGGAGGCTGGAACGTCCGCACGGTCGCCTCGCTGCTACTGCCGAGCCTACCCGCGCAAGGTCTTCCTGACCCAACAGTCCGATCGCTGGTGCAGCCAGACGTCCCTCCCTGACTGAGCGCCGAACATCCTTGTACCTTCGGGTCGCTGCTGTAGGTGACTCCTTCCCTGAAGATCGTCTTCGCCTCGGGCCAGTGCAGGTCGCCATCCTCCGACCTCGGGGCCGCGGAGACCAGCTGGCGGGGCCGCAGCGCAAGCGCGAGATGCTCGATCGTTTCTTCGCCGAGTACCTGCTACTACGGCGCCGCAGGTCTGTTCGCGCTGTCTAAACGTTTTAATTTAAGTGCCCGTCAGCCAGCCGAAGAGCGCCGTACGGACCGACGGATTGGCGAAATATCCGCAATGCCAGACGCCCGCGGCGGCAGGTAAGACGACTCGCGACTCGGTTGCGATCGGGAACATCGGAGACCCGTTGCCCTCGTAGACACCCGCAGTCGGGACGACTAGATCGTTAGCTGCCTGCTCGAAGACATGGTCGACGAGGACGTCCTCGGCGTATTCCTTCAGCCCCGGCTCAACTGGCTCATAGTCGGCCGCCATCGCAAAGTAGGTCGCCGCGATTCGCGCGCGTGCGTTGAGGCTCCGGAGGTAGGCACCGTCGGGAATCATGGTCTTCAGTCCTTCGAGTCCGCCGAGAGCGCCCACAGCGAGTTGCTTCACGACGGTCAAGATCATCTCGAGGGTGTCGGTCACGCCGTTGTCGGGGAAGAG
>WNFN01261228.1_pt2 | contig 11605 bp, 8 predicted proteins | sample 5400161 | NCBI WGS metagenome assembly WNFN01 (sample SAMN13153353, study PRJNA577476) | soil metagenome | isolation source: 80 cm saprolite on Douglas fir-dominated hillslope | place: USA:California | collected 2013-09-17
TTTGACTCGACGATGACCTGGGCATGCGGCACTCGCGCGGCGCTCGCGTCCTGAACCTCTCCTCGAAGCGCGCCATTCGGATTCTGCGCGTGCAAAAGAGAAGAAACCGAGGCGAGTATCAAGAAAACAATCGAGAAAATGACCGCGTGAATGAGCGAACTCAATCTGCGTGTTTCGGGGCATGAAAACCTGGCGCGCATGAAAAGGCCCTCCGGCGAACAAAGAGATCGCCGCTCTTCAGACTTGCCAGGGGAAGTTGCCTGCGCGGCGAAGCAGACTAGCTCACCGAGAGTAACCGGACACGCCACCTACTACCAGCGATAGTGGTATCAAAATGATTGGCGAGAAGAACACTCTGCAGGCAGGGTAGGAGAATCTAGCGGACAAGCCATTCTGTAACTTTATGCGTCAGTGCCAGAGTCGGACCGTAGCTGACAAAGACAAAAAAGAGCGCCACGAGAACGGGCGGAATAAGGTACCACCGGCGGATTCGCAGGTGGTGAGCTTTGCCGGCTTCGGCTTCATTCCAGGCGAGCAGGCGCGCCACGCGTGCGCTGATCGATCCGGTCACGAAGCCCACGGTGCAGACCGGAGCGGCATCGACGGGAACCAGGCGGGAGAGTTTGACCAGCGCCGCGGCCAGGTCAACGGCGTCGTTCAGATTCAAAACGGCGGCATCATCCGCGGCAAGCTCCGCGGTTTGGGACCAGGCACTTTCCAGCCTCGCCATGCCGGGGAAAGGACAAAAACGGAAGACGAGTTTCTTCAGATTGTCGCGAGACCGCATGTGGGCGAGCTCATGCTTGAGCGCGATGTGCAGTTCGTCATGACTCAGAAGCGCAACCGTAGCTTCCGAAACCAGCACTCTCGGTCGGCGGACACCCACCAGCGTGAGTGGTGGAGCCTCGTGTCTGGAGCAAAACGTCACGGTTTGCGCACTGGCATCCACATTCAGAGGATGGGCGCCTTCCAGCCAGCGAGCCACCACCCGAGAAGTCCTGGTCTGGGCGGTGATCACGCGGAAGCAGCCGCAGGCAATCAGCAGCAGAGCGCAAACGCCCAGCGCGAACGGCATCGCACCAATACCCTCATCAGCATTAATCGAGCGGGGTTCCAGCAACTGAAACGACGGCACGACAAAAACAAATGTAATGACAGCGGAAGCCACTAACGGAAGAACCCGCAACGCGAAGAGCAAACCGGCCAGGCTCTTTTCCTTGGCATGCAGCACTCGCAGCGCGCGCCACGCGACTGCCACGAGCGCCGACAGCAGACAGTAGAGCAGAACGAAGAAAGTGAGCGAGACGGCGATTCCGCGCAGCGCAAACATCAGCGTCGCTCCCGATTCTTAATTTCCCGGCCCTTGAGTTCGCGGCGCTTCCGTTCGACCAGGAGTTGAAGCTCATCCAGCAGTTGCGCGTCGTGGGCGCTAAGCGCTTCCACCAGATACGAAAGCGGCAATGACGAAGCGTCGCCAGACCCCAGCAATTGCCGGATACCCTCGAGCGCCGCGACCCGTTGCAGCTCTTCGGGAGTGTGGCGCGGAGTATAGCGAAACGCTCGGCCTTCGGCGACGCGGTCGAGAAAACCCTTCTTGTAGAGACGGTCCGCGGTTGTCATCACTGTGGTATAGGCCTGACGGATCTTGCCGTCGGCAAGCAGTTCGCGAACCGTGGCACTGCCGTGCGACCAAAGCTTTTGCAGCACCTGCTGCTCGAAAGAACCAAGCTGAGGCCTGGAACCGGGTCCGAAAATTGAGAACGCTTTCGTCATTAAAAGTGCGACCGGCAAGGCCGCTTGCCGCAAAAGAATACCATCGGATGGCGCGCCTTGCACCCCGTAAATGAAGAAAAGCGGGGGGCATGCCCTCAGAAAATGCACAAAGTTTGCACAAATCGTGCAGGGATCCGGCAGAATGTTCGGCAAATCTTGAGGTTGCAATTTGCAACCTCAAACACAGTGCCTCATGGAAAATCCAAGGAGTTGTCATCCTGAACGAAGTGAGGGATCTGCATTTTGCGGCGAGGCTAACTAAAGAGAGACTGGCGCCGAATTCAGAGAGACGAGCGGAGTTTCACTCTCGCTGCTCGGTACTATCGCGCGGCGCCCGCCGGTAGGATCTCTTCCACGTCGATCTTGGTTGGGTAATTTCCCGTATAGCAGGCGGAGCAGTAAGTCGTCTTTTCTCCATCCGCGCAGGCTTTCTTAAGACCTTCCAGCGAGAGATAGGCGAGCGAGTCGGCGACGATGAATTCGCGAATCTCATCGACCGTCTTATTTGCGGCGATCAGTTCTTTCTTTGAAGGTGTGTCAACGCCGTAGAAGCAGGGCGAGATGGTCGGCGGACAGGAAATCCTCAAGTGGACTTCCTTCGCGCCCGCATTACGAATCATGCGGACGATCTTCCTGCTGGTGGTGCCGCGCACAATCGAATCGTCGACCAGAATCACTCGCTTGCCCTCAAGCAGGCTGCTGACAGCGTTCAGCTTCAGCTTCACCCCGAAGTCGCGCACAGACTGTTGCGGCTCGATGAAAGTACGTCCGACGTAGTGGTTCCGAATCAGGGCAAGGCGAAAAGGAATGCCGCTTTCGGCGGCGTATCCGATAGCCGCGGTATTGCCGGAATCCGGGACAGGCACGACGATATCGGCATCCACCGGCGCTTCGCGCGCAAGCTGGCGTCCCATGGCGTCGCGGCTCTGATCGACCGAGCGGCCAAACACCAGGCTGTCCGGACGCGAAAAATAAACGTGTTCAAAGATACAGCTCGACTGTGCCGGAGACGGCGAGTAAAAACGCGAGCTGATGCCTTCGGGCCCAACGATAACCAGTTCTCCGGGTTTGACGTCCCGTTCGTAGGTCGCGCCAAGCAAATCAAAGGCGCAGGTTTCGGAGGCAAAAACGACTGTATCCTTTTTCTCGGAAGTCAGAGCCGGAATGCGTCCCATCGCCAGTGGGCGGAACCCGCGAGGATCGCGGGCAGCGAAGATGCGATCGCGGCTGATCATGACCAGCGAAAAAGCGCCTTCCACGCGGCGCAGGCTGTCGGCGATGGCATCCGGCAGCGTCTGCTCGCGCGACAGCGCAATCAGGTGAACCAGCACTTCCGTATCGCTGTTGGTTTGGAAGATCGACCCCTGGCCCTCCAGCTTCGCGCGTATCGCGTGCGCATTGACCAGGTTGCCGTTATGAGCGATCGCGATCGTGCCCTTATTGGATTGCACCATGATGGGCTGGGCATTCAGCAGGGCCGAATCGCCGGCCGTCGAATATCGCGTGTGCCCAATGGCCAGAACACCGCGCAGCGAAGCCAGCACTTCATGGCTGAAGATATCCGCGACCAGCCCCATCGACTTGTGCTGGCGCAACCGCTCGCCGTCCGAGGTAACGATGCCAGCCGATTCCTGTCCACGATGCTGCAGCGCATGCAGCCCAAGATAGGCAAGTTTCTCGGCCTCGGGATGCGCGTGGATCGCGACCACCCCGCATTCGTCACGAAATTTGTCGGAATTCAGCATTTAGCCCTTAGCCTTCAGTCAGTCCTTGCTAGTGGAGCGACGGGCGTCTCGCCCGTCCACCTCAGTCTCCAGTCGGCGTTCCAGCTTCCGCACGCAAAGCCCTCTCCAGCGCGCCTTCATAAGCCTCCCGCAATTCCGCGATACCGGCCGAAATCACCGGCTTACCATCCACCGAAATCTCAACCCGATCCGATCCCGTTTCGCCCAACACATCCGCGAAGATGTCGTACTCCTCCGCTACTTGTTTGATTCGCGGCAGATGAATTGGGTCGCAGCTTAGTACGACGCGGCTCGCATCTTCTCCAAACAATAGGAACTCAGGCGCTGCTTCGTTTCCGGGCAATCTGACGCTGAGCCCCACTCCGCGCGGCAGCGCCGACTCCACCAGCGCCACAGCCAACCCGCCATCGGCACAGTCATGAGCGGACTCGACCAGCCCCGCCCGGATTATCGCCACCAGAGCCCGTTGCAGCGTGGCTTCCTTCTCGATATCCAGCTCGGGCGGATAGCCCCACAAAGCTCCGAGAATCTCTTTCGCATACTCGGACGAGCCAAACTCCAACTCGGCGTCAACCGCGTCGCCAGCTTCATTCGCGCGCAGCAAGACGATTTTTCTTCCGGGCTTCGCGAAGTGCATCTTCGCAGCTTTGTGGACGTCCTCGAGAATTCCCACCACCCCAATCACCGGAGTCGGATAAATTCCCTCGCCGAGAGTCTCGTTGTAGAAGCTGACATTACCGCCGGTAATCGGCGTATCCAGTTCCTCGCAGGCTTTGGTAATTCCGTCAATCACCTGCGAAAACTGCCACATGATGTGCGGCTTTTCAGGGTTGCCGAAGTTGAGGCAATTGGTAGCGCCGATCGGAGTCGCTCCGGCGCATGCCACTTTGCGCGCAGCTTCGGCGACCGCATGCATCGCACCCAAACGTGGATCGAGATAACACCAGCGGCTGTTGCCGTCGAGCGCCATGGCCAGTCCGCGATTGGAGCCCTTGATGCGGATAACACCAGCATCGCCCGCTCCGGGCGCGTCGACAGTGTTGGTCTGCACCATGTGGTCATACTGCTGCCAGACCCACCGCTTCGAGCAAATGTTGGGGCTCGCCAGCAAACGCTTCAGATGGGACGAGAAATCTCCGCTTGCGCCGAGTTTGACGAACTCCGGCATTTCCCGCTCGACCGGCGGTTCCCAGCGCGCGAGTGGACGCTTGTACACCGGCGCGTCGTCGGTGAGCGCGGCGTTCGGAATTTCCGCGACCACTTCACCGTGTTCGAGCACCCGCATCTTGGCATCGGAAGTAACGCGGCCGATTTCCACCGCATCCAGTCCCCACTTCTCGAAGACGCGAAGAACTTCTTGTTCGCGCCCCTTCTGCGCAACCAGCAGCATGCGCTCCTGCGACTCGCTGAGCATGATCTCGTAAGGTGTCATGCCGGTTTCGCGTTGCGGGACGCGATCAAGTTCGATTTCGACTCCGGTGCCGCCACGCGCGCCCATTTCGCAGGTCGAGCAGGTCAGCCCCGCAGCGCCCATGTCCTGGATTCCAACGATCGCGCCAGTTTGCATCGCTTCCAGGCAGGCTTCGAGCAGCAGTTTCTCGAGGAACGGATCTCCCACTTGAACATTCGGCCGCTTCGCTTCCGACCCTTCGCTGAACTCCTCGCTCGCCATCGTCGCGCCGTGGATACCGTCGCGTCCAGTCTTCGAGCCTACATAAATTACGGGATTTCCTTCGCCCGAAGCGCGCCCGTAAAAAATCTGATCGCGGCGGACCAGCCCAAGAGCAAACGCGTTCACCAGCGGATTGCCGGAGTAGCAAGACTCGAATTTCACCTCGCCGCCAAGATTCGGAACGCCAAAACAGTTGCCGTAAGAAGCGACGCCAGAGACCACGCCTTCCATAACAGAGTGATTCTTGTGAATCTCCGCTTGTGTGGCGCCGGCGCCCCCGCCCGCATTCCCAGCAGCCTGAATGGGTCCAAACCGAAGCGAGTCCATCACCGCCACCGGCCGCGCGCCCATGGTGAAAATGTCGCGCAGAATTCCGCCGACGCCCGTGGCCGCTCCCTGAAATGGTTCGATAAACGACGGATGATTGTGCGACTCGATTTTGAACGCGCAGGCCCAGCCGTCGCCAATGTCAACGATGCCCGCGTTTTCTCCCGGCCCCTGCACGACCAGCTTGCTGCGCGTCGGCAACCGCTTCAGGTGAACCCGCGACGATTTATAAGAGCAGTGCTCGCTCCACATCACGCTGAAGATGCCAAGCTCGGTCCGCGTAGGCTCGCGTCCGCCGAGCAACTGCTTGATTTTTTCGAATTCTTCCGGGGTGAGGCCGTGCTCCCGGATCATCTCCGGCGTAATGACAATAGGAGTGATCGCAGAGGTGATCATCGGGAATCTTTATTGTCGCATCTCAAGTAATTTTTCGCATGTGGATTTTGTTCAAATGGACAGAAATCGGCGAAGAACAGTGACAATTGCCGCCTTCTTCGCTATGCTTCCGCCCACTATGAACGAGATCGCAAGCGAATTACCGGCGCATGCCCCTGTCGAGCAAACCTCGGCAGAGAACGGGATGCTGGCCGTAGCAGCAATCGCCGCATTCAGCTTCGTGCTGCACATGATTTTCAATAACCGTTACGGATACTTTCGCGACGAGTTCGATTACATCATTTGCGGAAATCATCCCGCATGGGGATACGTTGACCAGCCGCCATTGGTGCCAATTCTGAGCCGGATTTTCCGGGGGATCTTTGGCGATTCTCTGCGCAGTATCCGTTTGATGCCGGCACTGGCCATGTCGGCGACGATGCTGTTGACTGCCATGATCGCTCGCGAACTCGGAGGCAAACGCTTTGCGGTCGGCATGGCGGCGCTGACGGTTCTCATCGCTCCAGTCTATCTGTCGAATGGATCGTTGCTGACGAGCAACTGCCTTGAGCCCCTGCTCTGGATGGGCTGCGTGTATTTCGCGATCTTGGCCGCGAAACGCGAGCAGCCGCGCTACTGGCTTTGGTTCGGCGTGGTCGCTGGAATTGGTATGCAGGAGAAATATTCGATCGCAGTGCTTGGCTTTGCCATTGTCATCGGATTGCTCTTGACCGAACAGCGGCGATTTCTCGTCAACAAGTGGATATGGCTGGGCGGCGCGGCGGCTTTCCTGATTTTTCTGCCGAATTTGCTGTGGAACATCGCCAACCACTGGCCTTTCGTCGAACTCATGCGCAACATCAAGGCGGATGGCCGGGATGTCGTTCTCTCCCCGTGGCAATATTTTTCGCAGCAAATGCTCATCGTTCTGCCTGGCTCTGCGGTTTTCTGGATCACGGGCGTGATCGCATTGCTGGTCGCGCCGCGCCTCAAGCCCTACCGTTTCCTCGGAATTGCCTATCTCGTCGCCTTCACCGTCTTCGTCGTCTTGAAAGGCAAGAACTATTACCTCGCTCCGATTTATCCGGTCTATCTTGCCATGGGATGCATAGTGATCGACGACGGCATTGATCGTCTCCGCCGGGGATGGCGATGGCTCAAGCCCGTTCTCGCGGTGCTTTCGGTGGCGGGAAGCGCCATCTTTGCGCCGCTAGTGGTTCCGATTCTCCCGATTGAACAATTTATTCCTTACATGGACCGGCTGCCCCTCAAAGTACCGCGGAGTGAGCACAGTCACATGCGAGTGGCGCTACCCCAGCACTATGCCGACCAATTCGGCTGGGACGAAATTGTGGACCAAGTCGTAGTCGCCTGGAATAAGATTCCCGTCGACGAACGTAAAGACTGCGGAATTTTCGCGCAAGACTATGGGCAGGCCGGAGCCATCGATTTCCTCGGCCCAAAATACGGCCTGCCGCAATCGCTAAGCGGACATCAGACGTGGTGGTTGTGGGGGCCGCGCGGCTATTCGGGGAATTGTTTAATCGTGCTCGACGACAGCCGTAAACGATTGGAGGAACTCTTCGAGCATGTGGATTTCGTCGGCACTTCGCGCAACAACCCGTATGCGCTGGAGCGCGAGGTTCCGGTCTACATTTGCCGTGGTGCAAAGTTTGGAACTCTGGCGAAGATCTGGCCCAGTCTGAAGAGGTGGCGCTAAGCCCGTGTAGAGCGGACACTCTTGTCCGCTGCTCTTGAAGTTGATTCTGAAAGTTGAGAGCACAGCCAATTCCAAGAGCAATCAAAACGGCGGACAAGAGTGTCCGTCCCACACACGTCTATACTGTCGCAGATGAAGTCCGTCATCGTCGGCACCGCCGGACATATCGATCACGGAAAAACGGCGCTGGTCAAAGCCCTGACCGGCATTGATGCCGACCGCCTCGAAGAGGAAAAGCGGCGTGGCATCACCATCGACATCGGATTCGCCCACTTCGAACTTCCCGCTCCCGATGGGAGCCGGATTCGGGTGGGTTTCGTCGACGTCCCCGGTCACGAGCGCTTTGTGCGCAACATGCTCGCCGGCGTCGGCGGCATCGACCTGGTGCTGCTCGTGATCGCCGCCGATGAAGGCATCAAGCCGCAAACTCGCGAACACTTCGACATCTGCCGCCTGCTTGCGATCCGCCGCGGAATCACCGTGCTCACAAAATCCGACGCGGTAGATGCAGAGATGCTCGAAGTGGTGCGACTGGAAGTGGAAGACTACGTGCGCGGATCGTTTCTTGATGCTGCGCAATCGCCGATGGTCGCGGTAAGCTCGTTGACCGGCGCCGGTCTGAACGAGTTGAAATCCGCGCTAGCCAAAGTCGCGTCCGAGGTTACGGCGAAAAACTCGGCCGCGATAACTCGCCTTCCCATCGACCGAGTTTTCACCATGAAAGGCTTCGGCACCGTCGTGACCGGCACGCTCGTGGCCGGGACCATCCGTAAAGAAGAAGAACTCGAAGTGTTTCCCTCCGTCAAGCGCGTTCGAGTTCGAGGCGTCCAAGTTCATGGTTCGCCCGCCGAAGCCGCCGTCGCAGGGCAGCGCACCGCCCTGAACCTGGCTGGCCTCTCCACCGAAGAACTGGCGCGCGGGATGACGCTAGCGACCGCGGACACCTTTCGTTCCACGTCCCGAGTCGACGCGCTCCTTTCTCTTCTTGCCTCAGCGAAACCGTTCAAAGACGGCGCCCATGTGCACTTTCATGCCTACACGACGGAAACGATCGCCGAAGCACGCCTGTATGGCACGAAACAGCTGAAGCCCGGAGACGAAGCGTATGCGCAACTAAGACTCGCCGAACCCATGTTGCTTCTGCCCGGAGACCGCTTCATCGTGCGTCAGTTTTCACCGGTAGTGACCATCGGCGGAGGCGTCGTGCTGGATGCTTCGCCTGTGACTCGCAAGCAACGCGCCGCAGATGCAATCGCATTTCTCAAGATCTTGCGGGATGGTTCTCCGGAACAAGTGCTGGCAGCTCGCGCCGCCCGGCGAGGAGCAATGGGCCTGCGCCTGGACGATATACCCGGAGAAATGAACGTCCGGCGAGAAGAAGCGACGAAGCTGGCGGCCAAAGCTGGCCTCGTGTGGTGTAATCCTGTGCTCGTTGCGCCGGCGGCATTCGCGGAAGTAAAGGCGGATGTCCTTAGCGCCCTCAAGAAGTTTCACGATGCAAATCCTCTCGTAACTGGGATGAACAAAGAAGAACTGCGCGAGCGCATCAACCTTGGCCCCGAGGTGTTCTACTCCGTCCTGGAAAAATTAGCGGAAGAAAAAAAACTGGAAGTAGCAGGCGAACTCGTCCACCTGTCCGGCCGCGGCGTGGTCATGAAAGACGAAGAAACTGAATCCAAGAAGATCATCGAGCAGGCATTTGCTTCCGCCGGCCTGAAAGTTCCGTCGCTGAAAGAAGTGCTGGCAGGCCTGAAGCTGGACAAAATCCGCGCTCAGAAGATTGTCACTCTGCTTTTGCGCGACAAAGTCCTGATCAAGATCTCAGAGGAGCTGGTCTTTCACCAGAGCGCGCTCATGGACCTTCGCCACAAGATCGCCGCGCTGAAAACTAGTACGCCGAAAATCGACGTCGCCCGCTTCAAAGACATGACAGGAGTCAGCCGCAAGTATGCCATCCCACTACTCGAATATCTGGATCGCGAACGAGTAACGCGGCGAGTAGGAGACGAGCGCGTGATACTGTAAGTGCTCACGTAGGGACGGCACTTCCAGCGCCAATGGCCCGGTAACCCGGTTGGTCAAGTTCGCCACGCCAATCAGCATATGGAGATCAACAATCTGCTCATCCGAAAAATGTTTCTTGAGTTCCGCAAAGTCAGCGTCGCTCGCCCCGTCCGGAGTGCGGGTAAGTTTCTCGGCATAGCGCAGCCCAACTTGCTCGGGCGCGCTAAATCCCGAGTAGTTCCCCTCCTTCAAAGCCTTCATCTCTTCCGGCGTCAGTCCAGCGCGCTTTGCCCCCTGGATATGGTGCTGCGTGCAGTAATGGCACCCGTTGATCAGTGAGACTCGCAGATACACCGCCTCGTACAGCTTGCGATCAAGCGAACGCCCCACGCTCGCATAGAATCCCAGAAAGTTGCCGAGCATTGCGGGACGGTGCGCCAGAGCTTTCTGAATGCTGCCCGGCTTACCCTTCAGTTTGCCATCATAAATTTCCTTAACCTCCGGGCTGGCTCCCGCAGGTTCAATCAGACTGATCCGTGCCATGTGTCCTCCACCAAATGCCCCTCTATAATAAACGCAGGGAATTCGTCACTCACTTCCAATGCTGACAATTCGTGCCGCCACGATCGCCGACGCCGCGCTGCTCAGAAGATTGATCTGGGAACTTGCCGACTATGAGAAAGAGCCGGATCAAGTCCTCACAACTGAGGCCGACATCGCGCGCGACGGGTTCGGCGCCAATCCTCAGTTTCGTGCCGTAATCGCCGAATGGCAAGGGCAGCCCGCAGGCTACGCGATCTTCTTTAACTACTACTCGACCTGGCGAGGCGCTGGATTGTATCTGGAGGATCTCTTTGTCCGTCCTGATTTTCGCGGCCGTGGAATTGGCAAAGCGCTCTTTGCCTGCGTTGCCCGTGCCGCAGAGCAGGGAAACCGCGCTTTCATCCGGTGGGAAGTGTTGAACTGGAATCAGCCCGCCATACGAATGTATAAGGCGCTGGGCGCCGATTTTCTCGACGACTGGCGAACGGTTCTTCTGGCAGGAGACGGCTTGCGCAAATTGGCGGAGAAGGCTTCGTGACGCGAGTCCGAATCATCGGCGCTGGCCTCGCCGGATCGGAAGCCGCGTGGCAGTGTGCCCGGCGTGGCGTCGCCGTTGAACTATTCGAGATGCGGCCGGGGCGCGCGACTCCCGCCCACCAGACCGAAGACTTCGCGGAACTGGTTTGCTCCAATTCTCTGAAATCCGACAGCGAGAACACCGCGCCCTGGTTGCTAAAGGAAGAAATGCGCCGAGCCAGTTCCCGCCTGCTCGAAATTGCCCGTGAAACCGCAGTGCCTGCCGGGCACGCTCTCGCCGTAGACCGAGCCGAGTTCTCGCGAAAAGTGACGGAGGCGATTTCCCGCGAACCGCTCATCACGATTCGCCGCCAAGAAGTCACGCAAGTCGAACCAGGCCAGTTCACCATTATTGCAACCGGCCCGCTGACATCGGATGCGTTGTCGCAGGAAATCGTGCGCTTGAGTTCCAATCTCGACCCTTCGCAGGGCGAAGCCCCGTCACCGCACAACCTCTATTTTTACGATTCGATCAGCCCCATCGTCGAAGCCGATTCCATCGACATGAGCAAAGTGTACCTGGCCGCCCGCTATGACAAAGGCTCGGCCGACTACATCAATTGTCCAATGTCGAAGGAGGAGTACGACCTTTTCTACGACGCACTGCTCGCGGCGCAATCGGTCGAACAGAAAGACTGGGAGAAGCTGAACTACTTTGAAAGCTGTCTGCCCATCGAAGAAATCGCCCGGCGCGGACGCAATACGCTGCGTTTCGGGCCGATGAAGCCGGTCGGCCTGAAAGACCCGCGTACCGGAAGAATTCCCTATGCGGCTGTGCAATTGCGCCAGGAAAATCTGCGCGCCGATTCTTACAACCTGGTCGGATTCCAGAATCACTTGAAATTCGGTGAGCAGGCCCGCGTGCTGCGT
>WNFN01144644.1_pt1 | contig 11597 bp, 8 predicted proteins | sample 5400161 | NCBI WGS metagenome assembly WNFN01 (sample SAMN13153353, study PRJNA577476) | soil metagenome | isolation source: 80 cm saprolite on Douglas fir-dominated hillslope | place: USA:California | collected 2013-09-17
GAGAGTTTGGACCGTACGCTCTGCCACAGGGATAGGAGAGTCCCCGCGGCTTGCTGCCGGCGGCTTTGAGTTCGGGCGTGTGATGTCCCAGTCCGGCCCGGAATGAAGTTGAATGTCCGGCGGCTACCAACGGCCAGCGTGAGAGCCACCATCCACGTGAAGTATCTCTCCGGTTACTTGCCCTGCCCTTGCCAGGTAGAGAACCGCGTCGACAACGTCTTTGATCTCCACGATTTTCCCCATTGGCTGAAACGTCTTCAGCGAGTCCCTGGGATCATCTTTATGCAGTGGTGAGTCCACGACACCGGGGGCTACAGCGTTGAAGCGGATACCGTCTTTTGCGTATTCGATTGCGAGACTTCGGGTTACCGTATTCAGGCCGCCCTTCGTAATCATCGAGACCGAAGCTTGTATGCCGGCGACTGGCTGATCGGCGAGCGACGCAGAGATGGTCACAACGTTTCCCGATTTCTGTTTCAGCATCTGTTGCACTGCGAGCTGAGTGATGTAGAGGAATCCCAGCAGGTTGGTCGAGACCAGGGCATTGAAGTCTTGGGTGGTAAAGTCGGTGAACGGCTTTGTGCGGAAGATTCCGGCGTTATTCACCAGCACATCGATGGTTCCAAAGTGCCTCATCGCGGCTTCGATACATTTGGCGGCGGTTTCCTGCTTGCCGATATCGCCATCGACGAGAACCAGGTTGGATGAGGCAGTGAACGACTGACTGACATCACGAGACGTTGCGACGACGTCATAACGCTCATTCAGGAAGGCCTGGACCAAACCCGCGCCAATACCCTGCGATGCTCCTGTGACGATTGCTGTTTTCTTGTCTGACATACATACCCGCTCCTAATACTGCTCACCAAGAGTTTGGACATAAGTTTTGCCGTATGGATAGAAGAGTTCCTTCCGCCCCTTGGTGCCACGCTGCTTTAAGTTCGGGCGTTCTAATATCCCAGTCCGGCCGGCACTTCCTTAGGACCGCACGCAAGTCCTGGCGAAGATCTTCCAGAGTGGGCCGGCCGAGGAACCAGTAGCCGTTGTGCGCCGACAAGTTACGTTTCAATTGTTGGCCGGCGTTCTCACGGCGGCATCAACTGGCGCGCCGCGGATGCAACTGTCCACGTGACGAAGTGACAAAGTCCCGGACCAAGGCGGCAATCTCATCTGCAGCCGTGTCCAATGCGAAATGACCCGCGTCGAGAACGTGAACTTCAGCGTTCGGAACGTCTTTGCGGTATCGTTCCGGTTCGCCGGAATCGAACGAGAGATCGTACTTGCCCCAGATCACCAGCAGGCGAGGCTGCTTCTCGCGCATCCATGCTTGCCATTTCGGATAGGAGTCCACATTGGTGCGATAGTCGTAGAAGAGGTCACTTTGAATCTCGGCTTGGCCGGGCTGGTTGAGAAAATAGAATTCATCGGTCCAGAGATCGGGGTCATAGCGATCCACGTTGGGATCGTTTCCCACATGGCGCGTGCGCGTCGTAGCTAGCGACAGAAGATTTGTGCGCAGCGCGCTTTCGTTGGCAGCGCGATCGGCCCAAAAGGCCCGTCTTGTTTTCCAATTCGCGCCCAGGCCTTCGTTGTGCGCCACAGCATCCTGGACGATGAGAGCCTCGATGCGATCTGGATGAACCAATGCCATGCGGAAACCAACCGGGCCGCCGTAATCCTGCATGTAAAGGGTATAGCGCGAGAGCCCGAGCGCTTCGGTGAAATGATTCACGGTGTCAGCGTAGTGATCGAACGTATACGCGAACTTTTTCGGGTCCGGCCAGTCGCTGTGCCCAAAGCCAGGGTAATCTGGCGCGACAAGGTGATAACGAACGGAAAGTCGGGCGAAGAGAGGCTCGAACATCCGCGAAGATGACGGAAGTCCATGGAGCAGGAGAAGCGTCGGCGCATCTTTCGGGCCGGCCTCTCTGTAGAAGATGGAGAACCCATCGATCTGGATCGTGCGATAAAAAGTCGGGTACTTCACGAGACGTTCCTTTCCGTCGGCCTGGGCCAGCAACTGAAATGATGCGAGCATCAGACAAGCGACCAATGATATGCCAAAGACCTGCGAGCATCGGATCCAACGAGGCAGCATGAAAAGACGCATCTCTTTACCTCCACTCATACAAGCTCGTCGAACCGATCTGCTCCGGGACTGGAGACTTGCGCCACCTTCATCGTTGCTACTACGACTGCTATCGTTGCCGTAAAGTCCTCCTGCGAATTTTCCGTCACTTTTGAAGAGTGCTTAACTGCTACTGGCGAGGCGACGCGCGTTTGCTCTCCGCGCCCTCACGTCACCTCAAAGATCGCTTCCCTTTCGGCTGATCGCGGACATCTCCCGAAGTCGCTACCGACACACCGAGTCGGACGATTCGCGTCACTCTGTCGAGCGATCCCAAATGCTGTCTCGCCACGGCGAGAACGTTAAGCGCCGCGAGTTTGGCCGCCTCGCGCCCAGCGCCTACGTCGAGTTCAGCGCCGACCCGCCCAATGAATATCGCGCCCCGTCCTTCCGTTGGAAGCATCCCGCTCAGAAAAAGCAAATTGCCCGACTGCACCGCTTCCATATAGGTCCCGAACGGCTCGGGGGGCACAGGAAGTTTAATGCCGAGTTCCTTCAACCGCTGCTCGGCGCTTACCGGCCGAGAGCCTTCGCCGGTCACCGTTTGTCAATGTGCGCAGCGTCCACGTGCAGCACCTCCACGGTCCACCTGACCGGCTTTGATCCGTTGATTGGGGACTTCTGGGTCCGAGGGGTTTCGATTGTGGCGGACATATTATCACCTGAGATATCTGGGCGGATTGCTGGGCGCGCACACAAGAACCACGCGGGCGACGAAGAAAAAGAATCTACTCCTCAGGCTGTAGTCTGAAGACGATGGCGGCGTCAATACAGTAGAAACTGTAGGAGAACAGGAACGCGAGATGCGCCGGAGACGACGGAGTACTTCAGAATAAATGCGCGAACCTTGTGTCTGGGCTGGACCACTAAATGCGGCACCCGGGCCGCCGTGTCCACTGCAAAGTTGGGATAGCGGTCCAGATGCTCACCCAATTGGGCTAAGCTATCTTCCATGCTTCCAAGATGAGCACCGACGACCCGAAGTCTGGGATGTTCCTGAAGCAAATAATCACGGGCTGCGAGGATCTGCTCCTTTTTGGGCGCTTCTGGATGGCGATACATGTACCAGATCGGATTTTCCGCATAATACGAGGAGTCCAGGCCTTTGTGATCGGGAGGCAGCCAAGCCTCATCTGGTTCCGCGGCGTGCACAATCAAGGTCCGTCTATGGCTTTCGATGTCTTTGAATATCTGCTCGAAAGCAGGATTGTCAGGCATGACGTAGTGCCCGTTTCCATCTTTCAGCTCCATTCCGATATTTTTCCAAATCTTCACAGCCGCTGCTCCATCGGCGAAGTTGCGATCGAGCTCTCGAATCGCGGATGCAGCAAAATCCGGCTGGCCAAACTGAAAAGGGTCGAAACTGGTGCAAAGCGCAGCATGGCCGTGGCTCTCGCGAACAACGCGCAAGGCATCCTGCAACTGCTGCTGCAGCGTCTTCCGGTACGGGTCATGGTCATCGACCAGAAGAATGTCGAGGATGTGCATATGCAGGCGCTCAAGCATTGCGTAGAAACTCGGGTCCCCAGTGGCAACGTGAGTATGAGCGTCGATCGGATCGAGCGAGGCGAGTGCCCGCAGCTCCATCGGAGAGAGCGGCTGTGTTGCTTGCGGCGAACTCTCAGCAATGGGGATAGGCGGCGCCGGTTGCTGGGAAGAAGCGATCTCGAAGCCTAAGACGGCTACTAGCAGGAAAATCATTCGTCGCATGCAAGCCACTCCTTACTCAAATATTCATTCCTCAAGAAATCCGATTCTTGTTGACAGAGAAGCCCAATCTTAATACATTTGTGACGCTTTGTAGACTTTTTATGTTCGTTTCAGATCGTATGTAATCTATTCTGGATTTCGTGGCAGAGGTGAACAATTGCATTCCGAAACCAATCTCCGCAGCCCCCTGAAAATGCACCGGTCCGCGCCATTGGGCTGGGTTCGGAACTTTACGCTTAGGGCCGTTTTTGCGTCTTTTCTTATGCCCTTGGCTTACGCTGCTGAGATTGACCTAACGAATTCAGAACTGCTCATCAGGATTAGTTCCGGCGACGGCTCCTATACGATCGGCATGAAGGGGACTACGGCTCCGGCTCTTCGGGCGCGGATCGCGGCGGAGGTTGATCATCACTGGATCAACTCCACTGATTATCCAAAGCATGAAATCAGCGAATCGTCGTTCGAGGATGCACTCGGTCGCGGACACCAGGCAATGGTCACTTCGACAGGTCTGTCAGACCGCCCCGATCTCTCGTATACGATTCGGGTTTACGACAATCAACCGTTCGGGGACGTTCAAGTACACGTCCAGAACCACTCCGCACGAGCGTTTGAAGTTCAGAGCATTCGCAGCTTAGAGGCTGTGGGCGAACAGATTCTTAATTTGCATGCTAGTCCCAGCTCAGATCGCGTGTTATCCGACAGTTTCAGCGAAGATTGGCCGCCGCTCCAAATCTACGACCTTGGTAAACCGCAAAACGGCATGCATAGGGCGGTGGGCAGCCAGCTCGTCTACAACCGTCAAAGCAAGGAGAGCATATTCTTCGGGGCCCTCACGTCGGATCTCCTGCTGACAATCTTCCATTTGAAAGCCCAACCCGGATCCGATGGCCCGACGATCACTGGTTTCACGGTAGATGCTACGGGCACAACCGAAATTCAGGCGACCGATGAGGAATCGGGATTGCGCGAAGGTCCTCAAGACAATCTAATTAAGTTGAGCCTTCCCCTTCCGAGTGGAGGAAGCATGGCTTCAGAACGGCTGATGTTTGCAGCCGGATCTGACTATCACGCTCAGCTTGAGAACTATGGAGCTGCGATCCGCGAACTGCACCACAGTCGGATCGCGGAAGGCAACCTGCTCGGATGGTGGAGCTGGACTGCTTTATACATGAAGATCACAGAGGGTAACACCTTCACAAATGCGCTGTGGCTGGCTGAACATCTCAAGCCGTTGGGTTACGACCTCTTTCACGTCGATTACGGATATGCATATGCACGGGGCGACTATGCCATCGCCAACGCTTCGAAGTTTCCCCACGGAATGAGGTCGCTGACGCATCGAATTTGCGGGCTCGGATTGAATCCTGGTATCTGGACCGCTCCGTTTGAAGTCGGAGAGCGCAGCTCAATCTATGAGCGACACAAGGACTGGTTGGTTCATAACGCTCAAGGCGATCCTATTCCGATCACCACCGATGAAGAGATCCGTACAGAGCGAGTGTTCGTCCTAGACGCCACAAATCCAAACGCTCAGGAGTTTCTCCGGCAGACGTACCACACTCTGGTTCGAGAATGGGGAGCGAAGTACATCAAGCTCGACTTTATGGACAACACTGCGATCGAGGGCTACTATTTTCGGCCACATACGACTGCACTCGAAGCGCAACGAATTGGATTGCAGGTCATCCGCGAAGCCGTCGGAGACGACGTCCTGCTGGATAAAGACGGCAGTCCGATGCTGAATCCTGTCGGTCTCGTTGATGACGGCCGCATCTCGCAGGATACAGGCCACTCTTTTTTGCGCAGCAAGGAGGCCGCACCCGGAATCGCCGCTCGCTATTACATGCACCGGAATTTCTTCATCAACGATCCGGATTCATTCACGGTTTCGCGGCAGCTTCTGGAAGAGCGCGAGATCCATGCGCCGCTTACCCTGAATGAAGCAGAAGTCTCGATCGCGCTGTCGGCGGTCTCAGGAGGAATGTACGAAATTGGCGATGACCTGCCGACCCTGGGAGCAGATGCGGACCGGGTCGCACTGCTCAAGAACCCCGACCTTTTACGAATGGCCAAACTCGGCCGTGCCGCGATCCCTCTTGACCTGCTCAGCTATCGCGCCGAGGACGAACAGCCTAGTGTATTCCTCCTGCGGGAGGACTCCCGGCAATCCATGCTTGCCGTATTCAATTGGACGGAGCAACCCCGATCTCACCATTTCTCGCTCGCCGAACTAAATTTCAAGCCGGGACATGCCTACGAGATGCACAACGTCTTGGCACACGAGGCGCGGCTTTCCATGGACCGCGATGCGTTTGAATTGGAGCAGCCCGCCCATTCCGTCAAGCTGATTAAGATAATCGATTCCTCTGTGCCTCCCGCTGCTCCGGCGGTGAGCCTGCACGTCCCGGACCATGCCAAGGTGGGAGAAGAGTTGCAGTTTAGCAGTGTGGCTGTGCCCGATGGCGTACCGGCACTCAGCTATCGCTGGGATTTCGGAGACGGCACTACCGAGGATGGCAGGCGCGTGAGCCACACCTACACGATGGCCGGGGACTTCTCGGTTCGACTCACTGTTGATGGCATCGACGGTGTCTCAGCGGAAAAAAGAGACCATGTCGCAGTGGGCGACATGGCAGTCATCCCGCCTCCTCAACGATACAAACCGAACGACTAGATTCAGCCCTACTTAATTCCGGACCACTTCCTCCCTCACCCGAACGCCTTCAGAGGCAAGGTCCAAGCACACGCTATGGGATCACAAGACGCAAAAACTGAGAATCCACAGCTCGAATGGCGTGACCTTGCCGCAGAACTCAGCAAGAGTGTTGAGGGCGAGGTGCACTTTGATTCCGCATGGAGAGCCATGTATGCCACTGACGCCTCGAATTACCGCCAGGTTCCGATCGGCGTAGTTATTCCTAAGAATAAGGAGGACGTTTTCAGAGCCATCGCGGCTTGCAAGAAATTCGGTGCGCCCGTCTTCTCCCGAGGCGCTGGAACAAGTCTGGCAGGACAGTGTTGCAACGTCGCGGTAGTACTCGATTTCAGCAAGAACCTGAATCGCGTTCTCGACATCAATGCTGCCGAGCGCTGGGCAACAGTTGAGGCGGGCACCATCTGCGATACGCTGCGCCGCTCCGCGGCGCCACTGGGACTTACCTGGGGTCCCGACCCGGCAACGCACACCCATTGCACCTTTGGCGGAATGCTTGGCAATAATTCGTGTGGGGTGCACTCGCAAACCGCGGGGAAAGCGGTTGACAACGTGATGGAGATGGAGGTCCTGCTCTACGATGGCACATGCTTGGCACTTGGGTGGACAGACGAAAAGCAGATGGAGCTGGCGGTAGAAGGTGGTGGCCGCAAAGGCGAGATATATTCGAAGCTCAAGTCTCTGCGAAATCGGTACGCACAGAACATTCGAGAGCGCTACGTTTCGATTCCGCGCCGCGTTTCTGGCTACAACCTCGACCAGCTGCTCCCCGGAGCGGACGGCCGCTTCAATCTGGCGCGGGCCCTGGTAGGCAGCGAATCTACTTGTGTCACCATACTTGAAGCCAAGGTGCGCCTGATCCCAGCCCTTGCGCATCGCACCCTGGTCGTACTCGGTTATCCCGACATTTTTAGCGCAGCCGACGATGTACCCCGCATAGTGGAATTCGGCCCAATAGGTCTTGAGGGATTCGATGAAGTAACCATAAGAAACATTCGGAAGAAGCATCTCCCGCAGGCGGAATACTTATCTTTGCTGCCTCAGGGACGCAGCTGGTTGCTCGTAGAATTTGGCGCCGATTCTTCTGATGGCGTAGCAGCTCACGCCCACGACTTCGCGCAGGCAATGCGGCGCCTCGGGCGGGCCGATGTGCGGACCTGCATCAAGAGTCAGGATCAGCGGCAGACCTGGAGCATTCGCGAATCAGCGCTGGGAGCGAATTCCTTTGTTCCGGGCGAGGCGCCGTCGTGGGAAGGGTGGGAGGACTCGGCCGTCTCCCCCGATAGGCTGGGAGAATATTTGCGGGAACTTTCAGAGCTCTTCAGTGAATACGAATACACGCCGGCCTGGTATGGACACTTTGGCCAAGGATGCGTTCACAATCGGGTCAACTTCGACTTCAAGAGCCCTGCTGGCATCGCCAAGTGGCGTGCATTCATGGAGGATGCGACGGACTTGGTAATTCGTTATGGAGGATCATTGTCGGGAGAACATGGCGACGGACAAGCACGAGGAGAATTTCTTTACAAAATGTTCGGGCAGGAATTGATGCAAGCATTTCGGGAGTTCAAATCGATATGGGATCCGGATTGGAAGATGAATCCAGGAAAGCTGGTGAATCCTTACCCGATCGACCAAAACCTCCGAGCGCAGACCGAAACTCGAATGGCTGAACAGAACACGCTCTTCACTTTTCAGAATGATGGTGGAAGCTTCGCGCGTGCCGAGGGGCGTTGCGTCGGGGTGGGAAAGTGCCGGCGCGAGCGAATTGATGGGGAGCAAGACACGATGTGTCCCAGCTACATGGTGACTCGGGAGGAAAAACACTCTACCAGGGGACGGGCCCACCTGCTCTGGGAAATGCTGAACGGCGAAGTAATTCGTGACGGCTGGCGCAGCGAAGAGGTAAAAGACGCTTTGGATTTGTGCCTGGCCTGCAAAGGCTGCAAGGGCGATTGCCCGGTGAATGTCGATGTCGCCAGCTATAAAGCCGAGTTCATGGCGCATTACTGGAAAGGCCGCATGCGTCCAATGCGGGCTTATGCGTTCGGGTGGATCGACAAATGGACGAAATTGGCTTCCATCATGCCTGCGGCGGCAAACACGTTGACTCAGACGCCTCTGCTCGGCCGGCTGGCAACTTCTTGTCTCGGGATTGCTCCGGAACGAAAAATCCCGTTCTTCTCCACTCGTAGCTTCAGAAGCTGGTTCCGACAACGACACGCTCCCAAAACTACTGGAGGGCCTAAGGTTTTGGTGTGGCCTGACACTTTCAATAACCATTTCAGATCCAACACTGCCCGTGCCGCAACGATGATTCTTGAGGAGGCTGGTTACCAAGTTGAGATTCCAGCCCAACAACTGTGCTGCGGGCGTCCTCTCTACGACCACGGATTCCTCGAAATGGCAAAATCCTATCTTCGACGAGTCATTTCCGAATTGGAGACGCAAATCACGGCTGGAACGCCAGTAGTAGTGCTCGAACCCAGTTGTTGCTCCGTCTTCCGGGACGAGATGTGTGATTTATTACCGGATGTGCCTGCGGCTCAGAAGTTGGCCAAACTTACTGTTACCTTAGCCGAATTCCTGGAAACGCACGCTCCGCAATTTGTGTTCCCACAAGTCACGCGAAAAGCGCTTGTCCAGGGACACTGCCATCACAAGGCGGTGATGCGGATGGGATATGACAAAGCGGTTTTCGAGAGGCTCGGCCTGGATTACCGTTTACTCGAGTCTGGATGTTGCGGAATGGCAGGAGCCTTCGGGTATGAAAGAGACAAGTTCGCTATATCACAAGCGTGTGGAGAGCATGCTTTGTTTCCTGCCGTGAGAGAAGCCGAGCTCTCCACGTTAATTATTGCCGATGGCTTCAGCTGTCGTGAACAGATTGAGCAATCAACCGGTCGCACTACTTTCCATTTGGCAGAGATCCTCCAGATGAGCTTGCAGCAGGACCTCGCGAAGCGCAACAGTTGAACATCCTCATGCCTAGATCTCGATGCATTCCACGTCGCCTCCTGCGCGTTATTCCTGCTCTGGAATTCCGAAGGTGACCAGCTCGGCGCGAAAGCCACGAGTTCGAATGGCACCATACGCAAGTCCTGCGAGCATCCAAAGCGTGCCTGCGATCTTGGCGTTTGGGTTCAGGTTCCACCACAGAAGCAGGCAAATCAGGAAACCGAACGCGGGAACGAGCAGATCGCCGGCTCCGCGATCTTTTGACCGAATGTAGTAGCGCACCAGGGATGACGCATTTACGCCCATGAATGCGATCAGAGCACCAAAGTTCAAGAGATCGACGCCTCGATCAAAGCTAATCAAAAGCGCCCCTAACAGCGCCAGTCCCCCTGAGAACAGAACATTATTCCGAGGAGTGTGCCGGACCGGATCTATGACACCAAAAAAGGATCTGGGAATCGCATTGCTCCTGCCCATGGCGTACAAGAGACGCGCGGCGCCCAATTGAGATCCCATTCCCGAGCCAATAGTAGCCACCAGGAGGGTTCCGTTCACCAATTGCAGCAGCCAGGCGCCGCCCGCCATCCCAGTTACGTGCACGAAAGCGGTGGTTGCGTCCGGGAATGGTTTGGACGCAGGCCAGATCAACTGCGCAGCATAGACTTCGCAACTCGCTAGCAGACCGGTGATCAGGCACACCAGCACGGTTGCCAGCAATATGTCGCGTTTCGGATTCTTCGCTTCCTCGGAGAGTGTCGAAATGCCGTCAAAGCCGATGTAAGTGAGGACGGCAAGCGACGTCCCTCCCAGCACTGATTTCAACTGGAATGTCTGCGGATCGTAAAAGGGTCGCGTGAAGAATGCAGGTCCGGGGTGAAGGTGACCAAACACATAGTGGGCAGCCACGACGAAAAAGATTGCAATCACTACGCCCATCCCTATCGCCAGGGTGTCGTTAATCCGCGCCGAAGTCCGAATACCAAAAAGATTTAGACTAGTGAACAGCCCGGCAAAAAACACCGCCCAAATAAAGTACGGCACTCCTGGGGCGAAATTACGGGCCAGTTGAGCGCAGAGAATGGTGCAAATCAGCGGGTTCAGCAGGTAATCCATTACCATGCCCCAGCCGGTCACGTAACCGAGAGCGGGATGAATTTCCTGCCCGACATAAGTAAAAGCTGATCCCGCGCTAGGGTACGCCCTGGCCATGCGGCCGTAACTGATCGCGGTAAACAACATCGCAAACATCGCAATGAGCACCGCGGTAACAACGTGGCCATGGGCGCGTTCACTCACCACCCCAAAGACCGGCATGGGGGCGGTGGGCTGGATCACCACGATGCCATACAGAATCAGATCCCATAGACCGAGAGTGCGACGAAGCGTCGGCGCACTCCCAGCCGTTACCGCAGTGGTGGCGCTAGCCATAGGTCAACGCGAGGCACTCCATATCGGCCACTCATAGCATATCTTCTGCACTATCAAGCTTGCTACCGACAAGGGTTCCACGGAAGGTCATATAACTGGACACCTTTATAGATCCCATTGAAGTTCATCGAGTTATCGGTCGGGCAGAATTTGCTGGTGGAGACCTTGTATTCAACGTTAAAAATCGCCTTGCCAGCACTTTGGAAGCCGGTATAACTGTTGCAGAAGCTGTACTGATTGCATTGCTCGTCGATCACGAAGTCGAACGACGATATTGTGAGAGCGTCTTGCGCTTGACCGTTATCACTTTTCAGCGGGACAGATAAGCCGTCCGAATGAGCAATCTTGGTAAGAGACACATTGAAATCTTCCTGTGTCTGGTAGCTGATCGTGAATCCTGACTTGTTCTGGTAGTTGGAGATCACATCGTATTCAACCGAATCGAAGCCGTTAGCGGCGACCCTGTCCGTTCGCGCCTGAGTCATTTTTCGAATGAAGTCGGCTTGACCTTTGTCGTTGTTGATATTGAGCATGAACTCTCCTCTGAATCCAGAGAATGGGTTCCCGATGAGGCAACCGCTGCATGCGTTGTCAAAATCAACATATTGCTGATAATCGGGTCGGACCTTCTCGATATCGCCGGCGTCGACGTATCCA
>WNFN01177866.1_pt2 | contig 11589 bp, 10 predicted proteins | sample 5400161 | NCBI WGS metagenome assembly WNFN01 (sample SAMN13153353, study PRJNA577476) | soil metagenome | isolation source: 80 cm saprolite on Douglas fir-dominated hillslope | place: USA:California | collected 2013-09-17
GGGCGCTCGCGGCGTCTCGTACCCACGCTCCGGCGGCGTGGGCGTTGCGGCGCGCGGCAAGCCGTTCCGCATTGCACGGTCCATTGCCTTTCAGCACTTGATCGAACTCGGTCCAATCGATCGGTCCGAACTCATGCTGCTTCTTGGTCTCGTCCCAGCGCAGCAGTGGATCCGGAATGGCGAGGTCGAGGAACTTGGCCTGCGGCACCGTGAAATCAACGAACTTCTGCCGCAGTTCATCGTTCGAGAAGCGCTTGATCTTCCAGCGTTGCGATTCGCCGCCGTGCGTGGAGTTGGCGTCGGAAGGTCCGAACATCATGAGCGCGGGCCACCACCAGCGATTGAGCGCCTCTTGTGCCATGCGTTTTTGCTCCGTCGTACCCTGCGCGAGACGCATCATCAGGTCGTAGCCCTGCCGCTGGTGAAAGCTCTCTTCGCGGCAGACGCGCACCATGGCTCGCGCATAGGGACCGTAGGAGCAGCGGCACAGCGGAATCTGATTCATGATGGCGGCGCCGTCGACCAGCCAGCCGATGGCGCCCACATCCGCCCACGTCGGAGTCGGATAGTTGAAGATGCTGGAATACTTGGCCTTGCCTGACAGCAGCTGATCGATGAGCTGATCGCGGCTCACGCCCAGCGTCTCGGCCGCGCTGTAGAGATACGCGCCATGGCCTCCCTCGTCCTGCACCTTGGCGATCAGTATCGCCTTGCGCTGCAGCGTCGGGGCGCGAGTGATCCAATTGCCCTCGGGCAGCATGCCGACGATTTCCGAATGCGCGTGCTGGGAAATCTGACGAATCAAGGTGTTGCGATAGCGCAGCGGCATCCAGTCCTTGGGCTCGATCTTCTCTTCGGCGTCGACGCGCGCGAGGAAGCGCTGCTCGAGCGCGTCCTCATCCAGCGTCGTCGCATCTGAACTCTGCATATCCAGCGCTTGCGTGTACATACCTGCCCCTAGGAATCGGCCAGCCTGAATATTGTGATACACAAATCCACATAAATCAAACTTTTCTGTGTCATACGGCTCAACCCTACTACAATGGCGAAAAATGACTGACAAGGCCTCCACCGCTGCCGCTGAACTCGTCGCCCGCTTTCGCCGGCAGCGGCCGCTGCGCGGCGGCTCGCTCATCGTCACCATTTTCGGCGATTCGATCATGCCGCGGGGCGGAGCCGTCGCTCTGGGCAGCCTGATTGCCCTGGCGGCGCCCTTTGGACTCAACGAGCGATTGGTGCGGACCGCGACCGCGCGCCTCGCAAAGGACGGGTGGCTGGAGGGGCACCGCGCCGGCAAACTCAGCGAATACCATTTATCGCGCGACGGGCGCGAGCGATTCGCCGAGGCGACGAAGCGCATCTACAGCGAACCGGACACGGAATGGTCGGGCCGCTGGACCTTGGTTGTCCTGCCGCCCATGCGCGCGGCAGAGAGGAAGGAAATCAAGGAACAACTGACCTGGCGGGGGTTTGGCGAGCTCTCGAGCAGTGTATTTGCTCATCCCGAGCTCGATTCGCGTTCCCTCGACTCGCGTTCCTTCGGGAAAGGACTGCGCTCACCGGATCCGCTCTCCAAGGTCATCGTTTTCGACGCCAATCTCGCTGACGGCGACGCTCCGCAGCGTCTGGTCGGTTTGGGCTGGGACCTCGAGGAGCTTGGGCTTCGATACCAGCGCTTCGTGAAGCGCTTCGAACGCGTCCTCGCGGCGGTGCGCGGCCCTCGCACTCTCGACGATCAATCCTGTTTCATCGTGCGCACGCTCTTGATCCATGAATACCGCCGCCTGCATCTGCGCGACCCGCTGTTGCCGCCGCGGCTGCTGCGGGCCAATTGGCCGGGAGCGCAGGCCGCAGCGCTGTGCCGGGATATCTATGCGTCAGTATTCGCAGCTTCCGAGGCGCATCTCTCGCGGGTCGCGGCGCAGCTCGACGGTCCGTTGCCTCCGCCCGATGCATCGGTGATGCACCGCTTCGGCGGGATTGGCCTCCATCCTGCTGCATGGCAAACCCCGGCCTGATCCCCCAGTAGGCGGGTTGACCGCGTCTCCACCGCCGCCGCATCGAGTCAGTCGTCGTTATCTTTCATCCTGGAATGCTTGGCCAGCAGCATGGCCGGCGGCGGCCGTGCGCCCATGGCGTCCTGCCACAGAATCAGATTGAGCTTGCCCGGGTCCGCGCGGTCCGCATGGCGAAAGTCCATTTTCTCGGACTGCGCCGCGCCCGGTGCTTTGGCCGTATTTGCCGCGTAAATCAGGCCATTGTCGCGATTCGACGCGTCCGCAACGAACGGCGGCTGATCACCCGGTCCGGTAAACAACGTAGAGATCAACGAGCAGAGCGCATCGTTGTTGTTCATCGGAGGCACCTGAAGCAGAGTCTCCATCGTTCGCAGCATGCTCACGGTCGAATAGAATCGACTATCCACCACGGCGACCTCCCCCGCCTTCGGATGCGGCGCATACTTGCTCACCACGATTCCGAGCGAGCGGTGTGCGTCCACGTGATCCGCCCCGGCCTGCGCATCGTCTTCCAGAATCAGTATGGCCGTATCGTTCCAGAACGCCGAGTGCGAAATCGCTTCCACTACGCGGCCGACGGCCAGATCATTGTCGGCGACCGACGATTTTGGGGTTGGTCCGCCGACCTTGGTGCCTTCCGTGTGGTCATTGGGCAGCCGCAATTGGATGTAATTGGGCATCGTGTCATTGCCGGCTTCGCGATCGCGCTTCCACTGCTCGAAATGCCGAAGAAACACATTGGCGCGGATCTGGTCGGGCACACGCAGATTGAAATCCGGCGACTCGGGCGCAAAGTGGCCCACGAGTTCGGGCTTGGTTGCGATATTGCCGGCCAATCGCGGAATGGCCCACGGCCACAGGTTCGTCCCGCCGCCCCACTCCTCGGGAATCGAGTCGCCGGGCTTGATGGCAGGCGACGCGCACTGAGCTACACCGCCTGACATGGCCCCGAGTTTCGGATCGCCGACCCGCTTCGGTACTTTCTTATCGCCACAGAAAATCGATGAGATGTATTCGGCGAAGTGATAGACCGTTTTGCCGTGGGCCGCGAAGTTCGTCCATAAATATCCGCTTGCCGGCTCGGACACATCGGGTATGTTCTGGAGCAGCGGATAGCCGTCGGCTACCATCCCTTCATAGTCGTAGGTGCGCTGCTCGCTCCGATAGTTTTGCTGCCAAGTCTTCTCGAGGTAATCCGTGCCGATGCCGGCAGTCGACCAGACGTGGCCGTCGCCCGACACCTCCCCCGAGTCGAAGAAGTTATCCAGCACGCCAAACTGCAGCGCCAGCCGGTGTTGGTTGGGGGTCACTGCGGCTCCATACATCGTGAGCTTTGGGTCGCCATTGCCGACCGGCTTGCCGTCTTTTGCCAGATCGCCGAACACCTGGTCGTACGTGCGGTTCTCTTTCAAAATATAGATCACGTGCTTTATCGGGCTGCCGCCATCGGCAAATTGAATCGTCTCCCGCGCCGCCTTCATGCGGTTCGATTCGAGCACCACCGCCGTCGATGCCTTGAGCGTAGACTCGATCGCCGCCTCATCGAGCGCCGCCAGGGAGCCGTACAGCAGCGTCGGGGCGTACGTGAAGCTGCGCGTGACCAGCCTCCTGCCCTTTGTTGCCTCGGTCGGGCGCTGCGCCATATCGTTCGGTCCGGTCCCTTTCCCCTTCGCGCTTGCGACGTACAGCGTGCGCGCAACCGATGCCAGCGCCATCGGCATGAGTTCAGTCGGCACGAACCCGATCGGCTCGGCTATCCCATGGCCCGGCGGCATCTGGTGCAACCGGCGCGGGTCGAGTACCGCCACCGCATCCGATCCTAGGTTCGCCGCGTACAGCCGCGATCCATCTTCATTCTCGGCAAGCGCACTCGGCTCCGCGCCGAAGTAGCTCTGTCCCGGCAGCCGCGTGTCGAAGTAACCCTTCACCTTCAGTTTCCGATGCAGAACCGGGTCACTGCTGCCAATCTCGATCGCCGCCACCGCATCCCGGTTCGATAGCGCCGCGTACAGCAGGCCCGCGCGCTCATCCAACAGCAGCGCGCACGGATGCGTCCCCGGCGCGGTCGCCGCGCTCGGTTTCATCAACTTCACGCTGCGCACCACCGTGCCCTCGACCAGGTCCAATTCCACCACCTCGCTGACATTCCACAAGGCTACGAAGGCTCGCTTGCCGTCCCTGGTGACTGCCAGCGCAATCGGATAAGTTGCAGGCACGTTCTCGCTCACCGACAAGTCGAAGCGCCGCGCAATCGCTCCCGTACGGATATCCAGCACGGCAACCGTATCGGACAGGTTTTCTGCGACCAGCAGGCGCTCGAGGGAGCCGGGCAGTACCGCGAGCGCCGCGGGATAGGGGCTGACGGTACGGTCGTCGCTGCTCAGCAAGCTGGTGCGCCGGCCGGCGGCAAGCGTCACGGGAGGCAGAGGCAAAAACTTTTCGGGCGTCAGCACGCCGTCCGCGAACCTGTACACGACGATGCCGTTGCCGGTTTTCTTGTCTCCGTCGCCGCGCGGATCGCTGGAGGAAGCGAGGCTCGCATAGACCGAGGCGCCGTCCGCGCTGAACGCGAGCCCCGAAAAGAACGTCTGCTTCATGTCGACCAGCGTGCGCGCATCCGGGAAATCCCTCACTTCTCCCGTGCGCACGTTGAGCACGGCCAGCGATTGCATGTAGCCGGACTCGAAGGTGCCGTAGCCCGCATTCAGCGACACCACCCAGCGACGATCCGGCGAGACGGCCAGCGACATCGGCAAGCTGTTGGTACGCCGCGGGTTACCCGGAGCGGGTGTCATCAACTGCTTGCTGGTGGGAAGATCCAGTGCCCGAGGCGTCGAGTCCTGCTGCGCGTGAACAGTGCCGGCAAGCATGGTGAGACTCGCGAAAAACGTGGCCTTACGCTGCAAAAACTGTTTCGCGAAGCTCGCACGCATCGCCATTACAAATATGTTACACATCGCGTGGATCTCGGGGACACGGGCCGTCCATGCTAACGCATGAGACCCGTAACGAACACGCGAGGGAGGACTCAGGGCTCGTTCGCGGGCCACTGCTCGAGCGTCGCGACCACCGAACTCAGGAAGGCGTTGGCTTGGAAAGCATCGAGGGCGCGGTGGTCGATGGTAAGGGTCAAATAGCACATGGAGCGCACACTGATCGCCTCGACACCATCGACCTCGACCGCACACACTCGGCGCTCTGCCTTACCCACGCCCAGGATCGCGACCTGCGGTTGATTGATGACGATCGGCGCCGCAAGGAGGCTGCCGCCCACTCCGTGGTTCGAGATCGTAAAGGTGCCTCCGCGTACGTCCTCGGGCAAAAGCTTGCCGGCCCGGGCGGCCTCGACCAGCTGACCCAGGCGCTGTGCCATGCCGAACAGGTTCAGCCCCTGAGCGCGATGAATCACGGGCACGATCAGGCCCTTGTTGCCGAGAGCCGTGCCCACGCCGATGTTCACGTCCCCGTGCAATTCGAGCGCATCGGAATGAAAGGTGGCGTTGACTTCCCGGTGGGCGCGCAGAGCCTGTACGCAGGCACTGACGAAATAAGCGGTCAGCGTCAGGCGCGCGCCGCGCGATTCGAATTCCGCGGCGTGGCGCGCCCGGTGCGCCAGCACCCGGGTGAGATCCGCTTCGAACAGTGTCGTGACATGCGGTGCCTCCAGGAGGCTGCGCGCCATGTGTTCGGCCACGCGCCGGCGAATCGCCGTGTGCAGTACCCGCGTGCTGCCCGCCGCCGATATCGGCGCGCGTGGTGCCTGCGTACTGCCCGACGGCGATATCGGCTGTGCAGGCGCGCGCGCCGGCGCGCGATTGGCCGCCGCATCCGCCGCATGGCGAGTCACATCTTGCGCCGTGATGCGTCCATCGCGACCCGTGCCCTCGATGTCGCCGGCGGCAATCGAAAGTTCCTTGAGCAGCCGCCGCACCGCGGGACTCAACGGCTTGCGCGCGTCGCGCGCATCAGGAACCGCCGGCGCCCCGGCAGACGGCGCGGTTGCCGTCGACGTCGCAGTCGCTTGCGGCGCAGTTGAGTCGCCGCTGAGACTCAGGCGCGCAAGCACCTCATCCGGATTGACCTCGGCGTTCACCTGCTTGAGCACTTCGACCAGGGTGCCGTCGGCGGGCGCCGGGATTTCCACCGTCACTTTATCGGTCTCGAGCTCCACCAGGGGTTCATCTTTGGCGACCCTATCGCCCACTGCCTTGCACCACCGCAATACGGTGGCGCGCGTTCCTTCCTCGTTGGGCGGGACCAACACGTCGGTTAGGTGGGACATGGTTGCCAGATTAGATTTCAGCCAGAGCCTTGATAGCCTGAGAAATGGTCTCGACGTTCGGCAGGACTTCGTCGAGCAGCAGCGGGCTGTGGGGACTGGGAACATCCGGCATGGCGAGGCGCTCGATCGGCGCGTCGAGATCGAAGAACGCTTCCCTGGCGATCACGGCCGCGATTTCCGCGCCGAAGCCGGCGGTCATGGTGTCTTCATGAACGATCAGGCAGCGGCGCGTCTTGCGCACGGATGCAAGGGTCGCCTCGCGATCCCAAGGCGACAGCGTCCGCAAGTCCAAGAGGTCGGCGGAGACTCCGGTGTCGATGATGGCCTTCTCGCAACGTTCGACCATGGCTCCCCAGCTGACGACGGACAGTGTCGTGCCTTCACGCAGCACCCTGGCCTTGCCGAACGGCACCACGAATTCATCGCCGGGGTATGCGCGCCGCGCCCAACCGCCATCGAGCAGCGAACGATGTTCGAAGAAAATCGTCGGGTCATTGCCGCGCAAGGCGCTTCGCAGCAGTCCCACCGCATCCTGGGCGTTCGAGGGCATCGCCACGCGCCAACCCCGCATCGTTCCGCAGTCGTTGAGCTGCTCTGCGGCGGGATCCGCATACTTTCGAAACTGAATTTCCGGCACCGGCATGAGTCCGGCGGCGGCCATGCCGACCGCACGGCCGATGATGCCTTCCTCGGAAAGGCTGGTGTCGAAGACGCGCTCGGCGCCAAATTTCTCCTGCAACCCGAGAGTCGCCGCGTGCACGCCCCCCTTGCGGCCCACGTCCTCGCCGAAGATGAGCATTCGAGGATTGACCGCAAGCTCACGCTCGAGCGTGCGGCGTACGGCCGTGACCAGATTGATGCGCGGACCCTGCGGACTCGCCTGCGAAGTGCCCGGCGGCGGCACCACGCCCTCGGCGTACGTTCCGCCCTGCTGCTGCACCTCAATGGTTCCGTCGGCGGCCAATTCTGAAAACACATAGCGTCGAACGCGGCCAGGATCGGGAGTGCTCCGCCGTTCGACGGCATCGAGCGCATGCGCGACGGCTTCGCGGCCTTGCGCGATCTCGAGATCCCAATCGGCAGCCGGGACGACATTCGGCACCAGCTGAGCGCGCAGCTTTTCCAGAGGATCACGCGCCCTCTCGGCAGCGATTTCGCCGGCGCTCTTATAGGTTTGGGTGTCCTGCCCCGAGTGCCCGGAAAGCCGCGGCACCAACAATCTGATCAGCGCCGGGCCCCCGCCCGAGCGAACGCCCGTGACGGCATTTTCAATCAGCGCCGCCGCACCCATCGGGTCTGAAGCATCGCCGTCGAGCACACGAAGTCCCCGAAAGCCGGCGAGATTTCTGGCGATGTTGCCGTCCGGAGTCTGCTGCCGCGACGGCACCGAAATGCCGTAGCCATTGTCCTCGATGAAGAACAGGAGCGGCAGCCGCTCGGTGGTCGCGATATTGAGGGCAGCCCAGAAGCCGTTCGTGGCCGTCGAGGCATCTCCGCCGTGCGCCACGGCAAGGCTCGTCTCGCACTCCTTGTCGCCGAGCACGATTCCGCGGTAGCGCAGGGCCTGAGCCCAGCCCACGGCGGGGGTGTATTGGGTGCCGACGCCTCCGCACACCGGCAGCACACAGGGACCGGATTGCCGCGGCAGATTGAACACCACACCGATATCGCGTCCGTCGCTCATCCCGCCGGCCCGCATCATGGTTGACGCCAGCGCCTCCTCGAGCGGCAAACCCAAGCTCAGTAACAAGGGTCGCGATCGGTAGTAGGCGCCCACCCCGTCTCTAGATCCGGTGAGCTGATTGGCGAGCAACACCTGCGTGAGTTCGTGTCCGCGCGCCGAGAACTGATAGAGGACTTTGCGCTCCGGCAGGAGAGTCGATTCCTCGAGGTCGTCGAGCGCGCGCGACACCGCGATCTGGCGCAGCACGGCGCGCCAATCCAGGGAACCGAGCCCGGACATCTCCCGAACTAGCTGAGGGCTTGCACTCATCGTGATCTCGCTGCGTGTGGACCTACCCAAGCCTAGTCCACGCCCATCAGTGAAAATCGCTAAAAACACTACCAATAGCCGCATGCATTAGTGATAATCACTATTATCTAAGCTTTTTGGAGCTAAAAATGGGGATTGATCGCTTTGATGCGCGGATACTTTCTGCATTGCAGCGCGACGGCCGTCTATCCGTGGTGGAACTTGCCGAAGCCATCGGGTTGTCGGCCACCCCCTGTGCGCGGCGAATCAAGGCTCTGGAATCGAGCGGCGCCATCGAAGGATACGCGGCCATTCTCAATCCCGCGCGCATCGGTCTCGGAGTGCTCGCGATCGTGCAGGTCAAATTGACCGAGCACACCGACGAAACGGTGGCGAGATTCGAGAAGGAGATTCTGCTCATGGACGAGGTCACCAAGTGCTTCGCGATGACCGGAAGCTATGACTTCATCCTGGAGGTCTACGGCAAGGATTTAGATGCATTGAGCAACGTCGTGCTCAAGAAGCTCATCAGAGTGCCGAACGTTCGCGACATGCAGTCGAGCGTGGTGCTCGCCACGGTCAAGCGCTCGGCTCGAATTCCGTTGGGACATCTGCAGGTGTAGATGCGATTGCGGCCGATAGTCAGACAGGCTCCTGGCTGCACGCGAATGTCACGCCGCGCGCAGGCGGCGCGCGAGCAGCGCATCCGCGAAGCCGCCGTGGCCGATCCCGGCAGCGGCGATGGCGGCGCGGACGCGCGGACTCAACAGCGCGGCCAGCTCTTCGGCGTGGGCGTACGTGCTCATCGACGCAGCGATCGCACTTCCGGACTCGGTGGCGGGGTGAAGATAGATTTCGGTCACACCCTCCGGCAGCCGTTCGAGAATTGCCAGCAGCTTCGCCTCGTCCATGGCGCCGCTCGCGGCGACGCCGAATATGCGATCGTTATACGGCACTTGCGCCAGGCGCAATCGGCGCTTCATGAGCGCAATCCACGGAGCCAGCAGCGCGGTATTGGCGGCTCTGAACCCATGGCCTCCCCGCGCGGCGAACCAGAGGGGCTCATCGGGCACCCTCACCGCCGTAACTCCGTACTCGCGGCCGATTCGCAGCAGCATGTCCAACAGGGTTGGATGCAGATGGAAATGCTTGTGCACATTGACGTGGTCGAGAGCCAGCCCGGTGCGCGCGAACGCCGCAAACTGTGCGCGGATCTCCGCTTCCAGCTGTCTGCGCACCCCGGGAAACGCGAAGAAACGTACGCCGTTGACGAACATCCGGCTGTTCATGCGGCCGGCTCCGTCGGCGAGAGCCGGGATGAGATCCGGCGTCAGCATTGCGTTTCGGCGGCGGCGGGTGCCGCCACCATCAGACTCGCCGCCGTGAGAACCCCTGACGCACTTGCCTGCTGAACCGCCTCGTTGACGGCTTCGTGCAGTCCAAAGTCATCGGCCGTGACGATCAAGAATTTTTTCATCGGGCTTTCGCGTCAAATCCTCGCGACCGGCTGGACCGATCCGTCGCGAGTCACGCGGTAGCGAACCTCCCGCCACTGCACCCGGCGCGTAACGAAACTCCAAGCCCAAAGCGCCAGGCTGAGCGCGTCCCTCAGCGGCAAAACGGCGAGCTGCAGTGCGGAGGAGCCCCGCTGGCGCACCGATAAATGCAGCATGACGCGCGCCAGCGCGGTGATCGCCAGCATGCCGACGACCGGTGCCGCACCCCCGGCCAGCAGGGCTCCGAATGCGGCCACCGGCACCCCGAACGTGACAAAGGTAAACCCGTATCCCATCGGCCGGAGCGCACGAATCGTGCGCAGCCATCGGAGCTCGTGCCCAGCCGATAATCGTCCGCCAATTGATCGGCGATCGACATGAAACCGCCGATGGTCGCGAGGACTTGGCGCCGTATGGCTATGGTTGAGCCGAACGCAAAAGACCGCGAGCCGGCCATGGCCGCCACCCGTACCGACGGCATGAACCATTCATTGATGAACGAGGCTCCCAAGAGCGACCACAATCCTCGGCGCGGACGCCCTCGATACGCGCAGGTGACGATGCCGACGCCGTCGTCGTGAAGCGGCGCTACCACTTTGGCCAGATAGTCGCGCTCCACCTTCACGTCGCTGTCGGACAGGACCAGAAACTCATGGCGCGCAAGCGGCATCATATTGATGAGATTGCTCACCTTGCGGTTGCTGCCGTGCTGCCGGCGATCGATCGCTACGGCCAGGTCGCGCAGCGGAAACTCCCTTTGCAATCGCTGCACGATGGCCAGCACCGGGTCGTTCGAATCGCAGACGCCGAAGACCACTTGAAACTCCGGATACGCCTGATCGCAGAACGAGCGCAGGCATTCGTACGTCTCCGGCTCGGCCCCGCAGAGGGGTTTTAAAATCGTCACCGGAAGCGTGTCCCCCGCCGTGAACCGCGAGGGTCGAATCCGCATGTTCGCGGCAACGCACGCCACGATGCCATAAACCATGGCGCACGCCGCGAGCGCGACCCCTATCCACGGGAACTCCAAGTGGGCGAATGCGGTCACTCTGCACGTCCCTGGGACCGGGACACGATGACGCTTGGTTGGTTCATAACAGGATCACGCATGAGTTCCTTTTGGGGGATAACGGTCCGCGCAGCGTACCCGCCGTGCGATAGAATTGTGACAAGCGAGGCTTGACGCTGGTTCGCTTTGTTGCACAAAGTACTGTTCTTGGCAACGAGACGCAAGTGAGGCATCCGAGCTGCCATGACCGCGCCGCGGGCGCTTTCAACGTCTCTCAGGTCGCCTCTTTCGCGCTCCATTCCGATCTGACGGCAGTCGCCGCATCCAACAGCACTTGCTCGAGCACCGAGAGGTACTCGACATAGCGCTTGCGCCCCAAGGCGGTAATGCGGCAAAACGTCTGCGGGCGGTTATCACACAGCTGCTTCAGGTCGCCGAACAGCAAACCTCTCGAATGAGTGACCAGCGATGTGAGCACGCTCAACCGCGCGCGCTCGTGAATGACGCGGTCCAAGCCATCGTAGGCGAACCGGGGAACCGCGCCCTTCTTGGTGCCGCGCTTATTCAAGAGGTTCTCCATACCGAAACTGAAGTACGGCTGCGACCAGAAGCTGGCCGACGCCGAACGGAATACCCATCGTCCAGGGCGAGAGCGACCGGGTGGCGCTTCCGGCAACCAGGCAAAAGAGCCCGGCCGCCAGATACCACACGCCGACGGCAAACATCTGCCGCGGAAGAAATCGGCACGAGGCGAATACCCCCAAGCCGAAGATCAACTCCCAGAGGCCAGGTAACATCCAGCATTCCTGCGG
>WNFN01228671.1_pt2 | contig 11589 bp, 13 predicted proteins | sample 5400161 | NCBI WGS metagenome assembly WNFN01 (sample SAMN13153353, study PRJNA577476) | soil metagenome | isolation source: 80 cm saprolite on Douglas fir-dominated hillslope | place: USA:California | collected 2013-09-17
GGTCGGCGTCGTGCCGGTCGAGAGCCCGACGAACGGGCTTGTGACGATCTGGCGATGGAAGGCGAGCCCCGCCTTCGCGAACACCGCCTCATAGGGCAGCGAATCGCGGCCGTCGATATAGCGGCGATAGAACGTGTCGGCGTCGGGCATCCCGGCCCCGCGCAGCTCGCTCAAGAGATCGGCGGTCGAGAATCCCTTGTTCTGGCGGTAGTAGCGCGTGTACAGCGCACGCATTACCTCGTCGAGATTGTGCGCGTTGTCGGTCGCGTCTCGGATAGAAATGTCGAGGAGGCACCCGAGCAGGGACCCTTTCGGATAATAGAGCTGCGAGCTGTTGACGTAGACCTCGTGGATCCACGTCGCCTCACTGCCATCCTCGACGCTCCAGGGCTCGGGGGCCTGCTCCACCTGGTCGATGTTGGTGACGGCATTCGCGAGGAACTGATCGGGCGTCCACAACCCCGCGCGCAAGTTGGTGAGATCCGCATAGTAGTCGGTCACGCCCTCCGACCACCACAACAGCGGCGTGTACTGCTCGGCGTGATAGTCGTACGGCCACATCTCGGCGGGGCGGATGCGCTTCACGTTCCACAGATGGAAAAACTCGTGCGACAAGAGCGGATACATGAAGTCGCCGAGGTTGCCGGCGGCATCGGCGAAGGCGAGCGCAGGCATGATGTCGTATTGCGCGGAGCTGTGCTCGAGCCCGCCGCCGAAGTCGATAGGCCCGTGGATGACGTTGAAGAAGACAGTGTACTCGTCGTACGGCGTGTCGCCCATGATCCGGTTCTGGACCGGCGCCATCTTCGCCACGCCGTTGCGAAGGTTGCGCGCGACGGCCGGCGTGTAATCGGTCGCCGGCCACACCGCGATGCGAATCCACTTCCCGTCCGCCTGCAATGAATCGAGGCTGTAGCGCCCGACGAACGTCATGGCATCGGCGAGCTCGTGGTAGTCGCCGGCGCGATAGACGCCGTTCGCCGGACCCTTGAGCGCCGTCGTCACCTGCCATCCCGCCGGCAGCCGAAACCGCACTTCGGCAGGACGTCCGAGCTGTCCCTCTTCGAACATGAACAGATTCGTGCCGAGGAATTGCCCGAAGTCTTCCGCGGTGCGCGCAACGGAGAGATCGATCGTGTCGGGCGAGTAATCAAAGGCGACCGTCACGCGGTCGGTCCTGCCGGTGACGACGCGCCACGTGTCTTTGTCGGCGCGGTCCCACCGCAGCGCCTGCCCGTTCGCGTTCTTGGCGCCGAAGCCGTGGACGTAGCGCGCGTAGTTCTGGATCTCGTAGTTGCCTGGACTCCACGCGGGCAACGAGACCACCAGCGTGTCCTTGCCGGTCGTTGGAAATTCCGCGCTGACGTGGAACGTCCCCGGGGTCAGGGAGATTTCGTAGCGTACCGTCTGCGCGCCGAGCGGCGTGGCGAGCAGCAGTGTGAAGGCGAGGCAGCCGGTGAAACGACGCATCATCACTCCGGGCAAGCAGTTGAGAGATACTTAAAACTAGAACGGCCTCGGCGTGAGCGCCGAGGCCGCGTCCCAAGTTGCCGTCACGTCGCGTCTTACGACGAAACCTTCTCGCTCGCGTCGGCGACCATCGCACGCAACTCCTTGCTGGGCTTGAAGACAGGCACCGGACGCGCGGCGACTTCGACTGGATCACCAGTCCTCGGGTTACGCGCCATCCGTGTCTTGCGCTGACGGATTTTGAACGTGCCAAATCCGCGTATCTCAATGTTATGCTGCTCAGCCAGCGCGGCTTTGACGGCATCGAGGAACGAGTCCACGACCCGTGCACAGTCCTTTTTTGAAATGAGGGGACCGGCGGTACGAGCGATTTGCGCGGTGACCTTTTCGACCAGATCGGCCTTCGTCATTGGTCCCCCCGAAACCTTTCCGGGTCAAAGTCGGGGGCTATCATACGAGCTTACTTATTTAGTGTCAAGAGCTTGTAGGAATTGTTGAAAGTGTCCCTGGGCGTCATGTGGGCCCGGCGAGGCCTCCGGATGGTACTGAACGGCAAAAATCGGGTACTCGCGGTGCTTGATCCCTTCGACGGTCCCGTCGTTGAGGTTAAGGTGGGTGACCTCAAGCGACTTCGCGCCCGGAACGCCCGCCGTCTCCCCCCGCACTGCGAATCCGTAGTTCTGTGATGTGATAAGTACTTGTCCTGTAGCAATATCGCGAACTGGATGATTGCCGCCCCGATGGCCGTATGGCAGCTTCACCGTCTCCCCGCCCATTGCGAGACCGAGCAATTGGTGACCGAGACAGATCCCGAAGATCGGCAGCTTCCCGTCGGCGAGCGTGCGAATTGTATCGATCGCGTAACCCACGGCCGCGGGGTCGCCTGGCCCGTTCGACAAGAAAACGCCATCGGGTTTGAGGGCTCGCACCTGCTCGGGCGTAGTCGCCGCCGGGACGACGGTGACCCGGCAGCCGTGTTGCACGAACAGCCGCAGAATGTTGCGCTTCATCCCGAAGTCGAATGCCACGACGTGTTGCTTCGCGTCCGCCGGGCCTTCGCTGTACGCGCTCGGGATCGTCGCTGCACTTGCCAGGTCGAGGCCGTTCATCGATGGCGAAGCGGCGAGCGCCGCCTTGATCGCGTCGGTCGGTTTGTCGCCGAGGGCAAGCACACCGCGCATCGCCCCGCGGGAGCGGATGTAGCGGGTGAGCTGACGGGTGCCGACATCGGAGACGAGCGGCACCTTTGCGCCGGCGAGCCAGTCGAGCAGCGTGCCGGTCGAGCGCCAATTCGATGGCGTGGCGGACAGTTCGCGCACCACGACGCCGACGACCCGCGGCTGATCTGACTCCACGTCTTCGGGATTGATGCCGTAATTGCCGATCATCGGCGCGGTCATCACGACGATCTGGCCGAGGTAGGAGGGGTCGGTAAACACCTCCTGATATCCGAGGAGGACGTAGGCGGGTGCTGGACTAGGGCCGGCGATTGCTCGGACGCGGGGTGGCCGGGGCTGCTGCGGGAGGCGCCGTCGGTTGCGTTTCGATCGGGAGCGGCGTCGGCGCCACGGGCGTGGGGTTCTGCCCCTGGCCCTCGAGCACCGAGCGAACCTGTGTGGCGGACTGTGACATGAACGTCAGCACCAGCGCGAGAAACAAAAAGATCCCGGCGGTCCACCACGTGACCTTCGTCAGCAGCGTCGTCGCCTGACGGCCGCCCATGATGGTCTCGGTGCCCGCGCCGCCTCCCATGGAGGCGAGCCCGCCACCCTGCCCCGCCTGCAGCAACACGGCGACGGCGAGGATCAGCGAGTCGAGGATCAGGATGCCAACGAGGATTCCGTACATGCGCGGGGCAAGATACCTAGGCTACGGTGGTGCGCACAAGTTGCGCCCAGCTTCTGGCGTCGAGCGACGCGCCGCCCACCAGCACGCCATCCAGCTCGTGCTGGGCTAAGAGCTCGGCGGCGTTCTTCAGGTTGACGCTTCCACCATAGAGAATCACGAACGGCGCGGCCGTGACCGCTCGGGCTTTGAGCCACTCCCGAATGACCCGGTGGACTTCGGCGGCGTCTTGGGGCGTCGCGTTGCGGCCGGTGCCGATCGCCCAGACAGGTTCGTACGCGATCGTCACACGTGCCTTGCCGTCGCGCTTTCCCAGTGCGGCCTCGAGCTGGCGAGTGACGACCGCGATCGTGTCGCCGGCCTCGCGTTGCTCCAACGTTTCGCCAACGCAGAGGACCGGTTGGAGATCGGCGGCGAGGGCCGCGCTCACTTTCTTGCCCGTCTGCTCGTCGGTCTCGCCAAAGACATGGCGCCGTTCGGAGTGACCGATGAGCGTGAGGCGGGCGCCCGCCTGCTTGGCGAGCGCTCCGGAGGTTGCGCCGGTGAACGCGCCCTTGGGCTCCCAGTAAATGTCCTGCGATCCGGCCAGCACGTTGCGATGGCCGGCGATGCCCTGCGCGACGGTCTCGAGCGCAACGGCCGGAGGGAAGAACCACACCGATCGCTCGAGCGCGATCTCACCGGCCGCAAAGAACGCGCGTAAGTACTCGCGGGCTTCTACGGGGCCTACGTTCATCTTCCAGTTGCCCGCGAAGACGAGCGGCCTCATGCGTCCTCCAGCGCCGCCACGCCCGGCAGCTCCTTCCCTTCCAGGAACTCGAGCGAGGCGCCGCCGCCTGTCGAAACGTGCGTGAGCTTGTCCTCCATCCCCGCGACGGCGGCGACCGAGTCCCCGCCCCCGACGACCGTCACGGCGCCCTTCTTCCCGGCCTCGACGAGGGCATTCGCAATCGCGCGCGTGCCGGCGTCGAACGGCGGCGTCTCGAACACGCCCATGGGCCCGTTCCAGAAGATCGTCTTGGCCCGGAGCAAGCGGGCGCGGAAGTCGTGCTGCGTCGCCTCGTCGATATCGAAGACCGCCCAGCCCTTCGGGATGGCGTCGACCGCCACCGCGCGGTTTTCCTTGGCGCGCTCGAGCGATGGAGCGATCACGGCCCCACGCGGCAGGATCAGTTTCTTGCCGCTGGTTGCGAGCAGCTCTTTGGCAAGCGCAATGCGGTCCACCTCGACCAGCGAGTTCCCAACCTCGAGTCCCATGGCCTTAACAAATGTGCACGCCATCGCGCCACCGATCAGCAGCTCGTCGACACGCGGCAACAGGGATCGAATCACATCGATCTTGCCGGAGATCTTGGCGCCGCCCAGCACGGCGACAAAGGGATGCTTGGGCTTGGTCAGGAGCTCGCCCAGGTACTGGAGCTCCTTTTCCATCAGGAATCCGGCCACGGCCGGCTTGAGGATTTGCGCCACCGCCGCGGTGGACGAGTGCGCGCGATGCGCCGAGCCGAACGCGTCGTTGACGTAGAGATCGCCGAGCGCGGCAAACGTCTTCGCCAGCGCAGGGTCGTTTTTCTCCTCGCCCGGCCAGAACCGCGTGTTCTCGACCAGCGCGACCCCGCCGCGCGGCAGCCGCCGCGTGGCAGCGACCCCGGCCGCGGGATCGGGAATGAATTCCACGGGCGCGCCCAGCAGTCGCTCGAGGTCCCGGACGATCTGCTTGAGCGAGTACTGCGGGTCAGGGCCGCCCTTCGGCCGGCCGAGGTGCGACAGCAACACGACGCGCGCGCCTTTGCCCTGCAAATACTGAATCGTCGGCAGCGAGGCGCGCAGCCGCGTGTCGTCGGTCACCTTCCCGTTCTTCAGCGGGACGTTGAAGTCGACCCGTACGAGCGCGCGCTTGCCGTCCAGAGCCTGCGGGGGGAGGTCCCGCAGGCTGCGTTTGTTCAACGCCGCTGTCCGAGGTAGGCGAGCAAGTCGACGCAGCGCGACGAGTAGCCCATCTCGTTGTCGTACCACGACGAGACATGGACCAGCGTGCCGTCGATGACGGCGGTGGACATGCTGTCCACGACGCTCGAGAACAGGCTGCCGATGTAGTCCACCGAGACGAGCGGCTCGTCGCTCACGTCGAGGATGCCCTTCAGCGGTCCCGCGGCGGCGGCCTTCTTGAACGCCGCGTTCACCGCTTCGACCGTGGTGGGGCGTTCGACCTCCGCGGTGAGATCGACGATCGAGACGTCGGGCGTCGGCACGCGCAGCGAGACGCCATCGATCTTTCCTTTCACCTCCGGGATGACGAGGCCCGTCGCCTTCGCGGCACCGGTCGTCGTGGGAATGATGCTGAGCGCGGCGGCCCGGGCGCGCCGCAGGTCTTTGTGCGGCAAGTCGAGAATCTGTTGGTCGTTGGTGTAGCTGTGGACGGTCGTCATGAAGCCGTGCTTGAACCCGAAGTTATCCATCACGACCTTGACGACCGGCACCAGGCAGTTGGTGGTGCACGAGGCGTTCGAGATGATGTGGTGCTTGGCGGGATCGTACTTCTCGTTATTCACGCCCATGCAGATTGTGATATCCTCACCCTTGGCGGGCGCCGAAATCACGACCTTCTTGGCACCGGCGGCGAGGTGCTTGGACGCGCTTTCCTTGTCGGTAAAGCGGCCCGTGCTTTCGAGCACGAACTCTACGCCGAGATCCTTCCAGGGAAGCTTCTCCGGTTCCTTGATCGCCGAGACCTTGATCGATTTGCCGTTCACGATCAGCGCATCGCCCTTCACCTCGACCGTGCCGGGAAAGCGTTTGTGGACGGAGTCGTACTTCAGCAGATGGGCCAGCGTTTTGGTATCGGTGATGTCGTTGACGCCGACGAACTCGATCTCGGTTTGCTTCGCCATGGTGGCCGCGCGCAATACGTTGCGGCCGATTCGTCCGAACCCGTTGATCCCTACCCGCACTGCCATGACTGCTCCTTAGGTGAAGTCTGGAATTGCGGCGCGCGCGAACGTCACGCCCTCGACCCGCGTCGCGCCGGCCTGCTCTAACGCTCGCGCTGCTTCAGCGAGTGTGGCACCGGTCGTGAAAACGTCGTCTACGAGTATCAACGTGCCACCAGGTAGACCGACCCCGCGGCCATGCCGCGGGGAAAACGCCCCCGCCACGTTCGCCAGACGCGTGTCCGGTGTCAACGCCGTTTGCGTCGGCGTCTCCCGCGTGCGAACGAGCAGGTCAGGAATCACGGGAATCCGCCACTGTCGGGCCAGCGCGCGCGCCAGCATCGCACTCTGATTGTAGCCCCGTGTGCGCAAGCGCTTTGTGGCGAGAGGAATCGGGATGAGCACCGCCGCTCCGTCGGCCCGGGACTGCCGTTTCCGCATCGCGGTTGCCAAGTCGTCGGCGATCCGCGGCAGGCCGCCGTACTTCAGGGCGTGGACGGCGGGCCGGGCGTACGCATCGAGCCACACCGCCGATCGCACCGCTCTGAGCGCAGCCGGCCACGTGACGCACAGCCGGCAGGGGCCGAAGTGGGGCTCGGGCTGCCCGCACCGCTCGCACCACGGTGGCCGCACCGCGCGCCACCGCTGCCGGCACAGCGGGCAGACGATCCTGGCGGCATCGCGGGTATTGAGCAGACCGTGACAAATGAGACACTCCGCAGGAAGGAGAAGCTGTTCAACCGCGGAGCGCACGGACGACAGCAGCACGCATCACCTCGACTGGTGCATCGCTGCCGGGAAAGAAGCGCTCGAACGCGGCTGCCCCCTGTTGCACCAGCATCTCCCGGCCATCGGCGGCTTCGATGCCCCGCTCGCGAAGGGCGTGCACCCACCGCGTCTCCCTCGGAGCATACACGAGGTCGAGTGCCCGCTGCACGCCGGGGATGTGATTGATGTCGACGGGCAGCGGATCGTGACCGGCGAGACCCAATGGCGTGGCGTTGATCGCGACGTCCACCTCGATCGGCCCGTTGGCAACCGTGGTGGGCACGCCAATGCCCTTCGCCCAGGCCGCGAACGCCGTCGCGCGCGCGCCGTCGCGCGAGCGCACGAACAGCGTGACGCCGCGGTCCGCCGCGGTCACCGCCGTCGCGCGCGCCGACCCCCCGGTTCCCACCACGAGCCACCGTTCTCCTTTTGGCGCCGCGCCGATTCGGTCGAGCGCCGCGGCGACGCCGGCCACATCCGTGTTGTCGCCGACGAGGGCTCCGTCCTCAGTCCAGAACGTATTGCATGCGCCGACGCGCGCGCAGACATCCGTTTTCCGCGCGACGGATCCTTCGACTGCTTCTTTATGCGGGAGGGTGACGTTGCCGGCGCCCCCGGTCGCCGCCTGCATTGCGAGGAAGGCGGGCAGCGATTCGGGCGTGACGCGCAGCGCGACGTATACCGCGTCGAGGCCGAGCGCGCGACAGGCCGCGTTGTGCATCGCGGGTGAGAGAGAATGGGTCACCGGGTCACCGATGACCGTGAGCAAACGCGTGTTAGCGCTGATCTCCACGCTTGCTCTCAGCGACGAGCCGGTCGGCGACGGCGGCCGTGAGCGACTCGAGCTCCTGGCAGGTATCACGATAGATGCCGAGATCGCCCCCGAAGGGATCGCTCACCTCGTCGCCGCCCTGGCCGGCGTACTCGCCGAGCACGAACACGCGACCCTCGCCCCCGAGCTCGTCGACGCGCGCGCGATGATGGCGGGCCATGGTGAGAATCAGGTCGGCGCGCTCGACCAGCTCCCGCGTCAACAGGCGGGCGCACCCGTGCCAGCGGAGCTCACCGTGAGGTCGAGTCCACGCTCCTTCAACGCGCGCTCGAGGAGGGACGATGCGAGCGGGCTGCGGCAAATGTTGCCGGTGCAGACGAACAGGACGTGCTGGATCACGGCGCGAGCCGCCCGACGGCGCGGCGAAGCTCGTGGACGCTGAGCGTTCCTTCCCGGACGATCTCCGCCCGCGGCTTGGTGCAATCAACCACGGTCGAGGGGGGCCGGTTTCCCAGCACGCCGCCATCGAGCACGAGTAGCTGTCCGGCCGCCACCGCCGGCGCGAAGTCGCGGGCGATCGCGTCCGCCCCCGGCCCCGGCGGTTGGCCGGGCAGATTCGCCGAGGTGGACGTGAGCGGCGAGCCGAGCGCCGCGACCAATCGCGCGATCGCCTGGTGGGAGGTCCACCGCACGGCGATCCCGCCATCCGGTCCGCGCAACATGTCCGGCAACCGGCCGGAGCCGCCGGGCAGGACGAGTGTCAAGGGGCCCGGCCAGAATGCGCGCGCCAGAGCGTCGGCGGAGGCATTGAAGGCCAGGCCGTGCGCCTCAGCCATACCGCGGTCGCTGATCAACAGCAGAAAGGGCTTGCTGGCCGACCGCCCTTTCATCGCGGCGAGCGCCGCCACGTCTGCTTGCACCGCGCGTGAGCCGAGACCGTACACCGTCTCGGTGGGATACGCGAGCAAGCCTCCCTTTCCCATATGCGTCACCACCTGCGGGATCGCAGTGGCAACATCCGCATCCGATTGAAACGGAATCGGTTTCAACGCAATTCACGAGCGAGAGCCTCGGCGATCCGGAAGTCGTCGGCTGTGGTAATCTTGACATTGTACGGCGAATCGGGAATCAACTCCACCGGAAACCCTGCTCGCTCACAGACCTCGGCGTCGTCGCTGGGCGCGCCACCGTTCGAGGCCGCACCGAGCTGCGCGTAGGCGGCGTTCAACATCTGCCGCGGGAATCCCTGCGGCGTCTGCGCGCGCCAGATGCGTTCCCGGTCGACGGTCCGCGCAATGCGCGGTGTGGCCCGTGGGGCACCCTCGCCAATTTCCTTCAACGTGTCGGAGGTCGGCACCGCGGCGACGGCGCCGACCCCCGCGCGCGCGCGTGTGATCACCGCATCGATTGTTTCGCGACTCACGAATGGCCGGGCCGCATCGTGGATCAGGATGATCGTGGCATCGTCGGGCAACACGCGGAGCCCCGCGCGCACCGAGTCCACGCGCTGCGCCCCACCGGGCACGAAGCCCAGCCGCTCACCGCGGAGCTTGCCGAGCCAGTCGGGCGGGCGCTCCACGTACCCGGGCGGCAGCGTCACAATGACCTGACGGACTTCCGGATGCCCGATGAACGCGCGCAAGGCGCGCAGCAGCATCGGCACGCCGAGAATCGGACGGAACTGTTTCGGCTCGCCGGGGCCCGCCCGTACGCCGGCCCCAGCCGCGACGACGACCACGCCGACGTCAGGCTGCGAGGCGGCGGGTGAGCTCACCGATTCCCTCCAGCCCGATGATCTCGAGCTCGCCGGCGGTGCCGCGCGAGCGGGCGGACAAGAACACGCGGCGAAAGCCCTGGCGCGCGGCCTCGGCGAGGCGTCGCTCGACGCCCGCGACGGGCCGGATCTCGCCGCCGAGTCCCACCTCGCCCAGGAAGAGCGCGTCGGCCGGCACGGGCCGGTCATGGACCGTCGAGACGAGGGCGGCGAGGATGGCGAGGTCGGTGGAGGGTTCGATCAGGCGCACACCTCCCGTGACGTTGACGAAGACGTCGAGGTTCCCGAACGGGAGGCCGCCGCGCCGCTCGAGCACCGCGAGCAGCAGGGCGAGGCGGCGATGATCGAGACCAGTCGCCACGCGCTGTGGCGTGCCAAATCCCGCCTTCGAGGCGAGCGCCTGAATCTCGACCAGCATGGGGCGCGTGCCTTCCATCAAGGCCGTCACCGCGGAGCCGGATGCCCCGGTGCTGCGGCCCGCGAGGAACGCCGCGGCGGGGTTGGCGACGGGCTCGAGCCCGCTCCCCGTCATGCGGAACACGCCGATTTCGTCCACCGACCCGAACCGGTTTTTCACGGCACGCAGGATCCGGTGGTCGAGCGTCGTTTCACCTTCGAAATAGAGGACGGTGTCGACGATATGCTCGAGCGTCTTCGGGCCCGCGATGCCGCCGCCCTTGGTGACGTGTCCGACGAGCAGCACCGCGGGACCGGATTCCTTGGCGAACCGCATCAGGCGGGCAGCGCATTCGCGCACCTGGCCGACGTTGCCGGGCGCGCCTTCGAGCTCTTCGGTATAGGTGGTCTGCACCGAGTCGAGCAGGACGACGCGTGATTGCAGCTGCGTCGCGTGATGCAGGATCGACTCGAGGCGCGTTTCGCCCAGCACATGAATGCCGCCGGCGTCCTCTTCCAGACGGTCCGCGCGCAGCCGCAGCTGGTCGGGTGACTCCTCGCCCGAGACATACAGCGTCGAGACGCCCTGGCTCTCCAGGCGGGCGGCGCATTGCATCAGCAGCGTCGACTTGCCGATTCCCGGCTCGCCGCCGACGAGGGTGACGGAGCCTGGAACGATTCCCCCGCCGAGAACGAAGTCGAACTCGGCGAGGCCGGTGCGCCAGCGGTCCAACGTATCGGTTTTCAACTCGGAGAGGCGGATGGGCGGTTTGGACTTGGGCTGATCCGCCCCGCATTCCGTGCAACGAAAGACGGACTTGCCTTTAGACACGGCCAGCCTCCACCGGCGACTCCCGCGCGGTGTAGTTGTCGAATCGCGTGTACTCCTTCTTGAAGTGCAGCTTCACCGTCCCGGTCGGGCCGTTGCGCTGCTTGCCGACGATCACCTCGGCGAGGCCTTCGATGCTCTCGTTGGTCTTGGGATCGACGGGCCCGTCATAGAATTCCTGCCGGTAGATGAAGCACACGACGTCGGCGTCCTGCTCGATCGCGCCCGATTCGCGGAGGTCCGACAGCTGGGGCCGCCGGTGCTCGCCACCCCGCTGCTCCGGCGCGCGCGACAGCTGCGAGATCGCCACGACCGGCACGTCGAGCTCCTTGGCCAGCGCCTTGAGCGAGCGCGAGATGTAGGAAATCTCCTGCTGGCGGTTCTCGACGTCGCCCGGACCTTGCATGAGCTGCAGATAGTCGACGATCACGAGCGAAATATTGTGCTCGGATTTCAACCGCCGTGCCTTCGAGCGCATGGCGAGCGGCGTCAAGGAGCCGGAATCGTCAATCCAGATCGGCGCCGTGCCGAGCAAACCCGCCGCCCGCGCGAGCTTGGGATAGTCGTCATCCCGCAGCTGCCCGCGGCGCAGCCGTTGCGCGTCGACCAGCCCCTCCGAACACAGGAGCCGCTGCACCAACGCGTCCTTCGACATTTCGATCGAGAAAAAGGCGACGCCCGTGTTGTGCTCGATCGCGGCGTGCTGGACGATGTTCAGCGCCAGCGCCGTTTTTCCCATCGATGGCCGGGCGGCGATGATGACCAGATCGGCACGCTGGAACCCAGCCGTCAGACGATCGAGATC
>WNFN01127166.1_pt1 | contig 11583 bp, 7 predicted proteins | sample 5400161 | NCBI WGS metagenome assembly WNFN01 (sample SAMN13153353, study PRJNA577476) | soil metagenome | isolation source: 80 cm saprolite on Douglas fir-dominated hillslope | place: USA:California | collected 2013-09-17
AACCGGTTTCCACCTTTGCGGGAGACGCTTAATGATCGACCCGGTACAGGCGCCACCGCTCCGGCACACCTCTGAGTTGGTGAACGCCTCGATCCTTGAAGCGGATTCCAGACTGCGACATCAGGTCCTTGACCGCGCTCGAGACCAGGATTTCGCCGGCACGCGCTTTCGCGGCGACGCGCGCCCCGATGTGAAACGCGAGACCAAACACTTCAGCCCCGCTCACTTTGTATTCGCCTGCGTGCAGCCCCACCCTGATCTCAAGCCCCAGCGTGCGCACTGCCTCGCGGATTGCGGTCGCGCAACGGATCCCGGTCGCCGGCGTGTCGAATGTCGCGAGCAGTCCGTCCCCCGTCGTCACGACCTCTTTTCCGCGCAAAGTCTTCAGCTCTCTACGGACGGCGGCGTAGTAGTGATTCATCACCTGTGTCCAACGCGAATCGCCCAGCCGCGCGGCTTTTTCGGTGGACCGGACGATATCGACAAACAGGATTGTGGCGAGCGCTTGTTCGAGCTCGGCACCACGATTGGCAGGTCGGCGCCGGATCGCAATATCTCCAGACAGCGGTTCATAGCGATGGCTGCGTCGCCGCGCGATTGCGTTTTTTACATAGTCTTTGGCACGCTGCAGCGTGCCGCAACGAATAGTTTTCTCCCGTGGTGGAATCGTCCAGTAAATCTTACGCTTATCTCCCACGCCATGAACCTCAACGGCGCCCCACTTCAGGAAAACCGTCGAGCCAACCCGGCGAACCCACCACGCCTTTGAAGTGTATCCGGAGACGTTTAACTGATGGACTCCGATGCGAAGGAACTTGGGCATGTGCGTGTGGCGCGATCGAAAGACCGTTTTGGCTTACCAGGGCTAGAATGTGATCACGCATTCCTGCGTTGGCAACAATGTTCCCAACCGAAAATTGCGCATGACTCGCGTGTTAATTCGCGTTCGCGATACATCGACCCCCACCTGGTGCGATAGGCCGGAAAGCCGGTATTCCGTCTCGAAGGGTCGCTATCCTGTATAGGGTCGAGCGTGCCGACCAACCCTGATCCCCTGCCGCAGCACAATAAACAGTCACGTAGCAGCTCTCTCTAAGGCCCTGCCGAAATCCGCGCAGGCGGTCCGTCAGTGCCTCGGGTGATCTCAGGTCGAGGAAAGCCGATCACCGGCACGGCCTGCTGCTGCGCGCGCGCCATGACCTGCCACGCGGGTGCCCCGCCGAAGAGCGTGATGAACCCGCGGCTGTTGGCCGCTCGCGCGTAGGGCGCAACACGAAGATTCACGCACTCGCAGATGTTAAAGCGCGCCTTATCGCCATCTTGTTGACCGGAGGTGACGCACACGATTGCCCAGTCGCAGAGCGCCTCGTTCGCAGAGTGAAGCAGTCGAAACGGATGCTCGGCGACAAAGCCTACGACAGCGCCGAGCTGCGCGAAGACCTGCACGAGGGCGGAACCAAGCCTGTCATACCAAATCGCTGCAACAGGAAACAACCGTTCAGCTTCAGCAAGCGTATCTATAAGCTGCGTTGGCGCATCGAGAGCGCGTTCAACAGGTTGAAGGACTTCAGGCGTGTCGCAATCCGCTACGATAGGCTGGCGCGATTATCTGGCCTCTGTCTGCCTCGCCGCTGTCTTGTATGCGACGCAACCCAGATCGCTCAAGACGTTGTGTGTCGCCAGCGCCCTGCTCCACAGCCGCAACGGCTGGGTCACGCGCCTGTTTACCGGGCATCGACACCAGACGTCCGTGGCTTCGAGGAAATTCGGCGACGCCACCGCAGGACAAGAATCCAAACGAGCAAGCCGGCAACCGCTACCTGCGCGATGTCGATCAAGATGTATGCCCAGCTGATCTCAAGCTCCCCGCTGATCCAGGACGCGAACGCGCCGCAGACGATGCTCAGAAAGGCCAGGACGCAGGCGCCCCAGCGCGGCGTCATGAAGCGCGGGATGAGCAGACCAATCACCACGCCAGCTATTACTGGAAAGATCTCATTCATTCTCGTCCCTCCTGCGTCGTCGGCGGCAGGCCGAAACTCATGTCGCCTCAGCCTTCGTCGTCATCTTCATGATCGTGACTTTCCTCATCCCTGCCGCCTTCCTCATCGCAGCAGCCGTCGATGCTTTGCGCGGTACATTCATAATGGTGGTGCTTGTCGCAGCATCCTTTGCGGCAATCCTCGCAACATTTCCTGCAGCCGCAGACGTTCCAGACCGTATAGGCCATAACGTCGAGAGTCTTCACGGGTGTGACCGGATCGTCGCTCGTGATGATCAGCTCGCAAGCCCTCGGGCATTTCTCCGTCGCCTTGTACCGGATCAGGACGCTCAGGCAGGAGCCAGGATGCAGGGTCGCGGGGAAGGGGTTGTTGATCAGCTTCCAGTGCTTGCTCGGGCGCTTGAAGGCGACGCTCGTGACGTGCAGATCGCAATCGCCCACATTGCATATCGAGATGGTGCGCTCCCCGAGGCAACAGGCCTTCACGCCGCCGATGCAGGTCGATCCCGTGACGGCGAGCTTCCCGGAGGGCACGGTGCCGGAAACAGCGACGCTCTTCGCGCCCGTCGGATCGTCGCTCGTGACCGTGATCGTGCCCGCCTTCGCGCCAAAGCTCGTCGGCTGGAAGCGGATCGGCAAGGAAATCGAGTTGCCCGCGCCGATTACGAGCGGATAGGAGACGACCGCAGGCACCAGGAAATCCGCCGAGGACGACGTGACGCTCAGCACGGACAAGGGACAAGAGCCGCTGTTGTTGATCGTCAGCTCGCGATCGACGAACGCTCCGACACACACATTACCCAAATTGCCGTTGTCCCCGACCACCGTCGTCATCCTGGGAGTGCCGCGACGGCCCGTGGCTGACAAATCCACTACTGGCGCGTCCGGATCATTGCTCACGATCCGGATCGTGGCTGTCTCCAGCGTTCCGGCGATTGTCGGGCTATACCTCACCGTGAAATCGAGGTGCTCGCCCGCCGCGATCACCACCGGCGTCCCGGGCGTGGCAAGGACCGAGAAACCGGTCGATCCCATTAGGCGCTGCACGCTGGTGATCACCAGATCGCTCTTGCCGACGTTGAAGATCTCCAGCGCGAGAAACTGCGGCCCCTGGCAGACAGTCCCGAACTCCAGGTCGTTTTCCAGGTTGACCGCGATCGAGGGCCCTTGCGGCCTGACGAACTCGAAAGCTCCCCGCCCATAGGTGGCCGCCCGCAGGATTCCGTTCCTGAGCGCCAGGTCGAACACGGGCACGCGAGGAAAGTGAATGTCGTCCAGGACGGACCAGGAGGCGCCGCCGTCCACGGAACGGATGACGCCGAAATCGGTGCCTGCGTAGATTGCGGTCGGGGTGTCGGTGCCATCGAGCGCGATGGCGTTGAACGGCACATTGAGGGCCGGGGAGATGTCGGTCCATGCCGTGGCGCCGATGCTGGTCCGAAAGACGTGCCCACCGCCACTGAACCCGCCGAGCACTACGTAAATCATGCTCGGATCATTCGGGTCGAACGCTACCCGCGCCACGTTTCGCGACGGCAGGTTGCGCGTGATATTGGCCTGTCCGGCCCCAGGGGCGCACTCCAAAAGGGCGACAGGATGCGCCAGGTGTTGCCGCCATTCCTGCTTTGCCAGAGGTTCTGACTGCCACTGGCGTAGAGGATGCCCCCGGTGCTGGGGTCAGTGGCAAGGGGCCCCAGGTAGCAGCCCGCGTCGGTCGCCGTGCCCCATGGCGTGATCTCGGTCGGGAAGGTCGCGCCGTCGTTCGTCGAGCGCCAGATCCGCGTGCAGGGCGCCGGAGACCAGAAGCCGCTCGTGCAATACGCCCGCCCGGCGATCGTCCCGTCATATACGACATCCCAGCCGTCTCCGCCCTGGGCAGCTACCCAACCTTGGCCGACCGCCCCGACTCGCGTCTGGGTCCCGTTGTCCTGAAGCGCCCCGACGCTGTTGCTTCCCGTTGCGTCCGGGCGGATGTCCAGGTTGTAGAACAGCCCCGTTTGCAGGCCGCCGCCACTGAGCGATGTCCAGTTGGCGCCCGCATTGGTGGATCTATAGAGGCCGCCGTCGTTGCCGCAGAACACGATCGAGGGAGCCGGGCTGGGCTGCGGAAAAAACGCCCATGAATGATTGTCGGCATGCAAACCGGCCAGTCCCGTAAAGCTATTCCCCGAGTCGGTGGACCGCGCATGCCCCACCGCACCGAAATAGATGATGTCGCCTGCGCCGTCCCCTGGCGAGCCCGGGTCCACCGCCATATGGAAGCTGTATCCGCCCTGCGTGCCTGTCGGCATGCCGGTGGCGGTCCGCCGTGTCCAGGTGGCTCCCTGGTCCGTGCTCAAGAAGACGCCAACCGGATCGGGCGCGCCGCCAGTCCCCTGGAGCGTGGCGTAGAGCACCTGCACGCCGCCGGGTTTCGGGGGCGAGACCGGCGGCGCGATGGCTATGATGACCTTGCCGAAGCCCGCGGGCGCCGGGCCCACCGTCGCCGCCACAGCGGGCGTCGCCCCGCTCAGGATCTCCGTCCAGTTCTGGCCGCCGTCGTTCGAGCGGAACACGCCGCGTCGAGCGATACCCGCATAGAGAATGCGCGATCCTGCCGGCGTGGAGCTGTCCAGCACGAGAGAGCGGGCGTCGCCAAAGGCGTTGGCGCCCACGCTCCAGTTGAGCCCGCCGTCGACCGACCGGAAGCAGCCGCTGGTCGATGCGAGGTAAAGAGTGTTGCCGTCGGCCGGGTCGACGAGAATGACATTGATCCACTGGTTGACGAACTGAATGGCGTTGCCCGTGTTGCCTGCGGGATAGCCCGAACCGAGCCGTATCCAGCTCCGGCCGCCATCGGAGGACTTGAACAGACCCGCCTGCGGCTGGGCCGCCACGCGCGCGCTCGTTCCGAGATAGACGACATCCGTGTTGTTCGGATCAATCGCCAGCGCCCCGGGCTCGCCGACCGCAAGCGACAGTTGCCGGTCGAACAGTGGGAACCAGGTCGCGCCGCCGTCATCGCTGCGCCACGCGCCGCCGCCGGCCGTTCCGATGTAGATGACATTCGCGTTTGCTGGATTGACGGCGATGGCCGAAACAAGACCGTTTACCGGAGAGCCGCCTTGCGCGATCGGGCTCGGACCGATGGGAGCCCACACCGTACCCGTCAAGCTCATGGCTGCCCCCTGATTTATTCCCGTGTCGGGTTATTCCTTCGTGCCGGGTTTGGAGGTTCCCCGATCAGTCGGCTCCGGTTGATGCTCGTCGGCGGGCGGGCCCACATCGGTCGGCGGGCTGACCTTCGACCCCGGCAGCTTTTTCCATTGCTCCAGCGCGTCCCTGTAGGCGTCTGGCGTCGGCTCCGCTCCGCCTCTCATGCGGCGCTCGAGAATTTCCTTGTGGACCTCGTGCTCCCGGCCTTCAGGCCTGTGCCTCGGGCGCTCCTGGTCGGGCTTCCCGGGCTCCTTGCTTGGAGGCTTGCGGCCCCTCGGCGGCTTACTTGCCAATCTCGTCCTCCTCGCTTGCCACAGCTTGCTCGTGGGGACATAGGCGCGGGCCTCAGCACGTCATGCCCGCGACAGCGGCATTGCTTTCTGATGCGCCCGCGCCGCGAGCGGCCATGCTCTCCTCCGCTGCGAGAACCTCGAAGTCGCCGAGCAGCTCGAGGCGCGTCTTGAGCATGTACAGGTTGTCGTCGTTGTGGTCGCGCGGTCCGATCCCGACGGCTACACGGTGTTGTTTGCCACGGCATCCCTTGCAGTCAACCGCAGTCTTTATCGCTCGCTCACCTACGATCCGATTGCGGATTTTGCAGCAGTCTCCCTCGTTTCCAGGTTTTCATTGTTCATGTTCGTGCCGCCGGATCCCTTTTTGCCCCGGTAACCGCAAGCCCGCGCACCTGGCCCGACCGCATGTTTTCAAGCAGTGCGCCGCTGCCGAAATAACAGTCCACGCGGCCGGGGATGAGATCGTTGAGTGCAGGCGACGCGCCGCGATAGGGCACCTTAGTGGGCGGCCTCATCATTCCTCGTTACTGGCTTTCGGCAAAACCGTGTTGTACCGACGGAGGGAATCAAGCGTCCGCGAAGGCGCTCGGACTCGAAGTGCCGCCGACGCTGCGCGCCCGTGCCGACGAGGTGATCGAGTAAATCGTTCCAACCCCATGCACCTCGTTTGTGTTGCGGTGCATGAGTCCGCAATGGCAAGCACATCGCGACCGATCGCATTTTGATTTGCGATGGTCGCTTTCGGGGCCAAGCCGACGTGCGTGGGCCGCCCAACGGAGTTCTGAACAAACAGTCATCAATGTGATTTTTCACGGTGGGCGGGCGCCGGGTCTTGCGGCGGGAAACGGACTGCACCACTTTGAAAAATTGGGTCAGGTGGGTGACATGGGAGGTCGTGCCATGCGGCATCCGCGCATCCACCTCACAGCCCTCGCGACCTCGGCTTTCGCGGCGTGCGCCTTTGCGGTGACACCGGCTGCCGCGCAGCGCCACACCGTCGGCGGCGGTCGCCGCTCCGGTGGCACCCCATGTCTCTGCGCCGCCGCATTTCGCCGCGCCACAGGTTGCGCCGCAGATCACGGCCCCGCGTGCTCCCCACATTGTCACGGCGCCGCAAACAACGACGCCCTACGTCACCCCGCATGTGGCGACGCCGCACGTTATGCCGCAGATCACGAGTCCCACACCCGAGCAATCCGCGCGCCCATCGGTGCGCTACGTGCCGCCGCGCAATCTCGCCACGCCGACGCAGCCCGGCGGGCCCGTCGGCCGCAATCCGACGCAGCCGTTGCGCGACCGCGCCGCAGCGAGCGCCTTCGCGAGCGCCGTGCCGAACCTGCGCGGTCCGAACCAGACGGTGCTCGCGCCGACCGCCGACCGGCCGTTCGCCGCGCGTGCGTTGACGAACCGGGTTTTCGCCAACCGAGTCGCCGGCCTCCGCGGAATGGCGCTCGGGCACAGAGAATTCCAGGGCGCCTTCGCCGGGCGCCATTGGCACCACTGGCGCCATCACCACTTCTTATTCCCCATCGTGATCGGCTGGATCGGCCCGCTGTTCTGGCCTTACGCCTACAACGATTTCCTCGACTACACCTTCTATCCTTACGGATACGACACGTTTTGGCCGTACGCCTACGACGACGTTTACCAGGGAATCTTCGGCCGCTACGCCTACGACTACGGCAGCGCCTATGCCGCGGTCGAGCAGCCTTCCGGCGGCGGGGTGCAAGTGCCTGCCATCGGCGGCAGCGTACGTCGCGTCGGCACCGATCTCTGCAGCAGCCAGGTCGCCGGACTGACCGACTGGCCGGTCGAGCAGATCGCGCAGACCGTGGAGCCCGACGGTGCGCAGCGCGCGCTCCTCGACGACGTGCGCGCCGCGAGCGCCAAGGCGATCGGCACTCTCAAGGCGGCATGCCCGACCGACCTGCCGTCGACGCCGACCGGCCGCATCGGGGCGATGCACACGCGGCTGAGCGCGATGCTGGACGCAGTACGCACGGTGCGGCCCGCGTTCGAAAAGTTCTACCAGTCGCTCAGCGACGAGCAGAGGGCGCGCCTAAACGCGCTCGGCCCGGACGAGCAGTACCGGCAGCAGGCGCAGCAGAACCTGGCGCAGTTGTGCAACCAGCGCGCCTCCGGCATCGCCAGCCTGCCGATCGAGCGCATCGAGCGGCTGGTGCGGCCCGACGACGCGCAGCGCGACGCGCTGCAAGAGCTGCAGGATGCCACGGCGCAAGCGGTCAACCTGTTGCAGTCGGATTGCCCGACCGGGCAGCCGCTCACCATACCCGGGCGCCTCGCCGCGATGGAGCAGCGCCTCGACACAATGAGGCGCGCGGTGGAATTTGTGCAGCCTGCGCTCGAGCGGTTCTACAGCTCGCTCAGCGACGAGCAGAAGGAGCGCTTCAACCGGCTCACGCCGGTGCAGGGCTGATGAGGCGGAACGAGCGCGCGGGATCGTATCCGTGCCCGTATTTGATGGGATCGTGGCCGGGTCGGCGTTCTGCTGTTCCCATGTCACGCCCGACCCGACTCAACAAATTGCCCACCGAGCACCTTCTTACGGATCTCTAGTGCGCCCGTGCGGTTTTGACGCGCTAGTCCGCCAACCTGGATCGCAGAGATTTTGAACTATTGGACACCGTAACGCGCGAAGTCCTTGGCGACATCCGGATTGATGGCCTTGGCGGCGGTGATGTCTGCATTCCCACCAGCAGCATCCCCCTTCTTGAGGCGCGCCATGCCGCGCCCGTGTAGCGAGCCTGCGAGTTTCGCATCGAGCCGAAGTGCCGCATCGTAATCGGCGATGGCGTTATCGAGTTGGCCGAGTTTCAGATAGACGAGACCGCGGCTATCCAACGTCTCGGCCGCGTCTGGCTCCAACCTGATCGACTCGTTGCAGTCCGCGAGCGCCTCTTCCAACCGGCCGATGATCGCACGCTCGAAGCAGCGCTCATTCCAGAAGGTGGCGTTCTCTGGGTCGAGCCTTATCGCTTCGTCGTAGTCACGGATGGCCCGCTCGTAGTCGCCTTTGCTGTCGTACGCGATACCACGATTGCCATAGGCCTGCGCATAATCGGGAGCCAGCGTTATCGCCGCGTCTAACTCCTTGATGGCGCGATCGTAGCTGCCCTTGGCAGTGTATACGAGACCGCGGTTGTTGTAGGGGAACACGTAGTCGGGATTGAGCTTTGTCGCCGCGTCGAAATCCTGGATGGCGCGGTCGTAGTCGCCCTTGGCATAGTAGGCGAGGCCGCGATTGTTGTACGCGTCGACATAGTTCGGATCGAGCGCAATCGCTTCGCTATAGTCTGCAAGACCGGAATCGTAGGCCTTCTTACCGTAGTAAGCCCAACCCCGTCCGCCGTAGGCGGCGGCATACTTCGGATCGAGCGCGATCGCCTCGCTGTAGTCCGCGATGGCACGATCGTAATCCTGCTTCTGGCTGTAGGCGTTGCCGCGGCTGGTATAGGCGAGCACATATTTGGGAAAGAGTCTGATCGCTTCGCCATAGTCTGCGATCGCCTCATCGTAGTCCGTTCTGGCGTAGTAAGCTTCGCCCCGATTATAATAAGCAAGCGCATTTCTCGGATCGAGCTTGATCGCCTGGTCATAGTCGGCGATGGCCCGATCGAATGCATTCCTGTCGTAATAGATCTTTCCCCGGGCGTTATAGACAGCCGGATACCTGGGATCGAGTCCTATCGCTTGGTCGAAATCTGCGAGGGCACGGTCGTAATCATTCTTGCTATAGTAGGCGCTTCCCCGGCCGGCGTAAGCAAAGGCATTCTTCGGGTCGAGCTTTATGACCTCATCGTGGTTTACAATAGCTTGATCGTAGTTGCCCCTTCCAGAGTAAACTTCGGCGCGGAACAGGTAGGCCAAGATCATTTTTGGGTTGAGTCGGACCACCTGGTCGAAGTCAGCAGCGGCGCGATCGCTGTCCTGCTTGGTGACGTAATACATGATGCCGCGCGACAGATAGGCGGCCACATCCGACGGATCCTGCGTTATGTCCCGGTCCAAACCTGCGATCGCGCGGTCACCCTTGCCTTCTCCAGTGGAAGCGAAGGTAAAGAAAATCGTTTCGACCGCGGACACGGTCCGAACGCGCTCTTGCTCGGCGGCCTGCTCCTGTTTGAGCGCCTCGCGCCATTCAAAAAATGAAAGAATTGCAAACAGGGTCACGACCACCAGTGCACCGACCGCGGTCATGAGCACGCGCCGTCGCAGCGACTCCTTCTGACGCCACTCCCGCTCCTCGCGCTTGAGGCTCAGGCCGATGAACTCGCGATCGGCCTTCGGCAGGTCCTCCGCGCGCTTGGCGAGCCAGCTCTGCGCCTGCGCGAGCGAAAGGCCCATCAGCAGTGCGTCGTCGCGTGAGCCCTCGGAGGCCTGCTCCCAGCTGCGGCGATCGGCTTCAAGCGCACTCTTCCAGACCAGGAACTCGCGCTCGTTGGCCATCCATTCGCGCAGCTTGTCCCAGCGCCGGAAGATCGCCTCGTGCGCTACCTCGGCATAAGTCTCGCCGCCCTCCGGCGTCGCCGTCACCAGCAGGCGATGCGGATGATCGGCAAGCTCGCTGATCAGCCGCCACTCCTCGTCGCTGAATTCCGAGCGCCGCGCCAGCCGCCGCGTCGGCTCGCCGTCCTCGCGCACGGTGGCAAGCTTGAGCGTCAGCATTCGCCGCAGCGCCTCCTCCGCCTTGGGATGGCACGCCAGAAAGCCGTTGGCGCGCTCCGCGAGCACCCCGCCGAGCTCCATTGCTTGTGCCGGCAGGCGCAGCACGCCGTCGCCGCGCTTGACCATCTGCGTCCACATGTCGTCGAGCAAGTAGGACAGGAGCGGCAAGGCACCCGCATCCTTGGCCGATTCTTCGGCCGCCCGGCGGGCGATATCAGCAGCAAGCTCGGCGGTCTCGAAGCGCGCGGACAGCAGCTCGGCCGGACGGCTCACGACCTCGCGCAGCTCCGCTTCGCGCAGCGGCGCTACGTCGATCTTGTGATGCACCGCATAGAGCGGCTCGTCGTTCTGCAGTGCGCCGAGGAAATCGGAACGCATGCTTGCCAGCGCCACCAGGCGCGGATCGGCAAGCTGCTGCGCGAGAAGCGACGAGAAGCGGCGACGTTGTTGCTCGTCGGCACGCACGTAAAGCTCCTCGCCCTGGTCGACATAGAGGAAAAAGGCGGGAGGCCTCGGCTGGTTGAGCTCGTCATAGCGGCGCTCGGTGGCATCGAGCAGGTCGCGCAGACTGGCCTTGCCGTCGAGCAAAAGCTCGATCCATCCATGCTGCTGCTTGATCCGCACGGGATCGGTGGCGCCGAGCTGCCACGTATCGAGGAACGACGCGACCAGCGCCTTGAGCGGCTCGGTGCCGGGCTTCATCGTCAGAAAGCACCAATGGCGGCTCTCGCGGAAAGCGCTCGGCCATGCGCCGCTGGCGCTCGCGCCTTCAGGCCAGGCTTGACGCTTCAAAGCCGCGAGCACGCCGGCCTGAGCGAGCGAGGATTTGCCGACGCCGGAGTTGCCGAGCAGCACCGGCAGCCGGTCGGGGTCAGCAGCGACGGTGGCGAGCACTTCAACCGCTTCGCGCTCACGGCCGAAGAAAAAGTCACTGTCCGCCTCGGTCATCGCGGCAAGGCCGCGGTAGGGCGAGGTGTAGCGCCACAGTTCGCCAGGCCGCGCGCCGCCGCCGGACGCCGCCTCGGCGAGCCGGGCGACCGCCTGCTCGGAAGCGGGATCGGCCGCAATGATCCAGTGCAGCTGACGCAGGAACGGCAGACCCGGTGCGGACTGACCCTCGAGCAGCACGAGCACGACGGGGAAGTCGGGCGACTTCACCCGCTTGTCCAGCGCCTCGTAATACTCGACCACCTGCCAGGGACCGAGCCCCTTCTCGCCAACCACCAGCACGAAGGCCGAGGCCTGCGCGATCGCCTCCGCGAGCGCCGGCTGCCAATAGCCGCCCGCCCGCAGTGTCTTGTGCGCAAAGAAGACCTGTACGTCCCCATCGCGCCGCCGCAGCGCAGCCTCCAGCCGCTCGGCCAAAGCCAAATCCGGCGAGTGATAGCTGAGGAACCAGCGCCGCAT
>WNFN01249947.1_pt1 | contig 11581 bp, 10 predicted proteins | sample 5400161 | NCBI WGS metagenome assembly WNFN01 (sample SAMN13153353, study PRJNA577476) | soil metagenome | isolation source: 80 cm saprolite on Douglas fir-dominated hillslope | place: USA:California | collected 2013-09-17
GGCGTGAGCGCCCGGAAGTCGATCTGCGGGTCGAGCATCGCGGCGATCGCCTCGCTGTCCTTCGCCGCTAGCGCCGCCACGAACTCGGCTCCCATCGTCTCCTCTGCCGCCATCAGCGGATTGTCACCGAACCAGGAGTTCCCCGCGGTGACATCCGTCACGTTCACGATTCGTCGGGCGCAACCGTGCGGCGACGCCCGACGGCGCCCTGGGTCCGGGCCGGCGCGACCGCCGCAGAGGGGATGGCGGTCGCGCGGCCCGGACTGCTCGTGCCCAGCGCGGACCGTGTCGGCGTGACCTACTCATCGTCGGTCCATCCATGGCCGCCCCACCCCACCGAGGTCCGGCGAGAACGAGACGGTTCGCCGCCCCCGGCGCGCTGAGCACCGCCTCGTTATATGGTCCGCAGACGTCCGTCTACAAGCCGTGTTTCTGGCAAGGCCCGTCGCCCGTCGTCGACTTCGCCGGTACAGACGGCGTCGAACGGCTGGCTCTCGCCCGGCTTCGTCCTCGCCGGCGGCGTGGGGCCGGCCGCCGCTCTCCGCCCCCCGCTCACCCCCCGACGACCGGCAGCACCGGTGTGCACGCCGCCGCGACGGGATGCCTCGGGTCGAGCGCGTCCAGCACGTCGGCGTCGGCGATGTGGTCGTAGGGCATCGACAGGTGCTCGCCCTGGTCGAGCGGGCATTGGGCCTGCAGCAGGATGTTGGTGACGTGCCTGCCGGTGAGGAAGGCCGAGGTGTAGGGCGTCACAACCTCGTCGTTGGCCGACTCGATCACCGTGTAGCGGACCCCGCCGACGGTTTCGCCGCCCGCGTTCAGCTTCATCAGGAACGGCGAGCCGGCGGCCTGTTCTTCGCACGCCTGGCAGAGGCCGGCGAAGGACTCGGCGCCGGGGATCAGGCCGGCGAGCGTGAAGAACCCGTTGACGGTCGTCCCGTGGTTGGATGGCGCAAGCCCCACGAGCGCGCCGACGCTCGCGGCGCCGCCGAGGAAGCGGAGGTAGTAGCGCGGCATCATCCCGCCCTGGGAGTGGCCCACCAGGTCGACCTGGCTGGCTCCCGTCGCGGCGAGAACCCTGGCGACGAAAGCCGAGAGTTCTTCTGCGGATGCGGGGATCGGGCCGGTCGCGTCGATGCCGAACGCGCCACTGCCGTTCGAGGACCCGTAGTTCAGCGCGAACACGCAGTAGCCGTTGTTGGCCAGCAGCGGCGAGAGCGCCTGCCAGTCTCCCGCCATGTCGATGAACGTGCCGTGCACGAGCACGACGGGCCTGGGATGTGCGCTGCTCGGTTTGCAGGACCAGTCGTTCGCCCCCGGCGGGCTCGCCGTCGGGCTCGAGTGCGCGTAACCGGTGAGTCCGTTGTATTCGACCGGCAGGGGCGCCGCCTGGGCGGCGGAGGCGGCGAGTGCGAGGCAGGCGATCGCGCCTGTCAGGGCGGCGGCGAGGCGGCGGGGCGTCATCGGGCTTCTCCCTCTGTGGTGGGCTGCGCGGCCCCCGCGACACCCCGGCGCGGTACGGGCCGCCCGTTTTTGTATCAGAAGTGAACGCCGACGGCCACCCGTGTCAAGTCCGCGGGTCGACACCGCGGCGGCGAACGGGGCGGAGCCGCCGGCGCGCCTACGCCCTCAGGCAGCGGCCCCCAGGCTCGCCATGTCGATGCCGATCACCTTCAGGCGCCTGCTCAGCGCGTTGAAGGCGAAGGTGTTCGTTTCCTCCATCGAGTAATCGAGGATCGCGTAGTCCTCCGGATCGGCGCCCCGCGGGACGAGCACCGCCGCCGCAAGCGGGATCAGCTCGGCCAGCCGCGTGACGATGCGCTGTCTGAGCTCAGGGTCCTTGGCCTTCTCCCGCAGGAACCAGGTGCCGTAGGCGACGTGGCGGTGCTCGTCCTGGGAGATCAGCTTGAAGCCCTCGACCCATCCAGGGAGGATCGACTTGCGTTCCATGTAATCGGTCAGGAACCACTGGCCCGTCAGCGCCAGGGTGCCCTCGATGACCATGTGGTAGAGCGTCACGAAGTCGACCTTGGCCTCGATGTCGGCGGGGTCTGCGACCAGCCGCCGGCCCCAGTCGACGAGCACGCCGTCGAACATCTCGACGAAGGCCGGGTTGAGATCGCCGCGCGCCTTCTCGAGGCGGTCCTCGAAGGTCCCGTCGATCCCCAGCACCTGCTCGTAGAAGCGATTGAAGTGCTGCGCGTGGCGCGCCTCGTCGACCTGCTGCGTCGTCAGGAAGGCCTCTTCGCTCTGGCTCTCATAGGCCATCACGAGCCCCGAGAACTGCGTCGTCACGCGCTCCTCGCCGACGAAGAACGAGGACAGGTTCCAGGACAGTTGCGACCGCAGCTCCTCGTCCATCTGCTGCCAGTCCAGGCGGTCCTGCTCGAGGTCGATCGTGTGCGAGGACCACTGCTGGCGCTCCCAGAGCTCGTAGAGCTGCTGCGGGGTCATCAGCGTCACCGAGGCGAGCTTCGATTCGTCGGCGATCGTGCCGACGTCGCCCTGGCTGGTCAGGTCTAGGAGCGAGGGCATCTGCGTTGGGCCTCCTCGTGCGTTCGCGAAAGTGTCCTGGCGTCCCTCGGAGCCGCACCGGCCTGCCGGCCGCGCACCCCCTCCGGGCGAATCGTCTGCAGGACGACCATAACCGCTGCGGGGCACTCAAGTCGAGGGTTCCCGGGGTCGATGCGAATCCATGCGGCGAGTTCTCCGTGAGAACGCTCTCTGCGCGCTGGCGGCGGCCGCAGGCTGCGCCGCGCTGGCCTGGCTGGGCCTCTACGGACCCGCCTGGAACGACTACGAAGTCGAGCTCGGTCCGGCCGTCGAAGCGCTGAACGCGGGGCACCTTCACGCGTTCCTGTCGCTCTCGCCCGTCTACGGAGGATCGCTGATCGAGCGCGCCCCGTTCGCTCTCCTGCCTGGCCTCTGGGGCGCGGGGGAACCGGTGGTCTACCGCTTCCTCGCCATCCCCTGCCTGCTCGCATCGGCGCTGCTCGGCGTGTGGCTGCTCGCGCGGATGCGCGCCGATCGTCGCCCGGCGCTCGCGCGGGCCGTCACGCTGAGCCTGTTGGTCGCCAATCCGGTGACGTTGCGGGCGCTCGAACTCGGGCACCCCGAGGAGCTGCTCGGCGCGAGCGCCTGCGTGGCCGCCGCGCTGCTGGCCGGCGCCCCCGCCGTGAGCCGGCGCCGTGCGCTGGCCGTCGGCGCGGTGCTCGGTCTGGCCGTGGCCAACAAGCAGTGGGCGCTGATCGCGGCGGGTCCCGTGCTGCTCGCGCTGCCGCCTGCCCGGCGCCTGCCCGCGGCGCTCTGCGCGCTGGCCGCGGCTTCTGTGATCGAGGCGCCGCTGCTGATCGGCGCCGCCGGCTCCTATGCGACCGCAGCCGGCACCGCCGCGGCGCCGTCCACGACGGTCTTCCAGCCCTGGCAGGTCTTCTGGTTCTTCGGTCACCACGGTTCGCTCGTGCACGGCCTGTTCGGAGTCCAGAAGCCCGGCTACCGAATCGCCCCCTCCTGGGCCGGTGAGATCAGCCATCCGCTGATCCTCCTCGCCGGCCTCGCGATCGCCGCGGGGCTGTGGCGACGGACCGCCGGCCGGCGCCTGCCGGCTCGCACGGCTCTGCTCGCCCTGGCCGTCACGCTGCTCGCCCGCTGCGTGCTCGACACGTGGGACACGATCTACTACCTGCTGCCGGCGATCCTCGCGCTCACCGCCTGGGAGGCCGGCGGCCCGCGGCGGCGCCCGCCGGTGCTCGCCCTGGGTCTCACGGTCCTCGCCTGGGCGCAGTTCCAGTGGCTGCCCGGCCGCGTCTCGCCCGACGCCCAGTCGGCGATCTTCCTCGCCTGGTCGCTGACGCTGCTCGGGTGGCTCTCGTTCCAGCTGCTCGCCGTGACGGCCTCCCCTCGCCGCGCTCGCCCGGCGCCCGCCGGTCCGGAGCAGAGGCCCCGGCTCGGCGTGCTGGAGAGCCCTCAGGAGATAACTGTGAGGTCCTTCGAGAGCCCCGTCAGGACGTCTCTGCCGCCGTCCCGCACGACCGTGAGGTCCTCGATGCGCACGCCCAGCCGGCCCGGCAGGTAAACCCCCGGCTCCACGGTCACGACGTTGCCGTCCTCGAGCGGCTCATCGCCGGCCGTGCGCGACAGGCGCGGTCCCTCGTGGACCTCGAGGCCGACGCCGTGGCCAAGGCCGTGGCCGAAGTTCTCGCCCTGCCCGGCGCGATCGATTACGTCGCGTGCGGCGGGGTCGACTTCGCGGCCGTTCGGACCCGACTGCACCGCGGCGAGCCCGGCGAGCTGCGCCTCGAGCACGAGCGCGTAGATCTCGCGTGGCTGCTCGCCGATGCCCTCGCCGGTAGCGTACGTGCGGGTGCAGTCCGAGCAGTAGCCGTCGAGCATCGCGCCCCAGTCGATCGTCACCAGTACGTCGGGCGCGATCTCGACGTCGCGCGGCTGCGCGTGGGGCAGCGCGCCGTGCGCCCCGGAGGCGACGATCGAGGGGAAGCTGAGCGCTTCGGCGCCGAGCCGTCGCATCGCCGCCTCGAGCTCGAAGGCGACCTCGCGCTCGGTGCGGCCGGCGAGGCCCGTTTCGAGGACCCCCTGCAGCGCCTCGTCGGCGAGCACGGAGGCGGCTGCGATCAGCGCGATCTCCCCGGGTTCCTTGACGAGCCTAAGCCCGTCGACGAGGCCATCCGCCTTGACCAGCTCCCACCCTCCGGGCAGCAGCCCGCGCAGGCGATCGTGGGCCTTGACGGAGAGCTTCGAGGCGTCGAACCCGAGCCTGCCGCGCTCGCCGTCCGCGCGCCCGCCGCTCACACCGCGACCGTCAGCGTTCGGCACCAGGGCGAGGCCGTTGCTGCCCGTGTAGCCCGTGATGTAGCGCAGTTCGACGGCCTCGGCGAGCAGCAGCACGTCGAGCTCCGCGCCCTCGATCCGAGCCTGCAGCCGCTGCAGCCGCCGGGCGAACGCGTCGCTATCCGCCGGCACGTTCATGTTGCCATCACGCGTCCTTCTCCAGGCGCTCGAGCAGTAGGGCCAGGGCCTCGCCGTAGCCCTCCGGGCCGCGCCCCCGCACCGACGCGAAGCACAGCTCGCCGATCACCGACTGGTGGCGCCAGGGCTCTCGGGCGAGCGGGTCGGAGAGGTGCACCTCGACAGCCGGCAGGGCGGCGATCTCCAAGGCGTCGCGCAGGGCCCACGCGTAGTGCGTCCAGGCGCCGGGGTTCAAGATCACGCCGTCGGCGGCGCCGCGCAAGCCGTGTAGGTGCTCGATGAAAGCGCCTTCGTGGTTGCTCTGGAAGCAGCTCACCTCGAGCCCGAGCGAGCGCCCCTGCTGCTCGACCATCGCTTCGAGCTCGGGCAGCGTGAGCGTGCCATAGAGGTCCGGGTCGCGGTTGCCGAGCTGGTCGAGGTTGACGCCGTTCATGACCTCGATCCTGAAACCCGGTCCGCTCATCGCGCCAGCTCCTCGATCGCGGCGCGGACCTCGGCCTCGGGCACGATGCGGCCGTATGCGACCCGCCCCGGACCGTCGAGGAGCACGAACGGCACCTCGGCGCCGAGTCGCTTCTTGTCTCGCTGCACCGCGGCGAGTACGTCCTCGACCGCGACGCCCTCGAGTCGCACGGGCAGGCCGCGTGCGGCAAGCAGCTCGCGGACCTGGTCGCGCAGCGCATCCTGGCCGGACAAGCGGAGCGCGACGAGCAGGCCGAGGCCGACGGCCTCGCCATGGCGGTAGCGCGCGTAGCCCGTGGCGGTCTCGATCGCGTGGCCGACGGTGTGGCCGAGGTTCAGCAGCTGCCGGGGCCCGGAGTCGCGCTCGTCGGCGGCGACGATCGCGAGCTTCGTGCGTACGCACGCGAAGATCGTCTCGGCGTCCGGCTCGGCACCGGCGACCGAGGGGTCGGCCAGCACGCCGGCCGGCTGGTGGTAGGCGCCCACGTAGTTCTTCGCCGCCGGCAGATCGATGCCGGCCTTCCCCCCGTAGGCCGAGTCGACCTGGGCCACGAGGGAGCTCGGCACCTGCACGACGGGAACGCCTCGCTGGTATGTCGCGGCGCAGAAGCCGCCGAGATCGCCGACGACACCGCCGCCAAGCGCGACGACATGATCGGCCCGGGTCATCCCGGCGGCCGCGAGGGCGGTCCAGACGCGCTGAGCGGAGGCGAGCGTCTTGCTCTGCTCGCCGGGGTTGATCGTGACGGTCATGGCGGTCTCGCCGAGGCGCCCGGCGTAGCGCTCGGCGACGTTCCCGTCGGTCACGACGAACGCCCGCGAGCCGGCGCGGTCGAGGGGCCAGCTTTCGAGGATCCGGGGGCCCTCCTCTCTGAGCAGGCCCTCGCCGATCAGCACGGGATAGTCACCGGAGGCAGCCGTGGCCCACAGCAGGCGAGCCCGCCCCTCGAGGTGGTTGAGGATCGTCAACGACGGCGCGATCGCTGCGAACGCGCCGCGCGGCAAGGGTCCGAGAACTGCGGCAGCGAGGCGCTCGTAGACGGGCCCTCGCTCGGCGTGAAGGCGCCGGAAGGACTCTCGGTCGGCGGCAAGCGGCCGCTGCGGCGCGGCGCCGTTGGCCGAGACCCGCTCCCAGGCGGTGTCCACGTCGATGTCCAGGAGCACGGTCGCCTCACCGTCCAGCGCACGCCGCACGCGCTCGGACAGCACGCTGCCCCCGCCGAGCGCGATCACCTCTTCAGGGCGGGCCTTGTCGAGGACATCCAGCACCAGCTCCTCCTCGGCCGCCCGGAACGCCTCCTCCCCGCTGCGCTCGAACTCTTCGGCGACGGGGTGACCGAACCGCTGGGCCAGCAGTTCGTCGGTGTCGAGTGCCGGCTCGTCGCCGAGAGCGGCGGCCAGCTCGCGGGCCGCCGTCGACTTGCCGGCGCCCATGAAGCCGATCAGGACGATGGCCACCCGATGCGCTCCCGGTAGGCCGAGACGGCTTCGAGCACGTCGTCGATGTGGTCGCCGCCGAACTTGCTGCGATAGGCGCCCGCCAGGACGTAGGCGACCATCGCCTCGCCGACCACTCCCGCGGCGGGGATCGTGGCGGAGTCGGTGCGCTCGCGCAGCGCCTGGGCGGGCTCGTGGGTCTCTGTGTCGACTGACCGCAGCGGCTTCGTCAAGGTCGGCAGCGGCTTCATCGCCCCCCGCACGATCAGCGGCAGGCCGTTGGTCATCCCGCCCTCGAGGCCCCCGGCCCTGTTCGTCTCGCGGAAGTAGCCCTGCTCGGTGGAGTAGAAGATCTCGTCGTGGGCCGCGGAGCCCGGCAGGCCGGCGATCGTGAAGGCGTCGCCGATCGAGACGCCCTTGATCGCCTGGATCGAGCAGACCGCCTGGGCGAGGCGGCCGTCGAGGCGCTGCTCCCAGGAGACGTGCGAGCCGAGCCCGGGAACGAGCCCGAAGGCCTGCACCTCGAAGACGCCGCCGAGAGACTCGTTGGCACGGCGCAGTTCATCGATCTCCTTGACCATCGCCCTGCCCGCGTCGGCGTCCAGGCAGCGCACCGGTGAGCTGTCGACGTCGGCGAAGTCATCGGCGGACAGAGCCCGTTCACGCTCGGGTGCGCGCACGGAGGCGATCTGCACGACGTGGGAGTAGACCTCGACGCCGAGCGTCCGCAGGAAGGCCTTGCAGAGCGCGCCGCCCGCGACCCGCGCGGCGGTCTCGCGGGCTGAGGCCCGCTCGAGGATGTTGCGTACGTCGGACTGCTTGTACTTCTGGGTGCCCACCAGGTCGGCATGACCCGGGCGCGGGAGGTGGACCTCAGCGGTCTCCTCGTCGATCGGCCAGGGGCTCATGCGGTCTTCCCAGTTTGCGTAGTCGCGGTTTCGCACCTGAAGCGCGATCGGGCTACCCAGAGTGAGACCGTGGCGCACACCCGCGGTCACCTCCGCGGTGTCGCGCTCGATCTTCATGCGCCCGCCGCGGCCATGGCCGAGCTGACGGCGGGCCATGTCGGCGTTGATCTCCTCGGCAGTCAGGGGCAGGCCTGCGGGCAGCCCCTCCACCACGCAGGTGAGGCCGGGGCCGTGCGACTCGCCGGCGGTGATCAGTCGGAGCTCCACGGCCCCAAGCTTATTTAGGTGCCGGCCGGGCTCAGTGCGCGGCGGTGACGAGCGCGATGCGGGCCCGCGCGGCGGAGGCCTTGTGCGGGGGGAAGACGAGCACGCCGGGCTGCGAGGAGTAGCGCAGGAAAGGGAGCGTCTCGAGGTCGTTGATGCGGAGCACCTCAATGCCTGCACGCGACACCGCCCAGCCACGAGCCTTGGCGGATTTGGCCTTCCGCTTCTCTGGTGCGATCGAGAGGACCCGCAGTTCGTAGACGGTCGTCTGGCCTTCCGGGGAAAGGTAGCTGAGCTGCTCGGTCGCGCCGGGCTTCAGGTCGACCGCTTCGCATTGCGTGGCGCTCGGCAGGCAGGAGCCGGTGCCGGACAGGATCGCTTCGCCGACGAGCGTGAAGGTCGCCGCCTTGCCTTTCGCGGTGACGCCGCGAAAGACCAGCAGGGGGAGCTCCGCCGAGGGCAGAGGCGTCTGCAGCTTGAGCTTGGTGAAGGGGGTCAGCTGGGCGTCTTCCGGGGTCGTGCCCGGGGGCAGCGTGCCGAACTCGATCGCGACGTCGTAGACGATCTTCGGTTGTTTGCTCTGCTTCTTGGGTTCGCCGCCCTGCGATTTGCCGCCGGTTTCAGGCGTTGCGCCGCCGGCGCCGCTCGTGCCTTGAGTGCCTGTCGAGGGGCCGGTCGTGCCGCTCGTGGTCGGGCTGCCGGAGCTGCTGGTTGACGTTGAGCTGGTGGCGGCCGGGGCGCTGCCGGGCAGCGGCGCGAACGGGTTGCGGGCATTGCCGGCGGCCTGTTCCTTGGAGCCGTCGGTGGTCTCGGCGACGGCGTGCTGCGGCGTCGTGGAGGTGACGGCGATGCCCGGCGAAGGCTTCGCGACGGGGCCGGCCGAGGCCTGCGGCGTGGACGAGCCGCCGGAGCCGCCGAGCGCCGCATAGGCGATCGCGGCGATGAGGCAGGCGGCGACGAGTGCGACGGCAGGCAGCAGGCGGCGGTCGGTGAGATCGGCGCGAATCGATGCGAGCAGCTCGTTCATGGCAGCACCTTCGCCACAGCGGGCGCGGTCGGCGAGGTCGAGCCGGTGCTCGAAGCAGGCGCCGTGGCTGCCGCGCCGGTCGGCGAGGTCGATGTGGCGCCCGCGGTCAGCGCCTGGCCCGCGGGAAGCACGTAGGCGCTCGCGGTGACTGTGCCGCTCAGCGTCGGGTTCTTGGGGGACTTACCCGGGGAGGTGCTGGTTTCTGGCGCCAGCTTGACGCTCTGGATCGTCAGCAGGCGGCCGCTCACTTCGAGGTTGCCTTCGCTCGAGTGTGTCGTGAAGCTGGTGAGTCCGTGGAAGAGGTGTTCGAGCGAGAAGTAGCCGCCGCTGAAGATGAACGTGAACGGCATCGCTGTGAAGGCCGCGCTGGCCGTCGTCGTCGCCGCCGCGGCGGCCGGGGCCGCACCGGGGCTCGATCCGGTGCTGGCAATCGAGTTGAAGCTGACGGAGCGGCGGTTGGAGACCTGTTCGAGCTCGTAGACCAGCGAGGCGACTTCCTGGCTCGGCGGCACAGCTTTGCCCAGGCGCACCACGGCTGCGTAGGAAGAGGTGTACTGCGCCTGCGCGGCCTTGGCGTCGGCGAGCTGGCTGCGAGCGGTCGAAAGCTGGGTCTGGGCGCTCGTGACCTGGCCTTCGTAGGTCTTGACTTCCTTGCGCTTCGGCGAGACGGCCAGGATCCAGCCGGCGGCGGCCACGGCCAGAACGGCGAGGACCATGACGACGATGCGATCGCGACCGGTCATCCCTGCGCACCTCCTGTGGCAGCCTTGTCGGAGACGGTCGAGGCCTTCGACTTGACTGCAGCGGCGCCGGCCGCTGCACTGGGCAGCGCGTCGAAGGTCACTGTCATCGCGAAGGTGGGTCCCGAGCATCCGCCAGCGGAGCCCACGCCGGCGACGGAAGGGGTCTTGGTGGAGCTCTGGAGCGTCACTTCGGAGACGCCGTCGATCAGCCGCAGGCGCTGCATCGTCAGCGCGACGGCGCGCTGCGAGGTCGCGCAGCCGGCGATCGAGAAGGTCGGAACGCTGCCCGAGGGCGTGGCGGAGCTGACCGGCGCAGCGGCAGTGGCGCTCGAAGCAGGTGTCGTGCCGCCCGAAGAGGGTGTCGTTGAGCTCGCCGGCGGCGTGGATGTTGAGGATGCCGTCGTCGTGGACGACGCGGACGGCGCCGTTGCAGGTGCAGCGGTGGTGCTCGTCGCAGCACCCGCGGCGATGGTGCCGTCGAGCGAGCTGATCGATACGTCCTTGGTCAGGACGCGGCCGAACTCGTGGATCGCGTGAGCCCAGTCGAATCGCTGGTCGACGAGCGAAGCGACGGCCTGCTCGCGCTGTGAGCGAAGCGAGACGAAGCTCGTGTAGGGCGCGAGGGAGCTCGCTTCGGCGGTGGCCTGCTGGGCTTCGGCTGTGAGCGTCGCGGCCTTGACCTTCTCGGTGGAGATGCTGCGGGTGGCTTTGCCTTCGGAGCGCCCGGCGCCGACCGAGGCGCCGCTGCGCTGGTCGTTCGGAATCAGGTTGACTGCTCTCATTGCGGGACCTCGGTGGCGGCGAGGCCGGTCGCGACGGCAAGACGGTGGGGCGATACGCCGCTGCCGAGACCACCGTCGGCGACGCCGACGTCGGCCGTGCGGACCTCTACGCCGAGGGCGCCTTCGAGCGCCGCGTCGAAGCCGGGGATGTCCTGGGCGGCACCGCTGAGGACGACGTGGGAGACCTCTCCGCCTCCGTCCTGGGAGCGGTGGAAGTCGAGGGAGTTGCGAACCTCGCCGGAGATCTCGCGGATGCCGTTGTCGAGCACGGCCCAGACGTCTGCGTCGGAGGCAGCGGGCGCGTCCTCCGAGGTCGCAGCGGAATCGAGCGCGGAGAGCTCCGCGTAGCTCATGTCACGCTCGCGGGCCGCGGCCTCCTCGGCGCTCAGCGGGGCGGTCTCCTCGCCACCGAGCGGCTCTGCGTCGGCGTAGGTCTCGGGTCCGTCCGCTTCGGCCGGGGCGGGGTCCGCCAGCGGCGGCGTGGTCAGGTCGGCTTCGGCGAGGCGGCTGCGTGCGTCGAGCAGCGAGATACCGCGGCGCTCGGCGAGCTCGCTCGCCATGCCCTCGAGGCCGCTGCCGACGACACGCGTGAAGCGGCAGATTGTGCCCTCGGCGATCGCGAGGTTGGAGAGGCCGTCGACGTTCAGGTACAGGACGCGGCCGGTCTGCTCGGCTTCGTGACGGTAGAGGCTGCGGATCAGGGCGAAGGCGGAGAGGTCGACGCCCACGGGCGTCAGGCCGGCCGCCCTCACGGCGGTGAGGAGCCGTTCCACCATGTCGCGCTGGGCGGCGACGAGCACCACGCGCTGGCGGGGCCCGGCGGGCGTGTCGATGATGCCGAGCGGGTGGAAGTCGAGGACGGCGTTGCCCAGCGGCATCGGAACCTGGTCCTGTGCCTGGAAGGCGACGGCGGCGCTGAGCTCCTTGTGGTCTGTCACCGGGGGCAACTCGAGCGTGCGCAGCACGGTGCGC
>WNFN01019388.1_pt1 | contig 11579 bp, 11 predicted proteins | sample 5400161 | NCBI WGS metagenome assembly WNFN01 (sample SAMN13153353, study PRJNA577476) | soil metagenome | isolation source: 80 cm saprolite on Douglas fir-dominated hillslope | place: USA:California | collected 2013-09-17
GTGATTTCGTGAGACCGGTGTCGAAACGGCCGACCTGCCGTTCGTGGGATCAGTGAGAGGGTGCCACCGGGTACCCCGTCCGTATACCAGCGGAGGCGAGGGGTTGAGATGAAGTATCTGATGCTTGGCATGATCACCGAGGCAGGCCAGCAGCTGCGGGGGCCTGACCTTGAGGCATGGATGGCAGAGATCGGGGCCTGGTATGAGAAGTACGGCAGCTCCGGGAAGCTCGCCGACGCCGGGCACCAGCTCGATTCGGCGGACAAGGCCAAGACGGTGCGGGCAAGCGGAGTGACCGACGGCCCCTTCATGGAGGCCAAGGAGGTCCTCGGCGGTTATTCGCTGCTCGAGACCGCCACCACCGAGGAGGCGGTGGAGATCTCGAAGACCTGGCCCGGCGTGGACCGAGGATGGATAGTGATCGAGATCACGCCTGTCGTGGTGCAGTGAAGCCGATCGCATCACAGAGATAGGCGACGGGCGAGCAGCTCGCGTTCGGCCGGATTGGCGGCCAGCGCAAGCGCTCGCTCGTTTGCGAGGCGGGCCTGGTCATGGCGACCGAGGTCGCTAAGCAGCTCGGCCCGCACGGCATGAAACAGCCGGTAGCCGTCGAGGTCACCGGCAAGCGGCTCGACCTCGGCCAGCGCGGCCTGCGGGCCGACCGCGAACCGGGTGGCAACCGCGCGGTTGAGCCGCACAATCGGTGAAGGCATGAACAGCTGCAGCCGGTCGTACAGGAGCCGGATCCGGTGCCAGTCCGTGTGCTGGTAGGCCGGCGCTTGTGCGTGGACCGCGGCGATGGCGGCCTGGATCTGGTAGGGGCCCGGGCGGTGTATCGCCATCGCACGGGCGAGCAGCGATGTTGCCTCGACGGCGAGCGAGCGGTCCCACCGCGCGCGGTCCTGGTCTTGCAGCCGCACCAGCCGTCCCCAGCCATCGAACCTGGTTGCGGCCCGCGACTCGTGCAGCAGCAGCAGCGCCAGCAGGCCCAGCACCTCTGGCTCGCGCGGCATGAGCCGGTGCAGCAGCCGGTTCAGTGCCACCGCTTGCGCCGCCAGGTCACGACGAGCCGGCGTGCGACTGGCGCTGGCCAGATAGCCCTCGTTGAAGACGAGATAGATGACCGCAAGCACCTCATCCAGCCGGTCGCCGAGCTGGTCGGGATCGGGAATGCGCACAACGGAGCCAGTGTCCCGCAGCGCCTTCCGCGCCCTGGACAGGCGCTGGGCCATCGCCGGCTCGCTCGCCAAGAACGCGGCCGAGATCTCAGCGGTGGTCAGGCCGCAGACGGTGCGGAGGGTAAGCGCAATTTGCGATTCTCGCGGCAGGGACGGATGGCAGCAGGCGAAGACCAGGCCAAGCAGCTCGTCGGCCTCGTTCTCGCAGGCGCCGGGCGCATGCTCATCTAGCTCGCCCGGGCGGTCGCCCAGGTCCGCCTGACGCGGTTGGGTCGCGGCCAGCAGCACCAGCTTCTCCCGGCCGACGTGCTCTCGGCGCAGCCGGTCGATCGCCTTGCGCCAGGCGGTGGTGGCCAGCCAGCCGCCCGGGTTCGGCGGCACGCCCTCGGCGCGCCAGTGCTCGAGTGCCTCAATGAAGGCGTCCTGTACCAGCTCTTCGGCGAGACCGACATCGCCGAGCCGCGCAGCCAGCGCGGCGCGGATCCGGGTGGCCTCCTGGCGGTAGACCCTCTCGAGCTCGTCGGCGCCGTCCACACTGGCTAGTCTTCCAGTTGGTCCTGGCTCGCCCCGCAACGCGACCCGGCCAGCCCGGCCGGAATCGTCCGCGAATGCTGTTAGTGCGGCAGGGCCGCCCCTGCGCCGACAATTATGATGCCGACGCCGGCGGCGAGGAGCAGGGTGAGGACGACGCTGCGCTTCAGGGCCAGGAGCAGGATAGCGGCGCCGCCGAGGATCGCGTATTGCCAGGGCTCGGCCAGGGCGCGGGCGAGCGGGACGGCCGAGCCGGCGATCGCGCCGATGGCGGCTGGCCCGGCTCCGTCGAGGAACGCGCGGGCGGTGTGGTTGCCACGGAGCCGGTCGAAGCGGCGGGCTCCGAGCAGGATGAACGCGAAGGACGGGGAGAAGGCGATCACGGCGGCGAGGATGCCGCCGCCGATCCCGGCGGCGGCGTAGCCCACCACTGCCACGGTCTGCACGACCGGGCCGGGAGTGATCTGCCCCAGGGCCACGGCGTTGAGGAACTGGCCGCCGGTCAGCCAATGGTAGTGGCTGACCGCGTCGGCCTGCATGAGCGGGATGATGACGAACCCGCCGCCGTAGGACAGCGCCCCGACTTTGAACGCGACCCAGGCCAGCGACGCCAGGCCGCCGACCGCGATGACGCCGCTGGCGGCCAGCGAGACCGGGACGACGGCCGCGGGGCGCGGGCTGCCGCGCGGGATCCGGACGGTGATCTCGATCGCGCCGCTGGCGAGCAGGACCAGGACGAGCCAGGGTCCGAGGGTGGCAGCGGCGATGCCGCCCGCGCCGAGGTAGCAGACCCAGCGCAGCTGCCGGGCGTGGCCGGCCGCGTTCGCGGCGCGCCAGCTGGCCGGGATCAGGCCGGCGGCGGCATGGACGGCGACCGCGGCGACCGCGGCGCCGGCGCCGGCGCCGGCGGCGAGGATCCAGCGGGGCGGCGAGCTGCCGAGGAACAGCGCGGCGAGCGCGAGGATGAGGATCAGGCCGGGGATGATGAACGCGGCCCCGCCGATGATCGCGCCCGGGCGTCCGCGCAGCCGCCAGGCGCAGAAGATCGCGAGCTGGGTGGAGGCGGGCCCGGGCAGCAGGTTGCAGGCGGCCACCGCGTCCTCGAACTCCGCTGGCTCGAGCCAGTGCTCACGCTCGACGCACAGGTCACGCAGCATCTTGATATGCGTCGGCGGACCGCCGAAGCCGATGCACCCGATCCTGCCCCACTCCCGCATGATCGTGAGCAGGGCCACCGGCCGCGCGGCGCTGGCGTCTGCGGACTGTGGCACTAGATCGGTGCTGGCATGATGCGCCGGATCAGGAAGCCGATGCGGCTGTGCAGGTCGGCAGCGGTGCGCTGAAACGCGGGATAGCCGGCTCGCCCGCCGCTCGCGGCAGCGGGGTCCGGGATGCTCCAGTGGATCGGCTCGGGCCCGCCGGGGAACTCCGGGCAGACCTCCCGTACCCGGTCGCACAAAGTGATCACGTAGTCGAAGCGGTGGGTGCTGAACTCGCTCAGGTGCTTGCTCCGCCGACCGCTCAGGTCGATGCCATACCCGCGCATGACCCGCACTGCGTCCGGGTGCAGCTCCTTCGGGTGGCTGCCAGCGCTGACGACCTGCACCCGGTCACCGGCGGCCTGCTGCAGCAGGGCCTCAGCGATCTGGGAGCGAGAGCCATTCCCGGTGCACAAGAACAGCACCCGCACCGGGGCCTGCCGTCCGGCACCAGGGACGGCAGGCGGCAGGGCCGCCACGTGCATCGACACCAGGCCGCCCGCGCGCAGCCGTCCCAGGTGGTACGAGACCGCGTTCTGTGCCTCGCCGACCAGGCCGGTCATCTCGTGCACCCGCCGGTCACTGCGCGCCAGCTCGCTGAGCAGCCTCCAGCGCACCGGATGCCCGGCCAACTGCAGAAAGCCCGGTGGCTGTGCCTGCGCTCCGGCAGGCTCCGCTCCCACACGGCCACAATACATCAAGCCATTTTGATGCAGTTGCCCTACGAGAGAGTGCCAGCGGGCGGCGCCGCGGCGTCATCGGCAGGCCGGCGGCGCTGGCTGGGCGATGAGTTTTCCGCCGCGCCACAGTCAGAACGTCAGCGGGTTGTGATAGGCCACTGGAGACAGGCTGAGGCCAGGTCGGCGGGATCCGGCCCTGCCGGAAGGGAGTGCGGATGAGCGGCGTACGGGTGCTGGTCGGTACGCGGAAGGGCGCGTTCGTCCTGACATCGGACGGCAAGCGCGAGCGCTGGGACATCAGCGGACCCCACTTCGCTGGCTGGGAGATCTACCACGTCAAGGGCTCACCTGCGGACCCGGACCGGGTGTTCGCGTCGCAGTCCACCGGATGGTTCGGGCAGCTTATACAGCGCTCCGACGACGGCGGCCAGACCTGGGAGCCGGTGGGCAACCAGTTCAGCTACGACGGCGTCCCCGGGACGCACCAGTGGTACGACGGCACGCCGCACCCGTGGGAGTTCGCGAGAGTCTGGCACCTGGAGCCGTCTCTTGACGACCCGGATACGGTCTACGCCGGGGTGGAAGACGCCGGCTTGTTCCGGTCGACCGACGGCGGGCAGCAGTGGCAGGAGCTGCCCGGCCTGCGCTGCCACGGCTCGGGGCCATCCTGGCAGCCGGGCGCGGGCGGGATGTGCCTGCACACGATCATCCTGGACCCGGCCGAGCCGGGCCGGATGTACGCCGCGATCTCGGCCGCGGGCGCGTTCCGCTCTGAGGACGCGGGTCAGACGTGGCGGCCGGTGAACCGCGGTCTGCGTTCCGAGGGCATCCCCGACCCCAACGCCGAGGTCGGCCACTGCGTGCACCGGATCGCGATGCACCCCTTGCGGCCGCAGGTGCTGTATATGCAGAAGCACTGGGACGTTATGCGCAGCGATGACGGCGGCGAGTCGTGGCACGAGGTCAGCGGCAACCTGCCGACCGACTTCGGGTTCCCGATCGACGTGCACGCCCACGAGCCGGACACCGTCTACGTGGTCCCGATCACGAGCGACTCCCAGCATTTCCCGCCCGAGGGGAAACTGCGCGTCTACCGCAGCCGGGCCGGCGGGAATGACTGGGAGCCGCTCACCAAGACTTCGGCACGACCGGCGGGCAGGTGTACGCATCAGCCGACGCGGGCGACAGCTGGGCGCCGATCGTCCGGGACCTTCCCGCTGTCCTGTCCGTCGAGGCCCAGACCCTGCCATGATCCGGGTGGTGCTCCCCGCGCACCTGCGAACGCTCGCGCACATCGACGGCGAGGTGGAACTGTGGGTCGCTGGCCAGGTCACCCAGCGCTCGGTGCTCGATGCGCTGGAGGCCCGCTACCCGGTGCTGCGGGGGACGATCCGCGACCACCCGGACGGGCGGCGCCGGGCGTTCGTCAGGTTCTTCGCCTGCGAGCGGGACCTGTCGCACGAGCAGCCGGATGCTCCGCTGCCCGAGGCGGTCGCCACCGGCGCGGAGCCCTACCTGGTCGTGGGGGCGATGGCGGGCGGCTAGCTCACGGACCTTCCTGCGCCGACCCAGTCTGCGCCGCCTCGATCCGGCGGGGCCGTAGGGGCTGCCGTGTCCCCTGGACGGCGGCGGTGATGATCCGGGCGTGATTGCGGCGCGCGTCCGACCGGTGCTCGGACCAGTTCTGGTCATTCTGCCCGGGTGCCTGGGGCGGTGTTGCGCAGCGTGGTCATGCGGGGATTGTGGCCGCTGACCGTCGTCCCAGGCCAGCTCGGCCTCCTCAAGCGGGCCGGCAGCACCGATCTCGTCGAGCAGCGGTGCTCGCCCGGCGGCAGGTCTATCTGGCGATGAGGTCGAACTCGTTGCCTTCGATGTCGGCGAAGGTCGTCCAGCGGGCCGTGGTGCCCTGGAAGTCGCGGAGCCTTCGGGCGCCAAGATTCTCGAGGCGCTTGGTCTCGGCCTCGAAGGTGTCGCTGATCAGGTCAAGGTGGAGGCGGTTCTTGACGACCTTCGCCTCTGGTACCCGGTGGAAGGTGAGGCGCGGGCCGCTGATGGCCTCGTCGCCGGCGAGCAGGACGGCGTTCTCGGCGGTAGCGTCAGCTGCGACCTGCCGACCAAGCACGGCACCCCAGAACCAGCGTGTGCCTCGGCGCTCGTAAGGTACTGCTCCTTCGAGGCATGACCCGCTGGAATGGGGTGCACGACCCGCGGCAAGGGTCCCTGACGCCCTCGGCACGTCAGATGGCGGTACGGCCGCCGTCGGCGGCGAAGACTGCGCCGGTGACGTAGCTGGCCTTCGGAGAAGCGAGGAAGACGATAACCTCGGCGATCTCACTGGGCTGCGCGGCGCGGGAGAGCAGGGTGGTGGCGCCGAGGGCTTCGATGCGGTCGAGCGTGGTGCCGGCGGTAAGTACTGGCCCGGGAGCGATGGCATTGACCCGGACCCCTGAGGGGCTGAACTCGGCCGCCCAGGACCGGGTCATCGACGCCAGGGTGCCCTTGGTGGCGCTGTAGGCTGCGCCGCCGGCCAGGCCGATCTGGCCGGCCATGCTCCCGACGTTGATGATGCTGCCGCTCCCCCGGGCTGCCATCTTCGGGGCCAGCGCAGCGACGAGGAAGTACGGCGCACGGACGTTTGCGGCGAAGGGCCGGTCGAAGGTGGCCACGTCGAGTTCCGCCGTAGGCCCGAACCAGGAGAAGCCGGCGTTGTTGACCAGGATGTCGACCGGGCCGGCCTGCTTGACCAGATCGTCCAGCCCGGCGGGACGGCTGAGATCGGCGGCAGCGAAGCGGGCCTTGCCACCGTCGCCGGTGATGGCGTCGACCACCGCCGAGCCGCGCGCGGTGTCCCGTCCGTGCACGACGACTTCCGCGCCATGGCGGGCCAGTTGTTCGGCGGCCGCCCGGCCGATGCCGGAGGTGGCGCCGGTGACCAGTGCGGCCAGGCCTTCGAGGTCTTGCTGCTCGTTCATGTCGTGTCCTTTCAAATTTGACGGAACAGGTGTGCGGGGCTTCCGTGCCGGCCTGCCGGGCTCGGCGGCGACTGGGTGAAGAACACCCCGAGGTACTGTTCGGGGCTGGTTTGCTGCCCGCCTGCGGCGCCGATGACGTCCGGGGCCCAGCCGTGCATTCCGGCCGCGCCCTGCAGCGCCGATGACGCGAGTACCAGCAGGTTGAGGATGCCCGGCCTGATCAGCGCCATAACCTGCGCAACGAAGCTGCCAACTTGTTAGGAAGATCCCAAGACGCGGCATCAGAATTACTGTCCACTGTCTTCCCGGGCAGGTGGAGCTAGAAGGAATTCGGCCCTGGGATCATGGTGCGGCACTGCCGCCGACCACCAGCGCCGACCTAGTTCGCGGCGGGCAGCGTCGGCGATGTCGACGATGTCGGCGCTGGTGTTAGCGTGCCCGTTGATGCCCACCCGCCCCCGGGGGGACTCGGTGATCAGGACCCAGGTGCGCATCGAAGATCAATAAGGTCCGGACATTTCCTCCTCATCGCGGGGCGGTGGCGTGCCGATCTCGCGCCGACGCTGCGCGCCCTCGCGGGCGGGGGCACCGCCACACCCACGGCGCAACACCGAACGCGCCGGTGATGAGCGTGCACGCTGACTGCAGAGGACATCCAGCCGAACAGGTACCAGAAGACGCCGGCGGCCCGGCGGCGATCGACCGGCTCGACCAGGTGATTCGCTGTTCGTCGCGAGCAGCCCAGGACGTGGCCGCGATCGCGAAGGTCGCATTCACCAGCGACGACAACCACGCCTATGACGAACGGCTCCGTCGGGTCGTCGGCCGGGCGAACGTTGCCTGAGGCGCCACTAGGACGGGTGCGATTGTGGTTCTACGTGGGCCCAGATGAGGCAGTCGTGCCATGAGTCGTGGCTGACATCCTCGGTTGCCCAGTCGCGGCAGTGCTGGGGAAGACGCTGTTCGAAGTGGTAGCCGGCCCGCTGGGCGACCCGGAGCGACGGCTCGTTGCCGGGGTCGATCTCCAGCGGGTCGTATCCAGTAGGCCAGTTCTGCGCTTCCCGGCTGGTCGGGCATCAGCCCGACCGCGCCAAGGAGCTGCTGGCCGTCCAGGACTCCGAGGGAAAACCGGCGCCCGGCGGCGGGGGCCCATGCCGCCAGCGCCGCGCGCGCGTCGGGCAGCGAGTAGGGTCCGGCGGGGCGAGGACTCCACAGGGATGGCGCCGTTTCCCCGCTCGTGGCCTCCGCCAGCAACGCCGCATCGTCCGGAACCAGGGCTCGCAGGCGCAGGCCGTTGCCGAGATCCAGGGTCAGGTCAGGCCGCATGAGCTTCATCCAAGCCCGCGGCCGCGGCAGGGGCTAGCGCTTGCATCGGCCGCCTTGGCGCCTTGCCCGGTGGCTCGTTTGCGGCCACACTGCTTCGGGGCAGGAGGGCGGCAAGCTCGCCGAGAACTGGGCCAACGCCGGCAGCCGCCGTTTCCTCCAGTTCTTCCGGCAACTGGGCGTCCGGGAGGTGCGCGCCGGCCGACGAACCCGTTTGTCCCACAGCCCGGCGGCACCGGCGTAAGGATAAGGCGATGACAATTCCTGTGCTGATGGTGGTCGATGATGATCCGGAGAGCCTCGGCATACTCGATGGCACGTTGCGCCGCCGGTATGGCGAGGATTACCTGATCATCAGCGATGCCTCGCCCGCGGCGGCGCTCGACCGCCTCCGGGAGTTGCGGGTCGCCGGCCGCGAGGTGGCGCTGGTGATGGCGGCCGCAGCGGTGATGGCGGCGCCCGCGGCGGAGTTCCTCGCACAGGCCCGTAGCATCGCACCGGCGGCCAAGCGGGTGCTCGTAGTCCCGCGGGGCGGCCCGGCCGCGCCCAGCCTGCGCGTTCCCGTGCCGCTGGTGGCTGACCGCCAGGCGGCCGCGCCTGTCCTGCGCGCGATAGCGCACGGGATGATCGACACCTACTTGTCCGCTCCTGGCGCTGGGCGGGACGAGGGATTCCACCGGGCGGTCAGCGAACTGCTGGAGGAGTGGGCTCACGATACCGCCCCTGCCCTGCCCGCGGTGCGGATCATCGCCCAGCAGCAGTCGGCCCGCGCCCATGAACTGCGGGACACGCTGGCCCGCAACAGCGTCCCCTACGCGTTCCACGCCGCCGAGTCCGCGGACGGCCAGTCGTGGCTGCAGCAGGCGGGGCAGGACGGCTCGGTGCTGCCGGTCCTGGTGACCTACACCGGGGAGGTCCTGGTGGACCCACCGAAGGACCAGATCGCGGCCCTCTTCGGGCTGGCCACCGTGCCGGCTCGGACGGTCGATGTGGCCATCGTCGGCGCCGGGCCGACCGGGCTCTCCGCCGCGGTGTACGCGGCGAGCGAAGGCCTGTCCACGCTGCTGCTCGAGCGCGAGGCCCTCGGCGGGCAGGCCGGTAGCAGCTCACTGATCCGCAACTACCTAGGCTTCCCGCGCGGCATCAGCGGCGCGGGCCTGGCGACCAGGGCGTTCGAGCAGGCATGGTCGTTTGGCGCAATCCCGTCCATGGCCGGCCCGGTCACCGGGCTGCAGCCCGCCGTGCACGGCTTCACCCTGCACCTGGCCGACGGCCGGGCAAGCCATGCCCGCAGCGTCCTGATCGCCACCGGCGTGTCCTACCGCCGGCTCGACGCTCCTGGGCTGGACTCCCTGCTCGCCGCCGGCGTGTTCTACGGGGCGACCACGTCCGAAAGCAGCGCCTTCACCGATGAGCACGTCTTCATTGCCGGTGGTGCCAACTCGGCCGGCCAGGCCGCGGTCAACCTGGCACGGTACGCCCAGCAGGTGACCATCGTGGTCCGCGGCGATTCCCTGGCCGCGCGGATGTCGCAGTACCTGATCGACGAGATCAGCGCAGCGCCCAATATCGACGTCCGCACCACCACCCAGATTGCCGCCGCCGAAGGTACCGGCAAGCTGGAGGCCCTGACCTTGACGGACACAAAGACGGGCAGCACCCAGACCGTTCCCGCTTCGGCGCTGGTGGTACTCATCGGCGCCGTGCCGCACACCGCCTGGCTGCCGTCCCCCATCGGCCGCGACGAGCACGGGTTCATCGTCACTGGAAGCGACCTCCACGGCGGCGGCAACCCGGCGGCCGCCTGGGCGCTGCAGCGCCCGCCGTTCCCGCTGGAGACCAGCATGCCCGGAGTGTTCGCCGCCGGCGACGTCCGCCACGGCTCGGTCAAACGTGTCGCTTCCGCAGTCGGCGAAGGTTCCATCGCCAGCACCCAGATAAACCAATACCTGCAGAGCCAGACGGGGAATTCCTAAACGCACACGCGATACTCCAGTGACGGCTGCATGGCACCCGCCTTGATGTGCCGCCGGGTGGGGTTCGAGTCGTGGGTTGAGGTGACCACCGGGTCGCGCTGGATTTCGATCCAGCCGTGACCGCGGTGGCCTCGCAGCCGTTTGGCTCGATGATCACGGTGACGTACTTATCGCCGCGGCGTGTGTGGCGCCAGCAGTGCTCGTCGACGCCGATCACGCGCACGCCGTCGAACCGGTGCGGGTCCTTGATCAACACACGCCTGCCCTCGGCCAGCACAGCGTCGTTCGCGGTGTTCCACGACACGCCGAGGCCCTCGGAGACCCGAGCGACGGTCAAGTGCTGACACACGATGCCTTCTAGCGGCCATCGCAGCGGCTCGTGCGCTAGCCGCCGGGTCACGCTGTCGCGCGGCGCAGCCTCGCCTCCGCAACGGCGACACCACCGGGCGAACTCGTCGGTCTCGACGATCCGGCAGGCCAACACCGCACGACCGAGCTCGAGCCGTTGTCCCACGACCTGCAGGCCAAGTTCGTCAAGCCGGCAGAACGAGCCCAGGTCAGGGCGCACGAAGGTAGCGTGAGGCATGTCGCGCCCATCGGCCATCCGAGGCATGAGCAGGTGCCGGCATTGCTTATCGAGTCGACTGGTTTCGGGCGTCACCGCCAGATTTCGGCGAGCAGCTCCGCGAGGGCTCGGCCTTGGTCGTAGCCTCCTCGCGCGGCCTGCAGACGCGTTGACGGATCCGACGCATTGGCGTCGAACACGTCACCCGCGCCGCCATCCGGAAAGACGGTCTCGACCCTGCTGCCCCCTGCGCGCAGTTCGTCGACTTGGGTTGCGAGATCCATGCCCCACTCCAGCGGCATCCGCGACCTGCCGCCGAACGGTGACAGCACCAGCACCCGCCCGTATCCAGCCGCCAGGTCGGCGTTCTCACTGCGTCGATAGCCGCCGTTGATGTATCGGTTCTCGCCGATGCGGTAGGGAGGGAAGGGACCGAAGCCGTTGCTGGTGCTGGCGGCGACGGCGTCCACCAGATCGATTCCGCTGTGGCGGTCGAACACGACCGGTTCCCCGGTATGCGCATCGACAGCCGCAATAAGCACAGGCTGTTGCGGCCAGTGCTGGCTGGGAAGCCGAGCCGCGACGATGTCGCGCCAGCGCGTCTGGCTAGAGCCGTCGGAAGCATCCATTTCGAGCGCCGCGGCGCCCATCTTGCGGCGCATTTCGGACGGATCCTCAGCAGAACCGATGATTCCGTTCGACCACTCCATGTAGGTCGGCCCCGAGAAATTCGGAGCGCGTCCCCCTGTCCGATCCGGCATCGCCAGCCTGTGGCTGACGCACCTCGGCGAGGATGGCAGCATACAGTTCGGCCGGCCGTGTCCCGCTGGTGATCTGGGCAGCCACCGTCGATCCTGCCGACGTCCCGATGATGAGATCGGCCTCGGTTACATCAACCCCGGCATCGGACAGGCCGGCGATGAGACCGAGCTCCCACGCATTGCCTGCCGCTCCGCCGCCGGCGAGAACCAAGGCTCGCTTGTTTGAGTTGCGCGCCTGTCTTGTGGCGTCGACCTGCTGGTCGGGCATCGGCCAATTCCCGTGCCGTGGCGTCCGCGTCACCGCGATGCCATCGGAAGTGGTCGTCGAGCTGAT